>ERZ1645187.1897-NODE-1897-length-18875-cov-49.947503_pt1 | contig 18875 bp, 15 predicted proteins | sample MGYA00575352_ERZ1645187 | MGnify/ENA primary metagenome ERZ1645187 (study PRJEB40837, sample SAMN11349314) | freshwater sediment metagenome | isolation source: river sediment | host: Sediment | place: India: Wazaribad , New Delhi | collected 2017-02-21 ... | reverse complement strand
GACGGTGTCGGCGCTTCTCGCCCCCCCACCCGGACCCTCCCCCGCCGGGGGGGAGGGAAGCCATTTCTTGCCTTTATCGAAATGCCATAGTTCGCAGGGCACGGTGCGGGTGTAGAAGAAGTTGGAGCGGATGGCGATCATCACGTCCACGTCGCCGGTCTGCACGATCTTGCGGCGCACCTCCGCCTCGCCATGCCCGGCGCTGGACGCCTGCGAGGACATGACGAACCCGGCCCGGCCCTTTGGATTCAAGTAGCTGTGGAAGTAGGAAATCCACAGGTAGTTGCCGTTGGAAACGGTTTCCTTGCTTTTTCCGGCATCCCCTTTCCTGTTCTTGCCCGCGCCCTTGGTGGTTCCCGGCAACCCGAACGGCAGTCTGCGGTCGGTCTTCACCTTCTCCGCATCGACCAGGTCCACGTTGAACGGCGGATTGGCCATCACGAAATCGCAGCGACCGAACAGGTTGTGCTCGTCCTGATAGAAGGTGTTAGCCTCGCGAATGTCACCCTCCAGCCCATGCACAGCCAGATTCATCCTGGCCAGCCGAATCGTGGTGGCGGTCTTCTCCTGCCCGTAGAAGGTGACCTTGTGGCTGGTATCCTGTCCCTGGCGCTCGATAAAGTGGCTGGATTGCACGAACATGCCGCCGGAACCGCAAGCGGGATCGAAGACGATGCCGTGTTCGGGTTCGATGACGTTGACGAGGGTCTGCACCAGTGAGGGCGGGGTGAAGAACTCACCGCTATCCTGCGCGCCCTGCATCGCGAACTTCATCAGGAAATATTCGTAGATGCGGCCAAACACATCGCCGCTGGCGTTGCGCAGCGCCTCCCGGTCGAAAGCGCGCAACAGGTCTTCCAGCAGATCGCTCTCGAACCGGTCGTAATCCTTCGGCAACTGACCCCGTAGCGGCTCGAACTCGTCCTCGATGGCGGTCATCGCCTCGACCAGCGCCGCGCCCAGTTTGCCATCCTTCGGCCGGTTCATTAGCACGTCGTAGCGGGCCTGTTCGGGGAGCATCAAGGCCCGGCGTTTGATGAAGTCACCTTTGACCAGCGGCCGTTTGGGTATCCTGCCGGCGGCCTGATCGGCTTCGATCTGCTTCAGCGCGGCCTGATAGCGATTGCTGGCGTGGCGCAGGAAGATCACCCCCAGCACCGGCATACAGTATTCGCTGCTGGTCAGCTTGGAATTGGCGCGAAGCTGGTCGGCCGCTTCCCACAGCGAGGATTCGAGTTGTTCGATGTCGTGCAGGACGTTGTGGATCATTAGTGGGGCGGAACCCTACTCGATATTCTGAATCTGCTCCCGCATCTGCTCGATTAACACCTTGAGTTCGACGGCGGCGCGGGTGGTTTCAGCATCGGCGGACTTGGCGGACAGGGTGTTGGCCTCGCGGTTGAGTTCCTGCATCAGGAAATCCAGCCGCCGACCGACCGGTTCGGGGCGCTGGAACACCGTCTGGATTTCATCGAGATGGGTATCCAGCCGGTCCAGTTCCTCATCCACATCCAGGCGCTGGGCGATCAACACCAGCTCCTGCTCCAGGCGACCGGGATCGGCCTCCACGGGAAGATCTGTCAGTCGGCCCAGTAATTTGTCACGCCATCGAGCCAGCACTTCGGGCCGGCGGGCGCGGGCGCGCATCACCTGAACCCGCATCGCCTCACAGCGTTGCAAGAGCAATTCGGCGGTGCGCTGGCCTTCCCGTTCCCGCGTGGCGATCAGTTCCGCCAGGGCCGCGTCCAGTGCGCCGAGGATGATGGCGCTGATTTCATCCAGGTCCGGTTCGGGTTCGTTGACCACGCCCGGCCAGCGCAGCACGTCAATCAATCGTAAGCCGGTGCCTGGCCCCATCTGGTGCTCCAACTCAGCGGCCACATCGAGCAGGCGCTCGACCAGGGGAAAATTCAGGGTGATGGCGGCCGCCGCCGCGCCAGCCGCTTGCAATTTGAGCGTCCCTTCGACCTTGCCTCGGCTGAGCGCCGCACCGATGCGCTCGCGCGCTGCGGTCTCCAGACCCCGCAGCGCTTCGGGCAGGCGGAGCGTGGTTTCCAGATAGCGGTGATTCACCGACCGCAATTCCCAGATAATGGCGCCCCAGGCGCTAGGCTGTTCTCGCCGGGCGAAGGCGGTCATGCTGCGTAACATGGCTTGATCCTCTGTTCAGTGGTTTTTTATCTTAGGCGGAATTGGCGGCTTTGGCGCGCGTTCCCGCTGTTTTTTCGCCATCCCGTGAGGCTGGTCGGTTCTGGTATAGTGCCGCTCCCCTTGGCCACCCATGTTCAAACTACAGGAAACGATCCATGCGTCCCAGCCACCGCGCCGCCGATGAACCGCGCTCGATCCGAATCACCCGGCAATTCACCAAGCACGCCGAAGGCTCGGTGCTGGTGGAATTCGGCGACACCCGGGTGATTTGCACTGCCAGCGTCGAGGAGCGAGTGCCGCCGTTTCTGAAAGGCAAGGGACGGGGCTGGGTCACGGCGGAATACGGGATGCTGCCGCGCGCGACCCATACCCGCTCCAGCCGCGAGGCCAGTCGTGGCCGCCAGGAAGGCCGGACCATGGAAATCCAACGATTGATCGGGCGCGCGCTGCGCTCGGTCGTGGACCTGGAGGCGCTGGGCGAGCGCACCATCACCGTGGATTGTGATGTGATTCAGGCCGATGGCGGTACCCGCACCGCCGCGATCACTGGGGGCTTCGTGGCGCTGGCCGATGCGGTGCGCCATCTGATCAGCCGCAAACAGATCAAAAAGAATCCCTTGCACGGGCAGGTGGCTTCGATCTCGGTCGGCATCTACCGGGGCGAGCCGGTGCTGGACCTGGATTACGCCGAGGATTCGGAAGCGGAAACCGACATGAATGTGGTGATGAACGACGCCGGCGCGTTCGTCGAACTCCAGGGCACCGCCGAGGGCCACGCCTTTCGCCTGGAAGAGTTGCAGGCGATGCTGAACCTGGCGCGCGGCGGCATCGAGCACCTGTTGCATAAGCAGCGGGAAACGCTCGGCTTGCCGGGTTGAAGTCATGCGTATCGTCCTGGCCAGCAACAATCCGGGCAAAGCCCGGGAATTCGCCGCTGCTCTGGCGGAGTTGAATGTGGACATCATGCCGCAGTCGCTATTTGGCGTGCCGGAAGTGGAGGAAACCGGCCTGACCTTCATCGAGAACGCGCTGCTCAAAGCCCGCAACGCCGCGTTGCACACCGGCTGGCCGGCGCTGGCCGACGATTCCGGGCTGGTGGTGGATGCGCTGGACGGCAGACCCGGCATCCATTCAGCCCGTTACGCCGGCCCTGATGCCGACGACCACGCCAATATTGCCAAGCTGCTGGTGGAGTTGCGCGGCGTGCCGGCGGAACGGCGCACCGCCCGCTTTGTCTGCGTGTTGGCGCTGCTGCGCCATCCTGCCGATCCGACGCCGCTGATCTGTCAGGCAAGCTGGGAAGGCGTCATTGTGACCGAACCGCGCGGCGCGAACGGATTTGGTTACGATCCCGTCTTTTTCGTACCCGGCGAACAGCAAACTGCGGCTGAACTCGATTTGGCAACCAAGAACCGTCTGAGCCATCGTGGCCAGGCGTTGGCGCACCTGCGCCGGCAGATGCAGGACGAGCCGGCCTGGTAGAGGGAAATCAAGGCGGCAACGCCGCGATGGATGTCATGATCGGCTCCAGTTGACGCCATGCCTGTTCGGCCTGCCGCCGGGACAGCGCTTTGGGCAACATGTCGCGGATGGCGTCGAGTTCGAGCCGGAGTTCCTCGGGTGTGTTGGTTGCATCAATTCGCTCGATCCGGCGGGCGGCGGTCGGTCCCAGCGCGCCCAGCAAGGTGAACCGGATCACGCCCTTGGCTTTGGCGAGATTGAATTCGGGATGTGAAGGCAGGACTGAAGCGGTCGTTGATTTGGTCGGCGGCGCTGCACCCTGAGCCTGGTTTGGCGAGCGCCATCCCAGCGCCAGCGTGACCGGCTCCAACTGGCGCCATATCTGTTCGGCCTGGGGCCGGGGCAGCAGTTTGGGCAACAAGTCATGGAGGGTGTCGAGTTCGACCTGGAGTTGGTCGGGCGTCGTGATCGCTTCGACGCATTCGATCCGGTAAGTCGCGGCCGGTCCCATGGCGTCCAGCAGAATGGAACGGATGGATTGCTTGGCTTGGCCCAGATTGAATTCGGGGGGCGTAGCGGGGGACGCCGCGCTGGGCGTGCTCGAACCAGAGCCGGGATGCGCGATAAAACCACCTGCTTCGAGTTCGATCAGCGCCGGTTGAATATCACCGAGCGCCGTCAACCGGCCAATCAGTTCGGCGACGGTGGATCGGCCATCCACCATAATCAACAGCCGGCGCAAGTGAGCGGACAGCTTGTAGGTTCGGGACTGGATTTCCTCTAATCCCTTGGCGGTCTTGATATAGACCTGATGAAGTTCCATACCATCCTCACTGTATGGTTAGAAATCGCTGCCGGTGCCCAGCAACTCGGGTAACGGGATTCAGGCGCGCCCTCGACGGGCGTCATCAGAAAATTCTAGCTCAACCGAGTTGAGGTGTAGTTTGGCGTTGCTCTGCCCCATTCCTCTGGCGCTGTACGTTCACATTCCCTGGTGTGTGCGTAAATGCCCGTATTGCGATTTCAACTCGCACGAAGCGCGTGGACTCATCCCGGAAGCGGCTTATGTGGGTGCGCTGCTGGCGGATCTGGAACAGGATTTGCCGCGTGTCTGGGGGCGGCGGATCGAAAGTGTGTTCATTGGCGGCGGCACGCCCAGTTTGTTTTCGGCTGAGGCACTGGACCGGTTGCTGGCCGGCCTGCGCGCCCGTTTGCCGTTGCGCCCGGATACGGAAATCACCCTGGAGGCCAATCCCGGCGCGGTAGAGCGGGGCAAATTCGCTGAATTCCGGGAGGCGGGCGTTAACCGGCTGTCCATCGGCGTGCAGAGTTTCGATGACGAACAGTTACAACGGCTGGGGCGGATTCATGACCGACGCGCCGCGTTCGCCGCCGCCGAGGCCGCGCAGGCCGCCGGGCTGGACAATTTCAATTTGGATCTGATGTTCGGCCTGCCGGGGCAGACAGTGGCGCGGGCGCGGGCGGACATCGCCAACGCCATAGCTTTGCAACCGGCGCATCTGTCGTATTACCAGCTCACCATCGAACCGAACACGGCGTTTCACCAATCGCCGCCTACCCTGCCGGACGATGAGACGACGGACCTGATTCAGCAGCGCGCTCAGGCGGAACTGGCCCGGTGCGGCTATCAGCAGTACGAAGTATCGGCCTATGCCCGCCAAAACCGATGCTGCCGGCACAACCTGAACTACTGGGAATTCGGCGATTATCTCGGCATTGGCGCTGGCGCGCACGGCAAGCGGACCGATCCCGCCACGGGAACCATCCACCGCCTCTGGAAGCTCAGGCATCCGCGCGATTATCTGGCTTCAGCGGGAACGCCGGCTGGCATCGGTGGCGATGAACCGATCCGCCCGGTTGATTTGCCGGTGGAGTTTCTGATGAACGCGCTGCGGCTGGTGGAGGGGGTGCCGGCGGCATTATTCGAGGAGCGGACGGGGTTGCCGTTGACTGTGCTGGAGCCGGGCCTGGGCCAGGCGCGGGAACGCGGGCTGATGACAGCGGATGCCGAGCGGTTGCAACCGACGGAACTGGGGTTGCGATTCCTGAACGATCTGTTGCCGATGTTCATGCCGGAGTAGTGTCGTTGCCACAGCCGTTGGCACCAGGTCCTACCGGGGCATGGCCGCACCGAGTGGCAGGCGGATTTGAATCCGCGTTCCCGTGGCGCTTTCCCCCAGATCAATCACGCCCCGATGCGCGTTCACCAGCGATTTCACCACCGCCAAACCCAGGCCTGTGCCGCCCTGGGCGCGGGCGGTAGTGAAGAACGGCTCGAACACCCGCGCCGCGTTGGCCGCCGAGATGCCAGGACCGTTGTCGCTGACCTCGATCAGCAGAGCGGCCGGTGTTGGGCAGGTCACGGCCACGGTCACGGCGTCGCCGCCGTGTTGCCGCGCGTTATCCAGCAAATTGCTCAGCATGGATTCCAGCACGTCCTCGGCCATGGCCACGTTCGCGGACGGCAACGGTTCAACCACGGTGACCTGGAACCCCGCGTCCTGATAACGGGTGGCGAGACGGCGCACTACAGCAGCGACTTCGGCGCGGTCCGTGGTTGAAGCCTGCATCACATCGGCGCGGGCGAGTTCCAGCAACCGCCGCACCAGGCGGTCCAGTCGCGCGGCGTCCTGGTCAAGATGAGCCAAAAACCGCTCGCGTTCTTCGAGGGTCATGGTATCCAGATGATCGCGCAGCAGTTCCACCGTGCCTCGAATGGCCGCCAACGGGGTTTTGAACTCGTGGGAGACTTGAGCGGCGAAGCTGCGGATATAGTCGGCGCGTTGTTCCAGATGCCGGGCCATGGTCGCCACCGCCTGTGACAAATCTGCCATTTCCCGCGTGATCGGCCGGGCCAGCGGCGTCACTGCGCCTTTTTCCCCGGCGGTGGCGCGTTGCGCCTGCCGCACCAGCGCCTGAAGCGGTTTCACCACCGTGAAAGAGGTGAGCGCCGACATCAACGCCACAGTGCCCAGCACCAGCGCCAGCGCCAGCAGCAGGTGATCGCGTTTGCCATACAGCACCTGGGAGAGCGCAATCGGCGTGCGCCACAGCAGAACCGCCGCCACGATCCGCTGCTCGTGCAGGATCGGCGCGGCGACAAACACCCGCAGGGGTGTACCGCGACTGATGGAATCTATCGCTGGCGGCGCGGAGTCGGGAATCCGCTGGCGCAGCAGGCTCACGGGTTCACCGGTCAGGGCGCGCCGCACTTCCGCGAACGCCATCAGCGAACGCCCCAGACTGGGGCCGGTGGTCGCTACCACCGTGCCTTGCGCATCGGTCACGGCGATGCCGGCCAGGGTGATGACTTGCGCATCGTGCAACAGCGCCTGTAGCTCCTGACCGACGGCCTGAGCGTAAGGATCGGGAAGCTGGGACGGTGCGAGCGTATCCGGCGGTGGCGGCTGGATGGTGTCCTCGGCCAGATCCAGCCGGGCCGGGCGCGGGCGCCAGCGGGTTTCGCCGTCGGACGGTTCCCGCCAGGGGGCAGCGAGCGGTGCGCCATACTGTGGATCGGCGGCGGCCTGGGGCGCCCGCCGCGCCAGGGTCGCGCGATAACTGGCGGCGACGAACGCGGCCTGAGCGATCAGTTCCGATTCGGTCTGGCGCACCAGGGCGCTGTCGTACAGCCGCAGCGCCTCCAGGCCCAGCAGTGGCAACCACAACACCATCAGATTAACCGCCAGCAGCAGGTGACGCAGTTTCAGGCGTGGCCGGGATGACGGCATTCAGCAAGGTCCCAGCCGGTAGCCGATGCCGTGCAGCGTTTCGATGGGGTCTGCGCCCAGGGCCTTGAACTTGGCCCGCACCCGCCGGACGTGGCTGTCCATGGTGCGGTCGCTGACCACGCGGTAATCCTGATAGCTGCCATCCATCAACTGATCGCGGCTGAACACCTTGCCGGGATGGGTCAACAGGGTGCGCAGGATGCCGAACTCGGTCAGGGTCAACACCACCTCCTGGCCTTGCCAGAAGGCGGCGTAGCGGTCCAAGTCCAGCCGCAACCGCCCATGTTCAAGCGGATGTCCGCCAGGAGCTAGAGGGTCGCGCGCTTCACCCTGGCCGCGCCGCAGAATCGCCCGCACGCGCGCCACCAATTCGCGGGGGCTGAATGGCTTGGTCACGTAATCGTCGCCGCCGAGTTCCAGACCGAGGATGCGATCCACCTCATCGTCGCGCGACGACAGAAACACGATGGGAACCGTGCTGATCCGGCGCAACGCCCTGCATACTGCGGCGCCGTCCAGTTCCGGCATGACGATGTCCAGCACTACCAAATCCGGGTGCAGCTCCCGGAATCGCGCCAGCGCCTGTTCTCCATCCCCTGCTTCCACGGTGGCGAAACCGTCTTTTTTCAGGGCGAAGCAGACCACTTCGCGGATATGGGGATCGTCATCAACGACCAGAATGGTAGGCATAAGGCCATCGTTCGCGCGCCAGGTTTACATCAGCAGAAAGTGGTTAGGTGATTTCCTGGAAAGATTATACCTATGGGGCCTGTAGGGACACGGCGCCGCCGTGTCCCTACAGAGGTCGGCCTGGTAAGGTCTTTTATGGAAATCGCCGTAACGCTTCCGCCTCTTCCATCATCGTTCCGTATTTTTCCCGATCTTCCGTGGTTTCCGTGTCTTCCGTGGACAAAACCCGGGTTCAATGCGCTTCGAGCAGTTGCCGTTCCAGATAGTGAATATCGGTACCGCCGGCGATAAACCGGGCGTCGCTGAGGATGCGCCGGTGCAGAGGGGCGTTGGTCTTAATGCCCTCGATCACCAGTTCGGCCAGCGCATTGCGCATCCGGGCGATGGCGACGGCGCGGGTCTCGCCATGGGCGATCAGCTTGCCGATCATCGAATCGTAATTCGGCGGGACCCGGTAGCCGTTGTAGAGATGGGAATCCACCCGGAGGCCCGGCCCGCCCGGCGGGTGATACTGGGTGATCGTGCCCGGCGACGGTGCAAAGGTGTCCGGGTCTTCGGCGTTCAGCCGGCATTCCAAGGCGTGGCCGTGAATGCGGATCTGGTCCTGGCGGTAGCCCAGTGGCTCGCCGGCGGCGATGCGCAATTGCTCCCTGACGATGTCCACCCCGGTGATCAGTTCGGTGACCGGATGCTCGACCTGGACCCGGGTGTTCATCTCGATGAAGTAGAACTCGCCGTCCTGGTATAAAAACTCGAAAGTGCCCGCGCCGCGATAACCGATGCGCTGACAGGCCTCGACGCAAAGCTGGCCGATACGCCGGCGCTGCTCGGTGCTGACGCCCGGCGCTGGGGCTTCCTCAATCACCTTCTGGTGGCGGCGCTGCATCGAACAGTCGCGCTCTCCCAGGTGAATGGCATGGCCGTGGGTGTCGGCCAGCACCTGGATTTCGACATGACGGGGATGATCCAGGTACTTTTCCATGTACACGGTCGGGTTGCCAAACGCCGCGTTGGCTTCACTGCGGGTCAGGTCGAGCGTGGTCAGCAAGGCGGCTTCGCTGTGCACCACCCGCATTCCGCGCCCGCCGCCGCCGCCCGCCGCTTTGATAATGATCGGGTAGCCGATCTGATGCGCGATGCGCAGATTTTCCTGATCGTCGTCACCCAGCGGTCCGTCCGAACCCGGCACGCAGGGTACGCCGGCTTCTTTCATCGCCCGGATGGCGGAAACCTTGTCGCCCATCAGCCGGATGGTGTCCGGGCGGGGGCCGATGAAGATGAAGCCGCTCTGCTCGACCCGCTCGGCGAAATCGGCGTTCTCGGACAGGAAGCCGTAGCCGGGATGAATCGCCACGGCGTCGGTGACTTCAGCGGCGCTGATGATGGCGGGCATGTTCAGATAACTGTCAGCAGCGGGCGGCGGGCCGATGCAGACCGTTTCGTCCGCCAGGCGCACATGCTTGAGTTCCCGGTCCACCGTGGAATGCACGGCTACGGTGCGGATTCCCAGTTCCCGGCAGGCGCGCAGGATGCGCAGGGCGATTTCGCCCCGGTTAGCGATGACGACTTTTTCGAGCATGGCGCGGCTATTCGATCACCAGCAACGGCTGGTCGTATTCGACCGGCTGGCCGTTCTCGGCCAGGATGCGGGTCACCGTGCCGGCGCGATCGGCTTCGATCTGGTTAAACATCTTCATCGCTTCGATGATGCAGACCGGATCGCCGACGTTGACCGGCTGGCCGATTTCAACGAACGGTTTGCCGCCGGGCGCGGCGGAGCGGTAGAAGGTGCCCACCATCGGCGAGCGCAGCACGTGACCGGGAATCGCTTCCGCATCGGGGACGGGCGCCGGCGCGGGTGGAGCGGGCGACGCTGGGACCGGCATGACCGGCGCAGCGGGGGCGAACCCGTAAGCGGCGGGCGCGGCCCACAGCGGTTGTGAAGGCATCATGACCGAAGCGCCGCCCTGAGGGTGACGGCTGATGCGTACCGAATCCTCGCCTTCCTTGATTTCGATTTCGGCTACCGCCGAGCTTTCGAGCAGTTCGATCAGTTTTTTGATCTTGCGAATGTCCATCGGCATGGCGGCGGCTACCGGCGTGGTGTAGCGAGATAGTGGTCGGCGGCGCGCACCGCCAGTTCGTAACCGTGCGCGCCCAGTCCGCTGATGATTCCGACCGCAATGTCCGACAGATAGGAATGATGGCGGAACGGTTCGCGGGCGAACACGTTGGACAAGTGCAGCTCGATGAACGGGATGCTGACCCCGAGCAGGGCATCGCGCAGCGCCACGCTGGTGTGAGTGAAAGCGGCGGGATTGATCACGATGAAGGCGACACCGTCCTGGCGGGCGGCGTGGATGCGCTCGATGAGCGCGTGTTCGGCGTTGCTCTGGAAGCACGCCAGTTCATGCGGTCCCAGTTCCCGCGCCAGTTCTACACAACGCTGTTCGATAGCGGCGAGGGTGATGGAACCGTAGACGCCCGGTTCCCGCGTCCCCAGCAGGTTGAGATTGGGGCCGTTCAACAGCAGCAGTTTAGCCATAAGTCAAGCAGCAATTCCGGTCAGGCAAGGGGCGCGATTCTGCATGAACCCTGGCTGCTTGTCCAGTTGACAAGACCGCATTTCGCCGCTGATACCGGCGCGTTCGCGGCAAATGATCAATTCTGGCGCGGCAAAACCGACCGCAGATGAGCGTTGAACGGCTCCGCCGCCATGAATCCCACCACCCGCCGGTCGCGGCGCTCCTGCCCATCCGGGCCGAAAAACAGGATGGCGGGCGGGCCAATGATGCCAAAGCGTTGCAACAGCGTCTGATCGGCAGCGTCGTTGGCGGTCACATCGGCCTGGAGCGTGATCAGGCTGGCCAGCGCCGCCCGCACTGCAGGATCGGCGAAGGTTTCGCGCTCCAGTTCCTTGCAACTCACGCACCAGTCGGCATAGAAATCCAGCATCACGGGTCGACCGCCGGCTTCACGCAAAGCGAGATCCAACTCGGCCACGGTTTTGACCGGACGGAAGGCCATGGGGCGCGCGGCGTTGGCGGCATTGGCCAGCAGCCCGACCCCGCGCAGCGGTTGCAACGGATCGCGTCCGCCGGCCGCCACTCCCACCAGCAGCAAAACGCCGTAGATCAGCAGCACCAAACCGAGCCCCTTGACCAGGGTGCGCCAGGCGGGCGCACCATGCACGACGGGTTGCAGCGCGCCCATGTAGGTGGCGACGACGATCAGCAGCGTGGCCCACAGCACCATGCTGATCGCCGCCGGCAGGATGCGCTCCAGCAACCACAGCGCCACCACCAGCAGCAGCACGCCAAACACCGTCTTGATCCGTTCCATCCAGTGACCGGCGTGGGGCAACCAGTGACCGGTAGACGCGCCAATGATCAGCAACGGCGCCCCCATGCCCAGACTCAGCGCAAACAGCGCCGCTGCACCCAGGGCAACGTCGCCCGTGACCGCGATAAAGGTCAGTGCCCCGATCAGCGGCGGGGCGACGCACGGTCCTACGATCAGCGCCGACAGGAACCCCATGATCGCGACGCCGGCATGATGGCCGCCACGCTGGCGATTGCTCCATTGCGTCAGCCGATGTTGCAAATAGGCCGGCAACTGCACGTCGTAGAGTCCGAACATGGACAGCGCCAGCAGCACGAACAGGCCGCTGAACGCGCCGATCACCCAGGGATTCTGAAACCAGGCCTGCACGTTCTGCCCCAGCAGCGCCGCCAGCACGCCCGCCACGGTGTAGGTCGCCGCCATCGCCAATACGTAGATCAGCGACAGCCAAAGCGCCCGCCGCCGGGTCAGAAGAGCGCCCTGACCGGCAATCAGGCTGGACAGGATCGGGATCATCGGAAATACGCAGGGGGTGAACGCCAGCAGCAGGCCGAAGCCAAAGAATGCCGGAATGGCCAAAAAGCGTTGCTGGTTGAGCAGCCGCGCCAACCGGTCCGGCTCGGCTTCGGCGGCTTCGGTCGTTGTGCTCGCGGCAGTGGGCGCGGCGGGCGGCGCGGTCAGAGACAGGGGCGATGAGGGTTCAACCCGCGCTACCGGTCCCTCTACTGCTGGCGGGACCGGGGAATAAGCCGGCAAAGCTATGCTCACGGTTTGACTCAGTGGCGGATAGCAGACCCCGACTTCGGCGCACCCCTGATAATCGGCTTTCACGCGCACGGTTTGCGCGTCAGACGGCTCGCGTTGCAGCCGGGCGACGACGATGGCTTCACCGTGGAAAACCTGCTGAGGGCCAAAATAGGGGTCGTCTTTAGGCTCGCCGGGCGGGATTTCGAGGCCGGTCATCGTCACGCCCTGGGCGTCCAGCAGGCTCAGCCGGAATTTGTCGCGGTACAGGTAGTAGCCGGGCGCGATGAGCCAGCGGGCTTCCAGGGTCAGTGGATCAGCCGCGCTGACCGTTAACTGGAACGCCTGATCCGCTTCGAGAATCCGATCCCGGGACGGCGAACCGAAGCGGTCGAACAATCCGCCCGCCGCCGGTCCCGCCAGCAGCGCCAGCAGCAGCGCCAGCCAGGGCCATGCTGGGAATAATCGCTTCATGCCGATGCTCTCGTGCTGTCTGCGATCCAGTCCAGGTAAGCCGCCGACCCGGCCTGAATCGGCAGGGCGATGAGTTCCGGGACCTGGTAGGGATGGAGTTCGCGGATGCGCGCCTCCAACTGCGGGTAAACCGCCTGGCGGGTCTTGATCAGCAGCAACAGCTCGGCCTCGCGCTGGATCTGCCCCTCCCAGCGGTAGATCGAAGTCAGTCCCGGCGCGATATTGACGCAGGCGGCCAGCCGCTCGCTCACTACCGTTTCGGCGATGCGCTCGGCGGTGGTCCGGTCGGGACAGGTGCAAAGGATGATCAGGGGCGACAGGCTCATGGTGTGCCTTTCTCGATAAAGCTGTTATTTTAAAGTTTTTCCGTTGGGCGATGATGAACTATGACCAGATTAGAGCGGTTGTAGTTGCCAGCGCCGCACCAGGACGGACAATCCACTCGCTGCTCACCTCGATTCGGAACCATGTCGACGCCTCCTGATGCTACACCATCCTCCGGCTTTCCCAACGGGGATCGGTCAGGATTTTTCCGTCACTGGAGGCCGGAACAGCGCCGCTTGCTGGCGTTCTGGCTTGCCTACGTTGTCCTTTGGTACGCCGCCCGGTTCGGCGCCTTGGCGCTTGGCGCCTTCAACAACCAGATCAGCCTGTGGTATCCGCCGGCGGGGTTGCTCTTTTTCGTCCTGCTGACCTTCGGCTGGCGGGCGCTCGCGCCGGTGTTGCTCACCCGCTGGTCGTTGGGCGCCTTGTTGTGGCTGACAACACCTGCGCCGGCTTCCCTTTCGACGTTACTGACCGATCATTTCATCGCCCCGGTGATCGCGGTAGCCGCTTATCTGCTGGCGGCGCTGGCGCTGCGCGCCTGGAACGCCGGGCGAATCCATAACAATTTCGCCAATCCAGCTTATGCCGGACGGTTTCTGGGAGCGGCGCTGCTGGGCAGTGGGCTGGCGGCGGGCGCCAACGTGGCGCGCCTGCTGTATGCGGATTCCATTGCGACCGATCAGGGATTCCAGCTCTGGCTCCACTGGCTGATTGGCGATTTCATCGGCATCATCACCGTGACCCCGTTGTTGCTGGTGCATCTAAGCCCGCGCCTGCGCGACTGGCTCCACAAGGGGCGCTGGCGGCAGCCATTCCCACCGGGACCGCGCCGGCGGCGCTGGCTCTGGCCGGCCTGCTTCGCGGGATTGTTCCTGATCCTGGTGAGCCTGTTCCAGGCGCTGCCCTGGGTCGGTCTGAGCGCAACAACGCCTTCCTTTCTGACCCTGTTCGTGTTGCTGCCGGTGGCCTGGATCGCCATAACGGGCGGCCTGTCGGTAGTCACCGTAGCCATTTTCGTGCTGGACGCAGAGTTGGCGCTGCTGGTGGGGTGGAGCGGCCAGCAGGAGGCGGCCTTGTATTATCAACTGGTGATGATCGCCGTCGCGCTCACCGGGTTGCTGCTGGGCGGCGCCATCGAAGCCCGCGACTGGGCGCGCGCCCGGTTCCGCGATCTGAGCCGGATTGCGGACGACCTGCTGTGGGAAATCAACGCCGACGGCCTGATCACCCGCCTGATCGGCAATCTGGTCTGGAATTTGACGCCCAACGCCGGGCCAGGCTGGCAGAACAACGTTCATGCGATTTCAGAAGAGCACCGCCAAACCCTGAACGCCGCGCTGCGGACCCGGCGGCCATTCCGGGAGGTGTTGCTCAGCGTTCACGATGAAGCGGGCGAGGTGCGCTGGTTGCGGGTGAATGGCGTGCCTTTTCGCGATGAACTGTGGCGCTTCGCCGGCTATCGGGGCACCGCCACGGATGTCACCACTGAATATCACGCCCGGCAGGTGCTGGCCGATTACGCCGACCAGTTGCAGCGGGAAGTCGCAGCCCAGACCGCCGAGTTGCAGCGTATCAACCGTGATCTGGCGTTCAACGAACAGCGGTACCGGGCCATGCTGGCGGCTGCGCCGGTCGGCATGGCCGAAGTGGACGCCGAGGGGCGTTGTCAGTATGTCAATTTCCCCTGGTGCGTGCTCACCGGCCAGGCGGCGACCGTGGTGTTGGGGTATTCCTGGCTGGACTGTGTTCACTCTGACCAGCGCGCCGAGATCGAGCACCGGTGGCGAACCGCCGCGAACCTGCGCGCGGGCGATGGCGAATTTCAGAGTCTGGCCGACCGGTGGCTGGGCGTACACTGGTCCACGCTCTACGATCAGGACGGCGCGACCGTGATCGGCGCCATCGTGATCCTGAATGACATCACGGACCGCCGGTTACGCGAGCAGGAGAACTGGGAACTGGCCCACTTCGACGCCCTGACGCAACTGCCGAATCGCAATTTGTTCTGGGACCGCCTGGAGCAGGCGCTGCGGCTGGCCGGGCGCAGTCAGCAAACCGTCGCCGTGCTGTGGCTCGATCTCGACGGCTTCAAGGCGGTCAACGATGCGCTGGGTCACGCCGCCGGCGACGAATTGCTGCGCCAGGTGGGCCGGCGCCTGCAAGCCACCCTGCGCGAGAGCGACACCGCGGCCCGCCTGGGCGGCGATGAATTCGCCGTCGTGCTGACAACCATCGCGCGGCCTCAAGACGCCACGAGCGTGGCGCAAAAGATCGTCGCCCGGATCGGTCAACCGTTCACGCTTCCGCAGGGGCCAGCGCAGGTTTCCGCCAGCATTGGCGTTGCTTTGTATCCCGACCATGCCACCTCGGCCAAAGACCTGGCGCATCGCGCCGACTTGGCGATGTACGCCGCCAAGCAGGCGGGCAAGAATGGCTGGCGCCTCTGGGACGGCGATAGGGAAATGGATCGCGCTTCCGCGTAAAAGCCCCGTGCAGGGGTTGCTGACGCGATTTTCTTCCTGCCTGCCCCTTGAAAATTTCCTGCCTTGCCCCACTTCACCGGCAAGCCCTTGACAGGGTGGTTTTGCCGGCTATGATTAGCACTCACCAGAGGGGAGTGCTAACAGAACCAGCGCCAACCCCCCAATTACCCTTTTTTCAAATCTTGATGGAGATGTCACCGATGAACCTTCGGCCGTTGCATGATCGGGTCGTAATCAAGCGCGTTGAGGAAGAAACCAAGAGTCCGGGCGGCATCGTGCTGCCGGGCGCCGCCGCTGAGAAGCCGTCGCGCGGCACCGTGATGGCGGTGGGTCGCGGCAAACTGCTGGACAATGGCGAAGTGCGGCCGCTGGATGTCAAGGTCGGCGATTACATCCTGTTCGGCAAGTATTCCGGCAGCGAAGTCAAGATTGATGGCGAAGAGCTGATCATCATGCGCGAAGACGAGATCATGGCCGTCATCGAGAAGTAAGCGCGCGTCCGTTCGTCCACGACCCTTCATCCGATTGTTTCAGAACAGTTTTAGAGGAATTCCCCATGGCTGCAAAAGATGTCAAGTTCGGCGATGATGCCCGTTCGCGCATGGTGCGCGGCATCAATGTCCTGGCCAACGCTGTCAAGGTGACCCTGGGTCCGCGCGGTCGCAACGTCCTGCTGGACAAGGCGTTCGGCGCCCCCACCGTGACCAAGGACGGCGTGTCCGTGGCCAAGGAGATCGAACTGGAAGACAAGTTCGAGAATATGGGCGCGCAGATGGTCAAGGAAGTCGCTTCCAAGACCTCCGATGTGGCCGGCGATGGCACCACCACCGCCACCGTGCTGGCCCAGGCCATCGTCCGCGAGGGCATGAAGGCCATCGCCGCCGGCATGAATCCGATGGATCTGAAGCGCGGCATTGACAAGGCGGTCGTCGCCACCGTCGAGGAACTGCGCAAGCTGTCCAAGCCCTGCACCGACGACAAGGCGATTGCCCAGGTCGGCACCATTTCCGCCAACGCCGACGAAGTCGTCGGTCAGATCATCGCCGACGCGATGAAGAAAGTCGGCAAGGAAGGCGTGATCACCGTCGAGGAAGGCAAGGGTCTGGAGAACGAGCTGGATGTCGTGGAAGGCATGCAGTTCGACCGTGGCTACATTTCGCCCTATTTCATCAACAACCAGCAGAACATGACGGCGGAACTGGAAAACCCGCTGATCCTGCTGTACGACAAGAAGATTTCCGGCATCCGTGACCTGCTGCCGGTGCTGGAAAGCGTTGCCAAGGCCAGCAAGCCGCTGCTGATCGTCGCTGAAGATGTCGAAGGCGAGGCGCTGGCCACCCTGGTGGTCAACACCATTCGCGGCATCGTCAAGGTGGCCGCGGTCAAGGCCCCGGGCTTCGGCGACCGCCGCAAGGCCATGCTGCAGGACATCGCCATTCTGACCGGCGGCCAGGTGATTTCCGACGAAGTCGGCCTGAGCCTGGAGAAGACCACGCTGGCCGATCTGGGCACCGCCCGCAAGATCGTGGTTGCCAAGGAAAACACCACCCTCATTGACGGCGCTGGCAAGGTGGACGAGATCAAGGGCCGGGTCGAGCAGATCCGTCGCCAGATCGAGGAAGCCACGTCCGACTACGACAAGGAGAAGTTGCAGGAGCGCGTGGCCAAGCTGGCCGGCGGCGTGGCGGTCATCAAGGTGGGCGCTGCGACCGAAATCGAGATGAAGGAGAAAAAGGCTCGCGTTGAGGACGCGCTGCACGCCACCCGCGCGGCGGTCGAAGAAGGCGTGGTGGCCGGCGGCGGCGTGGCGCTGATCCGCGCCCTGCAAGCCATCAAGGGCCTGAAGGGCGCCAACGAAGATCAGAACCACGGTATCGCCATCGCCCTGCGCGCCATGGAAGCGCCGCTGCGCGAGATCGTCGCCAACGCCGGCGAAGAGCCCTCGGTGATCCTGAACAAGGTTCTGGAGAACACCGGCAACTACGGCTACAACGCCGCGACCAACGAGTTTGGCGATCTGGTGGAAATGGGCGTCCTGGATCCGACCAAGGTCACCCGCTTTGCCTTGCAGAACGCCGCCTCTGTGGCTGCGCTGCTGATCACCACCGAGGCGATGGTCGCCGAGTTGCCCAAGAAGGATGCGGGCGGCATGGGTGGCGGCGGCATGGGCGGCATGGGCGGCATGGGCGGCATGGGCGACATGATGTAACGCGCCCGAGTCTCATCGAATGAAAAAGCCCCGCTACGGCGGGGCTTTTTTATGGCTGAAATCACCTTACGAAGAGAGCGTTGCGTCCGCCCGGCGATGCTGGACCAGAAAGCCGGTCAGCAGCAGTCCCATCAGCGCCAGGCCGAACAGCGCCGCCGGCTCTGGCGCGCCGCCGCCGGTGAACGCGACGGTATGGCCGCTGGTGAGCGGCGCGGCAGGTTCGCCGTAGGCCAATGCGGTCGTGCCCTTGACCTGCGCCACCGGCACCGGCAGCGTCGGCGTGGAGGCGGGATTGGCGTTGTAGATTTTCTCCGACACAGCGACGAACGCGGTCCACGGCGTCACCAGGGCGAAATTCAGCCCCAGGTCGGTGATCCGCTGTTTGAGCGCGCCCGTGTTGACGATTTCGCCGCCTCGCTGATGCGCGCCAGTCGTCAACTGATAATGCAGCTCGCCAATCAGAGACCGCGCCCAGATGATCGGCACCGCTTCACCCTCGGTGCTGGTCTCCGGCAGTTCGATCTTCAGCGGCAGGGTCGCCGGACGGCCATGGACCAGACCACGCACGGTGATTTCATGCGGGCCGGGGCGGTTATACCGGCCCTGAATGCGCAGCGACTGCCCGGCAAACAGATCGGGAATCCGGGCGGGACTTTGCTCACTAACTTCCATCCCGCCCCAGTCCATTTGAATGTCGGTCAGCACCGGTGATTGCAGACGTTCCGCCAGTTCGCCGGCTACTTTTTCCCGGTCCTCGGTCGGGTCCATGGTGCGGGTGAACCCGCGCCCGACCCGACCCATTTCGCTCAACAGGTAGCGGTTGACGCCCGTGCCCACGCCGAAGGCGTACAGCCGCGCATCGCCCAGATTGGCTTTGATCAGCGCCAGAATCTCCGCCTCGTTGCCAATGTAGCCGTCGGTCAGGAAAGTGACGAGGCGGATGGCGCCGGTGGGAACCGGCGGCGCCAGGGCCTGACGGATGCCGCTGCTCATTTCGGTCCCGCCTTCGCCGCGCAACGCATCGGTGTAGCGCAGACCCGCTTGAATATTTTGAGGTGTCGCCGGCAACGGCTGGGCGGAAAACTCGTTGGCGGAATCGCTGAAGCGGATGATGCGGAAACTGTCGGTGGGCCGCAGCCGCTGCAACGCCGCTCGCATGAAGGCTTTGCTGGCTTCGATAGGCAGGCCGTCCATCGAACCGGAGCAATCCAGCACGAACACCATTTCGCGGGCGGTGACCTC
>ERZ1645187.1896-NODE-1896-length-18877-cov-8.514132_pt1 | contig 18877 bp, 16 predicted proteins | sample MGYA00575352_ERZ1645187 | MGnify/ENA primary metagenome ERZ1645187 (study PRJEB40837, sample SAMN11349314) | freshwater sediment metagenome | isolation source: river sediment | host: Sediment | place: India: Wazaribad , New Delhi | collected 2017-02-21 ... | reverse complement strand
TCCGGGCGGGCCTTTATGAAATCGGCCATCAGCCGCTTGCACTCCGGCAGGTCCAGGTTCACCAGCTTCACGTATTTTTTGGAATAGGACTCCGGCCCCTTGAAGGTCGCGTTCTCGCCTATGACCACCGTGGGGATCTTATAAAGGAGTATGGCCCCGGTGCACATGGAGCAGGGCGAGAGCGTGGAGTATATCGTGCATTTGCGGTAGTCGGCCGCCTTCAGGCGCCCCGCGTTCTCCAGGCAGTCCATCTCGGCGTGCAGTATGGCTGACTTCTTCTGCACGCGGCGGTTGTGGCCGCGGCCTATTATCCGGCCGCCCTTCACCAGCACCGCGCCTATCGGTATGCCGCCCTCCTTCAGCCCTTTGCGGGCCTCGGCCAGGGCGGCTTTCATGAATTTCTTATGCTTGTTCATTCCCCCTCCTATAATACCCGGCAGAAGATGCACTTCAGGTACTCGCCTTCCGGGTAGTCGGCGGCCACCGGGTGGTCGGGGCCGGCGCCGGCTTTTTTGAGTATCTGCACGCGGCGTCCGGCGTTGGCGGCCGCGCCGCGCAGGATGAAGGAGAACTCCTCCATCGAGACCATGCCGCTGCACGAGCAGGTGACGAACACGCCGCCCGGCTCCACCAGCGACAGCGCTATGCGGTTGAAATCGCGGTACTTGAAGATGCCCTTGTCGCGCTCCTCGCGGCTGGAGACCAGTTTGTAAGGGTCCAGCACCACCATGCCGTACTTGCGCTTGAGCTCAAGCATCTGGCGCATATAGGTGAAGGCGTCGATGCAGACCGGGTCTATCTTCACGTGGTTGATATTGGCGTTGCGCTTGGACTGCGCGCTGGCCTCGGGGTCCAGTTCCACGCAGGTCACCTCTTCGGCGCCGCCCAGCTTGGCCGCGTAAACGCCGAAGCCGCCGGTATAGGAGCAGAGGTCTATCATCTTTTTGCCGGCGGCGAACTGCGAGGCGTAAAGCCTGTTCTCGCGCTGGTCGCAGAAGAAGCCGGTCTTGTAGCCGGCCTTCAGGTCCACCTCGAACTGCACCCCGTTCTCGGTGATGCGGGTCTTATGCGAAGGGCCAGTCTCGGCCTTTATCTTGAAGCCCTCCATCTCCTGGGTATAGGCGGTGGCGCGGTGGTGGAACACGGCCTCGGGGAAATGTTTCTTGAAGGCGGCCTCTATGTTCGGCCAGAGCCGGTACATGCCGAGCGAGTAGAACTCCAGCGCTATCTGGTCGTTGTACATGTCCACCGTCAGGCCGGGCAGGCCGTCGGCGTAGTCGTGCACCAGGCGGCAGGCGTTGGTCTTGTCCTGCAGCTTCAGCACGTCGCGGCGCAGCGACACGGCGCGCGCCACGCGCTCGTCGAAGAAGCGCTGCACCTGGAATTCCTCCGGGTTCTCGCGCGTGAAGATGCGCAGCGTGATCTGGCTGTAGGGGTTGTAGATGGCCACGCCGTACGGGTTGCCGTTCTTGTCGTACACGGCCACCAGCTGGCCGGCCTCGGCGCGGTCGGCGGATTCGATCATGCGTTTGAAGGCGTTGGGCCCGGCGGGAGCGTGCGAAAGCTTCACCCTGGGCAAACCGCCGGCCTGCGAGAATATTTTTTCAGCCATATTATCCCTTCAGTATATCTATTTTGCGCCAGAGGCCGCTGCGGAAACGCAGCGTGAAGAAAACCGCCAGCAGGAAAACGTAGAAGCCGCCCCAGGCCCAGGCGTGGATCAGCTCGCCGCCGGCCTTGTGGACGATGTACCAGGTGCCCGGCACGAACAGCAGCCACGCGGCCGCGCTGGCGCCCAGCATCTGGAAACGCGTGTCGCCCGCGCCGCGCAGCGCGTCGGCGAAGATCATGCCCACGGCGTCGAACAGCACGAACACGGCCAGCACCAGCATCACCGGGCGGCTGCGGGCCAGGATCTCGGAATAGGCCGCGGCGTCGCCGGAGCCGAAGATATTGATGAAGAGGCCCGGGAACAGCGCGAACGACGCGCCGGCCGCCAGAGCGTAGCACAGCGCCAGCCGCACCGCGCGGTAAGCCACCTTCACCGAGGTGTCCGGCTGGCCCATGCCGATGTACTTGCCCACCAGGGTCAGCGTGGCCAGGCCCAGGCCGATCACCGGCATGAAGGCTATCATGTTTATGGAGGCGATGATGTTGCTGGCCGCCAGCGAGATCTCGTCCATGCCGCCTATCAGGAAAATGAAGACGCCGAAGGAGGCCACGTCCAGGAAGAAGCCGACGCCGTTGGGCGCGCCGTACTTCACCAGCCGCGCGAACATGCCGCCGTGGGCGCCGGCCAGGCGCAGCGTGCGGTAGCGGCGGCGGTTCTCGCCGGAGAAGATCAGTGCCACGTACAGGCCCATCATCAGCGCCTGAGCCAGCACCGAGGCCCAGGCCGCGCCCCTTATGCCGCCGGCGGGCACGGGCCCCGCGCCGAAGATCAGCAGCCAGGAGGCCAGCACGCAGAAGGCGTTGCCGGCCAGGTTCACGGCCAGCGTGGTGCGGGTGCGGCCGCGGCCTATGAAGAAGGCGGCCAGCGCGGTGTTGACGACGGGCAGCACCGCGAAGAGGTTGAGTATGGCGAAATAGGGCTTCTCGAGCGCGCGCACGGCGGCGGCGTGGCCCGAATGGTCGATGATATAGAAACCGGCCGGGGTCAGCATGACCAGCACCAGCGACGAGGCCAGCGCCAGCAGCACGCCCTGCCACATGGCGACCGAGACGCTGGCGGTCTTGCCTTTGCCGTGGTACTGCGAGACGAAGGCGTTGGTGTAGGTGGCCGTGCCCATGAAGAAGCACAGGAAGCTGAAACTGAGTATGCCGCCGGGCACGCAGGCGGCCAGCGCGTCGGGGCTGTAATGCGCCAGGAAGACGCGGTTGATGAACTGCATCACCGTGCTGGACGCGGTGGAAAGTATCAGCGGGTAGGCCACGCCGAGCAGTTCGCGGTATCCGCCGGGTTCCTGTGCGGCTTTATCCATGTCTAGCGCAGCATGTCGGCGTAGGCGCCGGCCAGCAGGTCCTTCTTCCTTATGCCGAGGGCTTTCATCAGCGCGGCGGCCTCGCGGCGGCCGGCGGAGGGAGCTTCCCCGGTCTTCATCACGACTTCCAGTTCCATGAAACGGCCGAGGCCCTTCACCTCGTCGAAATGTATGCGGGTGCGGCCGGCGTGGCAGACCAGCCTGCGCTTCTCCACCCTGGCGGTAACGCCGAGCAGGCGGGTGAGAGCGCGCTTGGTGCGGGCAGCGTCCTTCACCGGCACCAGGGTGTAGGTCGACGGCTTGGGGCCTTTCTCACCGGCCCTGTTGTAGAAGACCAGGTAGGCGCCTTTCCCCTTCTGCTCGCGCAGTTTCAGCCGCCCGTTGGAGATGCCGAAGAAAGTGTCCTTCTGAACCAGCCGCTCCTCGCTGTCGGCGAGGGCCCGGCCGGCCTTCAGCTGCGCCGCCCAGTCCGCGGCGCGGGCCTTCACCTCGACGTTAACGGCCATCAGTCCTCCAGCATCTCGGCGCCGCGGTCGGCGCGCTTGCGCTGGCTGTGGTCCAGTATCTTCTTGCGCAGGCGGATGTTCTTCGGGGTGACCTCGACGAACTCGTCCTCCTCGATGTACTCTATGGCCTGCTCGAGGCTCATCACGCGCGGCGGGGTCAGTATGATGGCCGCGTCGGCGGTGGAGGAGCGCATGTTGGTCTGCTTCTTCTCTTTGCAGGGGTTGGTCACCAGGTCGTTGGCGCGGCAATGCTCGCCCACCACCTGGCCGGCGTATATGTCCTCGCCGGGGCCGACGAACATGATGCCGTGGTCCTGCAGGCTGTTCAGCGCGTAGCCGGCGCTCTGGCCCGGCTCCTTGGCTATGAACACGCCGTTCCTCTGCGGGTGCGTGAACTTGCCCTCGGGCATGTAGCCGTGGAAGCTGTGGTGCATCAGGCCGGAGCCCTTCGTGAAGCTCATGAAGTCCGACTTGAAGCCTATCAGCGCGCGCGACGAGATGATGTACTCGTAGCGGACGCGGCCGTCGTCGCCGACCTGCATGTCCTGCAGCTGGGCGCCGCGGGCGCCGAGGGCGGTCATCACGTTGCCCTGGAACTCGGCGGGCGCGTCGAGGAGCAGCAGTTCTACGGGCTCGACGCTGACGCCGTTCTCGACGTGCGTTATCACGGCCATCTTGGAGACGCAGAGCTCGAAGCCCTCGCGGCGCATCGTCTCGATGAGCACGGAGAGGTGCAGCTCGCCGCGGCCGGAGACCTTGAAGCCGCCTTCGCCGGGGATCTCCTCCACCTTCAGGCCGACGTTGATCTGCTGCTCGCGGAACAGCCTGTCGCGTATCTGCGTGGCGGTGACGAACTTGCCGTCGCGGCCGGACAGCGGGCCGTCGTTGGCGTAGAATTCCATGCTGAGCGTGGGCTGCTCTATCTCCAGGCCGGGAAGCGTGCCGGGGTTCTCGGCGTCGCTGACGGTATCGCCCACCTCTATGCCCTCGAGGCCGGCCACGGCGACGATGTCGCCGGAGTGGGCCTCCTTTATGTTCACGCGTTCGAGGCCTTTGTAGCCCATCAGCTGCATGACCTTGCGCATCTTGGGCGCGGCGCCGGGGGCGCCCATGGCTACCTGCTGGCCGGAGCTTATCCTGCCCTGGGTTATGCGGCCTACGCCTATGCGGCCGGTGTAGGAGCTGTAGTCGAGCATCGTGACCAGCATCCTGAGCGGCTGGTCGTCGAGGTCGAGCGGGCCGGGAACGTGCTTTATGATGGTCTCGAAGAGGAACTTCAGGTCCTTCTCGGGCTTGTGGTAGTCGGCGGCGGCCCAGCCGTCGCGGCCGACGGCGTAGACTATCGGGAAGTCCAGCTGGGCGTCCGAGGCGCCGAGCTCCATGAACAGCGAGAACACCTTGTCGAGCGAGGCGTGGGGATCGCAGTTGGGGCGGTCGACCTTGTTGATGACGACTATGGGGCGCAGGCCGAGCGCGAGGGACTTCTTGAGGACGAAGCGGGTCTGGGGCATGGGGCCGTCGAGGGCGTCGACGAGGAGCACGACGCCGTCTACCATGCGTAGCACGCGCTCGACCTCGCTGCCGAAGTCGGCGTGTCCGGGGGTGTCGACGATGTGTATGGTCTTGTCGCCGTAGCGGACGGCGGTGTTCTTGGAGAGGATGGTGATGCCGCGCTCGCGCTCGAGGTCGTTGGAGTCCATGATGCAGATGGCTTCTTCGCCGGCCTTGTCGTGGAAGGCGCCGGTCTGCTTGAGCATGGCGTCGACGAGGGTGGTTTTGCCGTGGTCGACGTGGGCGATGATGGCGATGTTGCGCAGGTCCTGCCGGCGCTTAGCGTTGTCCTGTTGCATGTATTGTGTCTCCTTGGTACTTCCAAAAAATCCTTCAGTATCCACAAGCCGGTAACCGCGTGGGCCGGCACCGGCTCGGCGTCGGGATGGGTCCGGAGGGCCGTCGCGGGCATGCGCCCGTCGGGCACGCTATCGGCCACACCGTGGCCGCGCTCCCGCTCGGGCTCGGCGCTTACGCAAGCCTCGCCCTGCGCGAGGGCCCGCCGGTCACATGCCCTCGCCGGCCCTTGCTCCCCGGATCCGGACTACTGAACCGCGGCGCCGGATCCGAGGGACTCGATCTCCCGCGTGTAAGAGGCGATCTTGGCCTCGAGGGCGGCTATCTTGTCGCCGAGTTCCTTGACCTGCTTGTAGTCGGAGTGTATCTCGGGCGCGGACAGTTTGGCGGCCAGGCTTTCGACGGTCTTGCGGGAATACTCTATTTCTTTCTTGAGCTTTTCGGCGTGGCGGCTCTTCTTGCGGGCCTCGGCTTCGAGGCGCTTCTTTTCCTCGTAATCCTGGTTGGGGGCCGGCTTCTCCGGCTCGGGGGCCTTGCGCGCGGAAGCGGCGGCCTCGCCGGCCATCTGGTCCTGGCGGTAGCGGAAGTAATCGTAGTTGCCGGGGTAGACGGTGGTCTTGCCGCCGTCGACGTGCACTACGGACTCGGCGAGCGCGTTGATGAAATAGACGTCGTGGCTGATGAAGCAGAGGGTGCCTTCGAACTCCTTGAGGGCGGCTATCAGCGCGTCGACGCTGGCCATGTCGAGGTGGGTGGTGGGCTCGTCCATCAGCAGCACGTTCGGCGGGTCAACCAGCAGCTTCACCAGCATCAGGCGGCTCTTCTCGCCGCCGGAGAGGACGTCGGTCTTCTTGTAGACGTTGTCGCCGGGGAAAAGGAAGGTGCCGAGCACGGTGCGGACCATCAGCTCGGGGTTCATCCGGTCGTTGTCCATGGCCTCCTGCAGCACGGTCTTGCGCGGGTCCAGTATGCCCTCGCGGTGCTGCGAGAAGTAGCCGGTCTTCACGTTGAGGCCGAGCACGCGCTCGCCGGAGTCGGGTTCTATCACGCCGGCCAGCATCTTGAGCAGCGTGGACTTGCCGGCGCCGTTGTGGCCGACGAAGCACATCTTCTGGCCGCGCTCGAGCGTGAAGTTGAAATTATCGTAGACCCTGATGTCGGGGTGGCCGGGCACCTTGTAGGTCTTGTTTATGTCCTTGAGCTCCAGCACCTTGGTGCCGGTGCGGCCGGGCTGCGGGAAGCGGATCTTCACGGTCTTGGTCTCGGCCGGCAGTTCTATGCGCTCGAGCTTCTCGAGGCGCTTGAGCATGCTCTGCGCGCGGTTCGAGGTGGAGACGCGGGCGCGGTTGCGGGCGACGAAGTCCTCCATCTGCGCTATCTGCTCCTGCTGCAGGCGCCAGGCGGAATAGAGCTTTTCCTTTTCCTGCTCGCGCTGCTCCAGGTAATGCTCGTAGTCGCCGTGGTAGACCCGGAGCTTGTGCTCCTGCAGCGAAACGATGGAATTACAGATCTTGTTTATGAAGTCGCGGTCGTGCGAGATGACGAAGATGGCGCCGGCGTAGGACTGCAGGTAGTCCTCCAGCCACATCAGCGAGTCCAGGTCCAGGTGGTTCGTGGGCTCGTCGAGGAGCAGCAGGTCGGGCTTCTTCAGGAGCAGCTTGGCCAGCGCGGCGCGCATGGCCCAGCCGCCGGAAAGGGTGTTCACGGCGCGGGTGAAATGGTCCACCTTGAAACCGAGGCCCATCAGTATGGCCTTGCCCTCGGCCTCCAGGCGGCCGTCGTAATCCTCGGCGCCGTCCAGTACTTCCTCCACCACGGTCTTCGGGGAGAGCGGCGGGTTCTCCTGCGGCAGGTAGCCCACCACCACGCCCTTCTTGAACTGCAGCTCGCCCTCGTCGGACTCCTCGGCCCGCAGCATCATCTTGAACAGCGTGGACTTGCCGGCGCCGTTGGGGCCGACCAGCGCGAAGCGGTCGCCCTCGTTGACCTGAAGGGAGGCGTCCTCGAAAAGGACCTGGTTGCCGAATGACTTGTATACGTTCCTGAGAGTTATCATAGGTGCGGACCGCGCCTTTCGGCGCGCTTAGCAGTAGGATTTTCCGGGGACCACGCGGGTACTGACTGCCGGGAACTGCCAGAACGTATATTCTACCATTTTAGGGCCCTATATATAAAACATAAGGCCCCGCCGGGGCGGGGCCTCATGGCCGGGACACGTCCGTAAACCGGTGATGACTTGCCGGCGCAAAAAATATACACTAGGCGTGATGATCAGGCACAGGAACTCCAACCCGTTAGGGGTACTGCTGGTGGTGGTGGTACTGCTGGTCATGCATTTCAGCGGGTTCATGAACTACCGCCGCGGCGGCGACCCTTACGACAGTTACTCGTCGTCGCGCAGCGGCGGGTACAACCCGACAGGCAACTGGCGCCGCGGGCGCAACCACTCGGACAATTTCCTGATAGCCCTGATCGGCACCGTCATACTTCTCAAGACCTTCTCCTTCCTTTCCGACAGGATGGGGTCATCGCGCGCCGCTTCCGGCGGCGCCGCGGGCGGGTCCGCGGGGACGGCGCCCGGATGGAAGCCTGCCGCGGCCCCGCGCCGCAACTTCCTGCTGCCCAACGGCACCATAGCCCCAAAGGCGGAGGCCACGCTGGCCGTGATGCGGGGCCTCGCCGGCACGGCGCCGGAATTCGACCCGGCGCGCCTCGAGACGGTGGTCGCCGACGTGTTCCTGAAAGTGGAGAAGGCCTGGGAGGCCAGGGACCTGTCGACGGTGCGCCCGCTGATGCTGCCGGTGCTCTTCGAGACCTATTCGCTGCGCGCGCAGGGCTTCAGGTCCAAGCGCCAGATCAACAAGCTCGACGGGCTGAAGGTGCTGCATATAGATTTCGTGCACGTGCGCTGCCCGGAGCAGGCGGAAGGCCGCTCTTTCACCGCGCTCATCACGGCCTCGGCCGCCGATTACCTGGTGGACGACCTCACCAACTCGCGCCTGGGCGGGGACCCGGAGCCGGCCACCTTCCAGGAGTTCTGGACCTTCTACAGGCTGTGCGACGCCTGGGCGCTTTCCCGCATAGACAAGGCCTCCGACATGGTGGCGCTGAACGCCCCCAACCTTCCGTCGGTGCCGCCGCGCGGGGCGCAGGCTTACGCCGCGCCCGCCGCCGCTCAGCCAGGGCCGGCAGCGACCGCAGCCGCGGCCGCGGCGCCGGCGGAAAAGAAGCCGGTCCCTTCCCCGGCGATGGACCGGCAGAAGATGGAGATAGCCGCCACGCTGGCTTTCGAGAGCGTCTACGAGGCCTGGGGCAGCAACGACCCGGCGCTGCTGAAGCCCGAGTTCGCCACCGCCGCGGCGCTGGCGCGGCTCAGGGCCATAATGGAGGAACGCAAGGCCGAGGGACTTTCTTTCAAGTTCGGCAGTTTCTTCACCCGGCGGGCCGAAGTGGTGATGGGTTCCCGCCCCGCCGCCGGGGTCACGCCGGAGTTCACCGCCCGCATAACGGCCACGGCGCTGCGCGCCATGCTGAGGAACGGCAGGCCGCTGCACACCGACGCGTCCCCGCAGCCCTTCACCGAGTACTGGGTGTTCACCCGCGCCGGCGACGACTGGAAGCTTTCGGACATACTGCCGCGGATGGACCAGGAAGCCGCCGACGGGCAGGACGGGGCCCCCGGGCCCGCGCAGATAGAATGGTACTGGGGCCAGGGCGCGGCCTGAGGCCGTACCGGGAATTCACGAGGAGCAAGGAGACCATATGTCGGACACGCTGATAAACATGATCTGGGCGATCATCTTCGCGGTGGCGGGCGGGGGCGCGGGCGCCTTCCTGCTGATCTGGTTCTCGTCGCGCATACCGTCGGTGTTCGACAGGATCACCCCCGACATGGACGAGGGCAAGGAGATCCTGCGCGGCAACCGCGCGGCGGCCGAGTATTTCGGCCGCATAGTCTCGGCGGCCATAATAGGCGTGAGCGTGATAATAGCCGCGGCGGTGCTGGGCGGGCTGATAGCCGCGCTGCACTACCGCTGACCGCGGATCACTGGATGACCTTCACCTTGTAGCCGGCGGCTTCCAGTTCGGTCCTTACGAAATCGCGCCTGTCCCCCTGCAGTTCGACGACGCCGTTCTTCACGGTGCCCCCGACGCCCAGGCGCTTCTTGAACTTCTTCAGCAGTTCCTCTTTCCCCGCCGGGTGCATGGGCAGTTTCTCCACGAGGGTCAGCCCGCTGCCCTTGCCGGTGCGGCGGAACATCACGCGCACGGGCTCGGTCTGGGTCCGCTTGCGCACCTCGCCGGCCAGCCCCTCGGCGCATTCGCAGGGCGTCTTGCCGCAGTTAGGGCAGGTCACCTTGCCGTCGGGTCCGGTGGAATAAACAAGCCTGTCGTTGTCGCCCATACTCCCTCCTAGAAACAGGAAACGTTGCATTCGGATTCGTCCTCTTCCGGCGAAGGCGCCGGGGCCGCCGGCCGCCTTACCACGGCCTTGCGCTTCCAGCGCCCGGTGGAATAATAGGCCGAGGCTATGGCCAGGCCCACGCACCAGGACAGCGACACCCCCCACCAGATGCCGTCGGTGCCCATGCGCGCGGACAGGAACGACGAGGCCGGCACGCGTATCCCCCAGAGCGACAGCACGGTGACCAGCATCGGCACGAAGGTGTCGCCTGCGCCGCGCATGGCGCCGTTGATGACGAACATCGTCGAGAAAACTATGTAGAAGCCGCCGACTATCAGCAGGTAACGCCGGCCTATGCCGACCACGCCCGGGTCCGGGTTGAACATGGAGATAAGGTGCCAGCCGAAGACCACGATGATCAGCGTGGTCAGGAGCGAGGTGGCTCCGGAGATGTAGAGCGACGTGCGCAGGCCGCGCCGCACGCGTTCCACCTTGCCCGCGCCTATGTTCTGCCCGACGAAGGTGGAGATGGCGACCGACAGGCTCATGGCCGGCATCACCGCGAAGGTATCCACGCGCCCGGCGGCGGTGAACGCGGCCACGGCGTTGGTGCCGAAACCGTTCACTATGCGCGTCAGCGCCATCATGCCCGCGGCCACCATCATCTGCTGCACGCCGGAGGGCAGGCCTATCATCAGGCCCTTCTTCAGTATGCCGCGGTCGAACTCGAAGGCGCCGAAGCGCAGCCGCAGCACCTCGTGGGTGCGGTTGAGATATATTGTAAGCAGCACGAAGGCCGCGCCCTGGGAGACCACGGTGGCCCAGGCCGAGCCGGCCACGCCCCAGCCGAAGCCCTTCACGAACAGCAGCGCCAGCGCTATGTTCAGCAGCGTCGAGAAGACCAGGAAATAGAGCGGCGTTTTGGAGTCGCCCAGGCCGCGCAGCACGGCGCTGGTGGAGTTGTAGCCGAACATGAAGATCAGCCCCGCGAAAGTGACGCGCAGGAAAGCCCGGGCCTGCGGCATTATGTCCGCCGGCGTGTTCAGCAGCGCGAGCATATGCCCGGACAGCAGGAAGCCGGCCACGCTCATGGTGATGCCGGCGAAGAAGATGAAGACGGCGGCGGTGTCGACCGTGCGGCGCACGCGGGCCATGTCCTTGGCGCCGAAGAACTGGGAGATCAGTATGGAGAAGCCCATCGTCGCGCCTATTACCAGCGCCACGAGCAGGAAGATTATGGGGAAGCTGGCGCCCACGGCGGCCAGCGCGGACTTGCCTACCACGCGCCCGACGATGATGCTGTCTATCACGTTGTAAGACTGCTGGAACACGTTGCCGATGAGCATCGGCACCGTGAAGCCCCAGATCAGGCGGCCTTCGCCGCCCTCGGTCATGTCCTTCATTCGGCCTTCTTCAGCAGCGAGCGCAGCGTCTCGAGGTCGGCCTTGAAGACCGGGCTTTTGCGGTAGGCCTTGAACAGCCTGTCGGCGAGCCGCTTGCCGGCCTCTATGTCCGAAGGGTGGTGCACGCCGCCTATCACGCGGTCCAGCGCGGCCTCGTCGGCGCGGGCCAGGAACTTCTTCTTGTCGGCCGGCACCAGTTCGGCCAGCACCAGCGCGTACATGCGCGATATCGTCGCGTGGCCGCTGGGGTAGGCCAGGCCGCCGATGCGGCCGAGGCACGGGTCCAGCGAGGCGTCGGTATGGAACGGGCGCTGGCGCTTATAGCGGTCCTTCACGTCGGCCGCGACGCCGTCGGTCTCTATCTTGATGCGTTTGAATATGGCCGCGGCCTCGCCGGTGAGCGGCGAAGGGAAAGGGCTGATGTCCGAGAAGAACTCGTCGAAGCCGGCCTTGGCGCCCACGGCGGCCTTGGCGCACTGTTCCGCGGTGCGGCGGTCCTGCCAGGCGTGCAGCGCGGCGAAATCCTTTTTGTAAGCCCGCGTGCCTTCGGCCGGCGGGGCCGGGAAATCGGAGAAGGACTGCTGCTCGGCGGTGAGGTAGTAGGTGGAGCGTTCTATGACCCAGTCCGCGGCGCTCAGCGGGGCGAAGGCGGAGAGCAGGGCGGCCGCGGAAAGGAGCAGTCTGTATATGGTCATATACAGATTCTACAAAACACGGCGGCGGCTATTCCCCCCTGTCATTGGAAAAAGATATACTGTCCCCAATATTCCATTAAGGAGAAAAGACGGAATGAAGAACGATTTCAAGGTTAAGGACATAAGCCTGGCGGCGCTGGGCCGCAGGGAGATAGAGATAGCCGAGCACGAGATGCCCGGCCTGATGGCCATACGCGAGAAGTACGCCGGCAAGAAGCCCCTCAAGGGCGCGCGCGTGATGGGCTCGCTGCACATGACCACCCAGACCGCGGTGCTGATAGAGACCCTGGTCTCGCTCGGAGCGGATGTGCGCTGGTGCTCCTGCAACATCTATTCGACGCAGGACGAGGCCGCCGCGGCCATAGCCAAGGCCGGCGTGCCGGTGTTCGCCTGGAAGGGCGAGACGCTGGCCGAGTACTGGTGGTGCACCGAGCGGGCGCTCGATTTCAACGGCAAAGGCCCCAACCTCATCGTCGACGACGGCGGCGACGCCACGCTGATGATACACCGCGGCTACGCGGCCGAGGACGACGCCAAAGTGCTGGACATCCCCGCCGGCGGCGAGGACGAGATAGAGCTCAACAAGTGCCTGAAGGCCATCCTGAAGAAGGCCCCCGGCCGCTGGCACAAGGTCGTGCCCGAGTGGAAGGGCGTTTCCGAGGAGACCACCACCGGCGTGCACCGCCTGTACCAGATGCACGAGGCCGGCAAACTGCTGGTCCCCGGCATCAACGTGAACGATTCCGTCACCAAGTCCAAGTTCGACAACCTGTACGGCTGCCGCGAGTCGCTGGCCGACGGCATTAAGCGCGCCACCGACGTGATGATAGCCGGCAAGGTAGTGGTGGTCTGCGGCTACGGCGACGTGGGCAAGGGCTGCGCGCGCTCCATGCGCGGCTTCGGCGCCCGCGTGATCGTGACCGAGATAGACCCCATCTGCGCGCTGCAGGCCGCGATGGAGGGCTTCGAGGTGAAGACCGTCGAGGACACGCTCGGCGAGGGCGACGTGTACGTCACCACCACCGGCAACTGCGACATCATCCGCCTCGAGCACATGCTGAAGATGAAGGACCAGGCCATAGTCTGCAACATAGGCCATTTCGACGACGAGATACAGGTGGCCGCGCTGAACAACGCCAAGGGCGTGAAGCGCGTGAACATAAAGCCGCAGGTGGACCGCTACGACCTGCCCGGCGGCCGCTCGATATACCTGCTGGCGCAGGGGCGCCTGGTGAACCTGGGCTGCGCGAAGGGCCACCCGTCCTTCGTGATGAGCAACTCGTTCTCCAACCAGACGCTGGCGCAGATAGAGCTGTGGACCAAGAGCCACGAGGTGGGCGTGTACCGCCTGCCCAAGCACCTCGACGAGGAAGTGGCCCGCCTGCACCTGGGCAAGATCGGCGTGAAGCTGACCAAGCTGTCGCAGAAGCAGGCCGACTACATCGGCGTCAAGCGCGAGGGCCCCTACAAGCCCGACCACTACCGCTACTGATCCCTTCTATCAAGGCCGGGCCTCGCTAAGGCCGGGCCTCGATAGGGAGACGGGAAAAGCCCGGGGATGGCCCCGGGCTTTTTTTGCCTGTTTTTTGTATCATATCCGCGGGGGCGGTATGAAGCTCAGTTTCCTGACCATAAACACCCACAAAGGTTTTTCCACTTTCAACAAGCGCTTCGCGCTGCCGGAGCTGCGCGAATGCGTGCATTCGAGCGGCGCGGACATCATATTCATGCAGGAGGTGGTGGGCCAGAACCTGCGCCACGCCGAGAAGTACTTCGGCTGGCCGGTGAAGCCGCACCACGAGTACATGACCGAGCTCTCGGGCTTCAGCCACGCCTACGGCAAGAACGCGGTATACACCGCCGGCCACCACGGCAACGCCATACTCTCCCGCTTCAACATACTGCATTCCGAAAAGGTGGACATCTCCACGAACCGGGTGGAGCACCGCGGCCTGCTGTACGCCCGCATCGAGCTGCCCGAGGGCAAGCCGCCGCTGCACTGCGTCTGCGTGCACCTCGGCCTGCTGGGCCGCTCGCGCAGGAAGCAGTTCGCCAGGATACGCGAGTACATACAGAAGACCGTGCCGGACACCGAGCCGGTGATCGTGGCCGGCGACTTCAACGAGTGGCGCCGGGGCAAGCAGAACGAACTGGAGACGCGGCTGCTGATGAAGGACGCCGGCCTGCAACTATACGGCCGCAAGCTGCGCACATTCCCCGGCGTGCTGCCGGTGTTCCCGCTGGACCGGATCTATCTGCGCGGCTTCAAGGTGGTGAAGGCGCAGGTGCTCAACAAGGGCCCGTGGCGCGACATCTCCGACCACGCGGCCTTCCTCGCCGAGGCCGAATACGACTGGGCCCCCTCTTTTTTGAGATAATATAAGGATGCAACTGCCGGTAACGCAGAAAGCCGGGGAGATAGTCCGGGCGGCCGCCGCCCGGCGGCTCATCATTTCCTCTCCCCCGGGCTCGGGCAAATCCACCAAGGTGCCGCAGCTGCTCCTCGACGGGCTGAAACTGCCCGGCCGCATAGCGGTGCTGGAGCCGCGGCGCCTCGCCGCGCGCATGCTGGCGGACCGCGTGGCCAAAGAGCGCGGCGGCGCAGCCGGCGGCGAGGTGGGCTACCGCGTGCGCTTCGAGGACAAGACCGGCCCGAAGACGCGCATCATCTTCGAGACCGAAGGCATACTGCTGCGCGAGCTGGTCTCGGACCCGCAGCTGAAGAAATATTCCGCGATCATACTCGACGAGTTCCACGAGCGCCATATACACGGCGACCTCACGCTGGCGGCCTGCCTGGCGCTGCAGAAAGGCCCGCGCCCCGACCTGATTATCGTCGTTATGTCGGCCACGCTCGACGAGAAGTCCCTGGCCGCATACATGGCGCCCTGCGAAACGGTTAAAGCCGAAGGCACGGTATTCCCGGTGCGCACGCTGTACTGCGGCCCGGACCTCGCCCGGCTGCCGCCGTGGGAAGCCGCGGCAAAGACCTGCGCCCAGCTGCTGCCCGCCGTTAAGGAAGGCCACGCGCTGGTCTTCATGCCCGGCGCCTACGAGATAGGCCGCACCGCCGCCGAGCTGGCCAAAAGGCCGGAGCTCGCCGGCTTCGCCGTAATGCCGCTGCACGGCGAAATGCAGCCGCGAGAACAGGACGCCGCGCTGGCGCCGTCGGACAGGCGCAAGATAATAATAGCCACGAACATAGCCGAAACCTCGCTGACCATAGACGGCGTGACCGCCGTGGTGGACAGCGGCCTGGCGCGCGTGGCCCGCTTCGACGGGGCGCGCGGCATAAACACCCTTTTCACAGAGAACATCTCGGCGCAGTCGGCCACGCAGCGCGCCGGCCGCGCCGGCCGCACCGCGCCAGGCGTCTGCGCGCGGCTGTGGACCGAGCGCGAGAACGCCGGCCGCCCGCTCGCGCTGGCGCCGGAGATGCTGCGCGTCGACATCGCCGAGGCGCTGCTCACGCTGAAGGCCTCGGGCTTCAGGGATTTCAACTCGCTCAAATGGCTGGACCCGCCGGAGCCGCAGGAAGCGGCCCGCGCGGAGAAGCTGCTGGCCGACCTGGGCGCGACGGACAAGGACGGCGCGCTCACCGGGGTCGGCCGCGCCATGTCCGCCTACCCGCTGCACCCGCGCTACGCCCGCATGATGGTGGAAGCCTCGCAGCTGGGCTGCGCCTGGGAATGCGCGCTGATAGCCGCCGCCGCGCAGGGCCGCGGCCTGTGGCAGGGCGAGGTGAAGGCTGCCTCGCGGGGCTCCGACGATATACGCTCGGACCTGGCCGCCGCGGTGCGCGCGCTGGAACGGTGCTCCTCCTCCGGCTTCGACCCTTTCGACTGCCAGCGCGCCGGCCTCAAACCGGCCGCCGCGCGCGAGGCCTGGCGCAGCGCGAAGCGCCTGGCCGGCGGCGCGGAACCCGCCGGAGGCCGCGGCCTCAAACTGGCCTCCAAGTGTTTCCTGCGCGCCTTCCCCGACAGGGTGGCCGCGCTTTTCTCCGCGGCGCAGGGACGCTACCAGCTGCCCGGCGGCCGCCGCGCGCGCCTTGCCCCCGGCAGCGCCGCCGCCGGGGCGCCCATCATCTGCGCCGGAGAAGCGCTGGAAAGCCTGCAGAAAGGCGGCGCCGACATAACCCTTTCGCTGGCCGCCGAGATAGAGGAGAGCTGGCTGCGCGAGGCCTTCCCCGGCGAGATGCGCACCGAGACCCGCGCCGCCCTCGACGAGGCCATGCGCACCCCGGTCACCGAAACGCTTACGCTGTACCGCGACGTGACGGTGCGCCGCGAGGTGGCGGCCGCCAGGCCGGCAAAGGCCTCCTCGGAGCTGATAGCCGACGAGTTCATAAGCGGCAGCGAAAAGTTCTCCAACTGGAACGAGGACGTGGAGGACTGGCTGGCCCGCGTGGATTTCCTGGCGAAGGCCTGCCCCGATCTAGGCATAGAGCCTCTCTCCGACGAGGACAAGGGGCTGATCATACATGACATCTGCTCGGGCGCCCGCAGCGTCTCCGAGGCGCGCGGCCGCCCGGTGCTGCCCGCGCTGCACGACTGGTACGGCTGGGAGAAGGTGCGGCTTATAGACCGCCACGCCCCGGCGCGCCTCGAGATGCCGGGCGGCCGCCGCGCCAAGATACGCTACCCCAAGAACGGCGAGCCTTTCCTCGAGGCCAAGATACAGGACCTCTTCACCTTGAACGATACCCCGCGCATAGCCGCCGGCCGCGTGCCGCTGGTCGTGCATATACTGGCGCCGTCGATGCGGCCGGTGCAGGTCACCAAGGACCTGAAGAGCTTCTGGGCGGAAAGTTATCCTAAACTCAAACCCGCGCTGGCCCGCCGCTACCCCCGCCACAAGTGGCTCTGAGCCCTCGAAGCCCGACGTGCCAATATGCTAGGATAAGTATATGCGGCGACCGCCGCAGAGGAGACAACAATAAAATGAGGATAATAGTCGCGTTAACGTTAGTGACCTGTCTTGGCGCTCTGGCCAATGCCCAGAACACCACCACCACGGCCCCGGACAAGACCGCCGTAACGACCCCGGCCCAGCCTGCCGCCCCCGCTGCCCAGCCCGCAGCCCCGGCGCAGCCTGCCGCCCCGGCCGTCGCCCCGGCCCAGCCCGCGACGCCCGTCCAGCCCGCCGTCGTTCCCGCCAAGGAGATGACGCTGGAAGAGCTCAAGAAGAAGCACATAGACGCCGTCGCCGAGCTGAAGAAGAAGCACGTCGACGAGATGAAGGGCTTCAAGGACACCCTTAAGGGCAAGAGCGCCAAAGAGAAGCTCGCCGCCCTCGAGGCCAAGAAGGCCGAGCAGAAGGCCGCGGTGAAGGAGCTCGAGAAGGCCAACAAGGCCGAGATCGACCAGTTCAAGAAGGACCACCCGGTGGCCAAGAAGGCCGCCAAGGCCGAACTGAAGAAAGCGATAGCCAAGGAAGCCGACAAGAAATAAGCCGGTTCCTTTCAACAGGCCCCGCGCGTTCCGACGCGCGGGGCTTTTTATTTACCGGGGGTTCAGTATCAGGAACAGCAGCGCGGGCTGCGCCGCGGCCGCCAGCGCGCAGGCCGCCCAGAAGAAGCGGCGCTTCCTCACGGTCACCCGCGCGCAGGCCACTATCTCGCCGACGATATCCTCGTAATAGGGCGTGGCGGTTATGCCGCCGCCGAGGTAGCGGTCCAGCAGTATCACCAGCTCCATCTGCGGGTAGCGGGCTATTTCCTGCGGGGAGAGCAGCGGGTCGCCGGTGGGGCGCTTGTCGCGGCCTGCGTCGGCCAGCGGCACCTTGCGGCGCATTTCCACCAGCGGGGAAAGGCCTAAAAGGCCGGCCAGCGCGCCCAGCGAAAGGGAGGCCGAGGCGAAGGACAGCGCCCCGCCGCCGGGCAGGAAGCGGACCGCGGCCAGGGCCTGCGCCGCGCAGAAGGCGGCCACGCAGGCCGATTTCACGTCGGTCCACTCCAGCGTGCGCTTCAGATTCTCGTGTATGATCCACAGCCGGCGCTCCGGCTCCGGGTTAAGATGGGAGGAGACGCTCATTTCGCCTCCGCCGCGGCGGCGCGCGCCGGGAAAGAATAGGCCTGGCCGTCGATATAACGGCCGCGGGCGAAGTCCCGCCCGCGCACGGTCACGCCGTCGGGGCCGGCGGCAACAATGAACCCCTCGCTGTGGTCGCCGGGCAGCGGCTTGTTGTCGGCGCCGTAAGGCTCCCACACCGACGAACAGTTGAAAGCGTCGAACTTGTATTCCCCGCCGGTATAATGGTTGCCGGCCAGCGTCAGCGAGTAATGGCTATGGCCGGAGAAAAGGATGACGCCCGGCGCGGCGGACAGGGCGGCGCGCAGGGCGGCGGCGTTCTTTATGGAGACCGCCCCGTCGAAACTGCCGGCCACCGTGTCCGGGAAAGGCTGGTGCAGGAAGACGAACACGGGTTCGCCCGCCGGCGTGGCGGCCAGCGCGGACCTGAGCCAGGCCAGCTGGGCGTCGGAGATCACCGCGTCGTCGGAGTTCTCCGCCGAGGCCATGCGCGAGGCCTCGCCGGCCAGGAAGATGAAATGGTAGCCGCCCAGCCACTCGTCGTAATAGACCGGCGAGCCGGCGGCGGCGCCGCGCAGCGCGTTGAAGCGGCCGCGCGCCGCCTCGTCGGTCTGGCCGTTGGGGAAGGTGTCGGAGTTCCAGCCGCCGTCCTTGTCGTGGAAGGCCGAATAGTATTCGTGGTTGCCCATCGAGAAGCGCACGTTCCCCGCCAGCGGCGAGGCTGCCGCCAGGCCCCTTATGTAGGCGGCGTCCCCCTCCACGCCGTCGGAAGCGTCGCCGGCGACGGCCATGGCGCGCGCCCCGGCCTTGTAGGCGTCCTTCAGCGCGGCGGAGAATTTAGCCGCGGCCTTGCGGTTGAAAGGGTCGCAGTGTATGTCGCTAGCCACAGCGAAGACGAAAGGAGCCCGGGGCCCCGCGGCCGCCGCGGGCAGGGCGCAGGAGACCGCGGCCAGCACGAAGAGGATCTTTCTCATACTGAAATCTTACGAGTTTAATAAAACCCGGTAAAG
>ERZ1645187.1894-NODE-1894-length-18881-cov-8.270265_pt1 | contig 18881 bp, 41 predicted proteins | sample MGYA00575352_ERZ1645187 | MGnify/ENA primary metagenome ERZ1645187 (study PRJEB40837, sample SAMN11349314) | freshwater sediment metagenome | isolation source: river sediment | host: Sediment | place: India: Wazaribad , New Delhi | collected 2017-02-21 ... | reverse complement strand
CTCCCAAAAGTCTTCAAAATTATTAGAAAAATTTAATTTTCTTGTACAATATCGTTTCTTAGTCCAAGTTAATTCGCAACTATTTTCCCCGCCATATTCTTTCCAATTATGTTTACAATTTTCACAAGTTTTCATCTTTTCAATCTTTTCTCCAGCTAATTCTAAAAGCTTATTACTATCTTCAAGTTCTTTGATTAACTTATCAGTAAGTTTCTTGTACTCTTCAATTTCTTTTAAAAGTTCATCCATAACTTCATTATCTTCGGATTTTGTATCTTCAATTCGTCGGCTTAAATGTTCGTTGGTTCTTTCAAGTTTAGAAAGTCGTTTATTCATATCATTGTAGACTCTAATAGCAACAATTGAAGCATATTCTGGACAAGCTATAGTTCCAGAATCTATTTCAACAAGATTCATAGCATCTCTGATATTAGCTATATAAGTTTCTAGTTTGTCAATCTCATCCCTCAGTTCTTTTTCCTGACAATGAGATTTTGAATGACACTTAGTACAAGAAGATTTGATACACACTATTTTAACTCCCAATTACTAAATTTTATACATTTAGTACAATATGGATCAAAATAACCTGAATTATATGAATCTTGAAAATCAGAATCTAATGGTTTATTTTTACAATTATCACAGTTCTTCATCTTCTCGATTTGAGATTCTAATTCTTGAAGTTTAGCCCGAAGTTCGGAATTCTCGGACTCTAAATAGTTATTCTCTTCTTTTAAATTGACTATTAATTTTTCATTGACCGATTCTTGATTTTTCTTTTCAATACCCATTAAGGTTGAACTAGTAGCTCTACCTAAGTTCGCTAGGGGACTCTCTAAATACATAGAGCACATAAATACTAAATCACCACTAGTTCCTCGGTAAGAACACCATGTTTGTTGACAATTTGGACAATTCATTCTCTCCTCCAGCGAGGATTATTCGGATTGAATTTCCTCGACTTCATAATTAATAGAATCGCACATAATTGCATCGGAGTCAAACTGTTTTAACAAATCAAATTCTTCTTCTACATTTTCAGATAAACAAATTAATTTCAATGCAGTATTACATTCACCAATGAAGAAATCTGCTGATTCTTTTAACATGAAGAATTTAATAGGTTTCGTTCCTCTTGCGTCAGTTCTATTTACAATAAATACTTTAGGCATTATAGCCCCAAACAAGTATGGTCAAAATAATGACTAGGTATTTCTTTGAATCCCCGATTCTCAGTAAAATCTTTTCCGACAAATTTAAATATACGATTATCATTTAATTCTACAGTACAACGGTTAGGTCTTACAGTATATGGAATTGATAATTTGAATAGAATATCTAAGAACATATCGAAATGATGCATAGCCATTTCTTGAGTTGGTGAGATATAGTAATTCTTACGATTATCCGAGGCTAACATTTGAATTAGAAGTTTAGTAGTTCTGCCCGTTCGTCGATTTGGATCAATTTCCATTAACCACTTCCTTGATTTGTTTGATAGTATCTAAATCTACATCATCAACCGTACAATTACAGCTATCTAAATGATGACTATTATTGCAGTTTATACACAGATAAATAGAACCTTGATAGTAATCACCTTCTCCGCATTCTCTATATAAATAACCAGATTTTCCGCAGTTAGGACAATATAATACCGACTCTAATTCGAATTCGGTAATGTATTTATATCGAGTTACGTTAATTTTCATTTTAAATCTCGTCGTATTTCTGGATAATTTCTTTACAATCTAAACATTGGTAAGTGTTTAACTGACAACGATCTTGATAATCAGGATAGCCTGGAGCTAGGAACCTAGTAGCATAATGTTTACACTCAATTCTACCTGATTTCTGGGCCAATCTAGTATTCAACTTTACTAAAATATAGTTAAAATCATCTAAATATACTGAAAATCCTTTTAAAATTAAAATAGTAAATTTTAATATAGGAAGTAGTATGAATTCTATTAGTCCGAAAATAGGGAGAGTTAATAGAGAATAGATAATACTTAGGAATTTCATAAATCCTCCAAAAACTCTAAATTGGTTAGATTTTTATTTTTAGATAAAAACCAACCAAATTCTTCAAATTGGTAATTAATATGATTATTATCTTCGGTCCAATTTACGTTATTCCCGTAGTAACTTAAAATACCGTAGCGATATTCATAAAGTATTATACCATAAATAGGATGTTCTCTTAAATAAAATCCTTCTTTCATAGAATTTTCTCCAGCTCTCGGATGTATTTATCAGCAATTAATAGTTCTGTACAGCGATAATCTGTATGATAACACATACGAAAGTCAAACCCATATAAAAACGTCCAATTACTCTGGCAATGTACACAAGGCAATTCTTCAGGAGTTAAAGTAACTGGGTAATAGTTCCACCCTTTAATTCCATGCCTATAGGGTAATCTATGAGAGGGATTTACACTAGAAAAAGAGCCGACTATTGCAACATTAGTAGTAGCAGCTAAATGTAACAATCCATTATCCAATCCAACAATACATTTAGCTTCTTTAATAATCTTAGTACTTTCCAATAAATCGGTTTGATTGATTAAATTAATTCCTTTATCAAACTGAATTTCTTGAGAGAAATTACCTTTGATTACTTTTGAAGCATCGGAATTCTCTGGAGTAGATTCACGACCTAAGAATACTGGAGTATATCCTTTGGAGAGGATATACTCGATTAAATTATTAACTATTTCAGGTCGGAATTCACGAACTTTAGCAGTATATCCAGTAGGAATTACTACATACTTCTCAGGAAGGTTAAAACGATTGATGTATACACCTTTGAGATTTACTGGAAGGTAATTATAATGATTAGGATCTTCTGGTCTAGTATTTAAAAATAAGTCAAATGAATGCTCGGTCATATGACTTCCTAGATTAGTATAAGGATTTTGACTCATTTTTTTAACTGGTATATTATCTTTGGCCAGATGTTTCTCATCAAACGACCTAATAACCAATCTTTCGGATACTGGAAGCGATTTCTTGGCCAAAGTCTTAATAAATGAAGCTACCCAATAAGTAATATATAAATGGGGATGAATATCATGAGCATATTTTACAGCAGGAAATTGTGCAATCAGATCCCCCGCACCGCCTAAATCGTTGACAAGGTATACTTCTTGTTTTGGTAATGGATATCTATACATTATTTTCCTCCAACCATCCCCAACGTCTTCCTGATTTTATCAAACTTACATATTGAGGATGTAAATTAAACTTCCTAGCAATATCATAACCAGAAAGTTCTCCTAATTTCAATAATTTTTTAATTTCTAACACTTGTTCTTCTGTTAGTTTTGAACCATTGTTCTTAGAACCTCGCTGAGTTTTCAATCCTATTTTAAAGGCGTGAGTTATATTTTCAGAACAATTAACCCATTCAAGATTTTCAACTCGATTATCGTCCTTAATTCCGTTGATATGATTAACTTGTTCTTTATTTTCAGGATTAGGAATAAAAGCCTTCGCAACAAGTCTATGACTTCTTCGGTACTTAACTTTACTTTTGTTACAGATACAAAATTCTATATAACCATCTTTGTCTAATTTTCCGACAGAAATCTTTCCAGTAGTTTTATTTCTCAATCTACCCAGAGTACTAATTTCATGGTTATCAGATTCTTCAATATCTTTCCAAATTTCGCTATTCATATACTTCTTGTTTAGGTAACTGATAACGATACATCTAACCTCCTACTCGTAATCTCTAACTGATATCCCTACTGGAAATCTCAGGCTACCATCAATTGTATATCCAAAATATCTTACAGTCAACATTTTACCAATATACTTATCGATATTCTCGAAGTATTCTTGCAAGTTATCTAATTTACCCTTGAGTTTAGCATTGAATACTACTCCATCTTTAGTTTTACATACAAAACTACCAGCATGACACATGAGTTTACCAGTACCTTCTTTTACTCCAATGATTTCAAATTCATCATCGTGGAATACTTTATACTTTAATAAACTCTTTGAACGCTTATTCTCGTATTTTCCTTCAGTACGAATCATGACACCTTCGTAACCTTGGGACAAGAATTTATTCAAATTATCTTCAACTTCTTGCTCGGAATTAGCTACAACAGTTTCAACCCGTTTACAGTAAAAACTTTCATATTTTCTAAAAAATGAATTTATCAATTGCATACGATCAGAAGTTTTAAAGGGATTTGAAGGACAATCATAAATATGATATTGAATTTTAGTATGATCTGGATGAATTTCATCACGTTTGATTAAACTGATAATTTCACTAAAATCTTCTTTGAATTCATGGGAATATAATTCTCCATCAAGGATTAGATCATCCATCCCTCGAAAATTTTCTTCCAATTCTTTAACAATATGTGGAACTGTAGTAAATTCTTTTCTGGTCCTTGAATATAACTTAACTTTTCCATCTTTAAATACCGCAATACAGCGTAGACCATCCAATTTTGGTTGACAAAGAACAGGATACTTTACTTTATGCTTATTCTCAGGAAACTTACCAGCAAGCATAGGATCAATACTAGGAAGGTCAGAATGACCGTTTTTAACAGCTTCTAAGTCTTCTTGATAGTTATCCTTAATCTTCTTGTCCCAAAGCTGTTTAGCCTTGATTTTAGCTTGCTCAAAAGGTGTAGTTTCGTTGACTTTACCGATATTCTTACCTTTCTTGATAATATCTACTGTAATTTGTGGAGATTCAGTATTTAGCTGTCCAAATTTAGTTTCGATTAATCCGAACATAGAGCCGTCCGAATTTAATTCATTTAATGTTGTAATTTGCCAGAATTGAATAGCACCAGTATTTGTTTTTGAATAAAGAATTGGTAATTGCATCTAACCTCCGACTAAACCTTTTTAAATACTACTACGTTTTGATTAAGCCACTTAGCTTCAAATTTTCCAAACAACATTTCAATACTTTTTCTTGAATGAACTAATACATGACCGATATTCGGATCAATATATCCAGCTTTTTCAGGATTACCAAGGAAATCTGTAAAACTTGACTCAAGGTATACAATTCCATTATTTCTAAGTATTCTATAAAATTCATTAACAACTTCTTTTGGATTAATTAAATGTTCGATTACTTCAACACAATTAATCACCTCAACTCGGTCACTTGAAATCATCTCTAATTGTATTCCTGTATCTTGGTCAATTCCAATAACTTCTTCAAAGAATACTGAAGCAAAATCTACGAATTGACCATTTCCACAACCAAAGTCGATTACTGTTTCTATATTCTCAGGGCCATAATGCTCAATTCTTTCAAGTCTAATTTTATTCACGTTATTAAGATTTCTCGGCTTATCAGATTGATTATGAGTCTCTGGAGTAAATTCATCTAAAGTAAAACAACACCCACAATTAGGACATACTGAATAACAAATACCACTAATTATTTGTTGCTTAGTATACTTATCAATAGTATAGTTCGGTTTATGAAAAGAAACTGGAGAATTTGTATTACAGATTGAACAAAACATTTTCACCTCAAGTTAATCTTAAATCAATTCTCTGATAAAGTCCAGAACTTTTAACTTGGTTAAAAGTTTCTTCGTAATTTATTCCATTAATTCTACAATACATAAACAACCAATTGTTACGAGCTTCTTCCTGACTTTGAAAATACCTAGCGTGTTGTTTACCTGATTTCTGTATTACAAATCTCCAAGTATTACCGTATGGATATACTCCAATTTTTCCTGACAAGATTCTTTGAATCAATACTTTCTTAGGAGGAATACCGTAATCGTAGACAATTTCAGTATGTTTATAATGACTTAAAAGTAATTGCCTAATTGACTTATGATTACATTTAGGTATTTCATAGTAATCTTTATTGAAGATTTTTGAAGGTTTTAAGAATTTATCTGATTTAAACGAAAATATTCTACCGTGGTTGGATATCCAGTATTCAGGATTATCCTTGATAGGTTTCCATAATTCGTTAGGAATAGGTCCAGTATAGAATTCTTCCATTAAAGTCCCTTGTATCTCAATTCAAAAATTTCTTTATGGTTCATCGTCATGCAGTCATAACCATCGTCGGTATATCCTCGTTCAAATTGTCCAGACATAAATCCTTCTGAAATATCTGGACTAGAATTTTCCATACCTAACTTACATTCTAAATGTATCTTATCGGATTTTAATTCCCCTTCAAAAATATACCCTCGATCAAAATATAAAGTATTTTTCTCTATTTTTTGACCGCACCAAACGCAACGATGTTCTTTTCTTGCCTTTCGTTCAATACATCTTAATTCTGTATACGACATAGTTTTCCCTCCCTTTCGGGGCCAGTCCTCCGTTTTACGTCACTTAGGAGACTGACGTTAATTCTCTGACTTCCTCAAATCTTTGAATCTCAATGACAACCCAGACATTTTATCAGTATTCAGAGGAGTTACTACTGATAACTCGTAGGGACTATTTTTCAATATAAAAACTAATACCGAATATTAAAAACGTAGCTGAAACTCCAACTAAATCCGAATCATTAACTATACAAATAGAAGGAGTTAAAAATACCATACCATTAAAAGTTTGTAATTCAGTATGAAATTTCTTGATAATCATGTGTTTATGCATATTATTTCCCCAATTCTTCTTTACAGAATCCACAAACGAATACTTTTTCTTTCTTAATAGTAACCTCAGTTAATTCTTCAGTCAAGAATTTTCCTGTACATTTCATACAATGACTACGATCTTTACCATCGTGATTTTTATATAAATTATACCCTTCAGCACAAGTAGTACAAAGTAGCATTTCATCAGCTAAAGTACCTACTATTTTAGTATACTTAATAGGTTTACCTGAGATTTCTTGTTTGCAATCGTGACAGTTCATTTTGATACCTTCCCATATTGAAATTTAGCCGATAACATTGGACCAAACGCCGACTGAATACCTATTTCTTCAAATAGAAAACGAAATAGATTATATTTAAATTTATAATAATACTTCATGCTTGACTCCTAATATGTTCCCAAAATTTTTCATCAATCTGATTCCAGAAGATAATCTTCCCATTTCTAATATAATCTTTTTCATTCAGGAAGTCAACTTGTTTTCCCATTAATTCAGCTTCGTATAAAGTTGACGACGAGATACCAATTACTTTTTTACATGAATGTAGTATCTGGTATATATTCCCTTCCTGAATGACTTCCAATCCTCTTTCCTTGGCCAATTGTACTTGTTTCTGATGAAACTCAGGCTGATACAATACTGCATGGGGATGAGGTCTATAAATATCAGCTTGAAAATCGTAATCAAAGATTGAATGAGATTTACCATCAAAGATTACTGAACGATCACCGTACATTTGACCAAGGGCTATGGTTTTGCCCTCGAATTTAGTATATTCGTTTATCGGATTAACATAGCAATTTTTAGCTGGAATAAACGGACAGAAATTTGTAATACTCGGACCAATATCCAAGTTACTTTCAACCATGATTGTATCTTCGAGTCCAGGAAAACGGATTTTTGAAGTCATGAAATTGAGATAAGGGAGTCCATATGTTGTTCTAATATGTGTAGTATTTTCACATAATTCAAATCCTATAATTAATTTACTCGAATATAAATCAATTTCTTTTAAACTTCTTCGAGTTTGTAACTTAATCCAATCTTCATGGGTATTCTTAACAACTTCTTGCCTAAATTCAAAATTCCAAGGATATGTTTCAGATAACCGATGGATGATTTTACGATAATTTAAAATATCGTTTGGTTGATAGCCACGTTCTAAATCAAATGTGAAAATTGTTTTCATTTACCACTCCACTTCGGTATATCCATCACCTTTACAATACTTACAATCTGAAATATTATTTTCATAACCTAATTCAAACCCTGAACCATTGCAACCAGAACAAGATTCAATACAATACTTAGTATAAATATATGAAGACAATAGTCCGACTAATCTTGATATTTTATTCAATCCTAGACTAATTTGTAATAAAATGAATCTCATGTTACCAACCCTGTCTATTTATTCACCTTTTAAATTAGCAATATCTTGAGATACTGAAATTATAGCTTTTGATAGTTCAACGGCGATCGGAGGTAAATGATCTCTATATTTACTTCCGCAAGTAGCTTCGTAATATGTTAAATTTTTTAGAGAATTGCGTAAACTAATTAGAGTCTCTTCTAAAATTCTTAATTTTTCAGAAAATAACTTACCATGCATTGTATTGTCCTTTGTTCATTTTTTCTTCAGCTTTTCTCTGAGCTTTTAATTCTCTTAACTTCTTGAGTTCTACTTTTTCGGTATCGCTCAATATATAAATAATAACATATTTTATTAAAATTTCCAACATTTATTATTAATAATTGCTGCAATATGTCCTTGAGTTATCTGAAAAATTTCTCCTATTTCTCGTTGTGTTAATCCTTTTTTAGCGAGTTCTCTAATTTCTAAAACTTGTGCCTTCGTTAATTTCGATCGAGGATTTTCTTCTCCTAAAAAATTCTTTAATCCTATTTTAAATGAATGTTTTATATTTTCAGATGGAGTACACCATTCTAAATTATCGACTTTATTATTAAGTTTATTACCGTCTATATGATTAACCTCTAACAATTCACTAGATTTATTTAAAAATACTTCTGCTACCAATCTATGTCTAAATTTATATATTTTATTATTGTTTATATCTCTTAATTCATCTTGCATATAACCAGTAGACTTAACGCAACCTTTTAAATTTTTATAACCTGTAGTTTTAAAATATCTTCTAAGATTTCCCAAGTTGCTAATTTCATAATTAGGGTAATCATTTATTTTTTTCCAAACTTCTTCCATTACCAAGATCCTCCCGATCTATTTAATTTCTCTTCAGCTTTCTTTTGTGCCTTCATTTCTCTTAATTTCTTTAAATCTTGTTTTTCGGACTCGGTTAACCCTCGAATCATTCCAGTCTTACCTTCCCAATTAAAGTCAAGATTAAATAATTTTCCTTTTCTATTTTTGACACAAATTAATCCTAGAAATTTATCGTTATCATAATTAGTCGGACTAAACCCTTCACGATAAGCAGTAATTACCGCAGTACACGCTTCAGCAATCTCCGATGAACCCTTAATACCATTATAACTAGTAATAGGTTCATCTGGTGTAGCATTGAGCTTATTAGGCTGCAATAAAGGTACAGAAGCTACGTTTAAAGCGTGGGCAAGATACCTCATACCTTGGATAGCTTCGATAGTCTTACCGTTAGCATCCCCAGCTCCCGACTTAATTAGAGTAAGATAATCTACTACTATCAACTTTGTAGGTTTACCACTCATACGGTCCGACATTCTGATAGTATTTTCCATATCTTCAACAGTCAGTCCAGGCTTGAATACAAATTCAACATTCTGGTAATGCTTGGTTAAAATATCCATACATCGTTTCTTGAAATCTTCGTCACCAGCTTTCAGTCGGGCCATGATATGTTCACCATCTAGTCCTGTATGCCTAACCATGATTTTCTCAATAGTATCATCGTTTGACATATCAAATGAAAAGTAGATAGCTTTGATACCATCTCTGGAAGTATTCTCGAGAATTTGAAGGATAATACTTGTCTTGCCGACTGATGGTGGCCCGAGAATTCCGTATACGTTTTTTGTCATGACTCTGAGATTTCTATCTAATAATTCGATACCAAATCTAATAGTATTCTGGTCAATTTCCTTGGAATAGTCTACGAATTGAGCAAAAGCTTCATCCTTGGTCGTGATATTAGATTGACTTTCTTTCGGACTCCTCAAGAAACTAGGAATATACTGTTCAATCGTAGCTAACAATGGATGGTCAGCAGAATAAGTCCCACCTTGCCATGATTCTGAATATACCGTAGCAATTACGTTGTTATACAACTCAGATTTATCAAACTCATAAGCTTTACCGAGTAGTTTAGCTCGTTTCTTACTGGTAGCTTTGAGTTGATAATATGCTTCGTTCTCGTCTAATCCTATAGCTTTATAAGTAGCTGCTAGTATCATCCTTGCTTCTTGACCGTGGCCAGCAGGAATAAACCCTTGCTGTAATACCCATTTAGCAGCAGACATCAAAGGCATTTTCTTCGAGAAATCTAATTTACTGATTTTATCCTTCATATCCTCAAAAGATGAACCAATGATCTTAGTTTCAGTTTTCTTCTTTTCTGAAGGTTTCAGATCCTTTAGTTTGAGTAATTCTTCTGGTATGTCAATTCTGGTTGGGAATTCTTCTGGAGAATACTTATTCTTAGCAATATCCTTAATATCGTCAATTTTGAGGTTTACAAGCTCCTCAAGTGAAATAGGTGTACAGTATAGCCCTGACTTTCCATGCTTGGAATAAGGCAATCTGACGATTCTGGAGTCATTATAAACTACAGTATCAGCAGTTTCTAAACCGTCAATCAGGGAAGTACAAATTGAGTGTAATTCAGTAGAGGTTAAGAATTGGTTAAGATATACTTTGAGCGCAAATCCCTTCATGCCTGAATAGTATATATCAATTGCAGTTTGGGGTACTCCCCACTTGGTAAGTCGGGCTATAATCTCAATAGCATCAGTCTTAGCTTTGTCCAAGTTATCCTTAGAATCTAGGTCGAAGATTAACTGGTTTGTAATTCCTGGGAGGGTATCTAATTTAGTACCATCAGCAAGGGTTAAGATACCGACTCCTCGAGGTCGAGTTACAATTTCTCCAGTACGCTTGTCAAGAACTTCGACTTCTCGGGATGCTTCTTCAAATTGTTCTTGGGAATACAAGTAAACGCTACGAAATACTTCTTGGTCAAGATTCTTGACTAAATCGTATGGAGATTTATCAATTGGATGTAAGGTTCCAATATCGGTTAGGCCCAAGCAAAGGCGATAGTATAAGGTCATCACTCCGTCCTAATGTAACAGGTAAATCCTGAATGATTCTTATTTGTTATAAAAAATTCAAGTTCAATTAAATAATCTAAATGTAATCCCAATTCTGATCGTGTATATCGATTACCTGTAGTTTTGTATATCCAGTGAAGTATAGTTTTTTTACTCGAACCGAATTTAAAACAATGAGATTCTTTCTTGTAAGTTTCTATAATATCAATCAGTAATTTCAGACTAATGTTATTCAACTTTCACTCCACTTTTTTCAGCAATTTCTTTAATCAAATCTTCAACTTCTTGAACCATATCTGGAGAGATGTTTAATCGGATTGAAGTAAAAAAATCAGTATAATTATGTTCATACGCTAAAATAAAAGTACGTCCAAAACGTATATTCTGAGATTTTAAATTATCAAGAAAGTTATTAATAGGTACTATAGTTCCTACGATTGTATATTCTTTTTTAACCATTTTAAACCTCTATTTTCAATTCTTCGACTAAATCCTTAACAGTATCTTCATCTTCCTCTGAGTATACTTTAACCTGAATACCAGCTTGAGTCAATACAATATCAGCGAATTCTTCAACTTGGGATAATAGTTTAGATAAATTACTTTGATGTTGGAATAGAAATGTCATGGATTACTCCTTAGTATATGTCTAAGTTCTTCGTTATCGGATTCTAGCTCGGAAATTCTAGCTTTCAATTCATTAATCTCATCCTGACGAATATCCCAAGTATAATACATATAACTTTTGATTAATTCAATTTGTTCTTTAGTTAAATGACCGATATATAATCGATTAAAAAATAAATTAAACTCATCCATATTAACTCCAATCTAGGGGTTTATGTTTTACTTGATGTTTTTCAGATTCTTGTAGTTTAGATTCTAGCTCGGAAATTCGGGCTTTCAATTCGTCAATCTCGGACTGACGAGCTTCCCAACCCGAATACATATCAATCTTAATCTTCTCTAATTCTTCAGGAGAGATGTTACCCGTATCAAAAGATTCAAAAAACTTATTAAATTCTTTTGTGTAGATCATCTTGTACCTCCTGAATTAGGATATACTAAAAAGATTACGATTGCAAGTGAAAAGGCCACCTTTCGGTGGCCATTTTCTTAATCTACTTGTTCTACATCGAAGCAAAGATCAGCTACGATAAAATCCAGTTTAGGATTCTTCTGGTAAAACTCATCATCCTTGTCGAATCTTGAAATTCTAAGTTTCTTGAGTTGATTAGGATCATCTTTCTTGAGTTTCTGTGCAGCTCGAATATCATCTACTGACATATCTCCAATCTTTTCTTGACCGAATTTCTTAAGCAATCCTAGAAAAGCTTTGAGATTTTCATTATCAATTACGATATTCTCGTAAGTTTTTCCTTGCTTGTCAGTATTGCGTTGAATTTGTCCAATTTTAAGCCATTTTGATTTTGCCATGATTTACTCCTTTACCATTGATCGTCTTGTTTCGTTGTAGTTTTTACTTCAGGCTTTGCTTGTGGTTTAACTGTCTCAGTCGGTACTGCTACTCTTCTTCTTGCTGGAGGTTCAGTAGTTTCAACCTTGGGTGCTTCCTCGACTTTAGGAGCTACTGGAGCTTGTGCAACTGGCTTCGTTGGAGCTGGAGTAGGTTTAACTGGTTCACGACCTTGAGGTTTATTACCTTGCTTCTCAGCCTCGTCAGTATCAGCATCCTTGGTATCGTCAATGCAGAACAGTTTATTAAGACAATATTTTGACCCATAGGATGAAACTGAACCACTACATTGCTCGGGCGACATACCTTTACGTTCAAGACTTTCTTGAGTGAAAGTATAAGTTTCTACCTTTTCCTCACTTTCAACGTCTGTTAATGTAGCAATTGATTTTCTAAAAATGATACCATTGAATACTTCCAGTTCATCCCTCATAGTCAATGTAGTCTTAGTTTCTTCGAGTAGTGGTTTTACTGCCTCGAAAATATCCTCAAGCGAACGATAATTATAATTACCGAATGAGTTACGTTGACTCTTGTGAGCTTTCAGCTTCGTCTGAATTGTTAATAGTTTGTTGTGAATTTTGTTCATCTATCCTCCTATTTAAAAGTCTTAACAGTATTCAAATTAATAACTCTACCGATTTTCTTATTTAATTCAATCATAGCTCCTGGAAGAGTCTTATGACTTGAAATTAACTCAGACTCAAATCTCTTAACTTGTTCCAAGGTTAATTTAATAGATACTAATACAAATTTCTCACCATCGAATACTACACCCATGAGAGCACCTTTTCTCAAGTCTTCAGGAATAGTATCTACTTTAACTTTCTCAGGTTCAGGCTTAGGTGGTTCAATACCTTCAAAAGCTTTGGTTAAAATCTCAATTTCTTCCGATTTAAGATTAGATCCAGTACCTCCAATTTGAAGTCCAAGTTCTTTAGCTTTATTCAATACTTCAGGAGATTTGAATCCTAAAGATTTAGCTAGTTCGTGTAGTTTCATTTTACCTCCACTTTCTCATAGGTTCGCTCGAAAATTTCAGGTTTGCAAGGATAGAATTCTCCGGCTACACCCTTAATGATGTAATCACCTTGTCTACACAACATAGTACCTTCAAGTGTATCAATTTCTAAATCGTAACCATTTTCGTGTTCTAAAAATCCCATACTAGAAAATTCTTCAGGAAATGGCAAACTTCCATTCCATTGAATAGCATCGATTATTACTGGTTTCTTACGAAACTTCATTCAGATTCTCCTTTGCTGCCATAGTTCTTAAAATAACTTCTCTTAAAGTAACAGGTGTTTCTCCCATTGGATTAAGTAAACTCTGAGGATTCTTTCGAGTTGAATTCAAATGATCCCTTAATTCTTGAGCTTTCTTAATACAAACGTGACAAACGATTAAGTTTTTAACTTTGTAGTTAGTTGGTTTAGTACAGATACAACAGTTCATTTAGACTCCTTAAAATAAAAAGCCCGTCTTTCCGAGCTGTCATGTTCATCCGAACCATCGGGAATTAGGAATCGAACCTATACCTTCTTGCCAAATCTCAACAACCGAGATGGAATCGAACCATCACTGATCTCGTATATTAGTATATCCTATTATTTCTCAAGTTTCAAGAATTTATTTAAAATAATAAAAAAAGACTTAAATTCTGCCAACTCATCAAGACTTTGGTGACAGGTTTCTATTAATTGCTGATTTTCGAATTTAAGGTTAAATTCTGAATCTGCCAGTTTCTTTATCAATTGATTGTCCGACTCAATTCTATCCTTGAGTGATTCTACTTCAGCTTCTAATTTCATAATATACTGTTTATCATTAATAGTACGTTGGATTCTTTCAGTTTGTTGTTCAGATAAATGTATTAACTGTTTCTTCAGCTCAGAATTCTCGGACTCAAGTTGAATATACTTATCCTCAAGCATTTCAAGTCTAAACTCAGTTTTACAATGTTTAAAAATTTCATCAGAAAGTTCTTCTTTTAACTGAAGATTCTCGGACTCTAATTTCTTAGTATACTCATCAAACTTTGGTACTACTTGTACTCCAGATTTTACAGTATAATTTTTTAAATCCTGAATCGTAGTTGGATTCATGATTCGGACTTCAAGCAATCCTTGGTTGATTAAATCGTTCAAAGATTCGATTAAAGCTTTATCAGTCTTGTTGGCAATGTCGAGAGTTAATTTCTCTGCAAGTTTATCAGCTTCCTTGAAAGGATTTTCAGGCAACTTCTTCATTCAATTTCCTCACCGTTAGAATATAATTGATCGTTAAATTCTTCCAATTCTTCCTTAGTAAATAAATCAATGATATCAGTTTCCCTGATTAAATTACCCAAAACTCCCTCACTTACTATAACATTGGTAACTATCTCAGTTAGTTCCATTTCGTCACCTTCTGGAGGGTCCATGTAAGTAGCTTTACGATATGGAGTATAATCTCCTCTGAGTTCGATATCAATTTCTCTACCGTTGAATTCAATTGTTGTATTTAACTTATACTTTTTTCTCAAGGTATCCTCCTAGTTTCAGATATCCCTGACCTAATAGTATACTATCCGAAATGTCGTGGCAATCTAAATCTAATGATAGTCCGAATAATTTATTGGCCAGATTTACAGAGCTAACTTTCCAATCGCCCTGCTTCTTAAGTCCAACAGCTCCTCGCCATTCTCTAGGACTGAGAAATTGCAAAGTATCATACTGATAGAAATCTGATTGTAACATTAAAGTCAATAACGAACCATGAAGCATTATAAGAGATTTAATTGATTTAACTCCAGCAATACCATTGGAAGAAGCTTCTTCGATTATTATTTTGTCAGGTTTCTTATCTCTCATAATTTGACAGACTTCTTCTGCCATCATTTTCCCGACTTTACCAGTACGTTGTGGGTATCTCTCAAGGCTCTTACCTTTGTACTTAGGTTCTTCAATACTTCCATATTCTACAAGTTTTCCATCTTGGAATACTGCCCAACCTGAATTAGAAGTAGATAAATCGAGGGATAAAAGTTTCATATTTACTCCCAAATTAAAACTAAATCTTTACCATCGTTAAATTCTACAATTTCATCAGGATGAAAATTATCCCGCCAGTATTCTTTACTTAACAACCTTTCGTCACCTCGACTTGGAACAATCCATTTATCAGAAGGAACGTAATGAACTTGAAGATCAGTATTATTATTTATGATAATTTTATTAATTTCTTCGTCCGAGAAATGTTCAAGAACACCATGTGAATGTACTAATCCTGGAGAAAAATCATAAAAATCTAAAGTCTTAATATCTATATTTTTATAAAAAGTATACTTAGATTGTATATTTTTCATGGCCAAGGCAAGCATTTCGGGACAAAGATCATAACAATAGAATTCTGGATATTTTTTAGTATTGACTTCATTCAAATAACGAGTAGAGTTACCCATTCCACAACCAATTTCATGATTAATTTTAGTAGTATATCTAGCCAATATATCTAAAAATGGTTTATATTGTTTCTTAAAGTAATCATAATACTGATTATTCAAACGATCTTTGTATATATCAATCCAAGGTTTCACGCCATCTCCTTCAAGATAATTAATCGATCACGAATCAAAGCTTCTTCGAGTTCAACTTGGAAAAAGTTGTCATTATCTCTAAATCTTATTCCAACATCATCAGTCCCTGCTTGGATAATTCGAACTAAATCTTCAATATCCATATCTTCAGGAATGATAAACTTAACATCAATACTTTTTCTACTCATTTCTTTCTCGAATTAAAGTTGATTGTTCTACTTTTCTTTGACAACTGGAACAAATTTCTTCATCTTCTAATTGTTCAAACTCTCCACATACTGGACAATTAAAGTAACCTAATTTGTTTAATTTCCTAGTAGCTGTATCTAATTCGTCAATTAACTGGCGAATTCTACGTTTATCGTTATTCATAGTAATCTCCATAATATCTGTCAATGTCTACTTCTACTTGAGTATCCATTATTCCACTTCCTGAAGGTCAAAACGTGCCTTAATAGCGTTCAGGAAGTCTTTACCATACTTGTCATTAAGGTAATCAATATGATGCTCTAATTGACCATCATAGGTCAATTCGTCTTGAATTTCAATTTCTAGTAAACCACATTCTTGACCATGGGATACTTTGAAGTTTTTGCAATCGATTTTTAAGTTCATATTCTCACTCCTCTGGAGGTTCGAATGGTAAACGAATCACCTCCTGAGATAATACTATCCTGAAAGGAATTAGAAGTCAAGATTTAATTTTCAAGTTTAGCCTCGGTATTTTCCTCGGGCTGAAATACAACACCTAAAATAGTATTAATTTGTACTTCTTTCTCTTCATACCCTTCTGAATGTAAGTATAATGGTCCTGTCATATTTCTTTCCTCCCGAACTTTTCCTTCAATTTCTTCTTCAATTCTTCTTTCTCGTTAATTTTGGCCATATCCTTCAAAGTCTTCTTCTCTTCAGGAGTTAATTTCTTAGGTCTTGAAATATCCTTAGGTTTATACTCAACTCCTGAACGGAAGCATTTAAGTTCTTCGATTAACTTTTCTTTTTCTTTCTCAAGTTCACGTATGATATTCTTGAGTCTAGTAATTTGTTGACGGCGATTTTCGTATTTTTCCTTAAGATTCTTAAGTTCTCTTAAAAGCTTGCCATTTTCTGATTCCCTGGCTAACTTCTTGTTCGACATATTATCTCCTATACGTCAAAAGGTAATTCTTGTTCAATTTCAGTAATTTGATAATAAATCTCTTCAGGTACGCAAGTTAATTCTACCTCGGGAGATTCGTTAAAGTCTAGTCCGAAAATTTCGAGTAAAAGAATATCTAGCATTATTCCACCTTGTTATCCATCAGGTACATTAACTAAGCACTCGCATCGTGCTCGTTTTTCTCGACAACCTGATTGCGATTTGTTCAATCGCTTGCCGTCCCTTATTTGCTATATTAACAGCAGCATTTAAGTCACTGTCAAAGGTTTTCTTGCAATTAGGGCATGTAAACTTCTTACCATCTCTTAAACCTCGCTCATCACAATAGTTACAAGTAACTGAAGTATAAGCAGGATTTACTTCAATAAAGAACACCGAACTCTCTTTACATAGTATCTCACAACGATTAGCAAAGTAATTTCTTGCCCATCCTTGTAACTTACCACTTCTCAGATTATTTAGTATTTTTCTTGATTCAACAGCAAGGGATAACTTAGACTCTGAGCAACGTGCAACAGTATTCTTAGCTTCCTTATCTAAAATTTGTTTCAAAGTAGTTTTATTTACTCTACTCTTAATTCCTTGTTTCTGTCTTTCAGCTTGTTTTCTCTTTTGTTCTTTCAAAACTGAAGAAATTTCTTGAGCTTGATATCCATCACTTCTCGAAATACATGAACTAATTCCAACATCAACTCCTATACAATCTTTTAACCCTGTTGAAGCTCTTGGGACGGTCTTCTGAACGCAAACAATTAGGTAAATCTTTCCGTTCTTATATTGTTTTAATTCACCGAAAGAAGTTCTTTCCCATCCTTCTTTCAAAGCTTGATTAAACTTCTTATGTGATTTAACCATTAAATCTAACTTCTTATTTTTAATCCAATGATTAGAAACTTTTACAACATAATCAAAGCTTGTTTTATGACTTACTTCAACTTTAACAGGAACACCTTCATGTGTAATCATTGGAAGATTTACTTTATTTAATGTAGCTTTCGAAGATTCTTTAATAGCTCTAACTTTACCTTTAGCAACATGTTGAGCCTGATTGGCTAATTCACCAAGTCCTTCAGTCGATTCGGATTTATTATAATAATACAAATTACCTAAAAATTGAACTACATATAAATTAAATCTATTAATTAGATACTTAGCGGTTTCAGTTTTATCACGATTAGCTACTATTTCTAATTTATAACTTCTTGTGACTTGAATGTTTTCTTTATCAAACCTTTTCATCTATTTAATCTTATCCTATACTAATTATGTTGTCAATAACTTTGTTAATTCTGTTCGACATCATGTCTCACTCGCTAACGCCGTAGCTTCTCTTACTGATACGCTACTGGATTCTCCTAAAATTTTACTAATTCTTTTGTGTAAAACCTCTTAACGGAGAACTGTAGTATTACATATTACAATCTGAAATACAAGTAAAATCTCGGACCAAATTTCTCTCAGTAGATAATTCAGTCCGAGATACCTAGATTCCAGAGAATCATCGGTTACTTTTTCTTAGATTTCTTCTTAGGTTTCTTCTTACTTGGAACTTTCTGTAAAGTATCAATTCTTGATTCAACATCTTCTAAATAATTAACAATTTCTTCGTTGGTAGCTTCGATATCTTCAGGCTGAACCTTACAATCACAATCAGGATTCTGACAATGCTTACGATGGTTTTCAATATCGTTATCAAAGATCATCAATCCAAACTCAGGACTTGGTGGAATTAATTTCAAAGCTCC
>ERZ1645187.1893-NODE-1893-length-18887-cov-42.115442_pt1 | contig 18887 bp, 17 predicted proteins | sample MGYA00575352_ERZ1645187 | MGnify/ENA primary metagenome ERZ1645187 (study PRJEB40837, sample SAMN11349314) | freshwater sediment metagenome | isolation source: river sediment | host: Sediment | place: India: Wazaribad , New Delhi | collected 2017-02-21 ... | reverse complement strand
CTGAGCGCCCGGGAGAACCTCACCTTCTTCGGCAAGCTCCAGGGCATGCGCGGGGCCGAGCTCAAGTCCCGCGTCGAGGAGGTCCTCGAGCTGATCGGGCTGCGCGACCGCGCCAAGGATCTGTCCAAGGAGTACTCCGGCGGCATGAAGCGCCGCCTCAACATCGGCATCGGCCTGCTGCACCAGCCGACCCTGCTGATCCTGGACGAGCCGACGGTCGGGGTCGACCCGCAGTCGCGCAACGCGATCCTGGAGTCGGTGGAGTCGCTCTCGGTCGCCGGCATGGCCGTCCTCTACACCACCCACTACATGGAGGAGGCCGAGCGGCTCTGCGACCGGATCGGCATCATCGACTCGGGCAAGCTGCAGGCCGAGGGCACCCGGGACGAGCTGATCCGGCTCACCGGCGGCGTCGACCAGATCTCGCTGCTCGGCACCGGCGACCTGGCCGCCGCCACCACCGCGCTGCGCGGGCTGGACGGCGTACAGCACGCGGACGTGGACCGCCGTACCGTCCGGCTGACCTGCACCGACGCACCCGCCCTGGTCGCGGCCGTGGTGAACGCCGCCACCGGCGCAGGCATGCAGCTGACCGACGTGAGCATCGCCCGCCCTGACCTGGAGTCGGTCTTCCTGCACGTCACCGGCAAGGGACTGCGGGACTGAGCATGCGCGAGTCCGCCTCCCAGCTGCTGAACCTGGCCCGCTACGACCTGCTCCAGCGGCGCCGCGACAAGTCGGTGGTGATCTTCGCGATCCTGGTCCCGCTGACCCTGATCACCGTCTTCAACCTCGTCTTCGGCGGCACCGAGGAGATGGAGCTTCGGCCGATCACCGTGGTGGCCGCCATCCCGGACGACGACCAGCTGGCCGCCACGTTGGTCGAGGTGCTCGAGACCGCCGACCTCGGCGACTTCGAGATCACCCTGACCCGGGCCGACGAGGATGCCGCGCGCGAGCAGGTCCGCGCGGCCGACGCGGACCTGGGCCTGCTCGTGCCCGACGGCTTCACCGCGGCGGTGCAGGCCGGGCAGGGGCCGGTGGTCGAGGCGGTCCAGGGCGACGGCCGGGAGATCGAGTCGCAGATCGTCCTCTCCATCGTCGACGGGATGCTGCAGCAGTTCGCCGCCGCCTCCGAGGCCGCCGTCGCGGCGCTCGGTGCGGGTATCGGCGTCGACGAGCTGGAGCAGGTGGCGCAGGACGCGGTCTCCGAAGGGCCGGCGTACACCATCGCGCGCGGGGAGGCCTCGAACGAGCAGCTCGACACCGCGGGCACCCTGGTGGCCGGGCAGAGCGGCCTGTTCCTCTTCTTCACCGTCGGCTTCGGGGTGGTCGGGCTGATCGTCGAACGGGAGAACGGCACCCTGGCCCGGCTGCGCTCGATGCCGATGCGCCCGAACCTGGTGGTCGTGGCCAAGGCGCTGGTCAGCTTCGGGATGGGCGTGGTGGCCACGGCGATCCTGCTGGGCGCCGGGGCCCTGCTCTTCGACACCGACTTCGGCTCGCTGCCGGCGGTGACGCTGTTGGTGCTGTGCGCTAGCGCGGCGGCCACCTCGCTGACCTTCGTGATCGTCCGCGTCGCCCGGACCAGCGAGCAGGCCAGCGTGATCCAGTCCATCGTGTCGCTGCTGCTCGGCATCGCCGGTGGGGCGTTCGTGCCCCTGCAGGCCTCGGGGTGGCTGGGCACCCTGCTGGACGTGAACCCGGTGGCCGCCCTGATCCGCGGCCTGGGCATCACCGCCGGTGGCGGCGGCATCGCCGACCTGGGCGACCCCATAGCGATCCTGCTCGGCTTCGGCCTGCTGTCGCTGCTGCTCGCCAGGCTGCTGCCCAACCGGGGGGTGGTCTCGTGACCGCGCTGCGGCACGCCGTCGACATCGCCCTGCTGGAGCTGCGCCGGTTCCTGCGGGACCGCTCCAACCTGTTCTTCGTCTTCGTCTTCCCGCTGCTGCTGGTGCTCTTCATCGGCCTGCAGTTCGGGGAGGGCGCCGCCCCCGACCGGGCGGTGGTGGTCGGGTCGAGCTCGACCCTGCGCACCGACCTGGTCGACCAGCTGACCGACGACGGGCTGCGGGTGCAGCTGGAGGAGGAGGACGCCGCGTTGGAGCTGGTCGCCCGCTCCCGGGCGCAGGTCGCGGTGCTGATCGATGCGGACGCGGTGGCGGCGTACGACGCCGGGGGCGACCTCGAGCTGACCGTGGTGCCCAGCTCCCAGCTCAGCGCCCAGGCCGCGGCGCAGCAGGTCGACGTGACGGCCGCGCAGCTCAGTACCCGGCAGGGCCAGCTGGTGGCGCTCACGTCGCGCGGCGTGAGCCCGGAGGACGCCGAGGCGGCGCTGGATCAGGCCGGCCGACAGCTGCAGGCCCCCACCGTCGAGGTGGCCCGGGTCGACGAGCTGGCCGCCCAGTTCGAGGGGCTGGGGCAGTTCGACATCGGCGCCTCGGGGCAGCTGCTGCTGTTCGTGTTCCTGTCCTCGCTGACCGGCGCGGTGACCCTGATCCAGGCCCGCCGACTCGGGGTGGTGGCCCGCACGCTCACGGCACCGGTCAAGGCCGGTCACCTGGTGCTGGGGGAGGCCCTGGGTCGCTTCGTGATCGCGATGGTGCAGGGCACCTGGATCATGGTGTTCTCGGCGCTCTTCTTCAACGTGAACTGGGGCTCGATCGGGGTCTCGCTGCTCGTGCTCTCGCTCTTCTCCATGGTCGCGGCCGGGGCCGCCATGGTGCTGGGCGCGATGCTGGACAACGAGGGCGCGGCCTCCGGCATGGGCGTCGGCATCGGCCTGGTGCTGGGAGCGCTCGGCGGGTCCATGATGCCGCTGGAGCTCTTCTCCGACACGATGAGCACGGTCTCGAAGTTCACCCCGCACGCGTGGGCCTACGAGGCGTTCGCCGAGATCCAGCGGCGCGACGCCGGGGTGGTCGAGGTACTGCCTCAGCTGGCGGTGCTGGCCGCGATGGCGGTGGCGCTGCTGGTGATCGGCGCCTGGGCGGTACGCCGCTCCATGGCGCGCGCACTCTGACGGCCCAGTGAGGGCCCAGCGGCCGGCTCAGCCCACGATCGCGACGTTCTCCAGCTCGGCGTCCCGGGACCGCTCCCGATGCGCCGCCACCGCCGCCTTCACCGAGTCCAGCGCCTCGGTGAGCCGGTCCACGCCGTCTCGGATCCGCTGCTCCTGAGCCCGCTGCGCGACGCGGGAGGGGGTCTCCTCGGTCCAGTGCGGGGTCAGCGTGTTCACCGTGTCGAGCAGGGCGGTCAGGTGGTCCGTGATCGCGCTGGTGGCCGTGGCCATCGCGGTCTCCATGTCGGTCAGGGAGCCCTGGTGCACCACCAGGCTGCGCTCGGTCATGACCCACCGCCGAGGCGCTCGGTGAGGTGGCCGAAGTCGCTGGTGCGCGCCGCGTCGTTGACCGCATGCTCGTTCGCCACGGCCATCAGCGCACCTGCGTAGCCCTCCAGCACCGGCCCCAGGGTGGTCGCCACCTGGAACCAGGCCGTCAGGGCCTCGCCCAGGCCGCCGGCCGCCTGCCCCTTGAAGCCCGTCGAGGAGGCCTCCAGGGAGCCGCTCAGCTCGGTCAGGATGTCCTGCAGCGGGGTCACCCCGGCCGCGACCGCCTGCGCGGCGGCCTGCAGCTCGGCGTACTCCAATGAGATGCTCACGCACACCATTGTTGCCATCGGCGGCGCGGCCCGACAACCTTGGTGTCTGCACTTGCGAAGGGGGAGCACCAATGCCGTCGTACGACTTCGAGGTCGACCTGCAGAGCATCGGCCAGGCGGCCCAGGGGCTGGCCGAGACGGTGCAGCTGTTCAAGGACAAGGACGTCGAGGACCTGGTGCCGACCCAGGACGACCTGGGCAGTGACGTGGTCTGGGACGCGGTCAACGAGTTCAAGAACCGGTGGGAAGAGGGCGTCAACAACCTGTGCCACGACATCGAGGAGATGGCCGGTCGGCTGGGCAAGATCGCGCTGAACTACTACGAGGCCGACACGGCCGGGTTCGACGAGCTGCACGGTGTCGCGGGCGTGGTTGCCGAGCTGGAGATCCTGGGGGGCTGAGGTGCCGGACTTCACCATCCGCGGCAACCCCGGGGCCGTCCGCGCCCGGGCCACGACGACCTCGGACAAGGGGCAGCTGTTCTACGACACCGGCGAGGCGCTGTCCAAGATCGACACCAGCGGCTGGACCGGCCGGGCCGCCGACCACTTCCGCGACGCCCACGGGCTGGAGCCGGACCGCTGGTGGAAGGCCGGTAACGGGTTCCGCACCGCGGGCCAGGCGCTGACGACGTACGCCGACGCGCTGGAGCACGCCCAGGAGGTCGCCGTCTGGGCCCAGGGCGAGTGGCAGCGCGGGGAGAGCGTCACCGAGCAGGCCCGCTCCAGCTACGACGCCGAGGTGGCCGACGCGCGCCAGAAGCTCGCGGACGGCGTGTACTCCTCCCTGACCATCCACCCCTTCACCGACCCCGGCCAGCCGATCCGGGACAGCGCGCTGGCCGAGTTCGCGACGGCCCAGTCGACGCTGGAGAACGCGGCGGCCGTGTGCGCCGGCCAGGTGCGCACCGGCTGCGCCGACGCCCCCGAGGAGCCGTCCTGGTGGGAGTCGGGCCTGCGGTTCGTCGGCGGCATCTTCGAGGGCGCCGGCGAGGCGATCTGGGACCTGCTCACCATCTCCCCGTTCGGGGTGGTCAACATGGTCACCGACAGCTGGAAGCTGGCCACCGGCGAGCTCACCCCCGAGGAGCTGGCCAAGAAGTACCAGCTCTCGTTCGAGACCGTGGCCGGGATGTGGGAGGCCCTCCAGGAGGACCCGCTGGAGTTCGGCGTCAACCTCGGCAAGGCCCTGCTGGACTGGGACACCTGGGCCGACGACCCCGCCCGGGCGCTCGGGCACCTGGTGCCGGACGCGGTGGCGGCGGTGCTCACCGGCGGCGCCGGCGCCGCGGCCACCCGCGGCACCAAGGGCGGGCTGGACGCCCTCGACGCGCTGTCGGACATCAGCCGGCTCAGCCACGTCGACGACCTGGCCGACCTGGGCCGGCTGGACGAGTTGGGCGACCTGGGACGGCTGGATGACCTGAACCGCCTCGACGAGCTCGGCGACCTGAGCCGGTTCGACGACATGGCCAGGTTCGACGACGTACCCGAGGCGCCGCAGGGCGTGCAGCGCGGCCTCAACGACCCGGACCTGGACGCGTGGATCGACGACGTGCACGCCGCCCACCCCGAGCTGAGCCGCGACGGCATCCGCGGGCTGTGGGACTACACCACCGACGACGGCTATACGGCGATGAACGGCGAGCTGCGCAACCCGGTGCCAGACCCGTCGGTCCAGGCCCGGATCGACGCCACCAACCAGGGGATCTCCCAGCTGCCCGAGCACCCGGGCACCAGCTACCGCGGGACGAACCTGCCCGACCACGTGGTCAACGACATCGCGCAGACCGGGCGGTACACCGACCCGGCCTTCTCCAGCAGCTCGCTGGACCCGGCCGTGGCCGAGAGGTTCATCGACGGCGCCAAGGCCAACCCGACCCGGATCACCGTCGAGGGCGCCAGCGGGGTCGACGTGCGCCCGTTCTCCGCGGCCCGCGGGGAGGCGGAGATCCTGTTCCCCAGCAACACCGAGTTCGAGGTCGTGAGCAACGTCGTGGGTCCCGACGGCGTGCGCAACCTGGTGCTGCGGGAGCTGCCGTGAGCGGTACGTGGGCCGGCATGACGCCGGAGGAGATCGGCGAGGCCACCCGGCGGGAGTGGCTCGAGCAGGTGGCGCAGGCCGAGGCCGAGGGCCGGACCCTGCCGCACATCTCCCGGGCCAAGCGCGAGGACTACCCGCATCTGCGGTTCACCGGCTGGACCTTCCAGGTCCGCGACGGCGCGCCCGCGGAGGTCGTCGCTCCGGCCGATGCCGGTGCCGGTGTCGATGTCGAGGGGCGGGCGCTGCTGCGCGGGCTGCGCCGGGGCGCGGACGGGGCCCCCGTGCTACTGCTGCAGACGGCCGACGGAGCGCTGTGGGGGCTGCGGCGGGCCGACGGCACCCCGTGGCCCGAGGAGCTGGACGCCTGGAGCGTGAAGACCGAGAAGCCGGAGCTGGACGTCGTGGCCTGGCCGGTGCCGGACGCTGGACCGGCCGCGGTGCTGGACGTGCCCGCGGCGGGCGGGCACACGTGGACGGTCCGCACCGGCGACCTGGAAGGAGAGCGCGGATGAGTCAGCCGACATCGGTCGCGGTGCTGCTGGAGACCCTCGAGGAGCTGCCGGAGCTGCGCGACGTCGTGTTCCGCGGGTGGCAGGAGACCGACGTCTGGTCCAGCGGGGCCGGCTCGTTCGTCACCACCGCGCTCACCTCGACGTCGCGGGACCCCCGCGTGGCCAGCGAGAACTTCACCACCACCGGCCTGTACGCCGTGGTCTCGCGGACCGGGCGCAGCATCGAGGCGTTCTCCCAACGCCGCGAGGACCGGGAGGTGGTGCTGCTGCCGGGCACGGTCCTGGTGTGGCACAAGCGGGTCCGGGTCGGCGACGTCCGGGTCACCGTGGTGGAGCAGGTGCTGCTGGACCAGTCCCACGCGCAGCCCACCTGGACCGAGGAGGACCTGGACCGCCTGATCGCCGCCCGGGTGCTGGCGGCCCAGCAGCGAGACGACGTGCCGGTGGCCCAGCCGGGCCGGTTCGTGGGGGCGTTCGAGTAGCGGTCTGAGATCCGAGACCCCGGCTGGCCGCGGGTGCTAGTCGCGACGGCCGGTGCGCGGGTTTGATGTGGGGATGGAGACCACGACCACCACGGCGGCAGTTCGCGTCGACACCGGCCCCCTCACCGCTCAGGACGTGGTCGCCGTGGCCCGAACTGCCGCCGTGGTGGTCGTGACCCCCGAGGCCGAGGCCGCGATCGCCAGGGCCCGGGAGGTGGTGGACCGGCTCGCCGACGCCGAGGAGCCGGCGTACGGCATCTCGACGGGGTTCGGCGCGCTGGCCACCCGGCACATCCCGGCCGAGTCGCGCGCCCAGCTGCAGCGCTCCCTGGTGCGCTCGCACGCGGCCGGCTCCGGCCCCGAGGTCGAGACCGAGGTGGTGCGGGCGCTGATGCTGCTGCGCCTGTCCACCCTGGCCACCGGCCACACCGGGGTCCGCCCGGCGACGGTGCGGCTGCTGGCCGGCCTGCTCAACCACCGGATCACCCCGGTGGTGCACGAGTACGGCTCCCTCGGCTGCTCCGGCGACCTGGCCCCGCTGGCGCACTGCGCGCTGGCGCTCATCGGCGAGGGGCAGGTGCGCGACGCGGCCGGCACCCTGATGCCCGCCGCTGACGCCCTGGCCGCGGCCGGTCTGACGCCGGTCGAGCTCGGCCCCAAGGAGGGCCTGGCGCTGATCAACGGCACCGACGGCATGCTCGGCATGCTGGTGCTCGCGATCGCCGACCTGCGCCGGCTGGTGCGCACCGCCGACATCGCCGCGGCGATGAGCGTGGAGGCCCAGCTGGGCACCGACCGGGTCTTCGCCGCCGACCTGCAGGCGCTGCGCCCGCACCCGGGCCAGGCGGCCTCGGCGGCCAACCTGACCGCGCTGCTGGCCGACTCCCCGATCGTCGCCTCGCACCGCGGACCCGACTGCAACCGGGTCCAGGACGCCTACTCGCTGCGCTGCTCGCCCCAGGTGCACGGGGCCATGCGGGACACCCTCGAGCACGCGCACACGGTCGCCGAGCGGGAGCTGGCGTCGGCCATCGACAACCCCGTGGTGCTCCCCGACGCGGGCCGGGTGGAGTCAAACGGCAACTTCCACGGCGCCCCGGTGGCCTACGTGCTGGACTTCCTGGCCATCGCGGCCGCCGACCTGGCCTCGATCAGCGAACGCCGCACCGACCGGTTCCTGGACAAGGCCCGCAACCACGGGCTGCCGCCGTTCCTGGCCGGGGACCCCGGCGTCGACTCCGGGCACATGATCGCCCAGTACACCCAGGCCGCCATCGTCTCCGAGCTCAAGCGGCTCGCGGTGCCGGCCAGCGTGGACTCCATCCCGTCCAGCGCCATGCAGGAGGACCACGTCTCGATGGGCTGGTCCGCGGCGCGCAAGCTGCGCCGGTCCGTGGACGGGCTCGCGCGGGTGGTGGCGATCGAGGTCCTCACCGCCGCCCGGGCCCTCGACCTGCGGGCGCCGCTGCAGCCCGCCCCCGCGACCGCGGCCGTGGTCCGGGCCCTGCGCGCGGCCGGGATCCAGGGCCCCGGCCCCGACCGACACCTCTCACCCGAGATCGAGACCTGCGTGGGTCTCGTCCAGTCCGGCGCCGTACTCGACGCCGCCCAGTCCGTGATCGGAGAGCTCCAGTGACCACTGATTCAGCGCAGGCCAACCCCCGGCTGCCCATCCACGCCGCCAACGGCACCGAGCTGACCGCCCGGTCCTGGCAGACCGAGGGGGCGCTGCGGATGCTGATGAACAACCTCGACCCGGACAACGCCGAGAACCCCGCCGAGCTGGTCGTGTACGGCGGCACCGGCAAGGCGGCCCGCTCCTGGGAGGCGTACGACGCGCTGGTCCGCACCCTGACCACCCTGGCCGACGACGAGACGATGCTGGTGCAGTCCGGCAAGCCGGTCGGGGTGATGAAGACCCACGAGTGGGCGCCGCGGGTGCTGATCGCCAACTCCAACCTGGTCGGCGACTGGGCCAACTGGGAGGAGTTCCGCCGGCTGGAGGACCTCGGGCTGACCATGTACGGCCAGATGACCGCCGGCTCCTGGATCTACATCGGCACCCAGGGGATCCTGCAGGGCACGTTCGAGACCTTCGCGGCCGTGGCCGAGAAGCTGGCCGAGCGGCTGACTGCGAGCGGCCGCGCAAGCGACGGCACCCTGGCCGGCACGATCACCCTGACCGCCGGGCTCGGCGGCATGGGCGGGGCCCAACCGCTGGCCGTCACGATGAACGACGGCGTGGCGATCTGCATCGAGTGCGACCCGCACCGGATCCAGCGCCGCCTGGAGACCCGCTACCTCGACGTCCGGGCCGACAGCCTCGACCACGCGCTGGAGCTGGCGATCGCGGCCCGCGACGAGCGCCGCCCGCTCTCGATCGGCGTCCTGGGCAACGCCGCCGAGATGGTGCCCGAGCTGCTGGCGCGCAACGCCCCGATCGACGTGGTGACCGACCAGACCTCGGCGCACGACCCGCTGTTCTACCTGCCGATCGGGGTGCCGTTCGAGGAGTGGGCGACCCAGCGCGAGGCGGACCCGGCCGGCTTCACCAAGGCCGCCCAGGCCTCGATGGCCGCGCATGTGCGGGCGATGGTGGAGTTTCAGGACCGGGGCGCGGAGGTCTTCGACTACGGCAACTCGATCCGCGACGAGGCGCGCAAGGGCGGCTACGACCGGGCCTTCGAGTTCCCCGGCTTCGTGCCGGCGTACATCCGGCCGCAGTTCTGCGAGGGCCGCGGCCCGTTCCGCTGGGCCGCGCTGTCCGGGGACCCGGCCGACATCGCGGCCACCGACCGGGCGATCCTGGAGCTCTTCCCCGCGCAGGAGAGCGCGGCCAACGCCCGGCTGCACCGCTGGATCACCATGGCCGCCGAGCGCGTCTCCTACCAGGGCCTCCCCGCCCGGATCTGCTGGCTGGGGTACGGCGAGCGGCACCTGGCCGGCCTGAAGTTCAACGAGATGGTGGCCAGCGGCGAGCTCAAGGCGCCGATCGTGATCGGCCGAGACCACCTCGACTGCGGCTCGGTCGCCTCGCCGTACCGGGAGACCGAGGCGATGCTGGACGGCTCGGACGCGATCGCCGACTGGGCGGTGCTCAACGCGCTGGTCAACACCGCGTCGGGGGCGAGCTGGGTCTCCTTCCACCACGGCGGCGGGGTCGGGATCGGCCGTTCGCTGCACGCCGGCCAGGTCTGCGTGGCCGACGGCACCGAGCTGGCGGCCCGCAAGATCGAGCGAGTGCTGACCAACGACCCCGGCATGGGGGTGATCCGGCACGTCGACGCGGGCTACCCACGCGCGGTCGAGGTGGCCCAGGAGCGCGGGGTCCGGATCCCCATGAGCGAGCGCTGACCGAGAGCTGAGCCTGACTATCGTCTGAGCACACCGAAGGCCCCCGGGCACCCGGGGGCCTTCGTGTGTCCCTCCCGCGCAGCCGGTGAGCTACCAGACCCGGCGGGCGTTGCCGCCCATGGGCACGAAGTTCAGGATCAGACCGACCACGGCCAGGATCGCGCCGATGGTGGTCAGGATGCCGATGTTGGCCACGAGGCCGATGATGAGCAGGATCAGGCCGAGGACGACCATGAGTGTTCCTCCTAGTCAGGGTCCGCGGGGTACGCGGATCGTTGAGGTCACCCGGTACCCGACCGCCCTGCGGAGGAAACGTCAGCCAGCGCTCTCGGGGCGCTTAGCGGCCCCCGCGACCGGGCAGCAGGTCCCGCCACGTGGGCTCGGGCCTGGCCTCGAGCCGCCGGATCCGGCGGCGCAGCCGGCGGTTGCGCTGACGCAGCCGCTCGACCTCCTCGGCCAGCCGCGCCTGCTCCGAGCCCAGCTCCTCGGGCACCTGCAGCAGCTCGGTGTTGCCCTCCACCACCAGCCGGCGCAGGCACTCCAGCATCATCTCGCCCTCGGCCTGCGGGGTCGTCGGCGTGTAGTGGTAGCTCTGCCCCTCACGCACCACCGAGACCCGGTCCAGGATGAGCTGCTGGAAGAAGAACCGCTCCTCGGGCGTGCGGCACACCGGCATGGTGGCCTCCATCAGGCCGGTGAACAGCGTCGACCAGCTGCCGCGCTTGCGCTCGTCCGGCCAGTCGAACCACTGCTTGTGGTAGTTCTCGCTGTGGTCGAGCCGGTGGTAGAGCGGCAGCGGCACCCGCACGAACGGGCCCCAGCGCAGCAGCTTGGCCAGCCACACGAAGACCTCGGAGAGGCCGCGGAACTCGTCCCCGCGGATCGGCCCGGCCTGCTCCACGGCCCCGCGGCGCATCAGGCCGCGGACCGCGACCGGCTGCTTCTGCTCGATGTGCTGCCGCATCCGGTCCAGCACGTCGCCCTCGATCGAGGGGGCGGTCTCCAGGTCGTTGCGCCCGCCGGTCCACTGGCAGTCGGCATACACGATGGCGGCGTCGGGCCGCTGCCGCGCGGTCTCGAGCAGCACCTCGAAGAAGTCCGGCGTGGTGGTGTCGTCGTGCTGGCGGTAGCAGAAGAACTCACCCATCGGCTGGCGCAGCAACCAGTTCACGTTGCCGAACCAGTCCAGCCGCTCGTGGTGCAGCGTCAGCGAGAACCGCTCGTCGCTCAGGTACGGCGCGCACGCGGCCGCGCTCTCCTCGTCGCCGGCGTCGACCGAGATGACCACGTCGAAGTCGGTGAACGTCTGCGCCAGCAGGCAGTCCAGGGCGGCGGGCACCTGCTCGGCGCCGCGGTAGACCGGCACCCCCACGGTGATCGTGCGCGGCATCAGGACCCTCCCGGTCCCGCGCCGAGGACCCGGTCGGCGCACTCGAGGGCGAACAGCGGCGCCATGGTCAGCTTGCCCGGGTCCACCGAGTGGTGGCCGCGGTCGCTGTGTACGCCGATCCGGAACCGCTCGTGCAGCTCGCTGTGCGGGTCGTCGATGTCGGTCTCGCCCCAGGCCACGATCACCCCGCCCTTGACCACCGCGGGCTCCAGGTGCGCAGGGGTGAGGCCGCGTAGGGCCGGCACCAGGTCGGCCAGGCCGGCGACCGTCCGCGCCGCCATGCTCGAGCGCTCCGGGTCCTGAGGGTGGCTGACCCAATGGCTCGGCGGGGTGACGGCGTCGGAGTAGCCGCGCACGCACGCCGGGTACCAGGTCAGGTACGTCGTGGCGTCCGGGTAGCTGACCACCTCCCCGAACGGGCCGGAGATCACGGTGGCGCTGGGCGCCGGCGGCAGGGTCTGCGGCCACGGCAGGCTCACGCCGTACTTGAGCCGGTGCAGCCACGCCCGCTCGACGCGGACGCCCAGCGTCTGGTCGAAGGCCATCCGGCCGGCCCACAGGGCGTTGACGACCTGGTCGACGGACTCATTCCACTCGGCCCACTCGGCACCGCCAACGGTTCCGGTGATCCGGAGCCGACCGCCGGTCTCGTCCTCGGTCCGTTCGGCTCCCTCGACCCGATGACCGGTGCGCACCTCGATCTGCGGGGTGGCGGCGATCCGGGCCCGGAGCAGCCGCGCCACCTCGAGCGGGTCGATCGCCACCTCCGGGGTGGCGTACGCGGCGAGCACGTGCTCGGGGTCGAAGCGCTCGGCCAGCTCACCGGCACTCAGCCGGCGCAGGGGCTCGGCCAGGTCCTGGCCGAAGTAGCAGCCGGGCTGTCGCGCCGCGGCCTCCTGGAGCTCGGCGTGCACTTGGCGCAGGTACCGGTCCACCTCCTCGACCCCGTGCTGGCTGTCGCGGTGCACCACGTAGGCGGCCGGCTGCGAGGTGGCCAGCGCGGCAGCCTCACCCAGGTGGCGGTGCAGGAACGGCGCGAACGCCAGCGCACCGGCCATCATGGTGCGGGCCGTGGCCAGGGTCGGGTCCGCTGCGTACATGTAGCCCAGGTGCACCTTGCCCTCGTTGGCCACCGCGGTGCGGGTGAGCAGGTCGTCGCACTCGTCGACCAGCAGCACCGAGGCACCCCGGTGCGCCAGCTCGAGCGCGATGCAGCAGCCCTGGAAACCGCCGCCGAGGACGGCGACCCGGGGTGCCACGCTCAGCCCTCGAGGCCGGCGATGGCGTCGTGGATCGACAGGGTGCGGGTGGCCGACTCGACGTGCAGGTTCTCCACCATGCGGCCGTTGTAGGTGACCACGCCCGACCCGCGGCCCTCCTCCCAGGCGGCCAGGATGCCGCGGGCGTCGGTGACCGCCTGCTCGCTGGGGGCGAAGGCGGCGTTCGCGCCGTCGACCTGGCCGGGGTGGATCAGGGTCTTGCCGTCGAAGCCCATCTGCCGGCCCTGCTCGCACTCGGCGAGGAAGCCGTCGTTGTCCTTGACGTTGTTGTAGACCCCGTCGATGACCGCGATCCCGGCCGCCCGGCCGGCCAGCAGCACGGTGTGCAGGCTGGGCAGGATCGGGGCGCGGCCAGGCACGTGCTCGGCGTACAGCTCCTTGACCAGGTCGTTGGTGCCCAGCACGAACGCGCTCAACCGCTGCGAGGCGCGCGCGATGGACAGCGCGTCCAGGATCGCCACCGGGGTCTCGACCATCGCCCACAGCGTGGTGTGGTCGGGGGCGCCGGCGGCCTCCATCGCGGCGACCAGCTGCGCCACCTCGGCGGCGCTGTTGACCTTCGGCACCACGATCGCGGCCGGCCCGGCCTGGCTGGCGGCGGCGAGGTCCGCGTCGTGCCACTGGGTGCCGATGCCGTTGACCCGGATGGTGACGGTACGCCGCCCGTACTCGCCGCTGGCGGCCGCCGCGCAGGCGGCCTCCCGCGCCGCGGGCTTGGCGTCGGGGGCGACCGCGTCCTCCAGGTCGAGGATCAGCCCGTCGCAGCCGATGGTCTTGGCCTTCTCCAGCGCCCGCTCGTTCGAGCTGGGCATGTAGAGCACCGAGCGCAGGGGGGTGAAGCTGCTGGTGTCAGACAACTCAGTCATGTCAGGCTCCGATCTCGATCGCGTCGTAGGCCTGCTTCAGGTCGGGGTCGATGGCGGCCAGCTGCTCGGCCAGCGCGACCATCACCTGGCACTGCTTGACCGAGGCGTCGTCCTCCATCTTCCCGTCCAGCATCACCGCGCCGGTGCCGTCGCCCATCGCGGCGATCACCCGGCGGGCGTGCGTGACGTCGGCCACCGAGGGGGAGAAGACCCGGTTGGCGATGCCGATCTGCACCGGGTGCAGGCTCCAGGCCCCGACGCAGCCGAGCAGGAAGGCGTTGCGGAACTGGTCCTCGCAGGCGACCGTGTCCTTGATGTCGCCGAACGGCCCGTAGTACGGGTAGATGCCGTGCATCGCGCACGCGTCGACCATCCGGGCGATCGTGTAGTGCCACAGGTCCTGCTGGAAGATCGAGCGCTCGGCGTCGTACTGCGGTACGCCGTCTACCCGCGGCGGGTCCTGGCGCACCAGGTAGCCGGGGTGGCCGCCGCCGACGCGGGTGGTCTTCATCCGGCGGTCCGCGGCCAGGTCGGCCGGGCCGAGCGAGAGCCCCTGCATCCGGGGGGACGCCGCGCAGATCTCCTCGATGTTGGCCACCCCGCGGGCGGTCTCCAGGATCGCGTGCACCAGGATCGGCCGGTCCAGGCCGGCCTTGGCCTCGAGCTGCGCCAGGATCCGGTCGACGTAGTGGATGTCCTCGGCGCCCTGGACCTTCGGCACCATGATCACGTCGAGCTTGTGCCCGATCGCGGGCACCAGGCTGGTCAGGTCGTCGAGCACCCAGGGGCTGTCCAGGGAGTTGATCCGGGTCCAGAACTGGGTGGGGCCGTTGCCGGCGCCCAGGGTCTCGACCTCCTGGCCGATCCGGACCAGGCCCTCGCGGGCGATCTCCTTGTTCTCGGCCTTGACCGCGTCCTCCAGGTTGCCCAGCAGCACGTCCACCGTGCCGACCAGGTCGGGCACCTTGGCGGCCATCTTGGGGTTGCCGGGGTCGAAGAAGTGGATGGCCCGGCTGGGACGGGCCGGGATCTCCCGGACCGGCGCGGGGGCACCGACGGCGAGCGGGGCGAAGAAGTCCTTGGCAGTGCGCATGTGGCGGAACATAACAGCGGCCCGGCCCCTCCTTCTATGAGCCAGCCCACGCTGGGCTACAGAACCGGGAGCGCCTCCTCGGTCTCGTGCTCGAAGACCTCCTTGGGCGCTATGAGGACCAGCGCGGCCGCCACCAGCGCCGCGGCCGCGCACACCGCCCACACGGTCAGGTACCCCGACAGCGGGGCGTGCCCGGCGTCCGGCTCACCGAGCGAGCCGGTGGAGGTCAGGGCGATCGCGAAGATCGCCGAGGCGATGGCCCCGCCCACGGTCTTGGTGGCGTTCGTCATCCCGGTGGCGAAGCCGGTGCGCTCCGGTGGGGCGGCGGCCGCCGCCGCGGCCGGCAGCGCCGCGACCAGCGCCCCGGAGCCCACCCCGGCCACGCCCATGTTGACCATCGCGTGCAGCAGGGTGTCGTGGAACGGCAGCCAGAGCCCGTAGCCCAGGGCCACCAGGCCGGCGGCCACCACCAGCGCGTTGCGCGGCCCGACCACCCGCGACCACAGCGGCAGGCTGAAGGCGCCGGTGGCCATGCTCAGCACGTACAGCCCCACCAGGGTGGCCACGAAGTCGGCGTCCGCGCCCAGCCCGTACCCGGCGAGGGCCGGGTCGGTCCGGGCGAACGTCGACATCGGGATCTGCGCCCCGAGCACCGAGAAGCCGAACAGGAAGGCGGTGGCCTGCACGGGCCACTGCCCCGGGGTGGCCAGCAGCCGTACGTCGACCAGCGGCTCGGCGATCCGCGACTGGTGCTGGGCGAACGGCACCAGCACCAGCAGCCCCGCCACGATGAACAGCCAGGCGAACCCCGAGTCCAGACCCTCGAGCCGGATCACGATCAGGCCGGTCATCACCAGGCCGAGCGCCGCGGTGATCAGCGCGAAGCCCCACCAGTCGATGCCGCCGGTCCCGGTGCCCGGTCGGTCCTCGATGCCCCACCAGATCAGCACCAGCACCGCGGTCACCACGATCGCCGGCAGGCACAGCAGCGCGGTCATCGACCAGGTCGTCACCAGCAGCCCGCTGGTCACGGCGCCGATGATCACGCTGAGCTCCAGCGCCCCCACCAGCACCGCGGCGGCGCGGCGGGTCAGCAGCTGCTGGCGCCCCGTGCCGGCCGTGCGGCGGTACACGATCGCCACCTCCAGCGGCAGCCAGATGATGTAGGCCCCCTGGATCGCCCAGCCGATCAGGAAGGTGGTGAAGGAGGGCGCGAACGCCAGGATCCAGGAGCCGAGTGCGGTGATGGCGGTGGCCAGCAGCAGCACCTTCTTGTGCCCGACCAGGTCGGCCAGCCGGGCCAGCAGCGGCACGCACAGGGCCGAGACGATCAGCTGCGCCGCCTCGAACCAGTTGACGTCGGCGTCGCTGATGCTCAGGTGGTCGGCGATGTCGGTGAAGATCGGGGTGTAGAAGCCCTGCAGGACGCCGCTGGCGAACTCCACCGCGACCAGGAAGCCGACCACCATGGTCAGGCTGTGCGCGGCCGCCGGCATCACCGGCGTGCCGGGCTGGCCCGGGCGCGGCATCAGCGGACCCGCTCGATCAGGGTGCGGTACCACCCGACGCCTGCGATGAAGTCGGCCACGTTGATCCGTTCGTCGTAGGAGTGGATGGACTCGCGTTGCGCCCTGCTCATCCGGAACGGCGCGAACCGGTAGACCCGCTCGCAGATCTCGGTGAAGTGCCGGCTGTCGGTGGCCGCCATCATCACGTACGGCGCGGGGATGGCGTCGGGGAAGACCTCGCCGATCACCTCCTCCAGCAGCTCGAACGCCGCGTCGCCGAGGAACGGCGAGACCGGGCTCGGCTCGCCGGTCTCGACCACGTCGAGCCACACCTGGTCGTCCTTGATCGCGGCCCGCAGGTGGTCCAGTGCGCCGGTCACGGTGTCGCCGACCATGATCCGCAGGTTCACGCCCGCCTTCGCGGTGGCGGCGATCACGTTCAGCGCCGGGGAGCCCGACAGGGTGGTCACCGCGGCGGTGGTGCGGACCATGGCGGCCGACTCCGGGCCGGCGGCGACCAGCGCGCGGGTCAGCACCGGCGAGAGCCGGGAGGCGTTGGCCATCAGCGGGCGCAGCGGGGCCGGCGCGTGCGGCGCCAGCCGCGTGAGCAGCTCGACGGTGGGTGCCGGCAGCGACGCCCGGAACGGCGCGCCCTCCAGGCGCAGGATGGCCCGCGCGATCCGGGCGGTCGGCCCCATCGGGGGCGGCATCGAGGCGTGCCCGCCGCGGCCCTCGACCCGCAGCTCGACCGAGGTCACCCCCTTCTCGGTCACCCCGATCACCGCCACCGGGCGGCTCACGCCGGGGAACGCGTCGTGCGCGACGGCGCCGCCCTCGTCCAGCACGAACCACGGCCGGACGCCGCGTGCGCTGAGCTCGCCGACCGCGTCCGGGGCCGCCGTACCGGAGATCTCCTCGTCGCAGCCGAAGGAGAGCCAGACGTCCTGGGCGGGGGTGAAGTCGCGCTCGAGCAGGGTCTCGACGGCCTCGCAGATGCCGACCAGGCAGCCCTTGTCGTCCAGGGTGCCGCGGCCCCACAGCACGCCGTCGGCGATCACGGCGTCGAAGGCCGGGTGCTGCCAGGTGCCCTCGACCGGCACAACGTCGGTGTGCGCCATCAGCACGACCGGGCGTTCGGCCGACTCGCCGGCCCAGTGGAAGAGCAGCCCGTGGCTGCCGACGCGGATCAGCGTCAGGCGCTCGTGCAGCAGCGGGAACTGCGTGGCCAGCTCGACCAGCAGCCGGTCGAAGGCGGCCCTGTCCACGAGCTCGGGGTCCCGGTGCGAGACGGTCGGGATGCGGATCAGCGCCTGCAGCTTGGCGACGGCCCTGTTCTGGCCGGTGCTCTCGGGACTCATGGCCGGACCCTAGACCTCGGCGGCCTCCCACCTCCACGAGCAGGGCCGGGGCTGACCCCACCCGTAGACTCACCGGGCACCCGACCACCGAACGACGACCGATGGGCCTCGTCCGTGCTGATCCTGCTCGCAGTGCTCTTCCTCACCGCTGCGGCGTGCCCGTGGCTGGTGTTGCGGACCGGCCGGCGGGGGTTCTTGCCGATCGCGGTGGTGCCGCTGGTGGGTGCGGGCTGGCTCGCCGCCCAGGCGCCCGCGGTGGCCGACGGCGAGGTGCGCACCGAGGTCTATCCGTGGGTGGACACCGTCGGGATGGACCTGGCCTTCTCCCTCGGCGTCGTGCAGTGGCTGATGGCGATGATCGTGCTCGGCATCGGCGCGGTGGTGCTGGCTTACTGCGCCTGGTACTTCCGCGACCGGTCGACCGGCCTGCCGCGGTTCGCCGGGGTGCTGGTGGCGTTCGTCGCGGCGATGCTCGGGCTGGTGCTCTCGGACAACCTGCTGCTCACCTACGTGTTCTGGGAGCTGACCACCGTCTTCTCCTTCCTGCTGATCGGCCACGACGCGGGCAAGCGCGCGAGCCGCCGGGCCGCGATCCAGGCGCTGGTGGTGACCACCCTGGGCGGCCTGGCGATGCTGGTCGGCATCGTCCTGCTCGGCGAGGACGCCGGCACCTACCGGATCAGCGAGCTGCTCGCCGACCCGCCGAGCGGGACCGCCGTCACGGTCGCCGTGCACCTGCTGCTCGTCGGGGCCGTGAGCAAGTCGGCGATGGTGCCGTTCCACTTCTGGCTGCCCGCCGCGATGGCCGCCCCGACCCCGGTCAGCGCCTACCTGCACGCGGCGTCGATGGTGAAGGCCGGCGTCTTCCTGGTCGCGGTGCTGGCCCCGGGCTTCGCCGAGGTCCCCGGCTGGCGCGCCGTGCTGCTCACCCTCGGCACCGTCACCATGCTGCTCGGTGGCGTACGCGCGCTGCGTCAGCACGACCTCAAGCTGCTGCTGGCCCACGGCACCGTCAGCCAGCTGGGGCTGATGATCCTGGTGCTGGGCCTGGGCACCCGCAGCGCGATGCTGGCCGGGCTGGGCCTGCTGCTGGCGCACGCGCTGTTCAAGGCGGCGCTGTTCCTGGTGGTGGGGATCATCGACCGGGTCGCCGGCACCCGGGACCTGCGGCGGCTGACCGGCCTCGGCCGGGGCCTGCCGGCGTTGGCCGCGGTGGCGGCGATCTCGGCGGCCTCGATGGCCGGGCTGCCGCCGCTGTTCGGCTACCTGGCCAAGGAGAGCGTGCTGGCCGCGCTGGTCGACGCCGCGCAGTACGGCGACGGCACCGGCCTCGCCGGGCTC
>ERZ1645187.1892-NODE-1892-length-18888-cov-7.040142_pt1 | contig 18888 bp, 16 predicted proteins | sample MGYA00575352_ERZ1645187 | MGnify/ENA primary metagenome ERZ1645187 (study PRJEB40837, sample SAMN11349314) | freshwater sediment metagenome | isolation source: river sediment | host: Sediment | place: India: Wazaribad , New Delhi | collected 2017-02-21 ... | reverse complement strand
GCTGGAACCGACGGACATGCTGTGGGCCATGCGCGAACACGAGTTTGTCTGCTACTTCCAGCCCAAGGTGGCGCGGTACGACGGGCGCCTGTGCGGCGCCGAAGCCCTGATCCGCTGGCAGCATCCGCAGCATGGCCTGCTGGCACCAGCCGCCTTCATCGAGATGATCGAAGCCAGCCCGCATATCTCCGAAGTCACCCTGCAGATGCTCGACATGGCCCTGGTGCACTGCAAGGGCTGGCACGAAATGGGCCTGCCGCTGAGTTTCTCGCTGAACGTCTCGGCCCGCTCGCTGGCCGATTCGCAACTGGCCGATGCGATCATCGAACGGGTCACGGCCAGTGGCATCGCCCCAGGCTTCGTGATTCTGGAAATCACCGAAAGCGCGATCATGACCGATCTCGGCATGGCCCTCGGCACGCTGGCCCGCCTGCGCCTGAAAGGCTTCTCGATTTCCGTGGACGACTACGGCACCGGCTTCTCCTGCATGCTGCAGCTGTCGCGCGTGCCCTGCACCGAGCTGAAGGTCGACCGTGCCTTCGTGAATGGCGCGAGCAACAGCCAGCACCTGCGCATCCTGCTGGAAAGTGCCCTGGATATCGCCCGCAAGCTCAACCTCAAGGTCGTCGCCGAGGGCGTGGAAACCCGCGAGGACTGGCAGCTGCTGCGCGAACTGGAGTGCGGCGAGGCGCAGGGCTATTTCATCGCCAAACCGATGCCCGGCGAAGCCCTGCTAGCCTGGTGGCGAGCCAACCAGAGCCGCCTCAAGCAGCTCTAGCGGCTCTTCAGGGCATTACTCGACAGTCACCGACTTGGCCAGGTTGCGCGGCTGGTCGACGTCGGTGCCCTTGAGCACGGCAACGTGGTACGACAGCAGCTGCAGCGGCAGGGTGTAGAGAATCGGTGCCAGCAGTTCGTGGGCGTGCGGCATGTTGACCCCCAGGGTGCCCTCGCCGTTCTCCATGCGTGCTTCCTCGTCGGCAAACACGATCAGTTGGCCACCACGGGCACGCACTTCCTGCAGGTTGGATTTGAGCTTTTCCAGCAGCTCGTTGTTCGGCGCCACGGTGACCACCGGCATGTCGCTGTCGACCAGGGCCAGCGGGCCATGCTTGAGCTCGCCGGCCGGGTAGGCTTCGGCGTGGATGTAGGAAATTTCCTTGAGCTTGAGCGCCCCTTCCATCGCCACCGGGTACTGCTCGCCACGACCGAGGAACAGGGTGTGGTGCTTCTCGGCAAACAGCTCGGCGACCTTTTCGATCTGCCGGTCCATGCCGAGTGCCTGCTCCAGCAGATTTGGCAGGCCACGCAGGGCCTGCACCGCCTGTGCTTCGACAGCAGCATTCAGGGTGCCGCGCGCACGGCCTAGGGCCAGGGTCAGCAGCAACAGGCCGACCAGCTGGGTGGTGAAGGCCTTGGTTGAGGCCACGCCGATTTCCGGGCCGGCGCGGGTCAGCAGGGTCAGGTCGGATTCGCGCACCAGGGAGCTGGTGCCGACGTTGCAGATCGCCAGGCTGGCCAGGTAACCGCTGTCCTTGGCATTGCGCAGGGCGGCCAGGGTGTCGGCGGTTTCGCCGGACTGGGAGATGCTGACGAACAGCGAACCGGACTGCACGGCCACCTTGCGGTAGCGGAATTCGCTGGCGACTTCGACCTGGCAGGGAATGCCGGTCAGGCTCTCCAGCCAGTAGCGCGCCACCATGCCGGCGTGGAAGCTGGTGCCACAGGCGACGATCTGCACGTTGCGCACCTGACTGAACAGCTCGGCGGCCTTTGGGCCAAAGGCCTGGATCAGCACATGGTCGGCGGCCAGGCGATCTTCCAGGGTGCGCTGCACGACCTTAGGCTGCTCGTGGATTTCCTTGAGCATGAAGTGGCGGTAGGCGCCCTTTTCGGCGGCCTCGGCACTTTCCTTGTAGTGCACCGTCTCGCGCTGCACCGGCTGGCCGGCCTGATCCCAGATCTGCAGGCTGTCGCGGCGGATCTCGGCGATATCGCCTTCTTCCAGGTAGATGAAGCGGTCGGTGACCTGGCGCAGGGCCAGCGGGTCGGAGGCGAGGAAGTTCTCGCCAATGCCCAGACCGATCACCAATGGGCTACCGCTACGGGCCGCGAGAATGCGGTCCGGCTGCTTGGCGCTGATCACGGCCAGGCCGTAGGCGCCATGCAGCTGCTGGACGGCCGCCTTGAGTGCATCGCCCAGATCGGCATGGGTTTTCTGCAGGTGATGCAGCAGGTGCACGATGGTTTCGGTATCGGTCTGAGAGCTGAACACATAGCCCAGGCCCTGCAGACGGGCGCGCAGTTCTTCGTGGTTCTCGATGATGCCGTTATGCACCACGGCCAGTTCGTTGGCGGAAAAATGCGGGTGAGCGTTGGCCTCGGTCGGCGCACCGTGAGTGGCCCAGCGGGTGTGGGCGATGCCCAGGCGACCGACCAGCGGCGCGGCCGTCAGCGCCTGCTCCAGCTCGGCGACCTTGCCGATACGCCGGCAGCGCTGCAGCTGCTGGTTATCGGTAAACACCGCCACGCCGGCGCTGTCGTAGCCCCGGTATTCCAGGCGTTTCAGGCCTTCGATCAGAATCGCGCTGATCTGCCGCTCGGCAATGGCGCCAACGATGCCACACATAGGTAATGCTCCTTAAACAGTCGGACTGGCGAGGATCACCCGGATCCCACGCGCGGCCAGTTGTTCCTGCGCTGCCTCAGGCAGACGCGTATCGGTAATCAGGGTGTGGATGCTGCTCCAGGGCAGCTCCAGATTGGGCATCTTGCGCCCGAGTTTGTCGCTCTCGGCCAGGACGATGACTTCACGCGCCACCTCGGCCATGACCCGTGACAGGCCCAGCAGCTCGTTGAAGGTGGTGGTGCCCCGCTCAGGATCGAGCCCGGCGGCGCCGATGAACAGCTGATCGAAATCGTAGGAACGCAGCACCTGTTCGGCCACCTGACCCTGGAAGGATTCCGAGTGCGGATCCCAGGTGCCACCGGTCATCAGCAGTACCGGCTCGTGCTCCAGCTCGCGCAGGGCATTGGCCACGTTCAGCGAGTTGGTCATGACCACCAGACCGGGCTTGTGGCCCAGCTGCGGGATCATTGCCGCCGTGGTGCTGCCACTGTCGATGATCACCCGTGCGTGCTCACGAATCAGCTGTACCGCCGCCTTGGCAATCGCCAGCTTGAACGGCGACAACGGCTGAGCCGGTTCACCAATCAGCTCCTGTGGCATCGATTGCGCGCCACCATAGCGGCGCAGCAACAGGCCGTTCTTCTCCAGCTCGGCCAGGTCCTTGCGAATGGTCACTTCCGACGTGGCGAACGCCTTGGCCAGCGCATCGACACTCACCTCGCCCTGCTCGTTGAGCAAGGCAAGGATGGCATGGCGACGCTGTGGGGTATTGCGTTTCGACATCTTTAAGTTTCGATTCGAAAGATAATGACGCGAATCAAAACCTAAGCCGCTTGCAAGGTCAACCCGGAAAACGACAAAAGGCGGCCTGAGCCGCCTTTTATCTGCCCCCTAGGGCCTTGCTTGTTACTGCTTGGTCGGACGCTTCCAGCCTTCGATATTGCGCTGTTTGGCACGGCCGACGGCCAGGGCCTTGGCTGGCACGTCCTGGGTCACGGTGGAGCCCGCTCCGGTGGTGGCGCCATCGCCCAGGGTCACGGGCGCAACTAGGGAGCTGTTTGAGCCGATAAAAACGTCCTCGCCCATCACCGTCTTGAACTTGTTGGCACCGTCGTAGTTGCAGGTAATGGTGCCGGCGCCGATGTTGGTGCGCGCACCGATCTCGGCATCGCCGAGGTAACTCAGGTGACCCGCCTTGGCGCCCTCGCCCAGGACGGCATTCTTCAGCTCGACGAAGTTGCCAACATGGGCTTTGGCGCCCAGCTTTGCTCCCGGACGCAAACGGGCAAACGGACCGCAGTCAGCACCCTCACCCAGCTCGGCGCCTTCCAGATGGCTGTTGGCTTTGACGATGGCTCCCCGGCGCAAGGTGGAATCCTTGATCACGCAGTTGGGGCCGATCTGCACACCGTCCTCGATGACAACCTTGCCTTCGAGGATCACGTTGATGTCGATCTGCACATCGCGGCCAACAGTCACCTCACCACGCAGGTCGAAGCGGGCCGGGTCCAGCAGGGTTACACCCTGGGTCATCAGGCGGCGGGCGGCGCGCTGCTGGTAGTAGCGCTCCAGTTGCGCCAGCTGGATGCGGTCGTTGGCACCCAGCACTTCCATTTCTTCCTGCGCGGTTTCCGTGGCCACCACCAGGCCATCGGCCACGGCCATGGCAATCACGTCGGTCAGGTAGTACTCGCCCTGGGCATTGCTGTTGGATAGGCGGCCCAGCCAGTCGCCCAGGCGCTTGCCCGGCACGGCGAGAATGCCGGTGTTGCCTTCGCGAATGGCGCGCTGCGCTTCGCTGGCATCCTTGTGCTCGACAATGGCCTGCACAATGCCGGCCTCGTCACGAATGATGCGCCCGTAGCCAGTGGGATCGGCCAGGTTGACGGTCAGCAGGCCCAACTGGGTGTCACTGGCCTGTTCCAGCAGCCGGCTTAAAGTCTCGACCTGGGTCAGCGGCACATCACCGTAAAGAATCAGTACCTTGTCCGCCTCGATATGCGGCAAGGCCTGCGCCACGGCGTGGCCAGTACCGAGCTGTTCGGCCTGCAGGACAAAGTCGACATCGTCTGCCGCCAGACGCTCACGCACCAGCTCGGCACCATGACCGATGACCACATGGATCTTGCGTGGCGAGAGCTGACGCGCTGTGTCGATCACATGGCCGAGCATGGATTTGCCGGCCACCGGGTGCAGCACCTTGGGCAGTGCCGAGCGCATGCGCGTGCCCTGACCGGCCGCGAGAATGACGATATCGAGAGACATGACGACTTCCTGAATTCCCTGGAACGGGTAAATGACAGACAAGAAAAAGGGCAGCCGAGGCTACCCTTCTCTTACGCTTTGCCTTGCAACCGCAGATCAGTAGCGATTACGCATCTGACGCACGGTACGCAGCTGAGCAGCAGCTTCCGCCAGACGAGCGGCGGCAGAACCGTAGTCGAACTCCGCACCCTTAGCGTGCAGAGCCTTCTCCGCTTCCTGCAGCGACTGCTGAGCAGCAGCTTCATCGAGATCAGCAGCACGAATCGCGGTGTCGGCAAGAACCTTGACCATGTTCGGTTGCACTTCGAGGAAACCACCGGAGATGTAGAACACCTCCTGCTCGCCGCCCTGCTTGATCACACGGATCGGACCCGGCTTGAGATCGGTGATCAGCGGCGCGTGACCCGGAGCGACACCCAGGTCACCCAGATTGCCGTGCGCAACCACCATCTCGACCAGACCGGAGAAAATCTCCGCTTCGGCGCTGACGATATCGCAATGGACAGTAATAGCCATACGCTTGCCTCACGAGCGCCCGTTACCGGGCGCACAGGGGATTACAGTTTCTTGGCTTTCTCGATGGCTTCGTCGATGCTGCCAACCATGTAGAACGCCTGCTCCGGCAGGTGATCGTAGTCACCTTTCAGAATGCCGCTGAAACCAGCGATGGTGTCCTTCAGGGAAACGTACTTACCTGGCGAGCCGGTGAAGACTTCGGCCACGAAGAACGGCTGCGACAGGAAGCGCTGGATCTTACGAGCACGGGATACGAGCTGCTTGTCGGCTTCCGACAGTTCGTCCATACCCAGGATCGCGATGATGTCCTTCAGTTCCTTGTAACGCTGCAGCACGTACTGCACGCCACGCGCGGTCTCGTAGTGCTCCACACCGACAACCAGCGGATCGAGCTGGCGGGAGGTGGAGTCCAGCGGATCCACGGCCGGGTAGATACCCAGGGAGGCGATGTCACGGGACAGTACGACGGTGGCGTCCAAGTGGGCGAAGGTGGTCGCCGGGCTCGGGTCGGTCAGGTCGTCCGCAGGTACGTATACGGCCTGTACCGAGGTGATCGAGCCGTTCTTGGTGGAGGTAATACGCTCCTGCAGAACGCCCATCTCTTCGGCCAGAGTCGGCTGGTAACCTACTGCGGAAGGCATACGGCCCAGCAGTGCGGATACTTCGGTACCGGCGAGGGTGTAACGGTAGATGTTGTCGACGAACAGCAGAACGTCACGACCTTCGTCACGGAACTTCTCGGCCATGGTCAGGCCGGTCAGTGCCACGCGCAGACGGTTGCCTGGCGGCTCGTTCATCTGGCCGTAAACCAGGGCCACTTTGTCGAGAACGTTGGAATCCTTCATCTCGTGGTAGAAGTCGTTACCCTCACGAGTACGCTCACCCACACCAGCGAACACGGAATAACCGCTGTGTTCCATGGCGATGTTACGGATCAGTTCCATCATGTTTACGGTCTTGCCTACACCGGCACCACCGAACAGACCGACCTTACCACCCTTGGCGAACGGGCAAACCAGGTCGATAACCTTGATGCCGGTTTCCAGCAGCTCGTTGCCGCCAGCTTGCTCGGCATAGGACGGCGCAGCGCGGTGGATTTCCCACTGCTCTTCTTCGCCAATCGGGCCGGCTTCGTCAATCGGGTTGCCCAGTACGTCCATGATCCGGCCCAGGGTCGCTTTACCGACCGGTACGGAGATGGCTTTACCAGTGCTGGTAACGTCCAGACCACGCTTCAGACCTTCGGTCGAACCCATGGCGATGGAACGAACCACGCCGTCGCCCAGCTGCTGCTGAACTTCCAGAGTGGTTTCAGCGCCGACTACTTTCAGCGCTTCATAGATATTCGGCACTTGATCACGCGGGAATTCCACGTCGATAACGGCGCCGATGATTTGAACGATACGTCCGCTACTCATCTTTGGTTCCTCTGAATATTTGAACCGTTCTTAAACCGCGGCAGCGCCGCCGACGATTTCCGAAATTTCCTGGGTGATCGCAGCCTGACGAGCCTTGTTGTAGATCAACTGCAACTCTTTGATGAGTTCGCCGGCGTTGTCGGTGGCGTTCTTCATCGCGATCATCCGGGCTGCCTGTTCAGCAGCGATGTTCTCAACCACTGCCTGGTACACCTGCGACTCCACATAACGCACCATCAGACCGTCGAGCAGCTGTTTGGCGTCGGGTTCGTACAGGTAGTCCCAGTGGTGCTTGAGTTCAGCTTCCGGAGTAGCCACCAGCGGAACCAGTTGTTCCACCGTCGGCTTTTGCGTCATGGTATTGATGAACTTGTTCGAGACCACGGACAGACGATCGATGCGACCTTCGAGGTAAGCATCGAGCATGACCTTGACGCTACCGATCAGATCGTTGATCGACGGTTCGTCGCCCAGGTGGCTGATCGCAGCAACAACGTTGCCACCAAAGTTGCGGAAGAATGCCGCACCCTTGCTGCCAACCACGCAGAGATCGATCTCCACGCCTTGCTCACGATTGCTCGACATGTCCTTGACCAGAGCCTTGAACAGGTTGGTATTCAGACCACCGCACAGACCACGGTCCGAGCTCACCACGACATAACCAACGCGCTTGATTTCGCGCTCGATCATGAACGGGTGGCGGTATTCCGGGTTGGCGTTGGCCAGATGACCAATTACCTGGCGGATACGCTCCGCATAGGGACGGCTCGACGCCATGCGCATTTGAGCTCTGCGCATTTTGCTGACCGCCACCTTTTCCATGGCGCTGGTGATCTTCTGCGTGCTTTTGATGCTCGCAATCTTGCTGCGAATCTCTTTTGCGCCTGCCATTTGACACCTATCAGGTTAGCAAGCGGGGATCTTGCGACCCCCGCTGCGGCTTACCAGGTTTGGGTGGCCTTGAACTTCTCGATGCCAGCTTTCAGCTGAGCGTCGATATCGTCATTGAAGTCGCCCTTCTCGTTGATCTTCGCCATCAGAGCGGCGTTCTCACGGTTGAAGTAGGCGATCAGGGCCTGCTCAAAGCTGATGATCTTGGCGACTTCTACGTCTACCAGGAAGCCACGCTCAGCGGCATACAGCGACAGAGACATGTCGGCGATGGACATCGGCGCGTATTGCTTCTGCTTCATCAGCTCGGTAACACGCTGACCATGCTCAAGCTGCTTGCGGGTGGCTTCGTCCAGGTCAGAAGCGAACTGGGCGAAGGCCGCCAGTTCACGGTACTGAGCCAGAGCGGTACGGATACCACCGGAGAGCTTCTTGATGATCTTGGTCTGAGCAGCACCACCCACGCGGGATACCGAGATACCGGCGTTGACCGCCGGACGGATGCCCGAGTTGAACATGGCCGATTCCAGGAAGATCTGACCGTCGGTGATGGAGATCACGTTGGTCGGAACGAACGCGGAAACGTCGCCAGCCTGGGTTTCAATGATCGGCAGAGCGGTCAGGGAACCGGTTTTGCCAGTCACAGCGCCATTGGTGAACTTCTCAACGTACTCTTCGGATACGCGGGAAGCGCGCTCCAGCAGACGGCTGTGGAGATAGAACACGTCGCCCGGGTAAGCTTCGCGGCCCGGCGGACGGCGCAGCAGCAGGGAGATCTGGCGATAGGCAACGGCCTGCTTGGACAGGTCGTCGTACACGATCAGAGCGTCTTCACCGCGGTCGCGGAAGTATTCGCCCATGGTGCAGCCGGCGTACGGTGCGATGAACTGCAGGGCAGCCGATTCGGAAGCCGAAGCAGCAACCACGATGGTGTTGCTCAGAGCGCCAGCTTCTTCCAGCTTGCGTACCACGTTGGCGATGGTCGACTGCTTCTGACCAATGGCGACGTAGACGCAACGGATGCCGCTGTTCTTCTGGTTGATGATGGCGTCGATGGCCAGAGCGGTCTTACCGATCTGACGGTCACCGATGATCAGCTCGCGCTGGCCACGGCCTACCGGGATCATGGCGTCAACCGACTTGTAACCGGTCTGTACCGGCTGGTCGACCGACTTACGCCAGATCACGCCCGGTGCAACCTTTTCAACAGCGTCGGTAGCGACGTTGTTCAGCGGGCCTTTGCCGTCGATCGGGTTACCCAGTGCGTCAACGACGCGACCCAGCAGTTCCGGACCAACCGGTACTTCCAGGATGCGGCCAGTACACTTGGCGCTCATGCCCTCGGCCAGCGACTGGTAGGCACCCAGAACCACAGCACCGACGGAGTCGCGCTCAAGGTTCATGGCCATGCCATAGACGCCGCCCGGGAACTCGATCATTTCACCGTACATAACGTCGGCGAGACCGTGAATACGCACGATACCGTCAGACAGGCTGACGATGGTGCCTTCGTTACGGGCCTGGGAAGAGACGTCGAGTTTCTCGATACGTCCCTTGATGATTTCACTAATTTCGGAAGGATTGAGTTGCTGCATTGCTCTGCTGCCCCTTCAAACTCAAGATTTCAACGCTTCGGCCAGTTTCGCGATTTTGCCGCGAACCGAGCCATCGATAACCAGGTCGCCCGCGCGGATGATGACACCACCGATAAGGGAGGAGTCTTCCGCAGCGTGCAGACGCACTTCTCGGCTGAGCCGTGCGCTGAGAACCTTGGCGAGTTTGTCTTGCTGTTCTGTGCTCAATGCGAAGGCACTGGTGACTTCCACGTCTACCGATTTTTCCTGCTCGGCCTTGAAGACCTCGAACAGGGCGGCAATCTCCGGCAACAGCAGGAGACGCTCGTTTTCGGCCAGCACGTGGATGAAATTCTGTGCCTGGGCGTCGAACTTGTCGCCAACTACCTCGTTAAAGGTATTGGCCTTTTCTACGCTCGTCAGACGCGGGGCCTTGAGCACCTGCTGCACTGTTTCGTCTTGCGAAACTGCAGCAGCCAGGTTCAGCACGGCCGACCAGGAGGCCAGCTGCTGATTTGCCTGGGCGTGCTCAAAAGCTGCCTTAGCGTAAGGTCGGGCCAACGTGGTCAGTTCTGCCATGATCGCCCTCGCTTAAATTTCGGCGGCCAGTTTGTTAACCAGCTCCGCGTGCGCGTTTTGATCGATACTGGCACCCAGGATCTTCTCAGCACCGGTGACGGCCAGAGTACCCAGTTGGGCACGCAGGGCGTCTTTAACGCTGTTCAGTTCCTGTTCGATCTCGGCTTGAGCTTGCGCCTTCAGGCGCTCGCCTTCGGTGCGGGCCTGATCGCGAGCTTCGTCGACGATCTGGGTAGCACGCTTCTTGGCTTGCTCAACGATTTCGGCTGCCTGTGTCTTGGCTTCGCGCAGTTGCTGACCCACTTTCTCTTGGGCCAGCTCCAGGTCACGAGCCGCACGGTTGGCAGCGTCCAGGCCATCAGCGATCTTCTTTTGACGTTCGCGCAAAGCAGTAATGACCGGCGGCCATACAAACTTCATGCAGAACAGTACAAAAACGAAGAAGGCAACGGCCTGGCCAATCAGGGTTGCATTAATGTTCACGCCAACACCTCGCTCGTTCGTTGTTCGTCACACCAATCACTCGAAAACGAGTGATTAGCCGGCGATTTGACCAACGAAGGGGTTCGCGAAGGTGAAGAACAGGGCGATACCCACACCGATCATGGTCACGGCGTCGAGCAGACCAGCCACGATGAACATTTTAACTTGCAGCATCGGAACCATTTCCGGCTGGCGAGCAGCGCCTTCCAGGAACTTGCCGCCCAGCAGGCCGAAGCCAATGGCAGTACCCAGAGCGCCCAGACCGATCAGCAGGGCAACAGCAATCGCGGTGAGACCAACTACAGTTTCCATTTTTCCTCCCGACTTTTTACGTCGTATTGGTTAGGGGTTTTCAAAGTGAAGCGGTAAAGCTTTTTTGTTACCTAAAGGGGCAGGAGCCCCTTAGTGGTTGTCTTCGTGTGCCATCGCCAGATACACGATGGTCAGCATCATGAAGATGAAGGCCTGCAGGGTGATGATCAGGATGTGGAACACCGCCCACGCCCAGTTCAGCGCAACACCGAGGGTGCTGAGCAGGAACATGCCACTGCCGAACATCACGGCAATCAGAATGAAGATCAGTTCGCCGGCATACATGTTGCCGAACAGACGCAGTGCCAGCGAAATCGGCTTGGCAATCAGGGTCACGAACTCGAGCAGGAAGTTGACCGGAATCAGCAGGATCTGAACGGCAATGTTCTTGCTGCTGAACGGATGCAGGGTCAGCTCACCCAGGAAGCCGCCAATCCCCTTGACCTTGATGCTGTAGTACACGATCAGGGCAAATACGGAGAAGGCCAGACCCAGGGTAGCGTTCGGGTCAGTGGACGGCACCACGCGGAAGAACAGGTGCGGATCGCCAGTCAGTTTCGCGGCCAGCATCGGCAGGAAGTCCACCGGCACCAGGTCCATCAGGTTCATCAGGAAGATCCAGACGAAGATGGTCAGGGCCAGCGGCGCGATCAGCGGGTTGCGCGCATGGAAGGTGTCTTTCACGCTGCCATCGACGAACTCGACGACAACTTCAACGAAGTTCTGCAGGGCTCCCGGCTGGCCGCTGGTGGCGCGCTTGGCGGCCATGCGGAACAGCAGGATGAAGATCAGGCCGAGCGCCAGGGACCAGCCCAGGGTATCGACGTGAAAAGCCCAGAAGCCCATTGCCTTTGCTTCAGCTGCAGTGTGGGCGAAGCCCCAGTCACCATTCGGCAGTTGCCCGTAAGTCAGGTTCTGCAGGTGGTGCTGGATATAGCCCGAAGCGGTTTGTTCTGCCATGTTTGCCTCAAACGCTCTAAGGTCTCGAAAGTTTGCCCATCAGCAGGGGGGCGAACCAGCTGACCATCAGGGTCAGCAGGTATGCACCGAACAGCGCCGGCACATCCAGTGGTTTCACTCCTGCAAACGCCAGCGTGAACAACGCTGCCGTCAGAATCAGTTTGCCGGCTTCACCCGCGTAGAAAGAACGGACGATTTCCCGGGCTGCCCGCGCTCCGCGGTAACGGAACGCCTTGTGGGCAAAATACGCATTCGGCAGCAGCGCAATCAGGCCGCCTGCCACGCCGGAATAACCGGCCACATGCCCACGCAGTCCATACAGGGCCAAGGCTGCACTCAGCAGCACACACAACTGGACGAGCAACAAGCGAATCGCTGGTGATCGATGGAAGGGCAGGCTATCTGGCTTGCGGGTTCCCATCGTGCTCACAGTCCTCTCTGTCGGCCGGTTAAGTCTGCAACTTGGCATACTTTGTGCCGACAAAATTGCGCGCAGAGTATAGGTGGCTAACCCCCCCTATTCAACTGCTGACGCACTATTTCCGATCATTCGCCGGTCCGGCAATTTGTTAGCGGATGTGAGCCAGTACGCCCTGCAGCTCATCCAGCGAACTGTAGCGAATGACCAGTTGCCCTTTGCCCTTCTGGCCATGCTTGATTTGCACCGGAGAGCCCAGTTTCTCGGCCAGGCGCTGCTCCAGGCGGGTAATGTCCGGGTCGGCCTTGAGCTTCTCCACCGGCTGGCTTTTGCTGTTCAGCCACTGACGGACAAGCGCCTCGGTCTGGCGCACGGTCAGGCCACGTGCGACAACGTGCCGCGCACCTTCAACCTGTTGTTCCAGCGGTAACCCCAGCAGGGCACGGGCGTGGCCCATTTCCAGGTCGCCATGGGACAGCATGGTCTTGATCTCTTCCGGCAGGGCGATCAGGCGCAGCAGGTTGGTCACGGTCGCCCGCGATTTGCCCACGGCATCGGCAACCTGCTGCTGGGTCAGCTCGAATTCCTGCTGCAGACGCTGCAGGGCAACCGCCTCTTCAACCGGATTGAGGTCTTCGCGCTGGATGTTCTCGATCAGCGCCATGGCGATGGCGGCTTCATCGGGTACTTCACGGACCATGGCCGGGATCTTGTCCAGCCCGGCCTGCTGGCTGGCACGCCAGCGGCGCTCACCGGCGATGATCTCGAAGCGGCCGGCGCCAATCGGACGGACCACGATCGGCTGCATCACACCCTGGACCTTGATCGAGTTGGCCAGTTCTTCCAGTGCCTGCGGATCCATGTCACGGCGCGGCTGGTATTTGCCACGCTGAATCAGGTCCAGCGGCAGGTGCTGCAGCTCGCGGCTGTCGACCTTGGTCGCTTCTTCTTCCAGGGTCGCCGGGCTGGAACCGCCCAGCAGCGCGTCGAGCCCGCGCCCGAGTCCGCGTTTCTTGATGGCCATGGCTTTCCTTAAGCGGGAACTGAGTTGGCTTTGCTGCGCTGACGGCGAACCACTTCGCCGGCCAGTGCCAGATAGGCAAGGGCACCTCGCGACTGCTTGTCGTAGACCAGTGCCGGCATGCCGTAGCTGGGTGCTTCGGCCAGGCGCACGTTGCGCGGGATGACCGCGTCGTACAGCTGGTCGGCGAAATGCTGCTTGAGCTGGGCGCTGACATCGTTGGTCAGGCCGATGCGCGGGTCGTACATGGTGCGCAAGAGGCCCTCGATCTTCAGCGTCGGATTCAAGCGCTCAGCAATACGCTGCACGCTGTCGAGCAGATCGGACAGCCCTTCGAGTGCGTAGTACTCGCACTGCATGGGAATGATCACGCCATCGGCGGCCACCAGGGCATTGACCGTGAGCATCGATAGCGCCGGCGGGCAGTCGATGAGGATGAAGTCGTAGTTGTCGCGGATCGGCTTGAGCGCTTCGCGCAGACGCTGCTCCTTGCCGGGCATATCCAGCAGTGCGACTTCCGCCGCGGTCAGGTCGCGGTTGGCCGGCAACAGCTGGTAGCCGCCATGCTCGGAAAACTGCATGGCATCACCGACCGAACATTCGCCGATCAGCACGTCATAGATCGAATTGTCCAGGGCTTGCTTGTCGACGCCGCTACCCATGGTGGCATTGCCTTGCGGGTCGAGGTCGATCAGCAGCACGCGGCGCTTGGTCGCCACCAGCGAAGCGGCCAGATTGATGCAAGTGGTGGTCTTTCCCACCCCGCCTTTCTGGTTGGCGATTGCGAACACCTTGGCCATGCTGCTTCTCCCTTAAATCGTGCGGCGCAGTATCAGCAGATGGCGCTGACCTTGGCAACCGGGAACCTTGAGCACATGGCAGTGCTCGACATGGAAGTCCTGCGGCAGTGCCTGCAGCTCGTCATCCGGTTGCACGCCCTTCATCGCCAGCCACTGCGAAGCGCCGTTGCCGAGGTGACGGGTCCAGTTGCTGAAGTCTTCCAGCGAGCTGAAGGCCCGCGAGCAGATGCCGGCAAAAGGCTGTTCCGGCTGGAAGGCTTCGACGCGGGCATGTACCACCTGCAGGTTGTCGAGCTTGAGCTCGAGTTTGACCTGAGTGAGGAAGCGGGTCTTCTTGCCGTTGGAGTCGAGCAGGGTGAACTGCCGCTCGGGAAACAGGATGGCCAGCGGGATGCCCGGCATGCCACCACCACTGCCGACGTCCAGCCAGGTGTCACCACCGGCAGCGACGTAAGGCACCACCGACAGGCTGTCGAGCAGGTGACGCGAGACCATTTCGTCCGGGTTGCGCACGGCGGTCAGGTTGTAGGCCTTGTTCCACTTGATCAGCAGCGCCAGGTAGGCCAGCAGCAGCTCGTGCTGACGCTCTGTGAGCGTTACCCCCAGTTCAGTCGCGCCCTGCTGCAGTTCGGCGGCGTGTTGTGCGGTGACCGACATCAGGCGCGCTGCTCCAGCTGGCGGCCGGCGCCGCGTTTTTTCAGGTGGATCAGCAGCAGGGAGATCGCCGCTGGCGTCACCCCCGGAATACGCCCGGCCTGACCGAGAGTTTCCGGACGAGCATTGCCGAGCTTGTGCTGAATTTCCTTGGACAGTCCGGAGATGCCGGCATAGTCGATATCAGCCGGAAGTCGGGTGTTTTCACTGGCGCGCAAACGCTCGATCTCTTCCTGCTGGCGATCGATATAGCCGGCGTACTTGGTCTTGATCTCGACCTGCTCGGCGACCTGGGCATCCACTTCGGCATCGCCAGTGACCTCAACCAGGCTGGCGTAATCGATTTCCGGGCGCGACAACAGGTTGAGCAGGTTGTACTCATGGGCCAGCGGCGTACCGAAGCGCGCGGCAATGGCATCGCCCTGTGGCGTTCCCGGGCGAACCCAGGTGCTCTTCAGGCGTTGTTCTTCACGGGCGATGCCTTCGCGCTTCGCCTCAAAGGCGGCCCAACGCTCGTCGTCGACCAGGCCCAACTCGCGGCCCTTCTCGGTCAGGCGCAAGTCGGCGTTGTCCTCGCGCAGGATCAGGCGGTACTCGGCGCGCGAGGTAAACATGCGGTACGGCTCTTGAGTGCCGAGCGTAATCAGATCATCCACGAGAACGCCGATGTAGGCCTCGTCACGCCGCGGACACCAGCTGTCCTTGCCCTGTGCACGCAGCGCAGCGTTACAACCGGCGAGCAGGCCCTGAGCGCCAGCTTCTTCGTAACCGGTGGTGCCGTTGATCTGCCCGGCAAAGAACAGCCCGCCGATGACCTTGGTCTCCAGGCTGTACTTCAGATCGCGCGGATCGAAGTAGTCGTACTCGATCGCGTAGCCCGGGCGGACGATGTGGGCATTCTCCATGCCACGGATGGAGCGCACGATCTCCAGCTGCACATCGAACGGCAGCGAGGTGGAGATACCGTTCGGGTACAGCTCGTGGGTCGTCAGGCCTTCCGGCTCAAGGAACACCTGGTGGCTGCTCTTGTCGGCGAAGCGATGAATCTTGTCTTCGATCGACGGGCAGTAACGCGGGCCAATGCCCTCAATGACCCCGGAATACATCGGCGAGCGATCGAGGTTACTGGCGATGATCTCGTGAGTACGCGCATTGGTGTGAGTGATCCAACAACTGACTTGCTGCGGATGCTCTTCACGCGAACCGAGGAAAGACATGACCGGGATCGGGGTGTCGCCCGGCTGCTCGGTCATCACCGAGAAATCCACCGAACGGCCATCGATGCGCGGTGGGGTGCCGGTTTTCAGACGTCCCACGCGCAAAGGCAACTCGCGCAGGCGCTTGGCCAGGGCAATCGAGGGCGGGTCGCCGGCACGGCCACCGGAATAATTCTGCAGACCGATATGAATCAGACCGCCCAGGAAGGTGCCGGCTGTGAGCACGACGTTTTCAGCGTGAAATCGCAGACCCATCTGGGTAATCACGCCTTTGACCTGGTCCTGTTCGACGATCAGATCATCACAGGCCTGCTGAAATATCCACAGGTTGGTCTGGTTTTCCAGAATCTCGCGGACAGCTGCCTTGTACAGCACGCGGTCGGCTTGTGCGCGGGTGGCGCGTACGGCTGGGCCCTTGCGGCTGTTGAGCACGCGGAACTGGATGCCACCCTTGTCGGTGGCGCGCGCCATGGCGCCGCCGAGGGCATCGATTTCCTTGACCAGATGGCTCTTGCCAATCCCGCCGATCGCCGGGTTGCAGCTCATCTGGCCCAGCGTTTCCACGTTGTGGGTCAGCAGCAGGGTTTTCACACCCATGCGTGCGGCTGCCAGTGCCGCTTCGGTACCGGCATGGCCGCCACCGATCACGATCACATCAAAACGGGAAGGGAAATCCACCACGCACCTCGTGCCTGTTCTGAAGGGGGCTTTTGATTGAAAAGCGGGAAGGCCGAACAGTATAGGGACTTCACGCTGTGGACAGAAGCCTTCTGGACAAAAAACAACCAGCTCTTGCTGGTGCTCATAAAAGATTTAAAGAAGATTTTTTCTTTTAAAGACTTATTTTTATGTTTATTTCTTTAGAGGCACTTTTCTGTGGATAGATCGCCACAGAGCACGTCAATAAAGGGTTTCAGCCTGAAATAACCCTGCGCATAACCGGGGTTGAGCCTTTGGGAAAAGCGCCCTGAGCTTGTGGATAGAATGGCTAGTTATACACAGACCGCCTTATCCACTTTTTCATACCGGGCTTATCCAGCCATCTCATGGTGCCTTATCCACAGGGCTTGCCCATCATCAGACAGGCGAAAACACGCCCTGCACGAGAATGCAGAGCGTCAGTTGAGTCAGATGGAGTGAATGCAGCCGGCGTTATTTGCCGATGCAGAAGCTGGAGAAGATCCGCCCGAGCAGGTCGTCGGGGGTAAAGGCACCGGTGATCTCGCCCAATGCCTGCTGAGCCATGCGCAGGTCTTCGGCCAGCAGTTCGCCAGCGCCCAGTACCGTGAGTTGCTCACGGCCATGTTCGAGGCTCGCCGAAGCCTGCTGCAGGGCCTGCAAGTGCCGGCGGCGGGCGCTGAAACTGCCTTCGCTGGTCTGTTCGTAGCCCATGCAGGCCTTGAGGTGTTCACGCAGCAGATCCAGCCCCTCCAGTCCGCGTGCGCTGAGGGTCAGCGTGATATGGCCATCGGTGCAGGTTTCCAGACCGACAGTCTCGCCCGAGAGATCCGCCTTGTTGCGGATCAGGGTGACCTTGTGCGGATCGGGGCGCTGTTCGAGGAACTCCGGCCACAAGGCAAAGGGATCATCGGCCTCGGGGGCTGTGGAATCCACCACCAGGAGAATGCGATCCGCCTCGCCGATGGCCTTGAGCGCGCGCTCGACGCCTATGCGTTCAACCTGATCATGGGTATCGCGCAGTCCGGCGGTATCCACCACGTGCAGCGGCATGCCATCGATGTGGATATGTTCGCGCAGGACATCACGGGTGGTGCCGGCGATATCGGTGACGATGGCGGCTTCACGTCCGGCCAGGGCATTGAGCAGGCTGGATTTGCCGGCGTTCGGGCGGCCGGCGATGACCACGGTCATACCGTCGCGCAGCAACGCGCCCTGCCCAGCTTCACGTAGCACACCGGCCAGTTCCTGGCGCACGGCATCCAGTTGCGACAGCACATGGCCGTCAGCGAGGAAGTCGATTTCCTCTTCTGGAAAGTCGATCGCCGCTTCGACGTAGATACGCAAGCCGATGAGCTTCTCGGTCAGGGCATGGACGCGGCGTGAGAACTCGCCTTGCAGTGAGCGCAGGGCATTTCGCGCGGCCTGTTCCGAGCTGGCTTCGATCAGGTCGGCAATGGCCTCGGCCTGAGCCAGGTCGAGCTTGTCGTTGAGAAAGGCGCGTTCGCTGAACTCCCCCGGACGTGCCATGCGCGCGCCCAGTTGCAGGCAGCGGCGCAGCAGCATGTCGAGCACCACAGGCCCGCCATGGCCCTGCAGCTCCAGTACGTCTTCACCGGTAAAGGAGTGAGGGCCGGGGAAGAACAGCAGCAGCCCCTCATCCAGCACATCGCCACTGTCGGCGAACAGCGGACCGTAATGGGCATAGCGGGGCTTGGGTTCGCGCCCGCCGAGGGTGATCGCCATGGCGCGGGCCCGTGGGCCAGAGACGCGGATAATGCCGACACCGCCACGACCTGTAGCGGTGGCGACAGCGGCGATGGTGTCCTGGTTGGGATTCATGGCGCGCTCCCTGAATGCGAATGGCGGATAGCAAGACGCCCCACGAGGGGGCGTCTTTTCAGCAGGTGGTGAATCAGGCGGCTTTCGCAGCCTGTTCGATCTGCCGGGTAATGTACCACTGCTGGGCAATGGACAGGATGTTGTTGACCACCCAGTACAGCACCAGACCAGCGGGGAACCACAGGAAGAAGAAGGTGAAGATCACCGGCATCAGCTTGAGCACCTTGGCCTGCATGGGGTCTGGCGGCGTCGGATTGAGCTGCTGCTGAATGAACATGGTGGCGCCCATGATCAACGGCAGGATGAAGTACGGGTCCTTGATCGACAGGTCGACGATCCAGCCCAGCCAGGGGGCCTGGCGCATTTCCACGCTTTCCAGCAGCACCCAGTAAAGAGCCAGGAACACCGGCATCTGCACCAGAATCGGCAGGCAGCCGCCCAGGGGATTGATCTTCTCCTTCTTGTACAGCTCCATCATGCCTTGCGACATTTTCTGACGGTCGTCGCCGTACTGCTCCTTCAGCGCCTGCATCTTCGGCGCTACTGCGCGCATGCGCGCCATGGACTTGTAGCTGGCGGCGGAGAGCGGGAAAAAGGCCAGTTTGATAATGATGGTCAGGGCAATGATCGA
>ERZ1645187.1891-NODE-1891-length-18902-cov-47.116411_pt1 | contig 18902 bp, 19 predicted proteins | sample MGYA00575352_ERZ1645187 | MGnify/ENA primary metagenome ERZ1645187 (study PRJEB40837, sample SAMN11349314) | freshwater sediment metagenome | isolation source: river sediment | host: Sediment | place: India: Wazaribad , New Delhi | collected 2017-02-21 ... | reverse complement strand
TGAGTGTCATCGACAGGGTGAAGGTATTCCCCCGCCAAATGGTCATGTCGTATTTCCCAGGCATCGGCCCTCCACGACGAAAAACCCGCCGAGGACGAGCCGCAGCTGGTTGGTTACTGCCTGATTGTCAGATTCCGGTGGCCAGCAATCCCAGCGCAAAGGGCCTGACCCGCACTCTGTCTCGCCGGTATAGTTCCACGTGAATTCCGGCAACCGACCCGTCGCCAGATAGAACATGGTGTGCCATGCCAGCGCGGCCAGAACCGGAGCGATGACGAAAACCTTCAACAGAGACCAGATTTCCGCCTTCACTTGACCGCCTCCTGAAGCGCCGGCTTCACCTCATATTCGAGAAGAGAGCGGAAGAATGGGAGACTGGCGCCAGGAGTCAACCGGCGCATGGCTGTGATATCTGACGGCGCCAGATCCATCTTGAGCCCGGCCGAAATGAGTTGCTGGATGTCCTTGGCCGCGCCCAAGGTCGGACCCAGCATGGCATCGAACGCATTTCGAGACGAATAGCGCGAGGCTGGTTGCCGCTGCGACGCCTCAGGAAACAACGCCTGAAGCCCAGTGTAGACGCCAGGACCACCGATCTTCTCGAACGTATTGTTGATTTCGAAGGGGACAGCCAGCAGGCCAGACCGGTCGAGACCTTCGGCGATCCACCGGCCCGGGTTGTTGGATATGTCCTGCGCCCGGTTGCTCTCGACCGACTTCAGCCAATAGACGAACATGCCGATCGTCGTCGACATGATCATGCCGGCAACCATCGAAAGCGGCGCCTCCTGAAGACCGCGAAGCGTGGCGCGCTGGTAAGACGCGAGGGCAAAGCCTCGGAACTGCGTCATCGCCGCACCGATCGGCGTGCGCAAGGCGAGCGGAATATCCCCGACACCCTTCGCCACGATGATCGAGTCGACGTCCTTGGCGATAGCCGATCGGTAGGCGCGACGCGCGACCTCGTCCGTCCATTCCTCGGTGTTGGCGACCTTCACGCTCTTGACGGTCTCGCCGTGCGCCTCGAACTCTTTCAGGATCCGAGAGGCCATGCCGCGATCGATGCCGAGAAAGGCGAGATATTCCTTGTCTCGCTTCGGCGCCTTGGCGAAGTCCGTCGACACTTCGATGATGCGGTTCTGCGTCATCACCGACGACGTCGACTTCCAGAAGTCGTTCCAATAGGGCATGCCGGTGAGGCGCCAGAACCCCTTCGACATATTGTCGACGAAGCGCTCGAACGGAGAGGCGATCGAATACGGGTCGGTAATCTCGGCGAGCGTCGCCATGCGAGACTGGTTGATCACATCCCCGACGACGCCCGCAAGTTTGGCTTCTCTTGCCGCCAGCTTCACGCCCTGGAGATTGGTGACAAGGTTCCCGATACCGTCGTTCATGTAGCGGCCGAGGCCGTGGACGAAGACGGGCCGGGCGGCGTCGGGGAGAGACGCGAGGACGACGCCGCCCATGGCACGCATGGCGTTGAACGCCTTGGCGACACGCAGAGCCCGGGCGAAGTTTGTCGACTGTTGCTCGGCGAGATACTGCCCTCGCAGCATTTCGACGACGGCATCGAGATCCTTGATGTCGCTCTTTTCGGCCGCGACCAACTTCAAGATGGTCTCCGGTTCCCCCGCATACCGATCGCGAAGCGCTCGATAGTCGGCGGCGATGGCGGTGCGCGCGTCTTCGATTTTCTCGTATCCGTTCCGCGCCAGCCAATTCTTCAACTCGACGTCGGCCGCCATGATGCGGCTGTACCGCCGACCGACCTCTTCCACATCATCGACGAGGAATTTTTCGAACGAAAGCCCATCGGCCGTCTTGTAGAGGTCGGGGATCGAAAGCGTCCGTTCCTTGAGCGGCCCGCGCGCCGTCAATTTGACGCCCCCCATGGCGACCGGGAGACCGTCGAAACCTCGCCCGGTGATCTTGTCGAACACCGCGTTGGCGATCTCATCGACATACGACTTGATTTCGGCCGGGAGCAGTTCGCCCCCAGATTTGGCCGTCATCGACCCGACTTCCTTTGAAAGCCATTCCTTTACAACGGCTTTGAACTCGGCCTCGTTGGCCTCGATCATCGGCTTGTTGTAGACGCGGGTGAAGTACGACATGGCCGTCTCGACCGTGACGTCTTCAGGCAAGAGCCCGGCCTTGATCGCCTTTTCCTTCAGCGGATCGAACACCTTGTCGCGCCAGACCTTCGCCGCCGCGCTCACGGTGGGATCGGCCATCTCGTCGATGTCGCCGCGTCGAAGCGCCCGGCCGATCCTGTCGCGGAACTCGTCGGAGGCGAACTTCGTTCCGGCCTTGCGGGCATCGACGAAGAGCTTTTCCGTCTCCTCAAGCGCCATCGTATAGGCGCCGTGCGCCTCCTTCATCAGCGTCTCGACCGCCGCCTCGGACGCCCTCGGGTCGAGCGTGACGGACCGCATGACGCCATCGGGTCCGGCGCCTTCGACGGTGCGCTCCAGGTTCTTCTTGAGATAGATCGGGTTTTCCATCAGCCCAGTTGCGAGCCGCCGCCATTCGGCCGACGGTGATCTGAGCGACCGGAGGATGGGGTTCAGACCGGCCACCGGAGCCGCTGCGAACTGCGCCGCCTTTCCCGCAATGGTCAGGTCTTCGAGCGTGTCCAGATCGCGGGAGGCCGCACCGACCGACGCGGGTTTGATCCCTTCCGTCGTCATGTAGTCCTTCATCGCCCGCTCGGCGACATCCTGCGGCAGATCTCCGCCTCGTGCCGCATCCTTGGCGATGCGGTTTCCAAGGGAGTTGTACGCCGCATTGCTCATGAGCTTCGCGCCGCCGGCCCCGATCAGAGACCCGAGGACCGCTGCGCCGCTCACCGCTCCAACCGATTGAGCAACGGGCCGGGTCTCCTGCGTTGCCTGAAGAGCCGCCTCCTGGAGCGCCACACCGGCCGCCGCAGAGCCGCCCATGACGGCCGCAGACCTTGCCGCGCTGTACCCGATCTTACCGGCTCGGACGAACCCCCCGGCCGGAACCAAAATGGTCGGATCGAGAAGGTTCGCCGTCAACTCGGCAATCACCCCCATGGCGCCCCCGGCGGAGATCGTCCGTCGGTCCTGCTCCTCCTGCCGAACCTTGTCATTGTAAGCGTCGATTTCGCGACGGCTCTTGGCCCGGGCCAGAAACGACGGCGCAAGCTCGGCCGGGGACCCCTTGGCGTACTCGAACGGGTCGAGATCGATCTCAGGTTCTTCACTCCGCGCCGAGGCAAGCGGCATGGCAGCAATCGAAGATCCGAAAACATTCCCACGGCGCCATGCGGCGCCCGCGATGTCCGCGAACCCCAGGTTTACTGGCGCGGCTGGAGCGGGGGCCGGCCCGGTAAGATCGGCCGGCGCCGGTTGATCAAGGAGCCAAGGCATTGGTCATGAAGTCCCACATGAAGCCCATCGATTCCTTCTGCGTCTCGTTTTCCTGCCGCTGACGCTCGATGGTTTCGAGCCTTTTCTTGCGCTCCGCCAACCGTTCAGGCTTGTTCATCGCCGCATCAAGGTCGAAGACGAACCGGCCCTTTCCCGTGATGGGGTGAGCAAACTCGTTGCCATTCTCGTCCTTATCGAACACCCAGACATCATAGCCGGGGCGTTGCTTCGCCCTAACGTCGGCATCGGTGGCGCGCGTCGAGACGATGAAGACCTTGCCCATCTCATACGCCTTGCCCGTCGCCTCTTTCGCCGCGTCGACCAACTGTTGCCGCATCCACCCATGCGAGCCGTCGAGCGGCGGATAGTGGTTCTCGGGCGGGTGCTTCATCAACACGCTCTCGCCGTTGATCTGCGTTTTTCCGTACATCTTGCGCATCTGCCCAATGGCCCGCGCCTTGGCAACCGCCTCGTCCCCACTGGCCTCGTACTCGATCGAGAACAGATCGCGATAGTCGCCGAGCATGGCCTCGGCTTGCGGATTTGCGAAGCCTCCCTTCGGCTCCCACTCGAACGCACTGTCGAATGCGTCGGTCACGTCTGCGACGGTCAGCTTCTTCGCCGCTTTCTCGATGGTCGCGGCATCGGCCGGCTTGCGCGCGGCGGGGTCGTTGAGCACCGCGTGCCGACGCGCCGCCTCTTCCGGCGTATACCCGAGGTCTTCGACCATGTGACGGAACCCGACGGCGGCCTTCTCGACCTTGTCGAAGCCATCGCGCGCCAGAGCGGTGCGGTTGGCATCCATGAGGCGCTGCGCCTTCTGGAGCCCCGCCAAGACCTTCGCGGGGTCCGTCGATGCAATGTCCCCACGCAGAGTTTCGACGTATCCCTTCGGCGCCGCCCCGCCCTTGGCCGAAGCCTCCTCGGCGAAGGCCTGCGCCATCTCGGGTCGGTTCTTCTTGACCAGATCGAAAGCGCCGTCGACGCCCTTTTGCCGATCGCCGTCGAACGGCGCCGGGTCCATGTTGCCGCTCTCCAGTCCGGACAGGAAGTCGAGGACAGCCCTGTCCTTGCCGGCCTTCTCGTCATAGGCTTTGAGGAGAGCTACCGCATGACCCGCGTCGATGGCGCCCTTCTGCTGCGCTTCGAGGATGGCCGACCTCGTCACCGACGTGTCACCGGTTTCGATCGCCAGCGCGAAATTCTCCTTCGTGTCGGCCTGAAATGCCTTCATTTCGGCTTTCTGGGCCTTGATCGCCGCGTCGCGTTCCGCAAAGGCAGATTCGACCATCTTGACCCGCTCGCCGAACGGAATGGCCCCGAAGCGCGGGTCTCCAGGCGCCGCGACCTTCCCTTCCGACAGAGCCTGAAGATGCGGCTGTGCCCATGCGGGGAATTGATCGATCGACGCACCGGCATAAGCGTCCGCCCCGGGACCCCAGAACGCAGGAGACTGGCGGGTGTCGATGTGGATAGAGTTGCCGCTCTTATAGATCCCGATACCGCGCGCGCCGTTGGCGATGGCCGACTGAAGAAGCGCCGATTTCTGCGCATCCGACAGACCGCTCACGTCGAGGTCGAGAGCATTGCCGTGGATATGCTGTGAGCCCTTGGCGCCACCAGCCGCCGCGTTCCTGTCCGCATCGCGATACCCAGAATGGACCTTGATCTCCGGCAAAACACCGGACGCAGCAATCCCGTCGAGAAGCCCCCTCGCGGCCGGAGAAAGATTGCGCAAGTCGGCATCGCCTGAAACGATCTTCGCGGATGCCTTGGATCCGACCGGGATGAATTGGAGATCCTGCCCGGAAAACGGCTGTTTCGACAAGGCATCCGGCGCCATGTTCGCGGCCACGGGAATATCGAACCGACCTTCCGGAGCCGACTTGAACGCATCTCCCGTGTCGGTGACGACTGCCGGGACGTTTTTGAGCGTCTTCGTCTTGCCTGACGAATCCGTGAAGGTGATTTCAGGGATGGTATAACGCCTGCCTTCGAACTGCTTGTTCCCAGCAATCGTGATCGCGTCGACCTTTCCGGCCGCGAAATCCTCCAAGGTCGCAACCTTGCGTCCGCGCGCGTCGTTCGGTCCGCCTTCCTGTCCACCATATCCTGGGCCATACGCAGTGGCCTTTCCGGTGACACCATCTCCCGTCGCCTGCCACTTCGACTTGACGAAGAGATTAGAGATGCCGAGCGCCTGGGCCAAGCCTTCCGGGTCGCCTTTGTACTCTCCCTTGGCTGCGACGCCGTCCAGCATCGCCGCCATGTCTTTCTTGAGTTTGACCTTCTCTGTTTCCGGAATTGCTGTCGTGTTCCCGAGAAGCGCACCAAGGGTTTCCACCGCCGCAGCCTTATGCGCGGGGTTGTTGGAAATCTTCCGAAGTTCGAGATCGAGCGCCGAATTCAGGCTTTCGAGTTCGTACTTCCCCCGCGCCGAAAATTCTGCCTTGCTCGCGGCCTGCCCAAAATTCTCCTGGTCGATCTGCCACTTCTGCCTGAACTTCTCCCGGTTGGCCGGGGAAATCGACTCTAGCCATTGCTGGTCGACTGGCTGGCGAGAGGTGAAGAACCCGTCCTTGAACCCGGCGCCATCGGGGCGCATGCTCTGTTCCGCTTCGAACAAAGCCGTCTGCGTCTTTTCCTTGTGAAGCTGGTATTTCACATTGTCGTCGAACAGATCCCTTTGCTGCTGTTCCTGCGCGAGGGCTTCTGCGGCGTTGGAGAGAGCACCACCGAACCCCTGAAGCGCACGGCCGAGACTATTGTCGACGTTGACGCGCGGCATCCCCCCACGGTCGGTGTCGATCGTTGCCGTCGAGAGATAGCCGGGGATACGAACAGCCATCAGAACCTCACGCGAAAGCGGCTTTGATCTTGTCGGCCTTACCGAGGATCGGCGTCAGAAACGCGAATGGCGCCGAGGCCGTGGCAATGCCGGCGTTCATGTTGGCGATCTTGGCCGAGTACAGTTCGTTGTCCTCGCGCGCGCGTGCGCCGAACCGCACCGAAGCGACGTCGAGCGCCCCCTCGGTTCCCGTATCCTGCAAAATTTGGAGAGCGGACCCCGACGAGACATCGACACCATTGGACGCAAAGCCGGCAATCTGCTCGCCGATGCCCTTGCGAATTTCCGTCGTCTTCTGCATCGCATCGAAGGAGCCCTTCTCGCGCTCCATCGCCGCTTGCCGCCTGTGCATCGCGGCTTGCGCCTGATACCCGGCGGCCTGCCCCATGGCAGAAACGGCCCCCCCGATACCCGCAACGACAGCGCCGAGAATTTCAAAACACATCAGGGCTCTCCCTCCACACCGACGGTCAAGGACCGGATCGTTGCCGGATACATCGAGTTCCCCTCGACCACGACAACCCCGCCGGATCTCCAACTATCCGATGCGGGGACGCGATATGGCCCGCTCTTGAGAATGCCAGACGGGTTGTCATCCAGCCCGACCGGGGCACCACGCAACGCGTCCACTCGCGACCGCGTCCCGACCATCAGCCCGGCCGCATCCATCACATCGATGATGACCTCTGCCACATTCTTTGCCCGGCCGATCGCCGAGCCGTCGCGATTGCCGGCCGATGGAAGAGGTAGGGTTTCCAAACGGTGGTCGATCCGCAACCCCGCCACGACGGTCGATGCGCTCTTGCCGTTGGGAAGTGTGATTTCACCGGATGAAACGACCGCGTCCCCTATGTCGACCCCGTCTGCCAGAATGCCGATCGTTTCACCCTCGAGGTGATCGAACCCGGAAAAGCTGCTTGCGGGTGACCCTGTGTAAATCAACGAGCAGTCGCCATAGACCGATTGGTTCATCGGGACCGTTGCCCCGTCATAAGGGTCGGCCATCCGCTCGATATATTGCACCTGCGCCCCGTCGATGATGCGGCGCACTACGAACCACATCTGATCGCCATTGCTGCCAGGGATGACGGCCCCGCTTTCGATCGTTCCACCGGAAATCTCGTGAGGGCCGCATCCAACGATCTGCTGAGCGCGCTCATAGGTCGTCGTCACGGCCGAACCGTCGTCGAGAACCGCCCAGATCAGATTGAAAGGGGTATTTTGAAGCGCGAGCTTGGTGATCCCCGCCTCGAACAGGTCGGACGACAAGATCGTCAGTTCAGGCGCCGCATAACCGCCGGATGTCGAATTCGGGTCCGGCCCGAACTCGTGCAGCCTAGTCCGAGACGCATCGGCGAAAATCGCCATGCGCTGGATCACGACCGGGTCGACGCTGGACGCCCCTACGTGAGACTGGAGCAACTGGTCTACGTTGGTCGCGGAGAACGGCTGATTGGTCGTCGCCTGCCCGATGGTCCGTATCGAACCTGCCGTCGCAGCGATGAAGTCGAACGACTCCTCCAGCCACGAAATGGAGTTGAAGTGCCCGCCTGTCATGGTGATCGTCATCGCGTCGTCTGCAACAGACGGGCTCGACGTCCCATGATTTTCATAGTCGGCCGACTTCGACAGCCACACTGTTTGAGGACTGGTCGACGTAGCTGCCCACCCGAGACGTTCCTTGAAAAATCCGACAGCCGCAGGAAACCCATCGTCGACCGAAAAACACGACATCTGCCATCGTGCGATGTTTGCCGTGTCGGTCAAGGCATGACCGTAGAGCTTTACAGTTACGACCGTAGACGACGACCGATCTTCGATTTTACCCCATCTCCATTTACCATCGGTGCCGAACAGCCGGATGGAGCGCCCGACGTCGGTCGTTTTGAACCCGGCCCCTCCATTGATCCCCGCGGTCGAAGAGGCGGTAATCGAGAACGCCGTCTGATTTTCCGCCCTCTCATGGATGCCGAGTTCGGCAATGTAGCTGTACGAGTTCCCGTCGTTGTTCGACCACTTCAGTCGATAGGCCCGGTATGCCGTTTCGTTGACGAACTCGAAATACCGCTGCTCGGACCTGCCCCATCCGGTCTCCCCTCTGCGCGTGTCGAGAACTGTCCATGATGTCCCGTCGTACCCATCGAACGTCCACGTTGTCGGGCAGGCAGACGGGTAGACATCCGACGCAATGATCCAATAAGCGTCGGCAACCTTTGCCGTGCTCCCAGGGAACGTATAGGAATACCATCCGCTCTTGGCGGTGATGGTGGTCGATTCCGACGTGATGTCTCCGTCGAAGACACGCCACGCGTCGGCATGGCCAGAACTATCGGCGGCCGTGCCGCTCGGCGTCGTGTTCGACGTCATGCTCGGGTGGACTGTGGCTCGCGACGTCGGCACCATATAGGTGCCCTTCGGGTCCTCCTTCAGATAGGGGCCGTCCTCGAACTCGACCTCTTCGATTGTCCACGACGTTTCCGCCGAGCGCTTGAGCTTATGCGGCTGAAAACCTGCGCACGCAATGTAGATCGCATCGGCGCTCTGTTTGTACTTGATGTTTTCGAGATCGGCCTCACCGTATGGCGTCACGATCTCATACGGTGCGCCTGCGGATACGACCTGCCCGCCGGCCGTCCAGAACCTGATATAGAAATCACCAAACTCGAGAATATAGGCCTGCGTCGTCGAAAATACGAACTCGATCAGCCTCGTAGCTTTATTTCCGTGCTTGGCCGCACCGACATAGATCGTACCCGGCCGGCGCGTGACGCCGCCGTGGCGCAGTACGATCCAGTTGGAAAGATCAGCAACACCCTGTCGGTAATGGTCGATGTCGACGCGGCCGTGCAGAGCCCGCGTCAGTTTCCCGCGCGAGAACGTCGCTTGAATAGGGTAGACCGTCACGACGAATACCTCGCCAGGATCACGTCATCGGCGTAGACCCGTTCTGCCGGCCCCTCCATGCCGTCGATCCGCTTGGCCTTGGCAAGGGCCTCGTCGTACAACGCCTTCGCCATCTGCGTGAACGAAGCCTTGCCCGTCAGCCAATGCGCCGCTTTGAGCGCCAAGGCGGCGGCCATGGCCTCGACGAAAAGCGCGTCCCATTCGGACGGGTCGGGCTGTCCCGCGACGTACCGGATGTTGAGCGGCCCGGCTTCATCGGTGAGGATCAATCGGCCCTCGATCTCATAGGCGAAATCGTGCCCGTTGAGGTCGCCATTCTTGCGCAACGGAAGGAGCCGCAGACAATCGGCTGGCTGCGTATACGCGTACGACCACCCGAAAGTCGGTTCCGTCGTTTCAGCGGCCAACGCGACGCGCGTGATTGCAAAATTCCACGGGTGATCCCGAAGCACGCCATTGAGCACGACATCAAAATTCCGTTGGAACCATTCCTCGACCGCCCCACGCCCATCGATCGACGCAATCGGCGCCTCGCGCAAATGATCGAGCGCGAGATTGCAAATGTCGGTTCGGTTCATCTGATCTCATCGCCTCAGTTTCAGACGGCCGCCACGAGGCGTAGAGAACCAGAGGTCGACACGGCGATCGCCCGGTAATGAGTGTCATCGGGTTCGAGCCGTAAATGCCAGCGTTCCCCGGCGCTGAGGTGCAGCGGTGACGAGGAGGAGGCAGCAGCAATGGCTGACGTACCGATCGCGACATAGCACTCGACCGTCGCCTCGAGCATCACCTCGTTGTCGCCGACGGTGCCGAGGTCGGAAAACGCGGCAGCATCCGTGCTGGTCCCCGAGATTGCCACGACGGCACCCGTCCCCCATCGATAGGCGCGCGTGCTCGCCGCGCGCACGTCTGAAACAGGCTTGCCCATGATGACCTCACATATAGCGGTTGCGCCGGCGGATCTCGCGATTCGGATCGGCCAGGATGGGGGCGATGTCGCGCATCATGCGTTCGACGATGTTCGACGGGTGATGCTGGAGGAGCGTTGCCTTGACGGCCTCGGAAACCTCCGACTTGCGCGCCGCCAAGTCGCGCGCCATGCGCTCCTCATAGGCCCGCACCGTCAGAGCCGGCCGCAGTTCGTCGGCCGGTTCATGCGGGCGGACCTCCTCGGGGGCAGCGTCGACCGTGGCGGCCTCCTGTTCCGAGACCCACGCTCGAACGGCCTCACGCGTCCCCTGCGGGCCGACACGGTTTCCTGCCCCGTCGACCGCCGCGAACATCCCGCGCCCGATGTGCTTGATTTCCATTTCTCACCTCACGGAAAAAGAAAGGGGGCCGGAGCCCCCTTCCACATCAGCGCCCCTGCACGACGCGCACCCAGTCGACCGAGAGCGCCTTTGCAGCCGCCTCGCCGTTCTGGACGCCGAACGACAAGGTCAGCTCCTCATCGTCCGGAACGTTGGTGAGGACAGAAGACCCCGCGCTCACGCCATTGACGTAAAGCTGAATCTTGGACGTCGATCCATCGTAGTACGCCTCAACCACCGTGTAAGTATTGGCCGCCAACGTCGCGATTGCCGTCGAAGTCGTCGCGGTCGAGTCCTTGACCACGACGAAATCGAGATAGGCGTCGCCATCGTCCTTGCGGAAATAGATACCGTCGGTGACGGCCAGCGGGGTCGTGTCGGTGATCTGGAGACCGAACACGAAATCCGAATGCGTCGCGTCGGAGATCTTGAACCTCATACCGAAGTAGAGGAACTTTCCGGCCTCATACTTGAACGTCTCCACGGTCGAGGCATTGGTATTGCCAGACCACTGAAGGAAGTTCGCGTCGTCGTCCGCCGCCGCGTTGGTGATCTTGAGAACGCCGTTCCGCTCGTTCTGAACGGCTCGCGTACCGGTGCCGGTCTCGGTGATCGTCCAATCGCCGGCAGTGTAGTTGTCGAAGTCGTCGAAAAAGTCGTGATACGACGTCTTCGACCGATCCGCCAGGATCATGTTAAGGAAGGCCGCAGCCATTTCAGCATCTCCTCAGAAACGCCGGAGGCCCCACTTGGGGGCCTCGGCGAGTTCATCTCATGGTGATACGGCCTCAGCCGTTGGTGACGAGGAAGGCGATCGGGATCTGCTTGCGCTCCGAATAGACGCGGCTCCAGTTCGCGGAGAGCGCCAGCTCGGACCAAGACGGGAAGTTCGCCGCCATGGTCGTGCCGGTCCACTTGATCCCATACGGATGCATCGCGAACTGGCGACGGGTCCACAGGGTCTCGATGCCCATACCGTTGCCGGCCGCTTCGTCGCGCTCCACCGCGACCCCGTTGGGAAGAGCGGACTCCGCCCAACCGATCGAGCCCTCACCGAGGAGGTACGTAGTGTACTTGACACGATAGGTGCCGGTTTCGGTGCGGCAGTTGTCATCGACCACGACGCGCTTCCCGAGATAGTACGGGATCGTCATCTGACCCGTGCTGTCTTTCTGGAAGGTGATGAGGTCGAGCTTCGCCAGACGCTTCATGATCGTCGAATGCATGACGAGGATCTTCAGGCCCTCGGCGTTGTCGCCCATGGTGTAGGCGGCATCGATGATCTTGTCGGCGTCGATCAGTTCGGCGTCGGCGACAGACGACGAGGAATCCGTCGCGACAGAATGGATCATGTCGGACGAGTTGTTCGCCACGTTCGACAGATAGACGCCGGTCATGGTCCGCACCATGGTCGTCTGGAACTGACGGTCCCAGAACGCATTGACCCGCTCGCGGATGCGCATCATCGGGTCGGAACCCGCAATGACCCCGGACAGATCGGCAGTCGAGAAGCCCTTGGTCCGGAGCTGCCGAACAGCGATGTCCTTGCCGGACGACAGCTTCGCCGGGACGCCTTCAACGGCCGGGTCATCAGATCCGATATCGGCCTCGGCCGAATCGAGGTCCTTCCAGAACGGCACCTGAAACGTGGTGCCGCCGCCCGCGAGCTTTGCCGCGAGTTCGGCATCCATGCGCAGCGCGCCGGACTTGAAGATATCCGTCTTCTCGGTGGTGTCCTTCGACATGTAGTTGTAGAACACCGACGGTTCGACGATGTCCGACAGACGAGTGGTGGTCGTCATTTTCAGTTCCTCTCATATCATGTTTCCGGGAGGCCGAAATCACGCGCGGATTTCCCCGCCGCGCGGATCAGCATCCGGGCTCGGTTCGGGTCGGACTTCGCAATACGCATCTGTTCCGTCATGTTGAACGAAGCGCCGTCGCTGAACGGATTGTCCGCGATGGCGCCGCCCCCGGTGACGAACTGCCCTTCGGTGCCGAGGTGCTTGCCGACAGACGCAAGGAACTTCGCGACAGGACCGTCCAGAATCTCCTTGTTCGGGCCGAGGAAGCCCGCCCGCTGGAGCGAGACCGCAAGGTCGTCGCCACCAACGGTGAGCCCGCGATCCGCGAGCTTGAGATTCTCCTGATAGGCTTGACTGTCGCGCGGACCCCACGCCGCCACGAGATCGGCGTTCGCCTTGTCGACGCGCGCCTGTGTCTCCTTCGTGATGCGATCGACGCTCATGGCGACGAAGGCATCATGCAGCGACTTCGCTTGGCTCTTCGGAACGTTGGCCTTGTGGGCTTCGTCCTTGAACCACTTCGCAAAATCGCTGTCGTACGGCAGACTTTCCGGCATGCTCTCGGGAGGGGCGAATTCGTACCCGTCCGGGGTTTCCGGCCGGCCGAGACGGTTCCAAAACTTGGAGACCTCCTCGGGCGCCGCGTTTTCCCCCGGCGGGACAATTGCTTTCCCGATCAGGCTTTCCTCATTGCGGGCTAACTTGGCGAGGCTCGCCACGTCCTTGATGCCCTTCGTTCCGACCCACGAGCGGGTGTCTTCATCGAGGCCGCTGAATGGATCGAGGCTGCTCGTCTCCGGCGTCGACCCTTCGGTGCCGGAAACTGCAACCGGTGCAGTCTCCGGGGTGCCCGCTTCCACGGACCCTTCGGCTGCGGTTTCTGTCATCAGATCTCACCTTCTTCTCTGGTGGTGATGCGTTCCAATCGCGCCGCCGTCTCAAGCTGCGCGAGTTCCCCATCGGTCATCCCGACGTGTTTGATGATCCGGGCGAAGAGCCGCTTCTCGCCTTCGATGTCCCGCAAAAGATCCGCCGACGTCCCTCTCGGAAGCGCCGTCCCGAACCCGCACGCCTCGGCGAGATCCGCCAAGACGATCTGCCCGTCCTCGCCCCGGAAGACGTTCCGATACGCGCTCGCCAACCGGACGCGCGCCGTCGCCCCGCGACGTTCGCCGCGAGCAAATTTCGCCGAAACACCGGACATCTCAGCCAGCGCCCATCATGTTCTGGAGGGCCGGGGACAGAGCGGCTGCGTCCATCCCGCCGACGACCGCTTGACCCGCCTTGCCGGCCTGCTCGGCGATCTGGGCCATCATGGCCGCCTGTTGTGCCTGCGCTGCCTGCTGCCGCGCCGCGTCTACCGCTTCTTTCGTCTTGAAAATCCTGCGAGGGGCACCGGTGACCTCCTGCGCCAGATCGAGAATTTCGTCTTCGTCCAGACGATCGAGCGCCGTGGGCTTGCCGGCCTGCGCCAAAACGCCGGCCATCTCGACGACGCGTTGCGCGCCGACCAATTCGGACGACATCTGCAACCGGTCCAGGGGGGATGTGAACCGCACCGAGATCGAGCGGCCGGCGAGGCTCTGAGGGGGCTCGAGGGGCATCCCTTGGCGGAACGCGCCCATATGCTCAAGGATGCCGATCTCGCGGTCGACCATCCGCGACAGCCCACCCTGCACCGAGTTCCCGGCCGGCCCGAGGAGATCTCCCTTTTCGTTTGCCCGTATCATCGCCTCGGTGGCGGTCATGTTCGGGTTTTGAATCAGGATCTGCCAGACGTTGACGTACAACGTCTCTTTGATCTGCTCGCGCTTGAGATTCAGCACCGTCTCGGCGAAATCCGTCCGCGTCCCGCCGTTGATCGGCTGCGCCAGAAGCCGGCCTTCCTTCGACACCAGTCCAGGGTTCACCGCGTTTGGATTGAAATTGATCCGGTTGATCCCGTCGTCGATCGTACCCCACGCCGGGGACACTGCTTGTTGTGCCGCCTTGAGCGCCTGCTTTGATAGCATGTTGAGCGACTTGATTTCGGCGATTGCCAGCGCGAGCGGGCCTTCTGCGTACGGGGCGACGTCCGTCCTGTTCCAATGGTGAACGATGTATGGAAACGAGAAAAACCCAGATTCACGCCCGATCAGGTGCTTCGTTTCACGCTCGATGTAGGCAGACGACCACTGAGCCTCGCGCGCGACACGGCCATCCCTCCAATCTTCTCGCGGTTCGACGGCGTGCAGAATTTCGACAATCTGATCCTTGCGCTTCGGGTCATCGGCCATCTGGCGTGTCTTTGCCGAGACCTGATCTCCCCCAAACTTTGCAACACACTGCGCAGCCGAAAGCCCAAACAGCCGATAATTCGTGTCGACAACACCCTCGAAATTCGCAGCGAGATAGCACTCGGACAAGGGTATGGGTCGGTACGAAATGGGAGCCGGCACCCCGCGCCGCAACGACTCCTCTACGTAAAGGACCGACGTCCCAAGGCTCCAGATGCCGCGCATCGCCGACTTGTGGGCAACCCAGAACCCTGTCGTCGGGTTGCCGCGCATCATGTGCAGATAATCGCGAAGTTTATCGAGCCACCGCTGCTCTTCGTCCGACGCCTCCTCGGCGAAAGGGTCGGCAAGCCGCATCCCGTGCCACTTTTCGCTCTGCGGCGTGATCAGCGACAGGAACCCGCTCGCACCGCGGTCGACCGCCATCAGCGATGTCTGATCATAGATCTCGCGCGCTCGCGTGCCCGCCGCCGGCTCCGCCATGGCGTTGATCAGCGTCGACCGGCCCGACCTCGTCCCAATCGCCATGTCGAAACGATCTACATCGGCCACCGCATACCGCGCGATGTCGAGCCAATGGCTTTCCCACGGGGCGCGCGCGGAAGCCAGCGCATGAAACCTATCCAGGCGCTGGTCGACGAGGCGGTAATCAGCCATGAAAAGCCATCCTCACGGGCCGACACGCCCAACCGACTGGACAGGGCCAACAGCCCCATTACCATGCATGATCGTCGCCTCGATCGCCTGTTCGGCCGTCGCGCCCATGTACAGCGCGCCGAACGCGGTCTCCGCTCCCGCCCCAATCGCCATGTATGGCGCCCCGGGGTAAACCTCTGAGCCGCGAGCCGTCAGGAGGAGGAGGGGGCCATCGGGCGCAGCCACGAGGACCGTGAACGAACTCCGGGCCTCGTCATCTGGGCCGATCTCTCTCGCCTTCGGCGGGGCGTCTAGGCAACCACCGTCCACCCATCCCATGAAGGCCGCACATTCAGCGGCGTTCCCGGCCGCGCCATAGAGCGATCCATCCGGACCGCGCGCGACTTTGCGCGTCCAAGGATGGACGGCCGAGCCGTACCAACTGCCACTGTCGGCAGCCATGACACCGTCACGGTAGACGATCGTGGTCAACCCATCAGCCCCCGCTCGACTGACCGAGCAACGCAGCACCCTTGAGCGCCGATGGATTGACCGACCCGCCGAAACCACTGTCGCCGAGCGCCGACGTAAAGATGTTTGCCCGCGCACCCTGCGCACTCAACGCTCTCATGCGAGCCTCGGTCGCAAGAGACGCACTTTCATCTCGCCTCGGGGTCGGCTGAACCTCCGGCGGCTTCGGAACGGAAAAGCACATCAGCATCACCTGCAATAATTCGCGAGCCTCGCCGCCGCCTGCGGACCGGGCCGCCAGACGTACAAGACGAAGTCCTCGCCGTTTTTGCCATACGCAGCGATGGTCGCCTCACGCTCCGCCCCAACGGCTTCAAGCCATCGGTGGGCAACTGCGTGTGTCGAGATCGATCGCGCCTCGACCCGCGTAACCCCAAACGACAGGAACGACGGGACGAACTCGTCGCGGCAGAACCGCATCACGGATCTCATGCACACCCGAGACCGCCTCGTCCCGAATGCCCATGCGCTCCTGACATTCCCGACCGCCGTCAGCGGCGACGACCCAAAAGCCATCGCCGGCACGCCGTTGAGGTATGCCACAAATGAACTGCCGAACCTCACGCATCCGGCCGCCAGCTCACCCGGCATCGCCCCCTCAGGGACCTGACACCCGATCTCCTCGGCGTCGGCCGGGTCCAAGTTGGCGAGGATGTACGACACATCACGGATCGTCGCCGGGCCGATGCGGACGTCGACCACTCAAAAGCCCTCCAGCGGGCTCGCCTGTTCAATCGCCATCGATCGATCCCGTCGCTTGACAAAATCCCGCACGAGCGCCTTGCCACGGTTGTGCCAAGCCATCAGCACCGCGTCGGCGTGGTCCGTCGATGCACCGAGCCGCTTACGGATCTCGTCCTTGCTCTCGACGAAGATCTTGGTCCCCTTGAGCACCCATCTCGGAGCCGTGAGTTCGGCCCTGAGCTTCGGGTCAGGCGGCAACTCGACCTCCGATCCTGCCGAGGGGTCCAGCGATTCCCGAAAGCTCCACCACGCCTCGGCCCGCAGGTTGGCGAACCCCATCGTCATGTCTTGCGTCGACCCGCCCGAGCCCTCGGAGGCCACGAACGGATATGCGCGGATCTCATGATGCGTCCGCAGATGATCCCTCGCAGATCCACCCCACCCGCCCGTCATGTCGATCGTGATGACCGCATCGTTGCGGCGAGCCGCCAGGATCTGGTTGGCGACGGTCGGCCCGTCTGGCGTCGTCGTCCCTGCGCAAACGACCAGATCCTCAAACCGAGCCCCATGCAATGGCGCCAGGACCGTCTTGTCCTTGCCACCCTGCGCCACGTCGACGCCGAGACCTGTCATCGGGCGCCTAGGCCTATCGCGGTGCTTGATCCACCGCTCCATCGCCGCGTCGACCCAGGCCGTCGGAATTACCTGCCGCTCGTGGTCCTCTCGGCCGGCCGTGAAATCGCCATACAGCAGTTGCGACCGCAGCGGCTCAGGGAGATTTTGGAGCCGCGCTCGATATCCACTATCGACGAGGTACGGGTTATCCCCGAGGCTCGCCGGAATGAAAGTGTACGACTGCGCCGCGTATACCTCACCGCCACGGTCATACTCTCCAGGCCCGTCGACCCACTCCATTTCACCGCCGACGCGGATGCACCACCTCAACTCGCCCGGCTCGGCCGGGTCATCCGCCATAGGGTCGAGCCACGGTGCGAACCACTTGAGCATCCACTGCCCATCACCGCCCCGCGGAGGATTGGATGCCAAGATCACCCGGCACCGCTGACCTTCGCGCGTCGTGCGCAGCCAGCCAATGAGGCTCGCGACCTGCTCCTCGAGAAACTCCCCAGCCTCGTCGAATCCGTAGAAGTCCCGACCGACGCCCGCATATTTGCGCCAGTCGTCCGGCTCGTTGAGGCCGGCGAATTTGAGCACACGCCCATCTGGCGAAGTGTAGCTCTTGTCGACCTTGTTTCGGTCCCATCCGCGCCGAACGACCAGGTCCCCCGCGAACGAGAACAGCCCGTCCAACTGCACAGCCTCTCGCCGCAGGATCAGCGCCGAGAAGTGATGCATCGCGGCGCACCCGACCATCAGCGCGGACTTTCCACCGCCGGCCGAGCCGCCGTAGAGCATGATGTCGGCCGTGCTGTTCAGCGCCGATGTCTGCGGCCCCGGGTTAGGCAGAAACACCGCCTCCAATTCCGGCGCAATGAGCTTATCGACCTCCGCCTTCTGCGCCGGCGTCATCGCCTTGAGCATCGCCTCGAGGTCTTTCAGCGCCGACATGGAAAATTATTGCTCTCCAGCCGGCGTGATGCCCTTACTTAAGGCGTCTCGGGTAGAAGATTTTTCCGCTTCGGCCCGGGTGAACACCGCGAGCAACGCCTTTGCGCGCTCTCGATCGGACACATCGGCCGTCTCGATCGGGCCGCCGTTCGGGCCGGACACCTCGACCTTCTCCGCAGCGAAGATGCCGAGGTGCTTCCCGAGGTCGACGAGGGCCGCGCGCTTGTCGTGCAGCTTGAACTTGATGCGCCGGACGTCCCGGGCCGCTTCGCCTCGGCCTTCTTTGAAGTCCTCGACCGTCACCTCGGAAAGCGCCGCCGCCTGATCCCGCGTCAGCTTCGAAAAGTCGAGGTACGGGTCACCGTCACCTCCCGCCCTCATGTAGTCGGCCATGTTGGCGAAGCCGATCTTGGCGAGTTCGGCGACGACCGCTTCAGCCGTCACCCCGATGCGCTCGGAGGCCGCTCGCTTCCGCTCGGCTATCGCTTTTGCGACCGGAGTTTTCCGGAGCAGCTGCCGACCGATGTCGGCGGCCGTTTTCGCGCTGTACCCGGAACGGATTGCCGCCTGCGTGGCGTTGAGGTCGACCATGTACTCGTCGACGAAACGGGCCTGCTTGGCGGTGAGACCGGTCATCCGCTGTACGGCTCCACCCGATATCCCTGGAACGCCCGCGAGACCTTCTGCAACGCCCGCAGCGCCGCTCCGTGGTCCATCCGTGCCGCCTCATCCTCGAATGGCGTGGTCCACGGCAGGCCGTCGACGAATTCCTTGAGGTACGCGCGGCCGGTCATACCGTCGGAACGATCGGAGACGACGACGAAGCGCATGAGCAGCCACAAATGAAAACGGCGGCCACCCTTTCGAGGGCCGCCAGTTGGTGCCTAGGGAGGAACGCCCGGAAGCATGGCACGATGGTGGAAAGCCGGCTCGCGAAGGAG
>ERZ1645187.1890-NODE-1890-length-18907-cov-6.267558_pt1 | contig 18907 bp, 17 predicted proteins | sample MGYA00575352_ERZ1645187 | MGnify/ENA primary metagenome ERZ1645187 (study PRJEB40837, sample SAMN11349314) | freshwater sediment metagenome | isolation source: river sediment | host: Sediment | place: India: Wazaribad , New Delhi | collected 2017-02-21 ... | reverse complement strand
CTGCCCGCCAGCAGGTGGAAGCCTTAAAATCGTTGCGCGCCCGGCACAAGACGTTGAGCGCCCAACGCGAAACAACCACCCGCCAGATCGCCCAGATCAAGATGCTCGAACGCGCCTTTGGCAAGGACGGCATCCCCGCGCTGTTGATCGAGCAGGCCCTGCCGGAGATTGAGATGCAGGCCAACGAAATCCTCGACCGGCTCAGCGCGGGAAACATGTCGGTGCGGTTTGCCACCCAGCGCGAGTACAAGGACAGCAAACGCGACGACAAGCGCGAAACGCTGGATATCCTGATCAGCGATTCGATCGGCACGCGCGAATACGAAATGTTCTCGGGCGGCGAGGCCTTCCGCGTCAATTTCGCCATCCGCCTGGCGCTTTCGCGCGTGCTGGCCAAACGCGCCGGCGCCCGCCTGCAAACCCTGGTCATCGACGAGGGATTTGGCAGCCAGGATGCCGACGGCCGCCAGCGCCTGATCGAGGCAATCAACCTGGTCAGCGCAGATTTCAAGAAAATTCTGGTCATCACCCACCTCGAAGAGCTCAAGGATGCCTTCCCCGCGCGCATCGAGGTCGAGAAGACCCAGCACGGCTCCGCCGTCCGGGTGATTGCCTCGTGAGCATCCCCGTCCGGCTCGGCCTGGTTCAGCGCGTGCTGCCCGCCTACCGCGTGCCGCTCTTCGATGCGCTGGCCGAAGCCTGCCCGGCCGGCCTGGCGGTGTTCGCCGGCCAGGCGCGCCCGCAAGAAATGATTGAACCTGGCACGCTGCAAGTTGCCCGCCACCAGGCAGCCGCCAACCTGCACCTGCCCTTCTCGCTGTGCTGGCAGGGCGGGCTGCTGCCCTGGCTGGAAACCTGGCAGCCGCAGGTGTTGATCGTCGAGGCCAACCCGCGCTACCTGCGCACCCCGGCAGCCGTGCGCTGGATGCACGCCCGCGGGCGCAAGGTGATCGGCTGGGGGCTGGGCGCGCCCGGCGCGCAGAGCGGCATCCGTGGGCTGATCCGGCGCGCCTTCCTGCGCCAGTTCGACGCCATGCTCACCTACAGCCAGACCGGCGCGGCCGAATACCGCGCCGCGGGATTTGCGCCGGAGCGGGTTTTTGTCGCGCCCAATGCCACCGCGCCGCGTCCGGCTGCTCCGGCTCCGGCGCGCCCGGATTCATTTGCCCAGGAACGCGCCACGCTGCTGTTTGTCGGCCGCCTGCAGGCCCGCAAGCGTATCGATCTGCTGCTGCGCGCCTGCGCCGCGCTGCCCGCCGGGCTGCAACCCGCGCTGTGGATCGTCGGCGACGGCCCCGAGCGTGCCACGCTGGAATCGCTGGCCGCGCAGGTATATCCGGCCGCCCAGTTCTTCGGCGCGCGCCACGGCGCGGCCCTCGATCCGCTGTTTGACGCCGCCGACGTGTTCGTGCTACCCGGGACAGGCGGGCTGGCGCTGCAGCAGGCCATGGCGCACGCGCTGCCTGTGATGGCCGCCGAAGCCGATGGCACCCAGGCCGACCTGGTGCGCCCGGCCAACGGCTGGCAGATCGTCCCCGGCAGCCTGGAGAGCCTGACCGGCGCGCTGGAGCAGGCGCTGAGCGACCCGGCCCGCCTGCGCGCCATGGGGCTGGAATCCTACCGCATCGTCGCCCAGGAGATCAACCTGGAACGCATGGTCATCCAATTCGAACGGGCGGTACTCGCCGTGTTGAAGGGATAAAAGATGCACATCCTGCTGGTTGCCGACGGCCGCAGCCCAATCACCCGCAGTTGGACCCGCTCATTGCTGGAAGGCGGTTTGCGCGTCACGCTGTGCTCCACCTTCCCCTGCGCTCCCCTGGAAGGGATCGAATCGCTGCACATCCTGCCGGTGGCCTTCGCGGGCATGGCCGGCAGCCAGGCGGCCAACACCTCAGCGGCGCCCGCGCCGCGGCGCGGAATGGTCGCCCGCTTCCGACCGTTGTTCCTGTCCGCGCGCTACTGGCTGGGGCCGCTCAGCCTGCGCTCCTTTGCCGTGCCGTTCCGCAATCTGGTCGAAGCGGTTCAACCCGACCTGGTTCACGCCCTGCGCATTCCCTTCGAGGGCATGCTGGCGGCCTTCACGCCGCCGCAGGTTCCCCTGGCGGTCTCCATCTGGGGCAACGATCTGACGCTGCACGCGCGCGGCTCGCGTTGGATGGAAGCAGCCACCCGGCGAACGTTGCGGCGCGCCGACGCGCTGGCGGCGGATGCCGCCCGCGACCTGCGTCTGGCGCCCGCCTGGGGTTTCGATCCGCAAAAGCCCACCCTGCTCGTCCCTGGAAACGGCGGCATCGACCTGGCGGAGATTCAGGCGCTGCGCGGCCAGCCCCGCCTGCACATCGACGCCATCCCGGCCGGCGTTCCGCTGGTGGTCAACCCACGCGGTTTTCGGCCAGGCTCACTGCGCAGCGACGTCTTCTTCCAGTCCATTCCACTGGTGTTGCAGCATGAACCCGCGGCGCACTTTCTCTGCCCATCCATGGCCGGGCAACCCGAAGCGATCGAATGGGTGGAGCGCCTCAAAATCGGCCAGCAGGTGCACCTGTTGCCCACCCTGCCGCAGACCCAGCTCTGGGAGATTTTTTTACGCGCCGAGGTGTTCGTTTCACCCAGCGTGCACGACGGCACGCCCAACTCGCTGCTCGAGGCCATGGCCTGCGGCTGCCTGCCGGTGGTCGGCGACATCGAATCGATGCGCGAATGGATCACCCCCGGCGTCAACGGCCTGCTGGCCGACGCAGCCAACCCACAGGCACTGGCGGAGGCCATCGCGATGGGGCTGGAAAATGCCGGGCTGCGCGCATCGGCGGCGGAACGCAACCGCCAAATCATCGAAAGCCGGGCAGATTGCCGCCAGAACCGCACGCAAGTGGTAGAATTCTACAATTCACTCCTCCGGTGAATTTCTCCGCGAAAGCGTTCATTCAACTGATTCCCGAGTTTTTTGCATGACTGACCGCAACACTACCACATTGCAGGACCGCATCCGCGGGGTCGCCGTCGGCGCGGCCATCGGCGACGCGCTGGGCATGCCGCTGGAATTCCAGCGCGCCTCGCCCAGCGACCTACTGGTGCGCGATTTGCTGCCCGGCCGTTTGCCCGCCGGCAGTTTTACCGACGATACCGAGATGGCGCTGGCGGTGGCCGAAAGCCTGCTGGCGCGCAAGCCGCTCAATCCTGAAGACCTGGCGCAGCGTTTTGTCGGCTGGTACCGCCAGGGGCCGCCGGACGTCGGGCTGTACACCTCCAGCGTGCTCAGCCGCATCGCTGCCGGAGCGGCCTGGGATCAGGCCTCCACCGAAGTGCAGCAGCGCCGCCCGGAATCGGCCGGCAACGGATCGTTGATGCGCAACTGGCCGGTGGCGCTGGCTCATTGGAAGAACCCGGTGGAATGCCTGGCTGACAGCGTGCTGCAAAGCCGCGTAACGCACGCGCACAGCGAATGCACCGCCGCCTGCGCCTTTGAGAGCGCCATGATCCTGTTGCTGCTGAAGGGGGAAACCCCGGCTGATGCGCTGGTTCAGGCCCGCCAGCAGGTGGCGCTGCCGCCCGGGCTGGCGGCTTTCGTCGATGAGGCCCCACAGCGCCGGCGCGACGAACTGCGCAATACGGGCTGGGTGCGCCACACGCTGGAAAGCGCGGTGTGGGCGCTGCTGACCACATCGAACTTCGAGGAAGCCGCCATTCAGGCCGCCAACCTGGGCGCCGACGCCGACACCTCTGCCACGGTGCTGGGCGCGCTGGCCGGCGCGGCCTACGGTCTGAGCGGCATTCCAGGGCGCTGGGTGGACATGCTGCGCGGCGAGTGGCCGTTGGGCACCGGCAAAATTCTGCGCGCCGGTGATTTGATCACCCTGGCCGAATCGCTCGCCGGGCTGACCGTGTAAACTGCTCTCTAGCCATGCAAAATCCGCCGGTTCCCCGGCGGATTTTTTCTTCCAAAAATGACCGTTTGACGCTCACCGCGCCGGCCGAATTCAGTGCACAAAGTCAAAGCGCGGAATCTGGTTACCGGCAGCGATTTCGGCCACCACCTGGTTCGGCCCGCCGACCGTGCCCAGGTACAGCGTCCAGGCCGGCGGCGCGCCGCCGTCGTTATCCAGGAAGAGAAAACGGTCGCCTGCTACCCAGGCCAGGTCGAGCGGCGATTGCGGCGCGCCCAGCAGCACGGGCGACTGACCGGCCTGCCCCAGGTAGGCCTGCCGATCCGCACCCACCTGCCCGAATTGCGTCCACACGAAACGCGGCCCGTCCTCCGCCCAACCCACCCAGTTCAGCGAACCGCTCGCATAAACCTCGTCCGCGCTCCCGTCCAGGCTGGCGATGTGCAATTCCTGCTGTCCGCCGGTGCCGACGTTCTGGAAGTAAACCAGCGTGTTCAAGTCCGGTGAAACGAACGCCCCCGGCCCCAGTCCGTTGGTGGAGAATTCCAGCACCTTAAAAGCCGCGCCGCCCGCCGCCGGGACTTCCCACACGCTGCCGGGCTCGTCCGGGTTTCCCAACCGGTCTTTGGCCGGGATGACCACGCGCAGCCGGGAGCCGTCCGCCGCCCACACCGGTTGAGCATAAAAAGGCGATTCGGTGTACATGAGGATATCTTCATAGACCAGCACCCCGCCGCGCCGGTTGCTGCCGTCGCTGTTGATCAGGTCGATCTGGTTGGGCGTCACCAGCGCGATCTGCGCGCCATCCGGCGAATAAAAATACATCCCGCCGCCCTCGCCAGGTTCGAGCAGCGTGGTCACAGCGCCGGTCGATCCGTTCACCAGGCGCAGGTCATCGCCCGGATCAAACCCCGGGCCGTCAAAATAGTGATACGTGGTGAAGACCGCCGTCGCGCTGCCGGGCACCCAGCCAAGCTGCGCCGGCGATGTGCCGCTGGCCTGCGCCGGGCGGTCGAGGGCCTCAAAATCTGCCGCGGCCATCACCTCGCGCTCGTTCGAGCCGTCGGTGTCGATCAGCCACAGGCTGTCGGTCACATAACCCGCCGCACGCGCGAAGAAGATCTTCCCGCCATCCGGCGAGAGCGCGAAATCCGCCACGTCGCCGCTGGCGGTCAATTGCAGCGGGTCGCTGCCGCTCTGCCAGAACCACAGGTTGCCCTGACCGTCGCTGTAGGCCACCTTCAAATCCATGCCGGCATCCGCCGGGAGCTCTGCCGTGGCCGCAACCGCGGGCGTGACCTCAGGGGTAAGCGCCGGCGTGGGAGGTTGGGTGAGGGTGGCCTCCGGTTGTGCCTGCGCCGTCTGCGTGAGCGCCAGCAGGGCGTCCACGGTCGCCGCGGCGATGGTGCCCAGGCTGTCGGTATCAACCTGCGGCGCCTGTGACGCCTGCGGGCCTTGCGGCGAGCAGGCCGCCAGGAGCAGGACAAGCAAAAGGGAGACAGATGCGATCGCTCGGTTCATAAAACACTCCTTGATCTTCCGGGCTGCGTGAGTTCTTTCCTTATTTTACACGCGAACGCTCACCCTTTGAGCGGTAAAGCTGCAAGTGCTTTGACTTGCGCCAACGCCTAAGCTATACTTAATCCTGCCTGATCAAAGATCGACCTGTACATTCGTTCCCTATCGAAAATGGAGGTTAATTGAGTATGGCTGCTGAAAGTCCTTTCACGCTCACGTATGCCACCATGTTCAACCCGCCTGAGGAGTTGCACACGCACTACGATGAAGCTCTGGCCCGTTTCAAACGCAATCTGGGCCAGGAATACGCAATGATCATTGACGGTAAGGACGTGTTTGCCGCCGAAAAATTCGAAAACCGCAATCCTGCCAATACCGATGAAGTGATCGGCCTGTTCCAGAAAGGCACCGCCGAACACGCGCGGGCCGCCATGGCCGCGGCGCGCAGGGCCTTCCCGGTTTGGAGCCACATGAAGTGGCAGGAGCGCATCGCGCTGGTGCGCAAAGCCGCCAACTTGATGGACGATCGCCTCTTCGAAATGGGCGTGGTCATGTCCAGCGAAGTCGGCAAAAACCGCATGGAAGCGCTGGGCGATGTGGCTGAAACGATTGCCCTGCTGCGCTACGCCTGCGACCGCATGGAAGCCAACGACGGATTTGTGGTGGAAATGGGCGCCGATCCGCTGGTCGGATTTAAATCCACCAATGATTCCATCCTGCGGCCGTACGGCGTGTGGCTGGTCATCAGCCCGTTCAACTTCCCGGGCGCGCTCACCGGCGGCCCCACCGCCGCCGCGCTGGTGGCGGGCAACACGGTGGTGATCAAGCCCGCCACCGATACCCCCTGGACGGCCCGCCTGATCGCCGAATGCCTGCGCGATGCCGGCTTGCCCGAAGGTTCATTCAACTTCGTCACCGGCCCCGGCTCCACGCTGGGCCAGGCCCTGATCGAAGACCCGGAAGTTGACGGCATTACTTTCACCGGCTCTTACGATGTCGGCATGAAGATCTACCGCGATTTTGGCGCCGGCCGCTGGGTGCGCCCCACAATTCTCGAACTGGGCGGCAAGAACCCGGCCATCGTCACCAAAAACGCCAACCTGGAAGATGCCGCCATTGGCATCATGCGCTCGGCGTTCGGCTTGCAGGGACAAAAATGCTCGGCCTGCTCGCGCGTGCTCATCGAAGCCCCGGTCTATGATGCGGTGGTGAGCCGTCTGGTCGAATTGACCAACAAACTCACCGTTGGCGACCCGACCGACCGCAATATCTACATGGGCCCGGTGGTCAACAAGGGCTCTTACCGCGATTTTCAGGAATTCAGCAAGGTGTTGAGCCAGGACGGCGTCATCCTCACCGGCGGCAAGATCCTCACCGATGGCGATTACAGCAAGGGTTACTTCTGCGCTCCCACCATCGCCGAAGTTCCCTTCTCGCACCACCTGTGGCAGCAGGAAATGTTCGTGCCCATCACCACGGTGGGCAAGTTCACCGACCTGAACGAAGCCATGAAGATCGCCAACTCGGTCGCCTACGGCCTGACCGCTGGCGTGTACGGCTCGGACGAAGAGATCGAGTGGTTCTTTGATAATATTGAGGCCGGCGTGACCTACGCCAACCGCCCGCAGGGCGCCACCACCGGCGCCTGGCCGGGCTTCCAGCCCTTTGGCGGATGGAAAGGCTCCGGTTCCAGCGGCAAGAATTCCGGCGGCGTGCATTACCTGCAACTGTACATGCACGAGCAGATCCGCAACCGGGTCCGCCGCGGCTAATCGCACCCATTCAAGGCCGGGCGTTCAAACGCCCGGCCTGCGCTAAAGAACCTGATCCATGACGATCGTCAACCGGTTGGGAACCTTCTTTATCTGGCTCGGCGCGGCCGCGGTAATGGTGTTCATCCTTTCGGATGTCGCCCGCGCGCCCATCCCCGTGCTGCTATTTGCAGGCCTGGCCTGCCTGGTGCTGGGCTTCTACCTCTGGCGGCGCGATCCCCCGCAGCCGGCTCAGCCCAGTAATCGCTTTCGCCTGCTGAAGAAACGCGCCAAACCCAAAGAACCGTCCGGGCAAAGCCGCCGCCGCAAGGACCGCGACCGTGAGGCCGAACCGCCGCCCACCACCCCTAACCGTGAGAAGTGAAAGCATCCTCCCCATGTCAAAACTGTGCACATTAAAGGAAGCCATCGCCCGGCACGTCCACGACGGCGATTGCGTGTATGCCGCCGGTTTCACCCACCTGATTCCCTTTGCCGCCGGCCATGAAATCATCCGCCAGGGCCGCAAAGATCTGACGCTGGCCCGCGCCACGCCCGACCTGATCTACGACCAAATGGTGGCGGCCGGTTGCGCTAAAAAAGTGATCTATTCCTACATCGGCAACCCCGGCGTGGGCTCGCTGCGCATCATTCGCACCGAGTTGGAAGCCGGCCGGTTGGAATTCGAAGAATATTCGCACTTCGGCATGATCTCGCGCCTGCAGGCTGGCGCGGCCGGCTTGCCCTTCATGCCCATGAACCAGACCGCCGCCACCGCGCTGGAACAGGCCAACCCGCTTTACCGGCGCGTCACCGATCCCTACTCAGGCCGCGAGGTGGTGGTTGTGCCCGCGCTCAACCCCGACGTGGCCATCATCCACGTGCAGCGCTGCGACGAGCGCGGCAACGCCCACATCTGGGGCATCATCGGCGAGCAGAAGGAAGCCGCCTTTGCCGCCAGGCGGGTCATCCTGACCGCCGAGGAGATCGTGCCCGAAGAAGTCATCCGCTCCGACCCCAACCGCACGCTGATCCCCGAATTTGTCGTCTCGGCCGTCTGCCACGTACCCTATTGCGCCCATCCCTCCTACACCCAGGGATATTACGACCGCGATAACGATTTTTACCTGGAATGGGACAAGCTCAGCGAAACGCCTGAATCCGTTCAGGCCTGGCTGCAGGAATGGGTGTACGGCATCGCCGACCGCGAAGCCTACTGGGAAAAAGTCGGCGCCGAAACGCACCGGCGTCTCAGCGTCCCGCCGCTGTATGCCGCGCCGGTCAATTACGGGGAGTACTGATATGACGACCTTCACAGCATCTGAACTGATGACCGTGCATGCCGCCCGCCTGCTGCGCGACGGCGACGTGGTGTTCGTCGGCGTCGGGCTGCCCAATCTGGCCTGCAACCTGGCGCGCCGCACGCACGCTCCCAACCTGGTGATGATCTACGAGGCCGGCGTCATCGGCGCGCGCCCCTCGCGCCTGCCGCTCTCCATCGGCGATCCCACCCTGGTCACCCGCGCCACCTCGGTGTGCAGCATGTACGACATCTTCACGCTGTACCTGCAGCGCGGCAACGTGGACGTGGGCTTCCTGGGCGGCGCGCAGATCGACCGCTTTGGCAACATCAACGCCACCGTCATCGGCGACTACAACCACCCCAAGGTGCGCCTGCCCGGATCGGGCGGCAGCATGGAAATCGCCGGCTGGGCCAACCGCTGCTACATCATCACCCCGCACCAAAAACGCCGCTTCCCCGAGAAGGTCGATTTTGCCACCTCAGCCGGCTTCTTGAACGGCCGCGCCGCCCGGGAGGCTTCCGGCGTGCGCGGAGGCGGCCCGCAGGCGGTGGTCACCAACCTGGGTTTCCTGGAGCCGGATGAGAACGGCGAGTTGGTCCTGACCGCCGTCCATCCCGGCGTGACGGTCGAAGAGGTGCAGGCCAACACCGGCTGGCCGTTGAAAACCGCGGCGAACCTGCGTGTCACCCGGCCGCCCAGCGAGTAGGAACTGCGCCTGCTGCGCGAGCTCGATCCGCAAAACATCTATTTGAAGTAAAATTCACGCCGGATCTGTCCCACGAACAGACCCGCCGAATTCAAATCCTGAAAGGTAAGCCATGAGCGAATCGACCATAGAAGTATTGATGACGATGCCCTTTTCAGCCGCGCTGGTTGATCGCGTCAAGGCGGTCTCCAGCCGGGTGAATGTCACTGTGCAACCGGCCGTCAAGCCCGAGGAGATCCCGGCGGAAGTGTGGGCGCGCACCGAGGTGCTGTACACTGACCGCGTGCTGCCCACCCCCGCCCAGGCGCCGCGGCTGCGCTTTATCCAGTTTCACTATGCCGGTATCGACTACGCCGCCGATTCGCCCATCCTGCGCAAGCCCGACCTGGTCGCCGCCACGCTCAGCGGCGCAGTCAGTTCGCAGGTGGCCGAGTGGAGCGTGGCCATGATGCTGGCGCTGGGCCACCGCCTCCCCGAGATGATGGCGCTGCAATCCAAATCCGAGTGGCCGCAGGATCGCTGGCAGCAACTGGCGCCCGTCGAGCTGCGCGGCGCCACCGTCGGCCTGGTACCTTACGGCAGCATCTCGCGCGAAATTGCCCGCCTGCTGGTGCCCTTCAGCGTCAACATCCTGGCAGCCAAGCGCAATGCCATGGACCCAACTGACCGCGGCTATATGCCGGAAGGCCTGGGCGACCCGGAAGGCAACCTGTTCAAACGCCTGTACCCGATCGAAGCGCTCAAATCGATGCTCAAGGAATGCGATTTTGTGGTTGTTTCGCTGCCGCTCACCCCGCAAACCCGCGGCATGATCGGCGCAGAGGAGCTCAAAGCGATGAAACCGGGCGCGTTCCTGGTGGATTGCGGCCGCGGCGGGATTGTTGACCACGCCGCCCTGCTCCAGGCGCTGCAGGAAAAACACCTGGCCGGCGCCGCGCTGGATGTGTTCCCGCAGGAACCGCTCCCGGCTGACAACCCGATTTGGAAGCAGCCCAACGTGATCGTCAGCCCGCATGTGGCCGGCGTCAGCAAAAACTTTGACGCGCACGCCACCGAACTGTTTGCTGCCAACCTGCGCCGGTACATCGATGGCGCGGCCGTTTACAACCGCTTTGACCTCGAGAAAGGCTACTGATCCCTCGTGACCGGTGTTTTCGGCCCCATCCGCGCGGTATTCTTCGACCTGGGCAATACCCTGATCCACTTCACCGGCTCCTGGGCTGAGGTGCTGCCGGCATCCAACCGCGCCCTTGGCGCGGCGCTGCTGGAATCCGGGCTGCACCTGGACCTGCCCGCTTTTCTGGCGGAGTTTTCGCGGCGCATGGAGGCCTATTTTGCCCGCCGGGAGGACGAGTGCCTGGAATTCACCACCGAATCTGTGTTGCGCCGCCTGCTGGCGGATCTTGGATACGCCGATGTGCCCGCGGCCGTCCTTCAGGCGGCCCTGGCGCGCATGTATGCCGTCAGCCAGGCGCACTGGCAGCCCGAACAGGACGCCCTGCCCACGCTGCAACGACTGGCCGGAGCCGGCTATCGGATTGGGCTGATTTCCAACGCCAGCGACGCCGCCGACGTACACGCCCTCATCGAAAAGGCACAACTGCGCCCCTGGCTGCAAGCGATCGTCGTCTCCGCCGAGGTGGGCCTGCGCAAGCCGTCGCCGAGGATTTTTGAAATCGCGCTTAACGCGCTGGACGTGTTGCCTGCGCAGGCCGTTATGGTGGGCGATACGCTCAGCGCGGACGTGGCCGGCGCGCACGCGGCGGGGCTTCGCGCCGTGTGGATTGCCCGGCGGGTCAACACGCCCGAAAACCGCACCCTCGCCGAACAACTCCAACCGGATGCAACCCTCCAAACGCTGGGCGAACTGCCGCCCCTGTTGGAACGCTGGAATGCCACCCCGGCCTGATGCATAAAACGCCGCCCGATTTGGGCGGCGTTTTTTCTTCCGTTAATAGCCCCCGAATTAATTGGGCAGCTTGATAAACACCCAGTACCCCGGTTGAGCAGCCAGCAATTCGCTCTTGGTCTGGCCTTCCATGCCGCTTTGATACAGCGTGGTGTACGGCGAGTCCGTGACCTGGGCGCTGAAATAAACCAGTTTGTCCTTCTGGAAATTGAACGAGGTCACATTCTCATCCAACTGCGCACTCTTGCCGCTGAAATCCGCCGAATTGAGGCTGCCCGTGGGTTCAGCGGCTGCGGCATATTGGATATAAATCAAGCGTTGGCTGTCTGGCGAGAAGGCATAGGAATAGGAGGCTCCCCCGCTGGCGATCAGGGTTCCGGGCTGGCCGGAAAGATCCGAGACGTACAGGCCCAAACCCGCCGCGTCCTGCATCAAATATGCCATGTGCTTGCCGTCCGGCGAGAAGGTCACCACCATTTCGCCGTACATCTGCCGCAGGAAAACTGCGTCCGAGAAGAAATCGGCAAATACATTGGTTGCCAGCGTCGTGGCCGTACCATCTTCGGGATTGACGTTGAGCAGCGCGTAACCGCTAGCGTCCGCGTTGGCATCCATCACCAGCAGGCTTTTCTGGTCGGGCATGAGGCTCAACACGCCGAAGAAGGAAACCGGCTGCTGGAAAGTATAGATGAGGGCAGGTTCGCCGCCATCCGGACCCAGACGGTAAATGCCAATGCCCGCATCACGCTGCATGACGAAATAGATGCTGCCATCCGGCGCTACCACGTCCGCGCCGGCCAAAACATCCGTGCTGGCGGACTGGAAAAGCACCGTCTGTTCGCCGGACGGAATGGCAACGCTGACCAGGCGGGCCGGATTGCCCGTCAAGGCATCCAGCGGATAGGCCAGGAAGTGCTTGCCGTCGGGCAGAATTTGCGAAAGGATCATGTTTTCGGCCACCATGACGTTCGCCGCGCGCGAATTGACCACCACCGCGTTCAGCGCGGAACCGTCGGCAGAGATGCTGGTGTAGCCAAAATACTCGCCATCCGGCGAGAACGATTGGAAATTGCCCGCGACCGTCAAAGGCAGCGGCGATTCTACGGCGGTGTTGGCTGTGCCGCCCTTGACATCCACCAACAGCAATTGCCCCTGGCCGGTTAATCCGCCATTGGCGATCAGCGCCAGTTGCCCCTTTGAGCTCAGGTACGTGTGGCCGGCGCGAATCGAATAGGGAGCGATTGCCAGGCTGTTGGAGGATTCACCCAATGGCGTGGCCTTGCTGCCGCCGTTCTCCAGCACGCCTATCTGTCCAAACGGGATCAACGTGTCGCTCAGCACCCCGTACAACAGCGGGTCGGATTGTCCCAGGCCCGGACCTTTGAAAATCCACAAAGCCGCCGCCACCAACGCGACGAACAAACCGGCGGCCACCCAGCTCCAGATGGAAGTGCGCCGGGGCGTTTCCACCTCTGGCGTTTCCTGTTCGGGCGTTTCAATCCCTTCAAGCGCAGCGCCGCAACTGCTGCACGTTTTCTGGCCTTCTTCATTCTCAAATCCACAATGCGGACAAATCATAACTGCCTCCAGAGTGTAAACTGGGTCTATTGTAACCCTGAATCAGCAAAAACAGGATAGGACAATGCCCCGGAATGCCCTCCCACCGTCCGGCGGTTGCACGAATCAGCGATTCGGATGGAATTCCCCATCTCATCACCCCCCGCTTGGAGTAGAATCAGGCAATCCATGAACACTCATCAGGCAAGACCGGCTTTCACGCAACGCGTCCCGCGCCGGACCCTGGCGTATCTCTCGCTGGTCATCGGCGTGCTGGCGCTCAGCCTCTCGGCGTTATTCGTGCGCTGGGCGGATGCGCCGGGAACAGTCACCGTGTTCTACCGCATGCTGACCGCGGGTGTGGTGCTGCTGCCGTTTCTGCTGCGCATGCCGGCCGGCGAGCGCGCTCCCCTGCGCAAGTACTGGTACCTGCCCGTGATGGCCGGCGCATGCGTCGCGCTGGATCACGGGCTGTGGAGCACCGCACTGGGGATTACGCGCATTGCCAATGCCACCCTGATGAACTACATCTCCCCCCTGTGGGTGGCCCTGTTCGCCTGGCTGGTGTGGCGAGAAAAGCTGACCGGAAAATTCTGGGCCGGGCTAGCTGTGACGCTGGCTGGCACTTTAATATTCTTCGGGGCCGGAAACCTGGGCGGTTTTTCCGTCAACTTTGGCGACGTGCTCGCGACCGTTTCAAGCCTGTTTTTCGCATTTTATTTCTTAATCACGCAGCGCAGCCGCACGCATTTGCATACCCTGGCCTATCTGGTGCCGGTCAATTGGGTCAGCGCCGGGCTGTTGCTGGCCTTTAACCTGGCGAGCGGCTACGCCCTCGGCGGATATTCCACGGCCACCTGGCTGGCCTTTCTCGGAGCAGGACTGATCTCCCAGACGATTGGATATTTTGCCATCAGCTATGCACTGGGGAGCCTGCCGGCCTCGCTGGTGTCGCCCACGACGATCGCTTCGCCGGTGATCACCACGCTGCTGGCCATCCCCCTGATGGGCGAGCTGCCGCGGCCTAATCAATGGGTTGGCGGTTTGATCCTGTTGACCGGAATTTATCTGGTGAATCGATCACAGTAAACTGATCAAAGAAAGCCGCCACGACCGCCGGGTCGAAGAGTATGCCCGCATTCTGGCGGAGATAATCGGCCGCTTGTTGTTCATCCCACGCGTTCCGGTACGGCCGGTCTGAAAGCAGCGCGTCCCAAACATCCACCACAGCAAAGATGCGCGCCGCCAGCGGAATTTCCTCGCCGGCCAATCCACGCGGGTAACCGCTGCCATTCCAGCGTTCGTGATGGCAATACGGAATATCCAACGCCGGGCGCAGGAAGGAGATACCCGCCAGCAGCCGGTAAGCGAGCATGGGGTGCTTGCGCATGATCTCCCATTCATCCGCCGTCAACGGTCCCGGTTTGAAAAGGATTGCATCCGGGATGGCCATTTTGCCGATATCGTGCAGCAGAGCGCCGCGTTTCATGTGCACCAATTGCGCATCATCAAAGCCCATCGACCTGGCAATCGCCAGGGTCATCTGCAACACGCGCTGTGAATGGCCCTCGGTCTCACCGTCGCGCAATTCCAGCGCATGCGCCCATCCCTGGATGGTGTCATCGTAAGCAGCCAGCATTTCCTGGTTGGCCTGTTCAACCGTATCCATCAAGGAGGCATTCTCAATGGCAATGGCTGCCTGATCGGCCAGCGCCTCGAAGAAATTCAGCCATTCCGGGTCAGAGGGCAAGGGACGGCGGTTAAAAATTTCGAGCACGCCCAAAACCCTGCCCTTTGCGATCAACGGCGTGCAGTAATAGGCGATAAAGCCGGCATCGGCAAATTCCTTGCGGCCGAGCAACGCATCCGGGGTCTCTTCGGCATGCAGCACATAGATCGGTTTCATGTGCAGCGCGGCCCAACCGGCATGATTTTCGCCCAGTTTGATATTCACGTTGCTCACGCAGGCTTCCGGCATTCCCACGTTTGCGCGGTGTACCAGTTGCTTGCGCGAATTTAACATCAGCAGCACGCAGGCATCCACATCCAGCTCGCGGATCAGTTTTTCAAGCAGAAGATTTAAAACCTGATCCAGTTCCATACTGGCGGCAATGGTCATATCCACCACCCGCAGCGTCGCCAACCGCTGCATCTGCTGGCGGAAACGGTCCTCATTGGACTTCTTCTCGGAAATATCCCGGATAATCATCAGAACGCAAGCCTGGCCATGCAATTCAATTAAACGTGCCGAAGCCAGTCCAAAGCGCATCTCTCCATTCTTGATGCGCACCTTCATTTCCATGTCCACCACCTGGCCGTTCAGGCGCAACTGCTCCATCAACCAATCCCGCTCATCAACCTGTGCCCACAGGCCAAGCTCCAGGGAAGTCCGGCCGGATAATTCCGCGGCTGAATAGCCGGATAGACGTTCAAAACTTTCGTTCACCTCGATAAATTGCCCATCCGTCAAACGGGTGATCGCAATGGCATCCGGAATGGTCAGCAAAGCCGTGGCCAATTTCTTTTCCGTTTCCTGCAAGGCGCGCTCGGCCTGGATATGACTGGTTTCATCCGCCACCACCACCATGATAGCGGGGTTGTTTTCCCATTCAATCGGCATGCGCGTCACCCTCACCCAGCGCGTCTTTCCGTCGGGACGTTGGATGCGGTAGAGCGGGGTGTGCGTATCATCTTCGCTTTGCGAGACCGGCATGGTGTCCACGCCGTTTTTAAACAATTCCGAGATGGAAATATCCGCCAATTTTTCCGGCGTAAATCCCAGGATATCCACGGCGCGCGAGTTGGTGTACAGGGCACGGTCATCCTGGACCAGCAACACGCCATCTGAAGAATTTTCCACCAGCCGGCGGTACTTCTCCTCGCTGGCGGCCAGTTTTTTGGCATTCAAGCGCAGCCTGCGCCGGTACAGCCATAAAATGCACAAACCCAGCAGGATCACAACCGGGATCGCAGCCAGAATGAGCAATGCGATATCATTCATTTCAGAAAGTATACCTTAAGAGCGTCTTCTCATTGGATAGAAAAACCTGCAATCTGGTTGACCGGGCTGGTTTTCCGATCGGCGCATCCGGCCGGCCCGTGGTAGAATGGCGGATATGGACCTGTTTGAGCATGCCATGCACGAGCGAATGGCGCACGAAGCGCCGCTTTCTGCGCGCATGCGCCCGCGCACCCTGGATGAGTTCATCGGGCAGGACCACATCATCGGGCCCGGCAAGCTGCTGCGCCGCGCCATTGAGGCCGACCGGCTGTTTTCTTCCATCATCTTCACCGGTCCGCCGGGCACCGGCAAAACCACGCTGGCGCAGGTGATCGCCAACCGCACCCAGGCGCATTTCGAAACCATCTCGGCGGTGCTGGCAGGCGTGGCCGAATTACGCCGCGTGATCCATGAAGCCGGCGAGCGCCGCCAGTTGCACGGCCAGCGCACCATTCTGTTCATCGACGAGGTGCACCGCTGGAACAAAGCCCAGCAGGACGCGCTGCTGCCGCACGTGGAATCGGGCATGGTGACGCTGATTGGCGCTACCACCGAAAACCCGTATTTCGATGTCATTTCGGCACTGGTCTCGCGCTCGCGCGTATTCCAGCTTCAACCCTTAACTGAAGATCACCTGCAACGCATCCTCGACAATGCCCTGCGGGATGAAGAACGCGGGTACGGCAAGCGCAACGTCCGCCTGGATGACGATGCCCGCGCCCACCTGCTGCGCCTTTCGGGCGGCGACGCGCGCAACCTGCTCAATGCGTTGGAGCTGGCCGTCGAGACCACTCCCGCCTCATTGGTGGACGGCAGCATTCATGTCACCCTGGATGTCGCGCAAGAGTCCATTCAAAAGCGTGCCGTGGTTTATGATAAATCCGGTGACGCGCACTACGACACCATTTCAGCCTTCATTAAATCCGTGCGCGGCTCCGACCCCGACGCAGCGCTCTACTGGCTGGCCAAAATGCTCGCCGCCGGCGAGGATCCGCGCTTCATCCTGCGCCGCCTGGTGGTGCTGGCCAGCGAGGATATCGGCCTGGCCGACCCGCATGCCATGCAGGTCGCCGCGTCCGCCGCCTATAATTACGAGTACATCGGGCTGCCTGAAGGCATCTATCCGATCGCCGAAGCCACCCTCTACCTGGCCACTGCGCCAAAATCCAATTCGGCCGGAGCGATCTTCACGGCACAGAAGCTGATTGAAGAACAGGGCATCGGGCCGGTGCCCACGCACCTCATGGATGCCAACCGCGACGCGCGCGGTCTGGGGCACGGCCAGGGCTATCAGTATCCACATTCCTTCCCGGGGCACTTCACCCCGCAGCAGTATTTGCCAACGGCGCTGCTTGGAAAGACGTTCTACCACCCCTCCGGCGAGGGCTACGAGGCCCAGATCGCGGAACGGTTGGAGCGCTGGCGGCGCATGCAGGCCGAAGGTTTGGGATACGCATCCTCCCCGGAACCCGCTGAGACCGACGACCATGCCGATCCTGCTGCTGATCCGTCACGGTGACAACGACGTTTTCAAAACGCGCCTGGCCGGCCGCCTGCCCGGGGTGCATCTCAACGCCGATGGGCTGCGCCAGGCGCAAACCCTGGCGGAGGAACTGGCGGACGCTCCGCTGAAGGCCATCTACAGCAGCCCGCTGGAGCGCGCGCTGGAAACCGCCGCGCCGCTGGCGGCTGCCCACGGGCTGGAAGTGCGCGTGCACGCCGGATTGATCGAAGTGGATTACGGCGAGCTGCAGGGACGCACCTACAAACAGCTCAAACGCTTGAAGGTCTGGCAAATGTTGCACAAACAACCCGCCGCGGTGCAGTTTCCGGGCGGCGAGAGCCTGACCAACCTGCTGCAGCGCACGGCGCGCACCCTGGATGAACTGGCCGCGCAGTATGAAGACCATCAGATCATCGCCTGTGTCACCCACGGCGACGTGATTCGCATGGCCGTGACGCATTCTCTGGGACTGGGCCTGGAGGAATTCGACCGTTTTCAGATCGCGACGGCCTCCATCACCACCCTGGCGCTCGGCCGCGGCCGCCCGCGCCTGCTCAACCTGAATCAGGTGAGCCGCCTGGAATGGCCCAAACCGCCTGAGCCCGATAAAGTCCCCGGCCAGGCCGCAAACCCATCCAAAACCAGATAAGAACTGTCCTTTTGGCCAATACATTTCAACTCAATCTAGGCTATGATTAATCCTGATGGAGGTACCGATGGAAGATGTGAGCCGGAACGATATTCGCACGCTGCTGAAGACGTTTGGTATCCAGGCCGACGAAGAAATCATGCGCCACCTGTTCTCCACCCGGCAACCGGGCACGCTCCATCTGCGGCTCACGCTGGACGACCTGACCGACTACGGCGACACGCCCCCCGGCGCACCGCTGCACGTCGAGGTGTTTGGCGACGTCCGTCGATAAGCTGACCTGGGCGCGAGCGCGCCGGGAGGACACACTATGAAAAATCGCGGCATCCTGGCTCTGGGATCGATCCTGATTGCTTCAGGCATCTTGCTGCTGGTAAGCAGCATCTTCAGAATTGATGCCTGGGCGGTGCTTTTTCCACTGATCCTGATCGGGCTGGGATTGTGGGCCATCTTTCGCCCCAAGCTGGGCGGCGAAGGCTCAAATATCGAATTTACCCTGCTGGGAGATATGCGCCGCCATCCCACCGGCGTGCTGCAAAACAAGGATTACTGGTTGATGATTGGCGACCTGGACATGGACCTGACTTCGGTTGAAATTCCCGCCGGTGAAACCACTCTCCGCGTGGTGGGTTTCGTGGGCGATTTGAACTTCATCCTGCCATCCGACGCGGCCATCTCGATGACCGCCGGAGCAATCGCGGTGGATGCGAAAATCGACGGGCACAAACAGGAAGGCGTGTTTACCCCGGTCCACTTTGAAAGTCCCGGCTATGCACAGTCTGAACGCCGCCTGCGCCTGGACATTTCGATGTTCGTCGCGGACGTCAGTTTGCGAAGCTTGTAATTTCCCGTATGACCAATCAATCAGGCTGCCCAATCCGCAGCCTGATGCTTTATTCGTAGAACGATCCCAAGGAGGGCAGCATGACATCCGACCTGGCATTAATTTTTTCTTCCATAAAAAACCTGATGCGCGTCTATTCACCGCCCTTGTTACCCAGGAAAGACGAGGAGGCCTATTACGACCTCTGGTCCTTCCGCAACGTGGTCATCGAAGGCCGCAAACGCAAAGAGGTCTATTTTGCCGGGGTGGTCCGGTACGCAAGCTATGTCGGGTTTTA
>ERZ1645187.1889-NODE-1889-length-18910-cov-189.786370_pt1 | contig 18910 bp, 12 predicted proteins | sample MGYA00575352_ERZ1645187 | MGnify/ENA primary metagenome ERZ1645187 (study PRJEB40837, sample SAMN11349314) | freshwater sediment metagenome | isolation source: river sediment | host: Sediment | place: India: Wazaribad , New Delhi | collected 2017-02-21 ... | reverse complement strand
CTCCATGTAGAAGCGGGCGGTGGCGATCTTGGCGGCGTAGAAGCCGTCGTCCTCGCTCGTTCCGACCTTGGGCAGCGACACCTCGACCATCCGGCCCCAGAGATAGGCCAGCGCGGTCAGCCCGAAGAGCCGCAGATAGTCGGCCGAAGCCGCCCCGGCCTCGTCGGGCTTGCCCATACCGACCCGAGCGATCTGGCCGGTCGCCTGCTGCAGCCGGACGAAGGCCTTGGCCAGCGGCTGGACGAACTCGGCCAGCGCCTCGTTCTCCATGTTCGCCTCGATCCAGACCTGCACCGGATGGAAGAAGCGGCGCAGATAGCGCCCGGCGTGAGCCGGCATCTTGCGGCCGACGAGGTCGAGCGCCTGGACGCCGTTGGTGCCCTCGTAGATCTGGGTGATGCGGGCGTCGCGGACGTACTGCTCCTGGCCGTGCTCACGGATGAAGCCGTGACCGCCGAAGACCTGGACGCCGATGTTGGCGACCTCCGAGCCCATGTCGGTCATGAAGGCTTTGACGATCGGGGTGAGCAGGGCGACGAGGTCGTCGGCCTCCTGACGCGTCGCCGCGTCCGGATGGTGCTTGGCGATGTCGAGGTTGGTCGACACCCAGGTTCCGAGTGCCCGGCACCCTTCGATGTAGGCACGCTGGGTGAGCAGCATCCGCCGCACGTCCGGATGGACGAGGATCGGATCGGCCGCCTTGTCCGGCGCTTTGACGCCGGAGAGCGAACGGCCCTGGATCCGGTCTCGGGCATAGGCGACGGCGTTCTGCCGCGACACCTCGGCGAGGCCGAGGCCCTGCATGCCCACCGCCAGACGCTCGGTGTTCATCATCGCGAACATCGCGTTGAGGCCCTTGCCCGGCTCGCCGATCAGCCAGCCGGTCGCCCCGTCGAAGTTCATCACCGCGGTGGCCGAGGCCTTGATGCCCATCTTGTGCTCGATCGAGCCGCAGACGGCGCCGTTGCGGGCCCCGAGGGAGCCGTCCTCGTTCACCAGGAACTTCGGCACCAGGAACAGCGAGATGCCCTTCACCCCCTTGGGCGCGCCCTGGATGCGGGCGAGCACGAGGTGGAGGATGTTCTCGGTCAGGTCGTGCTCACCGGCGGAGATGAAGATCTTGGTGCCGGTGATGGCGTAGCTGCCGTCGCCGTTGGGGATCGCCGCGGTGCGCAGGAGGCCGAGGTCGGTGCCGCAGTGCGGCTCGGTCAGGCACATGGTGCCCGACCAGATGCCCTCGACCATCTTGGGCAGGTACTTCGCCTTCAGCTCGTCCGAGCCGTAGCCCGACAGCGACACGTAGGCGCCGTGGGAGAGACCCGGATACATGCCGAAGGAGAGGTTGGACGAGCAGATCATCTCGGTGATCAGCGTGTCCACGGCGAAGGGCAGACCCTGGCCGCCGTAGGCGGGATCGCAGGCGATCGAGGTCCAGCCGCCGTCGCGGAACTGGTCGTAGGCTTCCTTGAAGCCCTTGGGCGTGCGCACCACGCCGTTCTCGTAATGGCAGCCTTCCTCGTCGCCGGGGCGGTTGATCGGAAAGAGCACCTCCTCGCAGAGCTTGGCGGCCTCCTCCAGCACCGGATCGACGAGATCGCGGCCGAAGTCCTCGTAACCGGGCAGCTGAGTGAGGCTGTCGCCGTCCATCAGCTCGTAGAGGCAGAAGCGCATGTCGCGCAGGGGAGCCTTGTAGAGAGGCATCGGTCGCTCCTCAGTTGCGCAGCGGCTTGCCGGTCTCGAGCATGTGCTCGACACGGGCGAGAGAGCCGGGGGTACGGACGAGGCGCATGAAGCCCTCGCGTTCGAGCTCGTAGAGGCGATCCTCGGTGACCGGGGTGGTCACGTCGGTGTCGCCGCCGGACAGCACGCCGGCCACTTCGTCGGAGACCACCAGATCGTGCGGCGTCGCCTTGCCGAGGCGGGCGAAGCCGGCGACCGCCATGTTGAGGCCGGAGCGGGCGGTGAGACCCGGCAGCACGAAGGTCGGAGCCTCCGGCGGGGCATAACCCTCGACCAGCGACAGGGCCTTGGCCTTGGCGTCGGCGAGCAGGCGGTAGCGGTTCATGGTGATGCCGTCGGTCGGGGCCAGGATCATCATCTCCTTGGCCTCGGCCGCCGACTTGGCGACCTGGGCGGTGGAGACCATCTCGAAGACCTTGCCGACCGGGGGCATCGGGCCGCGGGGCAGACGGCCGTAGGCGGTCCAGCGACGCAGCAGTTCCTTGCAGCCACCCCAGCCGGGGAGCAGACCGACGCCGACCTCGACGAGGCCGGTGTAGGTCTCGGCATGGGCCTGGATGGCCGAGCAGTGCATCAGGATCTCGCAGCCGCCGCCGAGCGCCATGCCGGAGGGGGCCGCGACCGTCGGGAACGGCGCATAGCGCAGCGCCTTGTAGGTCGACTGACCGGAGGCCACCAGATTCTCGATCTCGGGCCAGGCGGCGATGTTCGCCGCGAAGAGCGCGAGGCCGAGATTGGCGCCGACCGAGAACTGCGAGCCCTCGTTGTAGACGACCATCGCCTTGTAGGACTTCTTGACCAACGAAATCGACTTCGACAGCAGGGAGATGATGTCGGGGTCGAGCGAGTTCATCTTGGAGGTGAACTCGAAGCAGACGACGCCGTCGCCGATGTCCCACAGCGCCGCGGAGCCGTTCTTGAGGATCGGCTTCGAGGTCAGTTTGACGTCGGAGAGCATGATCACGCCCTCGGGGCGGACCATGTCGCGATAGGCGCCGTCGAGGCCGAGGACCTGACGCCTGCCGCCTTCGATGCGGTAGAAGCTCTTGCCGGCGGCCGCCTTCAGGATCGGGGCGACGGGGAGACCCGCCTTCTCCAGCCGGGCGACGAAGCCGTCGACACCGATCTCGTCGATCAGCTCGAACGGACCCTTCTTCCAGTTGTAGCCGAGGCGCATCGCCTCGTCGATCGAGTCGACCTCGTCGGCGGCGTCACCGACCAGCAGCGCCGCATAGCACAGCGTGCGGCCCATGACGTTCCAGGCGTAGCGGCCGTGGAGGCTGTCGTGGTCGAGGAGCTTGCCGAGCGACTTGCGGGCGTCGCCGAGGGCGGGAACGTCGGCCTTGCGCTGGGCCCGGTAGTCGCCGGTCGCCAGATCGATCGATTCCTTGGCCTTGTTCTTCTCGCGGTTGACCCGGTAGAAGCCGCCCTTGCCCTTGCGGCCGGTGTAGCCGTCCTTGATCATCCGCTCGATCAGCGGTGCCGGGCGGTTGAGGGCATGGAACATGTCCTCGGCGGGAAGCGCGCTCGCCAGCGAGGCGTTGACGTGCGGCATCAGGTCGAGGCCGACGAGGTCGAGCAGGCCGAAGACGCCGGTCTTCGGGATGCCGAAGGGCCGGCCGATGATCGCGTCGGCGTCCTCGATGGCGACGCCGAGGTCGAAGGCCTCGACCACGGCGGCCTGCAGCCAGGTGACGCCGAGACGGTTGGCGATGAAGCCGGGACGGTCCTTGCAGGCGACGACCGACTTGCCGAGGCGGTGATCGGCGAAGGCCGAGACGGCGGCGACGGCTTCCGGACGGGTCTTGGCACCGGCCACCACTTCGAGCAGCCGCATGTAACGCGGCGGATTGAAGAAGTGGGTGACGAGGAAGTCCTCGGCGAACGTCGCCGACAGGCCGGAGACCAGCTTGTCGAGCGGGATGGTCGAGGTGTTCGACGACACCGCCGAGCCGGGCTTCCGCACGGCGTCGATCTTGGCATAGAGCGACTGCTTGAGGTCGAGCCGCTCGATGATCGCCTCGACGATCCAGTCGCAATCGGCGAGGAGGCCGATGTCGTCCTCGATGTTGCCGGTGGTGACCAGCTTGGCCGCCGCCTTGGACATGAAGGCGGCGGGATCCGCCTTCAGGAGCTTCTCGACCGCGCCCTTGGCGATCGCCGAGCGATCACCGCCCTCGGGCAGATTGGGCGGCACGATGTCGAGGAGGACGACGGGCGTCCCCGAGTTGGCGACATGGGCGGCGATCCCCGCACCCATGACGCCGGCGCCGATGACGGCGACCTTCTTGATGGGAGTGATGGACATCACAGCGCCTCCAGGATGGTGGCGATACCCTGGCCACCGCCGATGCACTGGGTGGCCAGACCGGTCTTGAGGCCCTCGCGCTTCATCAGCGAGGCGACCTTGCCGACGATGCGGGCGCCGGTGGCGCCGAGCGGATGACCGAGCGCGATGGCGCCGCCGTCGAGGTTGATCTTCGCCGGGTCGAGGCCGAGGTCACGGATGCAGGCGAGCGACTGCGAGGCGAAGGCCTCGTTGAGCTCGACGACGTCGATCGACTTGACGTCGATGCCGGCGCGCGCCGCCGCCTTGAGCGACGAGCCGACCGGGCCGATGCCCATGATCTCCGGGTCGCAGCCGGAGATGGCGATCGACTTGACCGCGGCGAGCGGCTCGAGGCCGTTCTTCTCGGCGTAGTCGAGCGAGCAGACGAGGACCGCCGAAGCGCCGTCGGTGAGCGGCGAGGAGGTGCCGGCGGTGACGGTGCCGTCGGCCGAGAAGGCCGGCTTCAGGGTCGAGAGGCCCTCGGCGGTGGTCTCCGGACGGATGCAGCCGTCGGTGGCGATCACCTTGCCCTTCTTGTCGGTGATCGGAACGATCTCGGCGTCGAACCTGCCGGCGGCGCGAGCAGCGGTCGCCTTGGCGTGCGAGGCGGCGGCGAAGGCCTCCATCTCGGCGCGGCTGATACCCCAGCGCTTGGCGACGTTCTCGGCGGTGTCGCCCATGCCGATGTAGGCGCCCGGCAGCGCAGCGGCGAAGTCCGGATCGGGCATCGGGTTGAAGCCCATCATCGGCACGCGGGTCATGCTCTCGACACCGGCGCAGACGAAGGCGTCGCCCGCCCCCATCAGGATGGCGCCGGCGGCGGAATGGACCGATTGCATCGACGAGCCGCAGAAGCGGTTGATGGTGACGCCGCCGACCGACTGCGGCAGACCGGCCATCAGGCCGACGAGGCGGGCCATGTTGAGGCCCTGCTCACCTTCCGGGAAGGCGCAACCGAGGAGCAGGTCCTCGATGTCGTCGACCTTGACGCCCGTGCGGGCGACAAGGCCGGCGACCACCTGGGCGGCGAGCCGATCGGGCCGGACGGTGGCGAGATCGCCCTTCTTGGCGAGGGTGAACGGCGAACGGGCATAACCCGCGACGACGACCTTCTTCATCGACGTGTCTCCATACGGTGGATTTCGAATGGGACGGTCGTCGACGAGGAGGGGCCGAACGTCGGCCGGATCCTCAGACCGCCCCGGGAGCGATGCCGCGCTCGGTCAGGGTGTCGAGCGCCTGTCGCTCGATCTCCTTGAGCTCGGAAAGCGTGGTCTTGACCGCCTGCAGCTGCGACTCGAGCATGTCGATCCGTTCGCGTGCCTTGCGGGCGAGATGCTGGACCTGTTCCGTCTGGGTCGCGTCCAGAACGTAGAGATCCAGGTATTCCTTGATGTCGCGCAGCGAGAAGCCGAGCTGCTTGCCGCGCAGAATGAGAATCATCCGTGCCCGGTCGCGATGGGTGTAGACGCGGGTGTTGCCGGCGCGCTGCGGCGAGATCAGCCCCTGGTCCTCGTAGAAGCGGATGGTACGCGGCGTGACGCCGAGATCCCGAGCGAGCTCGGTGACCGAATAGATCTTGTCCATGACGGCGGGACTCCGCGACCTGCGAGAAATGACCGTTGGGGCCGGATATTGCCCTATACGTCACTTTCCTGTCACGCGAATTCGACATCGAAGCGATCTCTGTTCGGGTCCACGGGACGTCACACATGGCCGAATCCCGGCAAAAAGCGCCGAAACGGCCGGTTCTCCGGTCTCGCGCCGATCACCCGGAGGAGACCGGCGGAGGAGGCCGCGACACCGCGACCGAGGCTCCTCGGGCGGCGAGATCGTCTCTCGCGCCCAGGGGCGTCCCGTTTCAGGGCATCCCTGATTCGGGCGAAGCGGCCTGAGAGCGTTCGGCGGTCACCGCCGCTTCCTCGGCCACCAGTTCTTTCTTCGACAGTTTGCCGACCATGGTCTTGGGCAGGGCGGCACGGATCTCGATCTCGCGCGGCATCTCGATCTTGGAGAGCCAGTCGCCGAGGAAGGCCTGGAGGTCCTCCGGCGTCGCCTCGGCACCGTCGCGCAGCTTGACGAAGGCCTTGGGCGCCTGACCGCGGTACTTGTCGGGAACGCCGATGACCGTCACCTCTTCGACCGCGGGGTGATGGTTGAGGGCTTCCTCGATGGCGCGCGGATAGACGTTGTAGCCGCCGCAGATGATGATGTCCTTGATGCGGTCGACCAGGAAGACGTAGCCGTCCGGATCGCGATAGCCGATGTCGCCGGTCCTGAGCCATCCGTCGTGGAACTGTTCGGCGGTCTCGCCGGGACGCTTCCAGTAGCCGCGCATCACCTGCGGACCCTTGACGCAGACCTCGCCCTTCTCACCGGTCGGCAGTTCCGCCTCGCAGGTGACCGGCGTGCGGATCGACAGGGTGGTTCCGGGCAGTGCCAAGCCGATCGATCCGGCCTTGACCTCGCCGTCGACCGGGTTGCAGGTGACCACCGGCGAAGCCTCGGTCAGGCCGTAGCCCTCCACCAGCCGGCACCCGGTGAGCTTTTCGAAACGGGCGCGTACTTCGATCGGCAACGGCGCGCCGCCGGAGATGCACACCTGGATCGAGGAGAGGTCGTGACCGCCCTTCTCGGCGGCGGAGTTGATCGCGGTGTAGATCGTCGGCACGCCGGGGAAGACCGACGGTTTCTTCTCGGCGATGACCTTCATCACCTGATCGAGCTCGAAACGCGGCAGCAGGATCAACTCGGCACCGAGTCTGAGGCCGAAGTTCTGCACCACCGTCATGGCGAAGACGTGGAAGAGGGGCAGCACGCCGAGCATCTTCGGGGTCTCGCCGAGGAACCGCGCCGGCACCCACTGGACGATCTGTTCGGCGTTGGCGGTGACGTTGGCGTGGGTGAGCATCGCACCCTTGGGCACGCCGGTGGTCCCGCCGGTGTACTGCAGCACCGCGATGTCGTTCTCCGGATCGACCTTCACCGGAGCGATCGCTTCGCGCTTCGCGGTCAGCTCGGCGAAGCTCACGTGACGGCCGTCGGCGGGGATCTTCGCGCGCTCCTTGCCCTTGAACAGGGTGAAGAGCACCCGCTTCACCGGCGGCAGGATGCCGGCCATCGGGCAGACGACGATCGTCTCGAGCTTCGAGGCGCCGAGGAGCGAGGCGACCTTCGGGTACATGACCTCGAGGTCGAGGGTCACCATGATGGTGGTGCCGCTGTCGTCGATCTGGTGCTTCAGTTCACGCTCGACATAGAGCGGATTGAAGTTGACGACCATGCCGCCGGCCTTGAGCACGGCGAACCAGCAGATGACGTAATAGGGCGTATTGGGCAGACACAGGCCGACGCGGCTGCCCTTCTCGACACCGAGACGGCGGAAGCCGGCAGCCGCGCGGTCGATCAGATCGCCGATCTCGCGGTAGGTCCACTTGGCTCCGAGGAAGTCGATGCAGGGACGGTCGGGCCAGCGGGCGACCGACGCTTCGATGATGTCCGTCGCCGGACCCGTCACCACCGCCATGGTTTCCTCCGTCCCGTCCGGGTCGCTCGTCCCACGTCGGTCGACCGCCACCGAGCGGTCGCCGCGGGAATTCTCGTCGAGAAGATCGCGTCGCCGGCGTTTCGCCGGCTCACGGATTCGTCGGTGGGGAGGGGCGCTCGGGACCGCCCGCCGGACGCCGTCTCTCGAGCGAGACCACGACGTCGCTTCCCCACCTCTTCACCACCCTCGCGGCGGGTGGATCAGCCGAGTGCGCCCATCAACTTCATGGCGACGCCGAGCGAGCCCGCCACCTTGATCCGGCCGAGCGTGTAACCGAGCATCGGGTCGAGCTTGCCGTCGAGCAGCTTCAGGAGATTTTCCCGGGTGATCTTGATCGTGCAGTCGGGCGGCACGTCGATGTCGGCGACCAGCTTCGCCGGTGCGCTGCGCGCATCCAGGATCTCGGCACCGTCGTCGCCGAGATCGAACTTCACGACCGCACCGACGCGAGCGAGCGCCGGTAGAACCGATTCGAGTTTGGCTTCCAGGACGTCGCTGGCCACGATGATATCCCTCGCTGCGGAGCCTTCCGGGGAACGACGACCGACTCTGTCTCACACCATTCCCAATACGTCAACATAATTCCCAATCGGGCAGGAACAAGGCGAGTCATGCGGTATTTCACGCATCCGTCATGCGCCCTGTCACCGCGCTCGTCACCCGACGGATGCAGCCGAATCCCCTTCACGACGAAAATGGTCTAGACCGAACGGAGAGACCGTCGTGTGACGGGAGCCGAATCGGTCGGGAGGTCGAGCCCCCTTGCCCCTGCGCATCGCCACCTTCAACGTCGAGAACCTGCTGCGCCGCTTCTCCGCCGAGCGCGACAAGCGGACCGGCGTATGGGTGCCGGATCCCGCGGTCGGGCTGTTCGAGCACGCCTCGGAGGCGGAGGGCCGGCTGATCGAGAAGGCGTTCCAGGTCGCCGTCTCCGACGACCAGCGCCAGCTCACCGCCCAGGCGATCCGCGACTGCGACGCCGACGTGCTGTGCCTGCAGGAGGTCGACGGGCTCGAGGTGCTGCGCTGGTTCCACGACCGCTATCTCAGGCGCGCCGTCGACGAGCCCTACGAGCACTTCGCCCTGCTCGAGGGCAACGATCGGCGCGGCATCGACGTGGCGGTGATGAGCCGACGTGGGTTCCCGATCCGTGTGATGTCGAACGCCTCCCTGACCTACCGCGACGTCGGCCACTACACCGACGACCTCCGGCGTTGGGGTGCCGAGATCGACGACCGGGTGTTCAAGCGCGACGCGCTCGAGGTCGAGGTGGAGACGCCCGCCGGGCCGCTCGCCATCTGGGTCTGCCATTTCAAGTCGATGAGCGAGGGACGCGAGCGCACCATGCCGGTGCGCCGCGCCGAGGCCCATGCGGTGAGGCGGCTGGTCGAACGCCGGTTCGGCGCCCGGGTGGAGACCGCCGACTGGATGATCGTCGGCGACATGAACGACTACCGCGACAAGATCCGCCTGGAGCGTGGCGCCGAAGGTCGCCTCGCCGCCCGTCACGAACGCGCCGAGGCGACCGGCCTCGATCCGCTCCACGCCGATCACTTCGCCACCGATCTGGTCGAGCGGCTCGACGCGCACGAGCGCTGGACCCACTTCTACCCCGAGGAACGCGAGCTCTCCGCTCTCGATCACATGTTCGTGTCGCCGGCCCTGGCGCGAGCCAATCATCGGGTGCGCCCGACGGTGATCCGCTCCGGCCTGCCCTATCGGGTGCCGCTCGAACGCATCGTGCCACCGCAGCCGGTCGCCCGCTATCCGCGCGTCGGTTTCGATCGCCCCAAGGCCTCGGACCACTGCCCGCTCGCCGTGACGCTCCGGCTCTCGGGGGAGGCGCCGCGATGATCGCCGGCACCGAGACGGGCCGGCGCGCCCGACGGATCTATCTACGGATCGGCCCACCGCTCGACCTCACGCCGGAGCATCGCGCCGCGGTCGAGCGCCATTTCGCCGCGATGACGGCGGTCAACCCGAAACTGTGGAACGGTCCGTTCTTCCTCTTCGAAACCGCCGGTTTCGACGGCGACGGTTTCCGCGCCACCGCTCGACCGACCGACTACGCCACCTTCCTCGAATGGCGCGGTCGCGGCTTTCCCGGCGATCTCCACACCCACATCTTCCCGGTCCCGGCGTTGACCACCGCCGATGGACGGCTCCTCGTCGGGGTGATGGGCCGGTCGACCGCCAATGCCGGGCTCGCCTATCCGCCGTCCGGCTCCTTCGATCATCTCGACGTCGTCGGCGAGTGGCTCGATCCGGTCGCCAACATGGTGCGCGAACTGGCCGAGGAGGTCGGCATCGACGCAGCCGAATTCACCCCCGACCCCGGTTTCACCGTCATCGCCTCCGGGCCGCGTCGGTTGGCCCTGGTCAAGCGCTGGCGCACGCCGCTGCGCGCCGCCGATCTCGCCGCGGCGATCGCCGCCCATCTCGGGAGCGAATCCGACCCCGAACTCGGCGGCTTCGACTTCGTCGCCTTCGACGCCCGCCTCGATCCGGCGCGGACCGTCGGTTACGTCAACCCTCTGTTGGCCCTGCTCGAAGCGAGTGGATGATCCCGCTCGCCCGGCGGTATCGCCGGCCGACGTCGGGGACTATCATCGACGGCCGAATCCCGACCCCCGCCATCGCCGGAGTGATCCCATGAAGCGCCGCTACGTCGTCCTCGACGTCTTCACCTCCCGGCCGCTCGAGGGCAATCCGCTCGCCGTGGTACTCGACGCCGACGATCTCGACACCCAGGCGATGCAGCGTATCGCTCGCGAGTTCAATCTCTCCGAGACGGTGTTCGTCCGCCGTGCCGTCCACCCGGCCCACAGTGCCGAGGTGCGCATCTTCACGCCCGGTCGCGAACTGCCCTTCGCCGGCCATCCCACCGTCGGTACCGCGGCGCTTCTCGCCGAGGAGCGGTTCGGCGACGTCGCCAAGGCGATCGATGCGGTGGTGGTGCTGGAGGAGAAGGTCGGTGTGGTCCGGGCGGCGGTCCGGCTCGATCCGTCGCGGCCGACCTTCGCCGAATTCGACGCACCGCGCCTGCCGCTCGCGGTTCGCGCCGACCTGCCGTCGAAGGGCGCGATCGCCGACGCTCTCGGTCTCGACGCCGCCGACATCGGCTTCGAGAACCACGTGCCGACGATCCACGAGGCCGGCGTGCCCTTCGCCTTCGTGCCGCTCGCCGGCCTCGAGGCGATCCGGCGGGCCCGCCTCGACGTCTCCTCCTGGAAGAGTGCCTGCGGCCAGAACGAGGCACTGCCGGTCTACCTCTACTGTCGCGAGACGATCCACCACGATTCGACCTTCCATGCCCGCATGTTCGGCGTCGGCTTCGGTATCGGCGAGGATCCCGCCACCGGCGCGGCGGCGGCGGCCTTCGCCGGGGTGATCACCCGCTTCGACCAGCCGACGAAGGGGAGCCACTCCCATTGCATCGAACAGGGCTTCGAAATGGGTCGACCGAGCCTGATCGACCTGGCGCTCGAAATCGACGGCAAGGAACTGGTGGCGGTCCGCATCGGCGGGTCGGCGGTGCGGGTCGCCGAGGGTACCATCGACGTGTCGCGCGCCTCGGTGTGACCGTCGCGGCGTTCACATTCGCCAACGACATCGTCGCGGCACGGCTTTCGTCGAGTAGAGACACCCTCCGCCACGTCGACGCGCGATGATCGACCCGAGGTCGTCGCCCTCGCACCTAGAATAATACCCCGGAGTTACTCTGCGTAATCATTCCGGATCGACGAAAACGGCGATACTTTCGGTTGCGTGACGATCGCAGAAACACTTCGTTAACCCAAGACGGACAGTCTCGGGGCGAATGCAAACGGAGATCTCCCGATGCAGCGCCTCACCGTCTCGGAGCGTCTGTCTCTCGCCGTCCTGACACCGCTCGCCGTGGCTCTGGTACTCGTCGTCGTCCTGGTGACGGAGAGGCTCGGAGACTACGGCCGATCGATCTCGGTGATGCGCTTCGCCGAAGCGACGCGCGCGATCGCCGCGCTCGTCCACGAACTGCAGCGCGAACGCGGCTCGTCCGTCGGCGTGGTCGCCTCCAAGCGTCAGAAGCCCGAAGCGATCGCCTTCCTCGACGAGCAGCGTCGGCGCACCGATGCGGCGCTCACGGCCTATCGCGACCTGCGTCGGACCTCCGCTCTGACCGGATCGGTGGACGCCGCCCTGAGCCGCGCCGACCAGCGCATCGCCGAACTCCTCGCCCGCCGCAACGCAGTGGACGGGCTCGAACTTGCGGTTCCCGCCGTGCTCGGCTGGTATTCGCAGACCATCCGCGAGTTCTTCCGCGCGTCGATCGCGGTGACCAAGATCGTCGACGACGGTGGCACTTCGACGGCGCTCATCACTCTCCAGGCGTTGATGGAGGCCAAGGAGAACGCCGGCCAGGAACGCGCCACCGGCAATGCCCTGGTCTCCGGCGGCACCGTCGATGCGCCGCGCCATCGCGCCTTCGTCGAGGCCCTGGCACGCGAGAACGATCGTTTCGCCGAATTCGCCGCATTTGCCGAAGGCCGTGAGGATGCTCTGCTGCAGCGGGTGACGTCGGCACCGACCCGCGCGACGGTCGAACGGTTGCGCGCGCCCCTGGTCGCTGCGATCGAGACCGGTTCGCTCGGGGGCGTCACCTCGCCGGACTGGTGGACCGCGACCACTGCCTGGATCGACACGCTGAAGGTCGCCGAAGACGAACTCAACGCCGACATCGCCCGCGATGCGACGATGTCGGCGAGTGCCGCCTGGCGTGACTTCCGCCTCTACTCCGTCGGCGGCGGACTGCTGTTGCTCGCCATCGCCGCCTTCGGCTTCGCCGTGTCGCGTTCCATCGCCGACCCGATGCGGCGGGCGGCGCGGGTGATCGATACCATCAATGCCGGTGACATCTCCGTCGAAGCGCCGCCGCCGTTGGCGCCGCGCAGCGAGATCGGCCGTGTCTCCAACGCCCTGCGCACCTTCCTCGACACCCTCGCCGATCAGCGTCGGCTCGAGGCGGAGCGGCGCAACCACGAGGCTCAGATGGCGTCGTCGCGCCGCGCCATCCTGGTCGGCATGGCCGAGGAGGTGGAACGGGCGACGGAACGGGGCATGGCCGAGATCGTCCAAGGGGCCGGGGCGATGCAGGCCCAGGCGCAGGAGATGCTCTCGGCGTTGCGCGCCGTCCACGGCGCGGCCAGGGACGCGGCGAGTTCGGCGGAAGAAACCCGCGATCTCAACTCTCAGGCTTCGCAGATGACCGAACAGGTGATCCTGGCGATCGGCGAGATCGCCGATCAGGTCGGCCGCTCGTCGCAGCTGACGCGCGACGCCGTCGATCGAGCCGGCCAGTCGCGGGCGGTCATCGACGGTCTGACCCGCGTCACCGGCGACATCGACGCCATCGTCGCCTCGATCACACAGATCGCCGAGCAGACCAATCTCCTCGCCCTCAACGCCACCATCGAGGCGGCGCGGGCCGGTGAGGCGGGTCGCGGTTTCGCCATCGTCGCCCAGGAGGTCAAGGGGCTCGCCGGCCAGACGGCGCGCTCGACCGAAGAGATCGGCCGCAAGGTCGGCGAGATCCAGAAGGCGACCCACGATGCCGTCGCCTCGATCGGCGCCATCACCGACCAGATCTCGACCCTCGACGGCGTGTCCGCGGCGATCGCGGCGGCGATGGAGGAACAGCGCACCGCGATGGGTTCCTTCTCCGGTTCGATCCGTCGGACGAGCGAGGCGGTCGAGGACGTGGCGGCGCGGATGATCGACATCGCCGGCATGGTCACGCAGTCGACGGCATCGGCGGAATCGGTCGCCGCCGTCTCCGACGACATGCGCCATTCCTCCGAACGGGTCCGTGCCGAGATTCCGGCGATCGTCCAGGAGGCGACGCGTAAGGCCGAGCAGCGCGAGAACGATCGCTTCGCCAGTTCGGCGACGGTGAAGGTGGAGATCGGCGGACGCGCCCGCGACGTGAAGCTCGTCGATGTGTCGAAGGACGGCGCGCGGGTCGGCCCGATCACCGGAATCGCCGTCGGCACCCGCATGGCGATCGTGCTCGACGGTCGGCGCCACGAGGCGGAGGTGATCTGGCAGGAAGGCGAACTCGTCGGAGTGCGCTTCCTTTCGGCCCTCGACGCGACCACGTTGCAGAGGGTCGCCGACAAGCTCATTTCGCAGGGACGCACCGGCGGCGACCTTCGGGCCGCCTGAGCCGGCAACGCCGACGCGAGGCGAAAAACACGCTTGCGTCGGCCGGCCATCGCAGCTATTCGACGAAGAGGCTCTCCGGCGCGACGCGGCGAAGGGCACGAGTGGACGTACTCCATCGCGGAGCGTTCGCGACCGGAACCACGGACGGGCCGTGGCTCACGGAAGATGAAGACCCGGGGACGAAGACCCGATGATCGCGCGAGACGTTTCTCAGCCGACGATCGCAGCGCCTGGCGGCGCCACGGGTTCGTGCGCCCTTCTCCTTTCCTCGCTTCTCCTTCTTATCGGCCCCTGAGCGCCGACGGGCTCCAGCACGAAGCGCGGAGCGGGCTCTCAGGGGATGAAGACGAAACGGCCACCGAACCCATTCGGCGCCGCCGGCGAGGTCACGAACCGACACGACCCCCGCGGCGCGCAAGTTCCAGAGGACTTCCGCGATGAACCAGATCGACACCTCCGCCCGCAACCGCATCGTCATCTTCGACACCACCCTGCGCGACGGCGAGCAGTCCGCCGGCGCCTCGATGACCTTCGAGGAGAAGATCCAGGTCGCCGAGCTGCTCGACGCCATGGGCGTCGACGTCATCGAGGCCGGCTTCCCGATCGCCTCCCAGGGCGACTTCGAGGCGGTCTCCGAGATCGCCCGCCGGCTGAAGCACGCGGTCCCGGCCGGCCTCGCCCGCGCCGCCAACAAGGACATCGACCGCGCCGCCGAGGCCCTGAAGAACGCCCACGCCTTCCGCATCCACACCTTCATCTCCACCTCGCCGGTGCACATGAAGTACAAGCTGCAGATGGAGCCGGAGGCGGTGCTGGAGAAGGTCTTCGCCTCGGTGACCCGCGCCCGCTCCCACACCGACGACGTCGAGTGGTCGGCCGAGGATGCCACCCGCACCGAGCCGGACTTCCTGTGCCGCTGCGTCGAAGCGGCGATCAGGGCGGGCGCCACCACCATCAACATCCCCGACACCGTCGGCTATACCACGCCGGAAGAATACCGAGCGCTGTTCGAGATGCTGATCAACCGGGTACCGAACGCCGACGAGGCGGTGTTCTCCACCCATTGCCACAACGACCTCGGCATGGCCGTCGCCAACTCGCTGGCCGGCGTCATGGGCGGAGCGCGGCAGATCGAATGCACCGTCAACGGGCTGGGTGAACGCGCCGGCAACGCCGCGCTGGAGGAGGTGGTGATGGCCATCCGCACCCGCGCCGACGTGCTGCCCTTCACCACCGGCATCAGGACGCCGATGCTGATGCAGGCCTCGAAACTGGTCTCGACCGTCTCCGGCTTCCCGGTGCAGTACAACAAGGCGATCGTCGGCAAGAACGCCTTCGCCCACGAGTCCGGCATCCACCAGGACGGCATGCTGAAGCACGTCGAGACCTACGAGATCATGCGCCCCGAGGACGTCGGGGTGCGCGAGACCAATCTGGTGATGGGCAAGCACTCCGGCCGCCACGCCTTCCGCGAGAAGCTGAAGGATCTGGGCTACGACCTGGGCGCCAACGCCTTCGAACAAGCCTTCGAGCGGATGAAGGCGCTCGCCGACCGCAAGAAGCACGTCTACGACGAGGACATCGAGGCGCTGGTCGAGGACGGCATCACCGCCGCCGCCGAGGGCGCCAAGGTGATCGCGCTGACCGTCATCGCCGGCACCGGTGGCCCTCAGAAGGCGATCATCACCATGGATGTCGACGGCCACCACGTCACCAAGGAGGCGACCGGCACCGGTCCGGTCGACGCCACCTTCAACGCCATCAAGGCGATCCTGCCGCACGACGCCAAGCTGTCGCTCTATCAGGTCCATGCGGTGACCGAAGGCACCGACGCTCAGGCCGAGGTCTCGGTTCGGCTCGAGGAGGAGGGCCGGGTGGCGACGGGGCGCGGCGCCGACGTCGACACGCTGGTCTCCTCGGCCAAGGCCTACGTCTCGGCCCTCAACAAGCTGTCGATCCGCCGCCAGAAGGCGACCGAGGCGGCGACCGGTGACGGCGACGAGGCCGAGCCGGTTCGGGTCGGCGAGCGGATCTGAGGCGGCGAAAACCGTTCCCGCCGGGATCGAAGACGGCCGCGAGGGACCTCCCCCGCGGCCTTTTTGCCTGTCGCGCCAAGGCGTTGAACTCCGGGCGAGAAACTTGTTCCTTTCTGTTGCATCGTGCCGCCGACCCCGCTATAGAAAGCGCCGTCGCGGCCGGCGGTTCCGCCCCGGTCGAGCGAGAATGGGCGCTTAGCTCAGTTGGTAGAGCAGCTGACTCTTAATCAGCGGGTCACAGGTTCGAATCCTGTAGCGCCCACCATTCTCGCCTCGCGAAGACGAAGAAACCGCCCACACGGGCGGTTTCTCGCGTTTAGGACCCCCTCGTCGTCGTCGAGACGCCCCCTGCCCCGCCGCCGGCCGAGCCGTGCGACGGGCGGAGCGGTACGCTCGGTCTCGCTCGACACCAGGCTCGGCCGACCTCACTTCTTCTCGGTGATCGTCGCGGTCCCGTCCCCGGCGAACTTGATGTTGGCGTCGAGGAAGGAGACCTGCAGGTCGGCGGCATAGAGCTTGGCCGTGTCGTAGGCCTCGCCCGACCGTGCGCCGGTGCCGCAGATGAAGACGATCGGCTTGTCCTTCGGGAAGGTCGAGAGCTTCTTCTCGAGCTCGTTCATCGGCACGTTGACCGCACCCTTGATCGTCCCACCCGCGAATTCGGTGGCATTGCGCACGTCGACCAGCAGGATCGCCGCCGGATCGGCCTTCCACGCCGCTTCGAACGAGGCGACGGTCACCGAGCCCTTCTCCTTGCCCGGAACGAGCGCGGCTTTGGCCGGCGCTGTGGCGCCACCGGCGGCGGCGGGCGCGGCGGCGGCCGGACCGGCACCGTAGAGCTTCTCCCATTCCGGATAGCCTTCCGGATAGGTGACGATGTTGGTGTAACCGAGCTTGCGGGCCTTGTCGGCGGATGCGTCGGAGAGCACGCACTCGAGACCACCGCAGTAGTAGATGACGAGGCTCGCCTTGTCGGCCGGCAACTTGTCGACGTTCTTGTCGAAGTCGGTGTCGGAGATCGCCAGTGCAGTCGGGATGACGCCCTTGTCGGTCATCCGCTTCGGCCGGGCGTCGACCAGCGTGTAGGGCTGTTTCTCGTCCATCAGCTTCTTGATGTGGGCGCCGGAGACGGCGACGGTGCCGCCCTTGGCCTTCCAGTCCGGCATACCCTCGGCATAGACGGCGATGTCGGTGTAGCCGAGCGCCTTGGCCTTCTTGGCGCTGTCGTGCGAGAGCATGCAGTCGAGGCCGCCGCAGTAGAAGATCAGCTTGGTCGTCTTGTCGGCCGGCAGTTTGTCGACGGACTTCTCGAAGGCGGTATCGGGGATGTTGATCGCGCCGGGGATGTGGCCCGGATCGTACTGGCGCGCCGTCGGGCGACTGTCGACGATGACGACGCCCTTCTTCGGCGGAATGGTCGCCTCCGGGAGCACTTTGTCGAAGGTGGTCAACACCGAGAACCAGCCCTCCTTCGGTTGCAGCGTGGTCTGGGCGGCGGCCGGAACGGTCGGCACGGTGACGAGGAGGCCGGTGGCGCCGAGCATCAGCGCGCCGACGAGGGTCAGATGCGTCGTTCTCATGGGTTTTCTCCCTGAGCTGAACGTCAAAGGACGGTGAGTTTCTCGGTGGTCTCGTTCCAGCGGACCACCGCGTACCAGAACGCCAGAAGGCCGAAACCGATCGCCAGCGCCGCGCCCCAGCCGCCGAGCATCTCCGGCAGGAACGCCTGCCGGCCGATGCCGGTCACCTCCCAGGTCTCGACGTTGGTCTCGTCGATGGCGGTGAGCCCGAGTTTCTTGAACAAGGCGGCGGCGATCGAGCCGACCCAGGCGAAGAACACCATCGCCACCCACAGCTTGGCGTGGCCCTCGGCCATCCGCCACAGCGCGCCGGAGGCGCAGCCGCCGGCGAAGACCATGCCGAAGCCGAAGATCACGCCGCCGACGAGCGAGCCGATCCAGAAGGTCGGCGGGATGGCGACGTAGGGGTCGATCACCTTGGCCCGGAACAGCAGCGCGGCGAGCGGCATGCCGACAGCCAGCGCCAGGATCACCGCCTTTGTCATCGTGCCCTCCGCCGTCATGAACGGCTCGCGGATCGAACGGGCGAAACACAGCCGCGAGCGATGGATGACGAAACCGAGGGCGAAACCGGCGGCGACGGTGATCGCCCGCGACGCCGTCTGTTTCTCCGGCGAGGCCCACCAGGTCGCACTCCAGGCGACGACGGCGACGACGAGGGCGAGCCCGAGGACCGGGTAGAGCCGCCTCAGGCCAGGGGAAACCGGCAACGGTGCCGGCGCGGCGGTACCCCATTCGACATGGTCGAGGGTCCACAGGAGAACTTTGAGGCCCACCCAGGCCCCGGCGAGAAGGCCCGCCCACATCGCCCAGCCGGCGGGTGAGGAGTGGACGACCGGATTGAAGAAGCCGCCGGCGGTGCAACCGCCGGCCAGCGCCGCCCCGATGCCCATCGCCGAACCGCCGAGCGCTCCCCAGACGTACTCGAGCTTCGGCGCCCGATTGGGCTGGAACTGGCCGGAGAGCAGCGCCGCGGTGAAGGCGCCGAGGACCAGGAGGATGTTCATCAGCGACATGCGATGGGTGAGGAAACCGTCCTTGGCCTCGGCGATGCCGAGCAGGGGGGCGAGGCCGATCGCGGCGTTGAGCCGATCGCCCCAGTACTTCACCCCTCCGAAGATGCCCCAGAACTGACCGGTGGTCATCAGTGCCAGGATGATCAGCACCAGCAGGACGGCGCCGAAATAGGGCGACCATTCGTCGACGAAGACCTTTTTCCAGTCTTCCGCCAATCCCGGAAAGCGAGTTTGCAGTTTGGAATTCATGATCGGTCTCCGCACACGGATCCACCCCCACGACTCCCACGATCGTGCGAGGACGGGTATGGCAGCGGCTCAATTGCAGGATGCGGGTTCGTCGCCGTCCTTGGCGCCGCGCATCAGGAAGGCGGCGATGTCGGCCGTGAGATCCTCGTCGGCGACATCGGCGAACTTCTCGGCCGCCTTGTTCGACGCCTTGATCTCGGCCCGATAGGCCT
>ERZ1645187.1888-NODE-1888-length-18921-cov-27.378035_pt1 | contig 18921 bp, 15 predicted proteins | sample MGYA00575352_ERZ1645187 | MGnify/ENA primary metagenome ERZ1645187 (study PRJEB40837, sample SAMN11349314) | freshwater sediment metagenome | isolation source: river sediment | host: Sediment | place: India: Wazaribad , New Delhi | collected 2017-02-21 ... | reverse complement strand
CGCGCGGCCGAGCTCGACCCGCTTCTTCAGGCCGTAGGGCAGCTTGCCGACGGGAACCTTGCGGATGTGCTGGATCTCGAGGAAATCGATGATCTCCTCGACCCGCCTGCGGTGGTCGATCTCCTCGGCCATGGCCGGGCCGAAGCGCAGGCACTGCCAGAAGAAGCCGCGCGTCATGCGCAGGGTGCGGCCGGCCATGATGTTGTCCAGCGTCGACAGGCCCTTGAAGAGGGCGACGTTCTGGAAGGTGCGGCCGATGCCGCGGCGCGCCGCCTCGTGCGGGCGGCGGCCGGTGCGGGCCTCGCCGCGATGGACCACGCGGCCGACCTGCGGATGGTAGAAGCCGTTGATGACGTTGAGCATCGAGGTCTTGCCGGCGCCGTTCGGGCCGATGATGGCGCGCACCTCGCCGGCCTTGATGTCGAAGGAGACGTCGGTCAGAGCCTTCACGCCGCCGAAGGAGAGCGAGATGTTCTCCAACTGCAGGAGCGGCCGGCCCTTTTCGAAAGGTACGAGCTTGGTCATGCGCGGGCGGCTCCGGCGGGATGGATGCGGGCGACGGCGAGGAGATCGGGGGCGGGTTTCGCGCCGGTCGAGCCGATCACGTGGTCGTGGGCAGGGGTGGACGCGGACTTCACACCGTGGGGCTCACCCCCCTCCCCGACCCTCCCCCACAAGGGGGGAGGGGGGTTCCCCGGGGCGGGGGTCAGGGACACTTGGGAATCGGTGCCGTGGACGGGAGTGGTGGTCGCGTCGGTGCCACGAAGGCGGTGAAAGAAGCGGCCGCAGTTTTCGATCGCCGAGGGATCGAGTGAACTCGCCCCACCGTCCTCTCCCCCCTTGTGGGGGAGAGACAGAGAGGGGGGGAGGGGGCTCGCCACCAGCCCGTAGCCGACGGGGCGGGCGCAGGGATCTCGCGAGGTCTCCTTCATTCCGCCGCCTCCCGTCGTTCGAAGGCATGGGTCTCCATGTCGACGATCTTCACATCGCCGGTGATGGTGCCCTTGCGGCCGTCCTCGAAGAAGATCTCGGTCACCACGTGCTTCTGGGTCGAGCCGTCGTAGAGTGCCTCGATCAGCGGGGCGTAGCGGTCGGCGATGAAGCCGCGGCGGACCTTCTGGGTGCGGGTCAGCTCGCCGTCGTCGGCGTCCAACTCCTTGTGCAGGATCAGGAAACGTCGAACCTGGGCGCGCGCCATCATCGGTTCGGCGGCGAGGTCGCGATTGACCCTGTCGACGGCGGTGCGGATGCGCTCGTAGACGCGCGGGTGGCCGGCGAGCTCCTGATACGAGGCGTAGTTCACGTCGTTGCGCTCGGCCCAGGCACCGACCGAGGCGAGGTCGATGTTGATGAAGACGGTGACGAAGTCGCGAGCGTCGCCGAAGGCCACCACCTCCTTGATGTCGGCGAAGAACTTCAGCTTGTTCTCGATGTACTTCGGCGCGAACAGGGCGCCGTCGGCGAGTTTGCCGACGTCCTTGGCGCGGTCGATGATCTTGAGGTGCCCCGAGGGGTCCATGAAGCCGGCGTCGCCGGAGCGGACCCAGCCGTCGGCGGTCTTGGTGTCGGCGGTGGCGGCGTCGTTCTTGTAGTAGCCGAGGAAGACGCCGGGGCTCTTGTAGAGCACCTCGCCGGTGTCGGAGATCGCGATCTCCACCTGCGGGGCGGGGACGCCGACCGTGTCGGCGCGGATCTCGGCATCGGGCTGGAGCGTGACGTAGACCGAGGCTTCGGTCTGGCCGTAGAGCTGCTTCAGGTTGATGCCGAGCGAGCGGTAGAAGCGGAAGATCTCGGGGCCGATCGCTTCGCCGGCGGTGTAGGCGACGCGGGTGCGCGAGAAGCCGAAGCGGTTCTTCAACGGGCCGTAGACCAGGAATTCGCCGAGGCCGTAGGCGAGACGATCGCCGAGGGAGACACGCGCGCCGTCGAGGATCTTCTCGCCGACGCGATCGGCCAGCGCGAGAAAGTGGTCGACCATGCGTTGTTTGAACCGGCCGGCGTCCTGCATGCGCACGTGGGTGCGGGTGAGCATCGCCTCGTAGACGCGCGGTGGGGCGAAGACGTAGGTCGGGCCGATCTCGCGGCGGTCGTCGTCGACGGTCTCCGGGCTCTCCGGGCAGTTGACGCAGAAGCCGGCGATGTAGGACTGGCCGTAGGAGAAGATGTGATCGCCGACCCAGGCCAGCGGGAGGTAGGCGACCACTTCGTCGTCTGCGCCGAGCCGGTCGAAGTCGATGCCGTTCTGCGCGGAAATCAGCACGTTGTCGAAGGAGAGCATCACGCCCTTCGGCTTGCCGGTGGTGCCGGAGGTGTAGAGGATCACCGCCAGATCGGAGCCGCGGCCGAGCGCGATGCGCTGGTCCCAGGCGGCGAGTCTGGCCGGGTCGCGGTCGAGGATCTCGCGGCCCATCGCCTGCACATCGGTGAAGGGATGGAGCCGGCCGTGTTCGTAGCCGGTCAGGCCGCGCGGGTCGTCGTAGACGAGGTGGCGCAGGCGGGGCAGGCGGTCGGAGACGGACAGGACCTTGTCGGCCTGCTCCTGGTCCTCGACCACGGCGAAGGTGACCTCGGCGTGCTCGAGCACGTAGGCCATCTCGTCGGCGACGCTGTCCTTGTAGACCGGCACCGGCACGCCGCCGAGCGACTGGACGGCGCAGAAGGTCCAGTAGAGACGCGGGCGGTTGGCGCCGACGATGGCCACCTTGTCGCCCGGCTCGAGGCCGAGATGCTGGAGGCCGAGGGCGAAGGCCCGCACCTCCTCGGCGACCTGGGCCCAGGTCCAGGTCTGCCAGATGCCGAGATCCTTCTCGCGCATCGCCGGACGCGCCGCGCGGTGCGCGGCGTTCCACAGCAGCCATTTGGGAAAAGTGTCCCGATCGCCGGAACGGGTATCGCCCGTCGCCGTCATGCACGCTTCCTCACCCTGTCGCCGTACGGTCGTTCGTCCGTTTCTCGGAGCCGCTCGGTCGTTTGATTAAATCGGATTTAGGACGAGGTTCCGGGCAAAGGCAAGGGCCGAAAGCGGTCGTTTCGGTCGCATCGCGAAATTTTTTATTATGTATGTAAACTGCATTCAAAGGCTTGGTGCGCTGCGATAGGCGGCGGAAAACAGGCATTTTATCGATGGGTAGCGGAAGGCGGTACGTGGCGGCCGGGTTGCACGCATCCACTCGAATGGAGGGTTTTCCGAAGCACATTCGCAGGTGCGGAATCGGGGGAGTGGCCGGCCGTTCACCGACCCGGCGCGGCGCGAACGAGGGCGGGGAGCGGGGGAACGGTGGCGGAATTAATCGAACGAACGTACGTGCGAATCGTCGGTGCGCGACCGGCGTCGATGCAGCGCCGTCGGGGGGGCATGGCGCGGGCGTCGTTCTCGGGCACCGACGCTGTCCGCGTGGCGTGCGGGGCGCGTTTCGTTCGCCCCTCGGCGCTCGCGCGTTCGCCGGAGCGTTCCGTCGGATCTCACCGAATCGATGATGCTCGGGGATTTCGAGGCCGGCCCCGGCGATCGCCGTGACCGAGGTGTCGGAGAACGGGATGTAGGAGATCAGCAATCGCTGCTCGCGCCACAGGTGGGCTTCGCGGATCGCATCGCTGGCGGTGGCGAGGCGGTCGAAGGCCTCCTCGGATCGGCCCCATGAAAAGTGGTGCCCGGACGGCGGGGCTCGTCTCGCAGTCGCCGGCTTCCGGGCGGACGGAATCGAGCTCTCGGTCGATGATCGGGCCGACACAGGGGGGGGGCGTTTCTCGCCGTTCCCGCTGCGCTCGGTCCTGCGTGGCGGAAACATGCCGACAAACTTTCGACGGGTCGGTTCGGGTCGTTCGTGCTCCGGTTCAGTGGCTGCCGTAGAGGAGCCGCGGGAGCCAGGTCGCCAATTGCGGCCACTGCCAGAGGACGCCGAGCATGGCGAGCTGGATGATCACGAAGGGGATGATGCCGAGATAGATGTCGGTGGTCTTGACCTCCTTGGGCGCCACGCCGCGCAGGTAGAACAGGGCGACGCCGAAGGGTGGGTGCATGAAGGAGGTCTGGAGGTTGACGCCCATCAGCACGCCGAGCCACACCGGGCTCATGGGGGAGCCGTCGGGCATGGTCATCTTGAGCAGCACCGGCGCGGCGATGGGGACGATGATGTAGGAGATCTCCAGGAAGTCGACGAAGAAGCCGAGCACGAACATCGCCAGCATCACCACGAAGACGGCGCCGACGGTGCCGCCGGGAAGCTGCTGGAGATGATGTTCGACCAGGGCGTCGCCGCCGAGGCCGCGGAATACCAGCGAGAAGAAGGTGGCGCCGATGACGATGGTGAAGATCATCGCCGTGATGTCGGTGGTGGCGCGCACCACGGGGGTCAGGACCTGCTCCTTCAGGCAGACCCGGCAGGCGAGCAGAACGCCGGCGGCGAGCACCAGCGACAGGATCGTGGCGACGACGATGGCGAGCGACTGGAGAGAGGTGGTGTCGGAGCGGCCGAGCCGCATGTCGACGGTGGAGGCGAGCCACAGCAGGACACCGAGCGCCAGCCACGTGGCGATGAAGATGCGGCCGTGCTGCGGGGCGCGGCGCTGGCCGGCGAGCAGCAGGGTGCCGACGGCGCCGACCGATGCGCCTTCGGTCGGGGTGGCGATGCCGAAGAGGATCGAGCCGAGCACGCACAGCACCAGGGCCACCGGCGGGATCAGAGCGCCGGCGACGTCGGCGAAGGTGACGCGGCCGAGGCCCTCGGGCGCCGGCGGTGACGACTTCGGATTCACGATCGCCACCACCACCTGATAGAGGATGTAGAGACCGGAGAGCACCAGGCCGGGGATGAGGGCGCCGGCGAAGAGGTCGGAGACCGAGACCGTGTCGGGGGCGAAGTTGCCGAGGTCGGTCTGGGCCTTCTGGAAGGCGGTGGCGAGCACGTCGCCGAGCACCACCAGAACCAGCGACGGCGGAATGATCTGGCCGAGCGTACCGGCGGCGGCGATCGAGCCGGTGGCGAGCTTGGGGTCGTAGCCCCAGCGCAGCATGGTCGGCAGCGACAGGAGGCCCATGGTGACCACGGTGGCGCCGACGATGCCGGTGGAGGCGGCGAGCAGGGCGCCGACGAGGGTCACCGAGATGCCGAGACCGCCGGGGATGCGGCCGAACAGGCGCCCCATGGTCTCGAGAAGCAGCTCGGCCACCTTGGAGCGCTCCAGCATCACTCCCATGAAGACGAAGAGCGGCACCGAGATCAGCACCGGATTGGTCATGATGCCGAAGATGCGCTGGGGAACGGCGGCGAGATAGCTCGGGTCGAACAGGCCGAGCAGCCAGCCGAGCGTGCCGAAGAACACCGCCGTGCCGGCCAGAGTGAAGGCGACCGGATAACCGACGAGGATCAGGACGCAGGCGACGACGAACATGCCGACGTCGAGGAGTTGAGCGTTGGTGTGCATGTCGTCAGTGTCCGGCGCCGCGGGTCGAGATCGCGGACGTCGGGTCCGCAGAGGGGGGCCCGCCGAGGCGGTCGAGCGATCGGACGATCACCGACAGGCCCTGGAGGGCGAGCAGGCCGGCGAAGATCAGGATCTCGGCCTTGAGCAGGTAGAGAAAGGGTATGCCGGCGGTCTCGCGCGACCCTTCGCGATAGGCGAAGGCGCGGGCGACGTAGGGCCAGGATTCGTAGAGGATCAGCCCGGTCACCGGCCACAGGAAGATCAGGGTGCCGAGGATGTCGACGATCGCCTTGGCGCGCGGGCTCGCCTCGCGATACCAGATGTCGACGCGGACATGGCCGTCGGCCAGCAGGGCGGCGGCGGCGCCGAGCATGAACAGCGAAGCGAAGACGTAGGTGATCGATTCCTGGATCCAGACCGAGCCGATGCCGAAGACGTAACGGGCGATCACCATGGCGAACTGCAGCAGGCCGACCACCAGGGTGCCCCAGGCGACGACGTGGCCGAGGGTGCGGTTGAAGGCGTCGATGCCGTCGGCGAGTTTCCGCAATGCCGTTTTCCTTCGAAGTTCGGTCGCGCGTGGGTGCCCTTCTTAGACGTCGGTCGAATGCGGGTCGAGTCGGGCGGTTCGCGTAGCTCTGCGTCCCGCGCGGATCTCTGGTCGATCCTCGACGAGCGTGGCATATCTGCCGCTCGTTCGTTCGTCGGACGGCGCGAGATCCCGAGGCCGATGGCCGGATCTCCGCAACGCTAGGAGGGCCGATGGCCGATCTTCCCGTGGTCCTGGTCACCACCGATCGCCGCATCGTCGAGGAGAGCGTGCTGTCGGCGACGCCGTCGAAATACCTCGAGGCGGTGTTTCACGCCGCCGGGGCGGTGCCGCTGCAACTACCGCCGCTGGGGGGCGACTTCGACTTCGAGGCGGTGCTGGACCGGGTCGACGGGGTGGTCGTCACCGGGGCGGAATCGAACGTCCACCCCTCGCGCTACGGCGTGGAGCCGAGCCCGGGGCATGCGCCGTTCGATCCGGCGCGCGACGCCACCACCCTGCCGCTGGTGCGACGGGTGCTGAACCGGCGCCTGCCGCTGTTGGCGATCTGCCGCGGGCACCAGGAACTCAACGTGGCGCTGGGCGGCACGCTGGCCACCGAAATCCAGTCGCTGCCCGGGCGGATGGACCACCGGGCGCCCGGCGTCGCCGACGAGGACGGACAGTTCGCGATCCGTCATGCGGTCACGGTGGTGCCGGGCGGGGTGCTGGCGCGGGTGACCGGCGAGACGCAACTGATGGTCAATTCACTGCATCGACAGGCGATCGACCGGCTGGCACCGGGGTTGACGGTCGAGGCGACGGCGGCGGACGGGACGATCGAGGCGGTCTCGGTGGCCGCGACGGGCACGTTCGCGCTCGGAGTTCAGTGGCATCCGGAATATTGGGCGCGCAGCGATGCGCCGTCGGCGATGATCTTCGCGGCCTTCGGTGCAGCGGCACGAGAGGCGGCGGCGCGGCGGCGGTGAGCGACACGACGTGGGCGCGTCGGCGAGCCGGGAAGGGCCGTCGCCCCGAGCGGGGGCTCGGGGCGACGGCGCGGCTCTCTCGCGGCTCGGTCGCATCGACGGGACGATGCCAGGGGAGGGGAGCCGAATTCCGCACGGGCCACGAAGTCGATCCACGGTCTGGGAATCGGGGGGGGAAGACCGCGATCGCTTCTGCAACTCAGATTGGCATCGTCGCGGTGAGAACGGCGTGACTTCCCGCACGCCGCGAGAGGTCGTCCACACGTTTTTCGTGTCGATCTCGGGTTTCTCACTTCTGCAGGTAGATCCCGCCACCGCCGCCGCCGGCCGAAATGGTGCGATCCGACGTCGACATGGTCCAGGCGGCGGTGTCGACGATCAGGCTGTTCAGCACCATGGTGGTCTTGTTGGTGATGGCGTTGGCGCCGGAATTGAGGGTCAGATTGCGGCTGGGCAGCCAGATCAGGCCCTGGAGGGTGGCGCCGGAGGTGGCGTTCATGGTGAAGGACGAGGTCGAGAGTCCCGAGGCCTCGTACATCAGAATGTTGGCGTAGTTGCCGCTGGTCGGCGCCTTGAGGTTCAGCGCCACGGTGCCGTTGATCTGCACGTAGGACGAATCGGCGAAGTAGATGGTCACGTCGGTGCCGGCAAAGCTGCCGCCGTTGACGTTGAAGCCGCCGTTCTTGATGACGTAGACGCCGGGCGACAGGGTGACGGTGGGGCCGGAATTGAAATTGGTCCAGCCGCAATAGACGCCGGGCGACAGGGCAACGTTGCCGCCGTTGTAGTTCTGGTTCGAATAGGTGCAGGCCGCCGACGAGGGTGTCGGCAGTTTGCCGGCAAAGGGATCGGAGACGGTGGTGCAGCTCTTGGCGACGTTGGGGTGCGAACCGCCGTTGTCGAGCGTGTTGGCGCCGGCGATGCAGGTCTTCTTGGTGTTCAGCGTGGAGCCGGCGTTGAAGGTGGCGGCCGGGTTGGCCGTCGACTTGACGTGGACCTGACAGGTCGGCGCGGTGATCGAGGCGCCGGAGTTCATCAGGAGGCCCGGGCTGGCGGTGGTGCTCAGGAGCAGGATGCAGACCGGGTCGCCGGCCTTGGACATGGCGGTCGCCTGGGCCGTCACGGTGATGGTCTTGATGCCGAACAGGCGCGGAATGGTGGTGTCGATGGTGCCGGCCGCCTGACCGAAATAACCGCCGGTGGTGGTGGTCGAGAAGGACGAGGAGGTCAGGGTCGGCGGATTGGCGGCGAGGGTGCCGGTCAGGGTCGACTTGGCCAGGGTGGTCCAGGTCGAGCTCGCGTCGGTGGCGCCGGCGAGAACGGCGGCGTCGATCGCCGCCTGGAGCCGCGATCGCGCCGAGGAGGCGCGCGCCCAGTCGATGGCGACGCCGGTGGCGAGCACGATCGGGATCAGCGCGAGGGCGAGGCCGATCGCCACGTTGCCGCGGCGATCGCTCCAGAAGCGAACCAGACGGTGCGCGGTGCGGTCGCGCGTCGGGGGCGTGCGGTCCGCTGGGGAAGCGTGATCTTTGTGGTTCATGCCATTGTGTCACGTTTACGTCAGCTTGCGATCCTAGGAGGAGTATCGCGAAAATTCACTAGTACTTTCAGTCGAATTTGCACGATCTCGATGATTTTGCAGTGGTCGGTGCCAAATCGTGGTTTTAGAAACAATATGGAAATAATTCGAGTGCGATCGATCTCGCGCGGGTGGGGGCGAGCGGGGGGGGCGAGCGGTCGGGGCAGTTCGATGTGCGCTGTCGCACGGCGACCGGGGGCACGAGGGCGCATGACTTTGCGCAGGCGCGCGATCCCCGGCATGATGAAGCCGGATCGGATTCGACGCCCATCTTCGATCATTCCCTCGCCGCACGGGACTGCCGCGCTCATGACGACACCGGCCGAAAGCCTCGCTTCCATCCCGCTCTTCCTCAGCCTCGAGCCGAACGAGATCCGGCGGCTCGACCAACGCTGCACGTGGCGGCGCTACCAACCGACCGAATGGGTGGTGGAGCAGGAGGAGGACGGCGATCAGGTCTATTTCGTCATCTCCGGCGGAGTGCGGGTGATCATGCAGTCGCCGGAGCGCGACGTGATCTTCTCCGATCTGCCACCCGGCAGTTTCTTCGGCGAGCTCTCGGTCATCGACGGCAAGCCGCGCTCGGCGACGGTGACGGCGCTCTACAACACGCTGATCGCCGGCATGCCGGGCTCGGTGTTCCTCGACACCATCTACACCCACCCGGACGCCTGCCGGCGGCTGTTGCGCATCCTGGCGGAGCGGCTCCGGGCGGTGAACAACCGAGTGGTGGAGTTCTCGCTGCTCGACGTGCGCCACCGGGTCTATTCGGAGCTGCTGCGCATGGCCAAGATCGATCCGCAGGATCCGCGCAAGGCGACGCTGTCGCCGCCGCCCCTGCAACAGGACATCGCGGCGCGGGCGATCACCCGGCGCGAGGCGGTGTCGCGCGAGCTGACGCGGATGGAACGGGTCGGTATGCTGGAGCGTCGGCGCGGGGCGTGGGTCATCAAGGACCGGATCGCGCTGATCGAGGACATTCGCCGCGCCGCCGGCGAGGAGGAGTGAGGCGACCGGGACCGGTCGTCGGGGGAGAGCGGGCGTGAGCCGAGGACGCGACGACGGAGCGAGAGCATGACGGCGTCGCGGCGGTGGCGACGGCCGACGCATCTCCTCACGGTGGCGGCGATCTTCGTGGCGACGGCCTTCGTCGGTGTGACGCGGCCGCCGGGGCTCGACGATCTCGGCAACACCGTCTTCGACGGCTGGGAGCGGCTGGAGGCCGAGCCGTTCGATCCGAACCTGCCGGTGCGGGTGGTGGCGGTCGACGAGGCCAGCCTCGCCGCGCACGGTCAATGGCCGTGGCCGCGCAGTGTGCTGGCCGATCTGACCACCCGCCTGGCGCAGGCCGGTGCGGCGGCGATCGCCTACGACTTCGTGTTCGCCGAGCCGGATCGGGTCAGCCTGGATCGGGTGGTCGACACGCTGCCCGAGGGCGAGGAGAAGGCCGCGTTGGCGCGGCTCGTCGCCGGACGGCCCAGCAACGACGAACGTTTCGCGCAGGCCGTCGCGGCGAGCCCGACGGTGCTCGGGGCGACGATGTTGACGCAGGCGACCACGGCGGGGCGGGTGAGCGGCGGGCTCGCCGGTCTCGCCAAGGCGGGGTTTGCGGCGGTGGGCGATGCGCCGGAGCCGTCGCTGCCGCGCTTTTCCGGGGTGGCGGCGCCGTTGCCGCGGCTGGCGGCGGTGGCGCCGGGGATCGGGGCGACCAACTGGCTGCCCGATCGCGATCAGGTGGTGCGGCGGATTCCGCTGGTGGTGCGTGACGGCGAGGGCAAGTTGCCGTCGCTGGCACTGGAGGCGTTGCGGGTGGCGCAGGGGGCTTCCACCGTGCTCATCCGTTCGACCGGGGCGGTGGGCGAGCGCGGGTTCGGCGCGACGGCGATCGAGGCGATCCGGGTCGGTGACTTCACGATCGCCACGGACGGGCATGGGGCGGTGCATCCGCGCCATCGCCGCACGGCGCCGCAGGCGTGGATCTCGGCGGAGCGGGTGCTGGCGGGCGCGATCGGGCCGGACGAGATCGCCGGGCGGATCGTGGTGGTGGGGCCGACCGCGGCGGGGCTCGGGGATACGCGAGCGACGCCGATCGATCCGTCGGTGCCGGGGGTCGAGCTGCATGCGCAGACCATCGAAGGGGTTCTGTCGGGGCGGCTCCTGGTCCGTCCGGACTGGGCGCCGGGGGCGGAGGCGGTGCTGGCGCTGGTGCTGGTGGTGATCGTCGGGCTGGCCCTGCCGGGACTGCCGCCGGTCGCCTCGGCGGGGCTGGCGACGGCGGTGGTGGCGATGCTGATGGGGGGGAGTTTCCTCGCCTTCCGCTCCGACCTGTTGTTCGACGGGGCGTTTCCGGCCGGGGCGGTGATCGCCATGCAACTGGTCGGGGCGGTCGAGGTGTGGCGCTCGGAGCAGCAGACGCGGCGGTCGATCCACGCCGCGTTCGGCAAGTATCTCTCGCCGACGGTGGTCGATCGGCTGGCCGAGAACCCGGACCGGCTCGAGCTCGGCGGCGAGACGCGCGACGTCACGGTGATGTTCTGCGATCTGCGCAACTTCACCACGCTGTCGGAAGGGTTGGATGCGGCCGAGCTGACGGTGTTCATGAATGCCTATCTGACGCCGGCGACAGACGCGGTGCTGGAGGCGCACGGCACGGTCGACAAGTACATCGGCGATGCGATGATGGCGTTCTGGAACGCGCCGCTCGACGATCCCGACCATCCACGCCATGCGGTCGAGGCGGCGCTGGCGATCCGGGCGGGGCTGGTGGACTTCCGCCGGCAGCGGGCCGAGGTCGACCGGGCCGCGGGGCGGGCGGTCAAGCCGATCGAGATCGGGATCGGGCTGGCGCGGGGACCCTGTTCGGTCGGCAACATGGGATCGATCCGGCGCTTCGACTATTCGATCCTCGGCGACACGGCCAATCTCGCCTCGCGGCTCGAGGGCGTGTCGAAGCTCTACGGCGTCGATCTGGTGGCGACGGAAGAGGTGCGGCGCGCGGCGCCCGAGTTCGCGTGGCTGGAGCTCGACCGGGTGCAGGTCAAGGGGCGCAGCGCGGTGACGAGGCTGTTCACCGCGGTCGGCGACGGCGAATTCGCCGGCGGGGCGGTGTTCGCGGGGTGGGCCGAGGCGCACGAGCGGCTGCTCGCGGCCTGGCGAGACGGGCGGTTCGAGGCGGCGGAGGGGCTGGCGCGGGAGCTCGCCGAACGGGTGGAGGCGCCGTGGCGGCGCTCCTACGAGATCTTCGCCGAGCGGATCGTACGAACGATCGCCGAGCCGCCGGTCGGCGCCTGGGACGGGGTGCGGCGGCTCGATCAGAAGTGACGAGGGACGGGCCGACGAGAAAGGGCGCCGCGATCGGCGCCCTTCGTTCTTCTGCCGTCCGGCCGATCAGCGGCCGCAGAGGGCGCCTTCGGGGAAGCCGCCGTTCGCACCGAGCGGGGCGGCCGGGCCACCGCCGTCCGCGCCGGCGAAGACGACCGGCTTGCCGCCCATGCGGGCGCCGGAGGCGGTCACGGTGACGGTGTCGCCGGGGTTCTTCAGGTCGGCGCAGGAGCGGCGCGCGGCGATGGCGCAGACGTGGGCGCCGCCCTCGACCAGGGTCACGGTGGTCGTGCCCCGGGATGCGCGGACGTCGAGCACGGTGCCGCGCAAACCGATGGTCGCGGTGCCGGTGCGGATGTCGTAGGCGTCCTTGGGCGACTTGCCGGTGGTGAAGCGGAAGGTGCCCTTGGCGAGGCCGATGACGGCCTTGCCGTAGTGGTCGGCGTCATCGAACACGAAGCGGTCGAGCACCACCGTCGAGGACGGGCCGAGAGCGAGATCGGTCGCGTCGGAGAAGACGAAGCGGGCCGAGCCGTCGGCGCCGGTGCGCACCGTCTCGTTGCGGAAGATCGCATCGCCGGTGGCGATGGGGGCGGTCGTGGCCTTTTCGACGCGCACCACTTCGCGCACGGCGAGGGCGGTGGTGCCGATGGTGTCGTCGGCGGCGCGGACCGGGCCGGCCATGACGACGAGGGCAGAGGCGAGCAGTAGGGCGGAGCCGAGCGGGCGGGGCGGGAAACGGGTCATCTGGCGGCTCCTCAGAAGGCGTAACGCAGGCCGAGGCCGCCGTGGAGGGTGTTTCCGACCGGACGCGGACCGAGGGTGCCGTCGGCGAAGACGTCGGCGACCAGCGACTTGTTGATGCGCCAACCCAGACGCAGGCCGTATTCGGCCCAGGCGGTGTCGCGAGGGGTGCCGTCGACGGCGCCGAGACCGGTCACGTCGGCGGACAGGCCGGAGCGCGAGCCGAAGGACTGGGCGACGCCGAGGTTGATCTGGCTCTCCAGCCGCCCGGCCCACAGGTGGGTCCACTGACCGCCGAAGCGGGCGATGTTGGAATGGTCGATCGCGGTGCCGTAGCTCGCCGGGATCGGGTTGCCGGCGGTCGCTTCGGCGTAGGCGCCGGAGCGCAGCCAACCGGTCCACATCTCGACCGAGGCGGCGACCTCGTCGGTGGGGCCGAGGCGGGTCACCCAACCGAGACGGCCGGCCAGCGACAGGCTGGAGGTGTCGGTGGTGCCGCGGCCGGTGTAGCCGACGCCGGAGACGTCGTAGTGGCGCTCGTAGCGCACGCGCGACCAGGGCGTCGAGGCGACCGAGATCTCGGCATAGGGGCGCGAGGAGCCGAAGCCACTGGGATCCCAGCGTAGGCCGAGGGCGAACATCGGCGAGGACTGCACGCGGGCGCCGCCGCTGTCCCAGGCGGTCATGGCGAGGCCGCCGAGCAGGCTCCACTCGTCGGTGAGCGCGGCGCGGCCGTGGACGCCGGCCTGGAACGATCCGAAGCTGGCGAAGGACGACATGCAGGCCGAGGTGCAGCTCACCTGCTCGTTGGCGGCGAGCAGGATCGAGGCGAGGATGCGCTCGGTGACGACCTGACCCTGGCGGTCGCGCACCAGTTCGCCGACCGATTTGGAGACGGCGCCGCGATCGGAGCCGAACTCCAGCCAGACGGTGTCGGCATCGTAGCCGAGGACGGCCGAGAGGCTGCCGAAACCGGCGGTGGTCAGGCTGGAGAAGGTGCCGGACACGCCGCCGGAGGCGGTGAGGATGGTGTATTTCGTTCCGGCGGTCGGGGCGGTGGCGCCGGTCAGCAGCGTCGCGGTGACGGAACCGGCGATCGAGGCGTGGCCGGTCACGACGAGTTTCGAGGCGCCGGTGCCGTCGACGGAGACCGCCAGGATGGAGTTGCCGGTGAAGGAGGCGGTGCCGGCGACGGTCAGGGTGCCGGTCGGGGCGGCGGTGTTGCCGGGCTTGACGGCGCCCCAGTCGACGCTCAGGGCGCCGACGGTGCCGGTGCCGGTCAGGGCGGCGAAGACGTTCGACGAGCCGGACGACACGGTGGTCAGCGGCGAGGTGGCGATCGAGCCGTCGACCTGGAGGATGCCGGCCGAGACGTTGGTGTCGCCGGTATAGGTGTTGGTGATGCCGGAGGGCAGGATCAGGGTGCCGGCGCCGGTCTTGCCGAGGATGCCGGTGCCGGAGATCACGGCGTTCCAGGAGATGGAGTTGCCGGTCGAGACGTCGATGGTCGGATCGTTCTCGGCCACCAGCAGGAGCGGGGAGGCGACGGTGCCCGAAACGCCGTCGAAGGCGAGGGTGGTGCCGTCGTACATGCTGATGGCCCCGCTGCCGAGGGCATCGAGGGTGTTGGTGACGGTGAGCGTGCCCTCGAGAATGTCGAGGCCGCCGGTGAAGGAGTTCGCGGCGGAGAGGATCAGGTTGCCGGGGCCGACCTTCGACAGACGTCCGGCGCCGCCGGTCAGGGTGGTGCCGGGCGCGTAAGAGGTGATCTCGGTGTCGATCGACACGGTCTTGCCGGCGGCGACGGAGATGTATGAACCGGCGCAGTAGCCGGCGGAGGCGCACTGGAGATCGATCACCAGATCGTCGCCACCATAGACGTCGCCGGTGAAGGACAGGGTGGCGCCGGCGTGGATGGTGGCGGTGGGCACCATGGCGAAGCGGTTGCGGCGGGTGCCCATGGCCTCGAGCGTGCCGACCTGGACGGTGCCCTGCTGGATGTCGATGCCGCCGGCGAATTCGTTGTAGGTGGCATTCCCGTCGCTGTCGACGGGGGCCAGGATCAGCGTGCCGGTGCCGGTCTTGACGATGCCGCCGTCGGCGGGGAAGTCGGCGCCGGGGGCGAAATAGCCCATCAGCACGCCGGTCAGGATGAGTTTGCCGCCGGTGGTGTCGAAGGTGGCGCGGCCATAGTCGTTGCGCGTCGGATCGGACACGGGCGAGGCGCCGCCGACGCCGATGTGATTGGCGAGGGTGATCGACCCGGACGTCGTCGCCAGGGTGGCGTCGACGATGCCGATCGCATTGGTGCCGAGTGCGGCGGCGTTGCCGACCGCCAGAGTGCCGCCGGTGACCACGGTGGAGACCGTCAGGTGGTCGAGGCTGCTGCGTTTGGGCGTCAGGGTGTGGAAGCCGGCGTCACCGGTGTAGGCGCCGGTGCCGGCGAGGGTCAGCGTGCCGGTGCCGATCTTGACCAGCGAGACGCGGGCGCTGCCGTCGGTGATCGTGCCGGCGTGGCTTCCCGTGCCGGTGAGGTCGACGACCATCGTGGCGTCGGTCGATCCGGAATTGGTGATGACGTCGGCGGACGTGCCGGCGATGCACTGCACGACCACGCTGCCGGTCGATCCCAGGTCGAGCGAACCGACGGGGGGGCAGGCGGCATGGGCGAGCGGCGTGCTCAGCAGCAGGGCGGCAAATGCCAGCGGGATTCGAAATGAGCGACGCATAAATGAAACCAATCGGAAAAACACGGGTCTGCGCATTCTGCCGATCGGTCGCGACGAATCAACCCGGCACGAAATTATTGAAAAAGTGTTGCCGTAGAGCGACGTATGCCAACTCGGCAGGCAGGGCGCCGAAGGGTCAGCCGACCGGTGCGGCTGTCGCAGAGGAAGGTTCGACGATCGCCGGAGCGGGCGGGCGACGTTCCAGTTCGGCCTCGAGACGGGCGATGTTGGCGAGCAGACGGCGCGAGGTCAGGCCGAGAAAATAGAAGCCGAATTCCGGGTTCTGATAATAGAGCTCCCTGACGTGGTGATAGGAGATCTCGAACAGTTCGCCGGCCTCGACGCACTCGAAGCCCTGGGTACGACGATTTCCGTCGGTGAGCAGGCCGAGTTCGCCGACCACCTGGCCCGAGGGGATCTCGATGCCGGTCTCGATCAGGCGAAAGCGGCCGGTGCCGACCATGTACATGCGGTCGGCGGTGTCGCCGCGGGCGAAGATCACTTCGCCGGCGCGGGCGTGGCGATGTCTCATGAAGGGCTTCAGCCAATCCATCGACAGATCGCTCGACGAGGCGAGCTTCACCCGGTCGACGAGGCGGATCATCTCGCGCATGCGGATCAGGTTGATCGGGGTGGAGATGCCGTATTCGATCAGGCCGATCGGCGACAGGGTCAGCACCGAGGTGAGGAAATTGAACACGTTGGAGGTCGCCGCCATGACGCGCAGGCGGATCATGCCCTTCATGAAGTAGCCGAGGATCACCAGGGCGGCGGCGAGGGCGTTGAAGCCGGTGGCGAGGTCGGAAAGCGTCAGAGTCGACAGAAAATCACGCATCGAAATGGCCCGCTCGAAAAGGGAGACGCATCGGGTCGGCGATGGAGGAACGGCGCCGACCGTCGGTCCAACGCGAAGGATGGCCGATCGCGGAATTCGAGGCGAGGCGGCGGCGCAGGTCAAGCGCGAAACCGCACGGGAGCTGCGCCCACGGCTGCCTACGCCGGCTCGCACCGGCGTCGGGAAAGGGGCGGGTGCGGAGCCGCGGGGCGGCTCAGCGGCTCTGTTGCAGGGCGGTCAGGAGTTCGATCGAGGGGTAGCCGTCGGCGGGCAGACCGAGCGCGGCCTGGGCCTTGCGGGTGCCGAGGCGGGTGGCCTGACCGAGTTTGCCGTCGGGCTCTTCGTTCGAATATCCGCCGCGCTTCAGCAGCACCTGCAACTGCTTCATCTGCTCGGGGGCGAGCGGGGTGACGGTGGCGCGGCCGCGCGACACCGGGCCGGCACCGGCCAGACGGGTGGCGTAGTAGGCGGCGGTGGTGGAATAGACCATCGCCTTGTTCCAGCCGAGGTAGGCCTGGAAATTGGGGTAGGCGAGGAAGGCGGGGCCGTTGCGGCCCATCGGCAGCCACAGCCAGGACTGGGTCTGGTCGAGGGCGCCGCCGTCGGCGGCCTTGATGCCGGCACGGCTCCATTCGGCGCCGGAGTGGACCTTCTCCGGATCGGCCTCGATCCAGGCGAAGCTCTCGGGAACCTTCACCTCGCGCAGCCACGGCTGGCCGCGCTGCCAGCCGAGACCCTTGAGGAAGTTGGCGCCGGTGGCCATGGCGTCGGGGATCGAATGGATGGTGTCGGCGCGGCCGTCGCCGTCGGCGTCGACGCCGTAGGCCCAGTAGTCCTTGGGCGAGAACATCAGATGGCCGAGTTCGCCGGCCCAGTCGCCGAGCATCTCGGAGGGCTTCAGATCGCCGCGCTGGACGAGGCGCAGAAGATCGAGCAACTCGCCGCGGAAGAGTTCGGAGCGGCGGCAGTCGTAGGCGAGCGTCGCCACGGCGGTGGCGGCGCGATACTTGCCCATGTCGGTGCCGAAGTCGGTCTCGAGGCCCCAGAAGGCGACCAGGACCGGGCCGGGGACGCCGTATTCGGCCTCGACCTTCCTGAACAGGGCGGCGTGGGTCTGGAGCATGCGGGCGCCGCGCGACAGGCGGTCGGACGAAACCATGCGATCGGAGAACTGCAGGAAGGTCTGTTGGAAGACGCCCTGGCCGTGGTCGCGCTTGACGATCGCCGGATCGTAGGCGACCCCGGCGAGACCGGCTTCGACCGCGGCGGACGAGATGCCGGCGGCGATCGCCTCGCGCCTGAAGTCGGCGAGCCAGCTCTCGAACGAGCCCTGGCCACAGCGGGCGGCGGCTTGCGCCCCGACGTGCGACAGGGCGAGGAGCCCGGCGGCGAGGATGGTCGAGGCGAGGGTGTTCGAAGCCTTCATGATGCGATCTCCCGGCGCGCGGTTCGTCCGCGATTCGTGCGCAGCGGTAGCGTCGCATCGTGGCGGCAGAAAGTCGAAACCGCGCGCCCCGGGGATCAGGCGGCGAGCATCCACAGGCCGCGCAGCGCCGTGGCGATGCCGAGGGCGGTGACCAGGGCGCCGGAGAGGAACGGCAGGCGATCGGCGATGCGGCCGAAGCCCGACCAGCCGGCGGCGGCGCGGCGGGTGCCCCAGGCGGCGACGAGGCCGACCGCGACCAGCGTCGCGGCGAGGCCGAGGGAGAAGGCGCCGACCATGGCGAGGCCGAGGCTCACCGCCTTCAGCTGAAGGCAGATCAGCAGCACGGCGATGGCGGCGGGGCAGGGCAACAGGCCGCCGGTGAAGCCGAACCAGACGATTTCGCCGGGCGTCACGTGGGTCCGTCCCGCCCATCTGCTCTCGATGTCGCGGGCATGGGCGGCGGCGTGGGCGTCTTCGTCGCCGTCATGGCCATGATGGGCGCAATCGGGGCCGTGAACGTGGCCGGTCGGCGTCGCTTCGGAGAGCGAGAGCGTGCCGCCGCCGGCTAGGGCGGCGAGGGGATCCCCCGAGGGGGGATGGTCGTGGCCGTGATCGTGGTGGGTGTGGCCGTGATCGTGATGGGCATGGCCGTGGTCGTGACCGCAGGAGGAACCGCCGCGGGCTATGGTGACGAGAAGGCGGACGCCGAGAGCGACCACCATCAGGCCGGAGACCAGGATCAGCCACGGTTCGGCGCGTTCGAGCACCAGGGCGTCGCCGATCGACAGGCCGATCAGCGCCAGCCCCCACACGACGATGGTATGGCCGACCGCGGCCGAGACGCCGAGCATCACCGCCTGGGCGGCCGTGCCGCGAATGGCGACGATGAAAGCGGCCATCAGCGACTTGGAGTGGCCCGGCTCCAGCGCATGGAGGGCGCCGAGCGCCACGGCGATCGGCAGGTAGAACCAGGGATTGGCCGCTCCTGCGCGGATCACTTCGGCGAGATCGGGCATCGTGGCCTCACAGGTACTTGGCGAGACGGCGCATCTCCTCGCGCAGGGTGCGCGGGTCGCCGGCCTCGTCCTCGAGGCAATGCTCGATGTGATCGTGGATCAGGGCCTTCTTGGCCTTGGCGATCGCCGCCTCCACCGCCTGCAGCTGCTGGGCGACGTCGAGGCACGGCTTGCCCGCCTCGATCATGGCGACGACCGATCGCAGGTGTCCTTCGGCGCGCTTCAGGCGAGGGACGATGTCGGGGTGGGTCATGTGCATGTGGGTCATCCTGTCCTGGGGGAGAGGATGTGGCAAGAGCGGGGCAGGGAAGGGCAGGGCAGGGAAGGGA
>ERZ1645187.1887-NODE-1887-length-18927-cov-6.594108_pt1 | contig 18927 bp, 20 predicted proteins | sample MGYA00575352_ERZ1645187 | MGnify/ENA primary metagenome ERZ1645187 (study PRJEB40837, sample SAMN11349314) | freshwater sediment metagenome | isolation source: river sediment | host: Sediment | place: India: Wazaribad , New Delhi | collected 2017-02-21 ... | reverse complement strand
CTCGAGCCGCGACGCACCGCCGAGAAGGCCTTGGTGGCGGTGATCCAGGAGGCCATCCGACTCGGCGACGTGTTGACGGCGCTGGCAGACCCCTCGCGCCGCAGGGTCGTGGCGACGCTGGCGCGTCTTCCCGAGGGCAGCGAGCGGACCTGCGCGTCGTTTCGCCTGCCGGTCGGCAAGGCGTCGCTTACCCACCATTTTCGGGTCCTGCGGGAAGCCGGGCTCATTCGGCAAGTAGACCGGGGCAACAGCCGCGCCGCCACCCTGTGTCGCGACGACATCGAGAAGCGGTTTCCGGGTCTGCTCGAGATTCTGGCGAAGGAAGCCCCCGACGATTGAGTGGGTCGCTGATCATACCGACACCGCTGGTCGACGGGGGCCCGCCGCTCTCGACGAAGTCGAGCGAATCCGAATTTCGCGAATGCATCATCGAAGGAAATCGGCCGAAGGTCGGTCCGCCTGGACGATCGACCGGGCCACGGCGTCGGCCAGGGCGCGCGCGTTTTCCTGCGGCAGGTTGTGCCCGGCTCCGGCGATCGTCCAGTGTCCACGGTGCCGAAGGAAATGCGACGAACCGACCGACGGACCAATCGCCAGCGCCACACCGTCGTCCGCACCGTCCATGGTGATCGTCGGAATCGCGATCGGCGGCCGTGCGTCCAGTCGTCGTTCGATGTCGTCGTAGGCCGGATCGCCGTCGACGAGCCCGAACCGATGGCGATAGGAATGAACGACGACGTCGACGAAATCGGGGTTGTCGAAACTCGCCGCGGTCTCTTCGAACGCATCCTCTCGAAAACTCCACGTCGGCGACCACAGCCGCCACAACAGCCGGCAGAAATCTCTGCGGTACCGTCGGAGACCCTCATACCCGCGGTCGCCGTGAAGATAATATTGATACCAGTATTTGTATTCGTCGATGGGCGGGAGAGGGGTTCGAGCGGCCCGTCCATCGAGGATGTTGTATCCGCCGATCGAAACGAGCCCCCTCACCCTCTCCGGCCACAGGGCGGAGACCACGCAAGCCGCGCGCCCGCCCCAATCGTAGCCGACCAGGATGGCCTTCGCGATGCCGAGCGCGTCGAGAAGGCCGAGGAGATCGCTTCCCAGCGCTCCCTGCTGTCCGGAGCGAGGCGTATCGGACCGCAGAAACCGGGTCGGGCCGAAACCGCGAAGATACGGCACGATCACGCGCGCGCCCTGTGCCACCAGAAGGGGAACGACCGCGTCGTAGGCGTGCACGTCATAGGGAAATCCGTGCAGGAGGACGGCCGGCCAACCGTGTTCGGGGCCGTGTTCGAAGTATCCGATTTCCAGGACCGACGTGGTCGCGTGTTTCAAAGCCATTTCGGGCTCCTCGTCGTCTCGCGGACGCGGACATGCGCAGATCGAGGGGATGCGCGGTCCGATCGGGCACCCGATCGGACGTCCTGCGCGGCGGTCGGATCATTCGGCGATCAGGCGTCCCGTGTCCGACGGAAGAAGTGATCGTCACCCATCTGTCCGCCCTTCAGAGCGATTTCGAGCGTCGACCCGTCGGCTCGCAGGCCGCGACACAACGGCGCCCCAGGAGACAATGGGCTTACGACCTCCAGTACGAGGAGGCCGAGAGCGCGGGCGACAGCGCCGGACGTGTCGCCGCCGGCCACCACCACCTTCCGTAGACCGCCTCGCTCGACCAGCCCCGAGAGGATGGTGCCGAGTGCCGCGCCGATCCGGCGTTCGACGTCGGTTCGGTCGGCCTCAGAGAACCCCGGATCGAATTCGGAATGGCCTCGGGCGGTGTAGACCAGAGGAGAGCGTCCATCGGCGAGCGATGTCAGCGCCTGTTCGAGAACGGAGCGGCACGCCTCGCTCGCCGCACCCTCGTCGGTCAGACGACGGGGATCGAGATGATGGAGATCGAAGCCGTCGGCGGCGGCCGTCTCGATCTGGCGGGCGGTCACCGGCGAGCAACTCCCCGACACGACGGCGAAGCGGTGCCCGACCTCGCTCGCGCGGGGCAGCGCCGGAAGCGGCTCGCGTCCTCCGATCTCGGTCGCGAGCGCCGCTTCGACGGCACTCGACCCGACACAGAAGACCGGAGCGCGCCGGCTCTCCTCGTCCAGCCATCGGCCGATCGTTCTCAGATGCGACGGCGAGGTCGTGTCGAGGAGCACCGCCCTACCGTCGTCTGTGAGCGTCGGAAGGCGGCCGACTTCCAGATCTACGAGGGTCGTCGAATCGATGGGGCGATCGGTCTGTGACCTGAGATGGCGTCGCAGATCCGCCTCGCCCATCGGCGTCACCGGATGTCGGCTCATCACCGGATGACGGTCGAGACGATGGATGTCGGGCGCACTCCCGGCTCTAGCGAAGAGATTGCCGAAGGCGACGTACCGGCCGAGGGCTGGGGCACCGACGATGATCGGCATCGTCCGATTGCCCATGATCGCCGCGCCGATGTCCATGGCGCGGCCGATGCTGCCGCGCGTCGGTGAGGAATCGAAGGTCGAGCAGACCTTGTAGTGCAGGACGCGCGGGCGGAGCGCCGCCAGAAAGCCGAGGGCTTCCGGCAGGTGGCCGTCCATCTCGTCGGGCGACATCGCCCGGCTCATGCCGGCGAGCCCCACCGCTTCGACCTTCGGCAACCGGCGCAGGGCATCGGGGCTCGCCTCGAGGAGCAGGGCGGCGCGCACGCCCGCGGCGGTGAGAGCGTCGAGTGCATCGGTCGACCCGGTGAAATCGTCGCCGTAGAAACACAGTGACGGTGCGAGATCAGCCATTTCCCATCCCCCGATCCATTCGGATGCGACCGAACTTGCGGATCGACGCCGCCAGCGCCGGACGATCCGCAGCGTAGTCTTCGAGTGCCACACCGAGTTTCGCCGCTTCCCACGCCTCTCTGAGCGCCCGCACGCCTCCCGAAGCACCGTGGGGGTGACCGAGGATGCCGCCGCCGGCGAGATAGAGAACGTCGTCGCTTCCGACCTGCCGGAAGGTCTCCGGTGCCTGCCCGCCCCACTGTCCGGAGGAGAAGACCGGCATCGTCGGGCGATGCTCGCCGATGGGACGCAGGCAGGCGCGCGCCGACGCGGCGACCGAAGCGTCCTCCTCGAAGAACTTGCTCTGGAGCCCGCCGACGTGGAACTGATCGACGCCGGCCAGGCGCCAGAGCTTCTGATAGGGCTCGAAGTCCATGCCGAGACCGGGATGGCGCGTCAGCATGCCCCACCCGGCGCGGTGGCCGTGGATCGGCAGAACTGAATGGCGGCGCAGGTCGGCGAAGGCCGAAGGGCCGCAGGCATTCGGCGAAACCATGATGCAGGTGCCGCCGTGGCGCGCCACGAGATCATGACGCCGCCGCATCTCGTCGCCGTCCCCGGTCAGGTTGAAGGCGTACATCGGCCTTCGCCCGGTCCGCTCGGCCACACGATCGAGCGCCCGCGTGACGGCTTCGACGCGATCGTCGAAGCGGCAGATCGGCGGATCGCTCAGACACTCGTCGTCCTTGACGAAATCGATGCCGGCGTCCCCCAGGGTCTCCACCAGGGTTGCGATCTGATCCGGCGCGAGGCCGAGCTTGGGTTTGACGATGGTCCCGATCAGCGCACCGTCCGCGCGGCCGATGATCTCGCGGGTTCCGCGCACCCCGAAGGCCGGGCCCGGAAAGGCACCGGCGAAGCCTTCGGGCAGATCGACGTCTTCCAGCCGGATCCCCGTGAGTTCCTGCAGTTCGAACAGGTTGCCGAGCAGGATCGCAAAGAGCGAGGCGATGTCGCGCGCGAAATTGTCGATGGGAAACGAGATCCGGGCTCGGGCGCGGACCGATCGCGGGTTGCTGCCCAGACCGGGCAGCGACGTCGGCAGGGCGAGGGGGCATCCGGTCTCGACGATGTCGAGCGATTCCACCCGCCCGCCGCAGCGATCGATCACCTCGTCGGTCTCGCCGGGGACCCGAACGAAGGAACCGATCGACTGTTCGCCGGCGATCAGGTTCGCGGTAAAATGGATGTCGATCGGGCCTTCGATTAGATAGGTCGCCGTCAATCTTTCACTGTTCATGGCCGCACCTCGATCAGACGATGCGTTCGAAAAGGGTCGGGTAATCGACGACGAGACCATCGCCATCGACCATCAATTCGGTCTCGAATTTTCGGAAGATACCTTCGTATCTGTAGGTCTTGCCCGGTTCGACGCAGGTATAGGCCTGCTCGACGGGCTCCGGCACCAAACTCGGCAGTGGTATGAAAGCGACGCGGATGGTCCGCCGTTCTCCTGCCGCGAGATTCAAACGGCGGATCGGCAGGGTGTTGGTCAGGGGCGTCGCCGAGATGTAGACGTCAATGCATCCGTCGAGTTCCGGAAGAGGGTCACCGGCCGCGGTCCGCCAGTGTCCGTTTCCTTCTCCGACGAGCGCCAGGGAGCGACCGCCGACGACGTCGATCTCGACGCTGCGGACGGCCCAATCCGGCGAGCAATGAATTCGGTAGGCGGCTCCGCAGGGACCGAACCGATCACCGATCACAACGCTCTCGATGTCGATTCCGGCCGGCGTCTCGACCAGATTCGCATACTCAATCCCCAATCCGTTCAATGCCTTCCATCGCATCGCGACCATCGGAGGTCCTCCTTCTCGATCAGCCAATAATAATTAATTATTTTTTATTGACAAGAGTGGGTGCGCTCTCTCATGCTCCTCCTCGATGGTCTGCAACGGTTCGAAGCCGGCCAAAAGTGACGAAGGGGAGGATGACGTGACGGTTTTCCAGCGTGATTTCGCGACCGAGCCGCTTCGGATCGCCCGAGGCGAAGGCGTCTATCTCATCGACGAGGACGGGAACCGACACCTGGACGCGATGGGCAGTGCCGGCGTGGTCGGCATCGGTCACGGCCGCACGGAAATCGCGGCGGCGCTCGCGGCGGCGGGAGACACCGTCACGTTCGTCTACAACGTCGGCTTCTCGAGCCCGTGGCAGGAGCGTCTCGCCGCTTCACTGCTGTCGATCGCACCCGCCGGAATGGGTTCGGTCTACTTCTCTTCTGGAGGCTCGGAAGCCAACGAGACCGCGATCAAGCTCGCACGCCAATACCATCTGGAGCGTGGCGAACCTCGCCGGCATAAGATCGTCTCGCGCTGGCAGAGCTATCACGGCGTGACTCTCGCCACCTTGTCCGTTTCTGGGCGCACCAGTTGGCGCCAGCCCTTCGATCCCTACCTGCTGCCGGTCGTCCACATCGCGCCGCCCTACGACTATCGCTGCGCCTATTGCGCGGGCGACGGCGGATGCTCCCTCGCCTGCGCCGACGAACTGGAGAAGGCGATCCTCTTGGAAGGTCCGGAGACGGTGTCGGCCTTCTTCGCCGAACCGATCATCGGCACCACCTGTTCCGGCGTGGTGCCCCACGCGAACTACTACAAGCGCATCCGCGAGATCTGCGACCGTTACGGCGTCCTCTTCGTCGCCGACGAGGTGTTGACCGGCTACGGCCGCACCGGCCGGCCCTTCGCCATCCAGGAATGGGGCGTGAAGCCGGACATGATCACGGCGGGGAAGGCGATCGCCAGCGGCTATGCTCCGCTCGGGGCCACCCTCATCAGCGAAGAGATCACCGACTTCTTCCGGACGGGAAAGCGGCGCTTCGTCCACGGCTTCACCTTCAGCGGCCATCCCGGGTCCTGCTTCGTCGGTCAGAAGGTCTTCGAGATCATGACCCGCGAGAACCTGTTCGAGCGTCCGGCAACGATCGGAGCCCATCTGTTCGAACGCCTCGCCGCGCTCGAGCAGCGCCATGCCTGCATCGGTCAGGTTCGCGGCCGGGGCCTCTTCGCCGGCATCGAATTCGTCGCCGACCGCGCCTCTCGCCGCCCCTTCGACGAGACGGAGAGGTTCACCGCGCGTCTCGCTGCCGGCATGCGCGCCCGTGGCGTCATCATCAACCCCGGCGTTCCCGGCGCGAATTTTGGAAAGGGTGGCGATCACATCCAGATCAGCCCGCCCTTCGTCATCTCGGAAGCCGAAGTCGACCAGATCGTCGAAGCCCTCGACGACACCCTGACGGCCATGTCCTGAGCCGTCTCACCGAAGTCCAGGAGGAACCCATGTTGAAGGCGGAAGTCTGCCGCGGCGCCAACGGCCGCGTCGTCGTGATGGATTCGATCACCAAGCTGACGGCGGACGACGAAGGCGCCGTCATCGTCTCGGCTTCGCACGGTGGCGCGAGTTCGGGCGAATTTGCATTGGCCGTGCCGCTCAAGGCGGTGTTCTTCAACGACGCCGGCTTCGGCAAAGACGACGCCGGGGCGGTCGCTCTCGCCATGCTCGACGACCGGGCGACCGCCGCGGGCGTCGTCGCACACACCAGTGCGCGTATCGGTGACTCGCGGGACGCCTGGGAGAATGGTGTGATTTCCCGTGTCAACCGCGCCGCGGCCGCCATGGGGCTGCGCGAGGGGTCTCGCCTCAGCACCGCCCTCGGCGAACTGGTCGGCGCCTGATCGATAGATCTGCAGTGACTCCATCGAAGCGTGAACGAGCCCAGGAGGGTCAATCATGAAATCGCTGTTCGGTTCGCTCCTCGTCGCCTCCGTCGTCGCCCTCGCGGGCATGACGTCCGCAGAGGCCCAGACTCGCATTCGGATCGGTGGCACCGGAACGCCCGAAGGCCCCGATACGAAGGTCATCGAATTGTTCAAGTCGAACATGGAGAAGCAACTCGGCAACAAGGTCGCCGTCGAGATCTATCCGGCCTCGCAGCTCGGCACCTGGAGCGAGATGGTCGAGCAGGTCAAGGGTGGCGTTCTCGAATGCATGTACGAGAGCGTCGGCGACCTCGGGTCCTACAATCCGGTCTCGAACATCGAGGGCGTGGCCTATCTCTATCGTGACGAGGACCACTTCTTCCGCATCTGGCGTGGCCCGGTCGGGAAGGCGATCATCGCGTCGATCGCCAAGGATTCCGGATTTCAGATCGTCGGGCCCGGTTTCCGCGGATTTCGCCAGTTCCTGGTCAAGCGGCCGGTCGACAGGCTCGCCGATCTGCAGGGGATGAAGATCCGTGTCCCCGGCATTCCGGCCTACGTCACGTCGATCTCGGCGCTCGGCGTCAATCCGACCTCGATCGCCTTCGAGGAAACCTATGCCGCGCTCCAGCAGGGCGTGGTCGATGGATTGGAGCAGCCACTCGTCGCCATTCGCGATCAACGCTTCTACGAGGTCGCCGACCACCTCGTGATCACCAACCACATGGCGGAGACGATGGCGTTCATCTGCAACGCGCCCTGGTACGCCAAGCTCGACGCGCCAGTTCGCGCGGCCTTCGAGAAGGCCGCCGACGACAGTGCCGACTGGTACCGGAAGTACACCGACGAGAACAGCCAGAAGATCATCGACGAATTGAAGGCCCACGGCGTCAAGGTCCATACGCCGAACTTGGCCGAATTCGCCGAACGGGCGGCGACCGCCAAACACGATCCGTCGCTCGATCCGATCATCGCGCAGTTCCGGACCGTTAAGTGATCAATCTGCGGCCCCGTCCCCGGGACGGGGCCGCTCGGGAGGCGGCTCATGATCAACGTGGTTCGGCGGGTCGGGGAAACCCTGCGAGCGATCCTGCGGCAGTCGCTGGCGGCGCTGCTCGCAATGATCATCGTTCTGGTCTTCGCTCAGGTGATCGCGCGTTACTTCACACACATCGCAACCCATCACCTCGCGGAAATCTCGCGGCTTCTGATGATCTGGATGGTCTTCAGCGGTGCGGCCTTGTTGGTCGCCAATCGCGATCTGATCGTGATCGACGTGGTGCATCAGGCCTTGAGCGGCAGGGCGCGCCGGCTGCTCACAGTGGCCAACGACTTCCTGACGGTCGTCCTTTTGGTGTTTCTTGGCATCCACACCTGGCAGTTGATCGAGATCGCATCCGGCAAGATCGCGCCCGCCTCCGGGCTGTCCTACGTGTGGTTCTACCTGCCGCCGATCCTATTCTGCGTGCTGGGTACGTATTTCATCTTCGAAAAGCTCGTCACGTTTCGGGAAGATGCCACACCGCAGACTGAGACCGACGCCACCATCGTGCCTGAGGAGCAGCACTCATGACCATGCTCGCAACCCTGTCCGTCGTGTTCTTCGTGCTGACGATGATGGCGGCGCCGGTCGCCGTGTCGATGGGGGTTTCCGCCCTGGTCGTCCTGGTCGTCTGGGGCACCCCCGGGGTTCTGTTCGCGCAGAAGATCGTGAACGGCATCGATTCCTTCCCTCTGCTGGCGATCCCGTTCTTCATCCTTTGCGCGACGATCATGAACAGCGGCGGCATCACGACCCGCGTCATCGATCTGTTCGCGAGTGCGCTGGGTCGGGTTCGGGGAAGCTCGGGCATCGTCAACGTCGGTACGAACGTCTTTCTGTCCGGCGTGTCCGGCTCGGCGGTCGCCGATGCGGCGGCCAGCGGGGCTCTGCTGATCCCCGAGATGAAGAAGGACGGCTATTCCGGGGCCTTCGCGGCGGCCTTCACTGCCTGTGCCGCGGTACTGGGGCCGATCATCCCGCCGAGCATTCCGCTGGTGATCTACGGCGTCATCGCTCAGGTCTCGATCATGAAGCTCTTCCTCGGCGCCTATGTCCCGGGCTTCATCATCGCCGCTGCGCTGGCCGCCTATGTGAGCGTGGTGGCGCGGCGCAAGGATCTGCCGGCTCGGGGGTGGACGTCGTGGCGCGAGATCGGCCGGAAGTTCCGCGTCAGCGCCTGGGCTCTGAGCATGCCTGTTCTGCTGATGCTCGGTGCCAAGGGCGGGCTCTTCACCGTGACCGAACTCGGCGCCGTGCTGGTCTTCTACGCGCTCTTCGTCGGCTGGGTCATCCATCGTGAATTCGAATGGCGGCGGTTTCCGGCCATGTTGACCGACGCCGCGCTTCAGACCGCCAACATCATGCTGATCGTCGGCATCAGCTCCTTCATCGCCTATCTGATCGTCGTGAATGGCATTCCTCGCGACATTCAAGCCCATTTGAAAGCGGCTGAACTCGGGCCGCACGGGTTCATGCTGCTGGTCAACGTCGTCTTTCTCGTCGCCGGCATCTTCCTCGACTCCACCCCGGCGACGATCATCCTCGTCCCGATCTTCCTTCCCTCAGCGATCGGCTACGGCATCGATCCCGTCCACTTTGGCCTCGTCGTCGTCCTGAACCTGATGGTCGGACTGGTGCATCCGCCGATCGGCCTCAATCTCCTCATCACGCAGGCTATCTCACGCGCGCCGATGACCGAGGTCGTCCGCGAGAGCCTGCCGCTGATCGCCGTCGTCCTCGCCGTCCTGGCCCTGATCACCTACGTCCCGGCCACCGTCTTGTGGCTGCCGAGCATCCTGGGAACACCTTGACGGCGGCGCCTCGACGGGTATCGAGTGTGGATCGAAAATCATTGATAATTGTCGATGTGCGAGGTCGATTCGATGGCACGGACCAAAACCTTCGCCGGGAGACCGGGCCTGGACGAAGTCGTCGCCGACGGAATCCGGGAGAAGGTCCTGTCGGGCGCCCTCGCTGGCGGCGCCCATCTGGTCGAGGCCGACCTCGGTCAGGAATTCGAGGTGAGCAACGGGACGGTCCGGTCCGCCCTGCGCCATCTCCAGAACGAAGGGCTCGTCGAATATCGACCGAGGCGGGGTATGTTCGTCGCCGGGCTCGACGCGGCCGAAGCGCTCGAACTCTGCTCGCTCCGCAATGCCCTCGAAGGTCTCGCCGCGGAACTGGCGAGTCGGAACAAGACCGACGAAGATGTTCGGATCCTGCAAAAGATCATGGACGACATGAAGCTCCGGACGCAGCGACGCGACAAGCGCGGCTGTATGGCCTCGGACATCGCCTTCCACAAACATGTCGTGGCGATGTCGAAGAACAAGCGACTGATCCAGATCTATGGGCTGCTCGAAAGCCAGATCAGGTTGTTCATGACTCTGACCGAGCCGATGCATGTCGATCTGTTCGCCGACATGCTGCCGCTGCACGAGCCGATCGTCGAAGCGATCGTCTCCGGCAATGCCGAACGCGCGGCTCATCTGTCGACGATGCACAATCGCCCGGACGGCGACGCGCTGGTGGGTTTTCTGTCCTCCGATGCCGACGGAGCCGATGGGAGGAAGTTGGGTTCGGCGGCTTGAGTTCCGACGACAACTGAATATTCGAGAAGAAAGTCTTTCCGAATTTGCCCGAAGTCGCTCATCGGAAGACGTATAATCAATAACATATCATGCATATATTCAATTGATCGACGCCGTATTCGAGCGGCTTGACCAAAGGTATGAATCATAATTGTCGAATAATACCGATGTGTTTATCAAGAAAGATGTCGTATCGAGATTGAATGCGGGTTGATTCTCGGTGGGAGAACCTCGCTGCCGGGTTCATTCCCCTGCTCGGACAGCGATCGAAAACTCGATGATCGCCGACGCGTTCATCGCCCGAGGGGGGCGATCACGACCGCGCCGTCGACGGTAGCGGAGATCCAGATCTCGTTCTTCGAGGCGTCGACGGCGAAGTCGGCCGGCCCGCGGATCGGCAGACCGACGTCGAGCGTCCCGACGACCGATCCGTCGGGAGCGAGCCGGAGGAGGGCGCCGGCGATCGGCGGATCGATCGCCCGCCAGTCGGAGACCACCATCGGGCCGTCGATCAGCGCGCTCTCGGGATGGGCGAAGCCGGTCACCACCTTCGGTTCGGATGCCGCGCGGGCCGGCGGCCCGGCGAGGGTGACGGCGAGGGCGAGGAGGACGGCGGACGTCGTGGGTCGCATGGGATCCCTCCGGTTCGAGACCGGACCAGGGTGCCCGACCCGTCCTGCCGACGCGGCTCCGAACCGCTCGAAGATGAACCCGTTCCGGTCACGGCGCCTTTGCCGGATCGGCGCCGGCCGCCTATCCTTCCCGGCATGACCGATCGAACTCCTTTGAATGCCGCGCTCCGCGCCGCGCTGCTCGCCGGCCTCGCCGCCTTTCGCCGCGAAGGGGTGGCGGGGACGACACCCCATGCGCCGGGGCTCTTCTCCTATTGCGCGCTGTCGCGAGAGCGGTTGCTGTCGGTAAGGCTGCCGCGGCCGATTCTCGGCGCCGTCCTGTCCGGGGCGAAGGAAGTGTGGCGGGGCGATGCGGCCGAGCGGCTCGCTGCGGGAACGCTCTTCGTCTTGCCTGCCGAGGTCGATCTCGACATCGTCAACGAGCCGGACGAAGGCACCGGGCTCTATCAGTCGCTGGTGCTCGAGATCGAGCCGGACGCGATTCCGGACATCGGCCCGCCCGACTTCGCATCGGCGGCGGCCTCGACGACCGTCGCCGTCCGACCGACGACGGACCTCGTCGAAGCGACGATCCACGCCGCCCGGGCCATCGCCGACGGCCCGGCCGGCGCGACCGTTCGATCGGCGCGCCTCGCCGAACTCCTGGCGTTGCTGCACGACGAGCCGGCGGCAAGCCCGCTGTTCGACATGTCGGTCACCGAGCGGGTCGCGCGGCTGGTGCGCGGCGGGCTCGACGCGGATTGGACGGCGGCGGGTGTCGCGCGTCGTCTGGCGCTGTCGGAATCGACCCTGCGCCGCCGACTGGCCGGCGAGGGACGGACCTTTTCCGACATTCTGCGCCGCGAGCGCATGGAGGCGGCCCGACACCTGATGGCGCGCGGTGCGGCGAGCGGCACGGCGGCCCTTACGGTCGGGTATGCCTCTCGCACCCACTTCGCCCGCGCCTATCGCACGGTCTTCGGGGAAAACCCCGTGCGATGAGGGGTGGCCTCAGGCATTGGAAACGTCGCGCGTCTCGCCGATGCCCCGGCGACCCCTTCGTGCGGCTCCGTAGGCGCCCGGCGAGCGGCCGAAGGTCCGGCGAAACAGGCGCGTGAACTCCGAAAGATCGGAGAAGCCGCAGTCCAGCGCAACGTCGAGCACGGTGCGATTCCCCTCGGCGAGCGCCGCCGCTGCCCGCCGCAGCCGGTGCGTCTGCAGATAGGCATAGGGTGTGACGCCGACGACGCGGCGGAAGATCCGCAGGAAGTGATGCCGCGTCACCTGCGCGTCCGCCGCAAGATCGGCGAGGCTCAGGCGATCCTCGCCCTGCGCCTCGATCCGCGCCAGCGCTTCGGCGACGCGGCTCTCGTCGCGCGCGCTCACGGCCCGCTCGGTGCCGGCCCGCGACAGACGCAGCGCGGCGCCGACGACCGCGAGGGCGATCTCCTCGCCGCGCTCCGGGTCGCCCGTCCGCATCCAGTCGGTGGCCGCCGCGAAGAGCGGCGTCAGGTCGCGGTGCGGCGCGAGGCGCGCATCGGGAAAGGCGACCGACCGCACGCCGCCGAGATCGGCGGCGATCTCCTCGACGAAGGCCGGGTCGCAGCGGAAGGCGAGGCATCGATCGCCGCCGGGAAGCGGGTGGGAACAGCGGTAGCACCGCCCGACCTCGCCGAGCAGCAGGGATCCCGGCGAAAGAAGCGTGCGCCCGCGCTCGGAGCGGTAAACGAACTCGCCGTGCAGCACCGCCGCGACCAGCACCTCGTCGTGGCGCTCCTCCTCTGCCTCGACCCCCGGTGCGCACCGGCAGACGACGTCGACGGCCCGCCATCCGGCGCCGTCCGCCAACACGGTGGTCGAAAGCGCGCTGCGCTCACTCACGCCGACACCTCGTCGAAGGCATCATGTCAACAATCCCCAAGCCGATCGCGCGACCGTCGTCCAGACTGCGCCGCATTCGGGGCCGTTCCCGACTTCAGCGCATCGGAAAGGACGCATCCATGATCTGCCGCATCTGGCACGGGTGGACGACCCGTGAAAATGCCGAGGCCTATCGCGGCGTCGTCCTCGGACGGGTCATCCCCGGCATCGAGGCGATGAACATTCCGGGCTTTCGCCGGATCGATCTCCTGAGTCGGGAGGTCGGCGACGAAGTCGAGTTCACCACCCTGATGTGGTTCGATGCTCTCGACGACGTCCGTGCCTTCATGGGCGACGACTATGCGGTAAGCCACGTACCGGCGGAAGCTCGCGCCGTTCTCGCGCGCTTCGACGAACGCGCCGCGCATTGTTCGCTCCTCGCGCGCCGGGACCAACCTTACGGTGGGTGAGCGGCGGCGAGGCGCGTCGCGAGGGCGGATCACTCCGGGGCGGACACCTTGCGGCTCGATCGCATGCAGGGCCGCTTCGTCACCGACGGGTCGGCGAGAAGGCGCGCGTAGGCCGGCGTCTCGACGCCGATCAGGGCGATCCGGCCCGCCGCGTCGTGGTGGATCCCCCAGCCGTGCGACTTCACCAGCGGCGAGGCGCGCAGACACGGCCGCCCGACGGAGAAGAACGCCGCCCGCGCCTCGGCGGTGTCGGGGGCCGCGTTGCGGCGGGTCTCGATCCGCCAGAGGAGATCGTCGCTGGTCAGGACGTAGGGCGCGGCATGGAGCAGGTCCCATTGCAGGGCCGCGATCGTCCCCGGACGGGCGGGGACGATCGAATGGTGCCGCTCGCCGTCTTCGGAAACGGTGACGAGCGTGTCGAAGTAGTTGGTGCTGTGGAGGGTCATCGTCCGTCTTCCGTTCGCATTCGGGGCGAGGTTACGCCGACCTCGAAATTCGACGCCGAGGCCGGCGTCTCCCCACTCACGCCCGCAGAAGCCCGAAGCCGATCGTATCACCGTGACCGAGGGCGTAGCCGAGGTGGATCATCATCTCTGTCATCGGCTCGAGATGGCGGGCGTTGGAGAGCCCGCCGGCGGCGATCGCCTCGAGGCCGAAGTCGCGCACCAGCGCCGACACGGTCTCGACCGCTTGCGCGTCGTCGCCGGCGACGAAGACCGGGATCGCGACCGCTTCGCCCGCCGCGCGCTTCGCCAGCACGGAAGCGAAGAGCGTGTTGAACGCCTTGACGACGTGCGCGTCGGGAACACGCCGGGCGATCTCCTCACCGGCCGAGGTGGTGTGGCCGATGGTCAGGCTCATGAAGTCCGGTGCCAGCGGATTGGTGACGTCGACGACGATCTTGCCGGCCAGCGCGGCGGCGATCTCCGGCTGCTCGGCGAGCGCGATCGCCTGCTCGTACCTGGTGGCGAGGATGACGACGTCGGCACTCGCCAGCGCGGCGAGCGGTTCGTCGCGGCTGCCGAGCGCGCGCACCGAATGACCGGCGGCCGCGGCCAGCGACGCCAGCGGACCGCCCATGGCGCCCTTGCCGAGAATGGTGATGTTCATCGTGGAAACTCCCGTGGGGTTGTCGATGAAGACGAGCCTAGTCGGGCGCTTCGTGCTATTCTTGCCGTGAAATGACCAATGATAGGGCCAAACGGACAAAGCGGACCGATCTCGTCGACCCCGACGCGACGGCGCGGCCGGTCTTCGTGCTGGCCGACCGTCACGAGCACCTGATCTCGCCGTGGCATGCGCATCGGCGGGCTCAATTCGTCCACGTCAGCACCGGGGTCCTGACGGTCGCGACCCGCACGGCACGCTACGTGGTGCCGCCGCAGCGCGGCGTCTGGGTCGCGCCCGGCGTCGAACACAGGATCCAGTCGCCGACGCCGTTCTGGCTGACGACTTTCTACGTCGAGCCGGATCTGGTGCCGGGCGCGGAGCGGACCCGCGTCGCCGCGGTCGATCGGCTGACCGACGAGCTTCTGATCGAGGCGTCCAGCTTCGGTGGCGACTATCCCGAGGCCGGCGCGCAAGCCCGCGTGATCGCGGTTCTGCTCGACCGGCTGCCGGCGCTCGAAACGATCGACGTGGTCTTGCCCGAGCCGAGCGATCCGCGCCTCGGCCGGCTCTGCGACCTCCTCCGCGCCGATCCTGCCGGCAACGAACCGCTCTCCGAGGTCGCGCGCCGGGTCGCGCTGACCGAGCGGACGGCGGCGCGGCTCTTCCTGCGCGACACCGGCCTCACCTTCGGCACTTGGCGCCGGCACATGAAGCTGCAGGCGGCGCTGGTGCATCTCGCCGAAGGCGCGAACGTGACCCAGGCGGCCTTCGCGGTCGGTTACGCCGACGTCTCCTCCTTCATCGCCGCCTTCAAGCAGTTCTTCGGAAAGACCCCGGCGACGATCCTCGATCGGGGATGACCACCGCATCGCGGCTTCACCCTTCGGCTTCGACGACAACGGACGGCCGCATCGCCGCGCGGCGCGACAGCGCGAGCGCGCCGAGGGCGAGGACGAAGAAGCCGACCGAAGCGAGCGGCAGGACGCCGAGCCCGTAGAGCGGATGCAGCGTGCCGGCGGCAAACGAGCCGAGCGACATGCCGACGTAGATCGCCGACGAATTGAGCGCGAGGAGAAGGCCGCGCATTTCGGGGGCGAGTTCGACCATGCGGCGTTGCTGCGAGGGCATGAAGACGTCACTCGCCAGCGCCCAGAAGACGAGGAGCGCCACCGCAACCAGATAGATCCTCGGGATCACGGCGAGAAGGCCGAAGACGACGGCGAGCCCGACGAGCGAGACGACGATCGCCCGGTCGGCCGGCCATACCCGCGCGATCCGGCGGGCGACGACATTGCCCAGCACCCCGGCGATGCCGATCACCGACAGCGCGGCCGAAACGGCGGCGGGGCCGGCGCCGAAGCGGTCGGCGAGCATCGGCGCGATCATCGTGTAGGTGGCGAACATGCCGGCCATCTCCAGAACCATCACCGCGACGCCGAACCCGGTTGCGGGATGCCGCAGCGCCTCGAAGAGATCGGCCGGCCGAACCCGCCGGCCACCCGAGCGATCGTGGACGGTCCGTGCGACGAGTTGCGCCAGCACGGCTGTTCCGATCCCGACGAGGGCGAACATCGGCCGCCATCCGACCGTCGCGCCAAGCCAGGCGGCGAGCGGCACGCCGGCGACCGAGGCGATGGTCATGCCGGAGAAGACGACGGCGAGGGCGTGGCCTTGGGCCGCGGGCGGCACCAGGCTCGAGCCCAGCGCCGAGGCGACCGGCCCGACCGCCGCCGCCCCGAGCCCGGCGACGATCCGCGCGGCGAGCAGCACGGAGTAGTTCGGGGCCAGCGCCGACCCGATTGCCCCGACCGCCATCAGCCCGAGGCCGACGAGAATGAGCGTGCGGCGAGGCCGATCGCCGTAGAGGATCTGCAGGAGGGGGGCTGCGATCGCGAAGGTGACCGAGAAGGCGGTGACCAGCAGGGCGACGGCGCCGCGACCGAGATCGAGCGAGGCGGCGATCGACGGCAGGGTGCCGATCACGGCGAGCGAGCCGGTGCCCATGGCGAAATAGGCGAAGCTGAGGAGGCGGAGCGAGAGTTCGGTCGAACGATCCGAATTGGGATTGTCCATCGCGGGTTCTCCATCTGGAAAGGGATGGACATGTGGTAACGGTCGGCGGATCATACTTGAAATCGATCGTCTATATTCGAGGCATAGCTACGGTGAATATGAGGGGGATCGACCTCAACCTCCTCGTCTCGCTCGATGTCCTGCTCGACGAGGCGAACGTGACGCGCGCGGCGGCGCGTCTCGGAGTGAGCCAGCCGGGGCTGTCGGCCCAGCTCTCGCGTCTGCGCGATCTCTTCGGCGATCCGCTGCTGGTCCCTTCCGAGACCGGGCGCGGCATGATCCCGACGGTCCGGGCGATGGAGATGAAGGACGCGCTCCATGTGGCGCTGGCCGATCTCGAGACCGTCGTTCGCCGCCCGAGCGGGTTCGATCCGCGTCGCGACGACCGCACCTTCCAGATCGCCGCCAGCGACAACGCCACCATCGTGCTCGGTCTGGCGCTGGTCGAGCGTCTGCGCGAAACGGCCGGATCGGGGATCCGTCTCGCCTTCCGCGGCGCCCGCGCCGACACCATCGCCGGCGATCTCGAGCGCGGCGACGTCGATCTGCTGATCGGCTCGGAACGGATGGTTCCGCCGTCGGCGAAGGCGCGGAAGCTCCTCGACGAGCGCTACGTCATGGTCCAGCGGCGCGGCCATCCGCGCGGCATCGCGGCCCTCGATCTCGATGCCTATTGCGCCCTCGACCACGTTCTCGTGTCGACCAGCGGCGGCAGTCTCAGCGGCTTCGTCGACGAACAGTTGGAGGCGTTGGGGCGGCGGCGGGCCGTCGTGCTCTCGGTCCATCAGTTCCTGCTGGCGCCGACCATCGTCGAGGCGACCGACCTCGTCTCGACCCTGCCCGGCCGTCTCGCCCGCCGCTTCGCGACCCGCCTCGACCTCTTCGATCTGCCGTTTGCGGCGCGGGGCTTCAGTCTCTTCGCCGCGTGGCATCCTCGCGTCCACGCCGACCCCGCCCACGTCTGGCTGAGGGGCGAACTCGCCGCCGTCGCCGCGACGCCGTGACGGCATCGCCAGAGACGATGCCCGGTCGCGAGATCGAACCTACATCCGGCGTCCTCATCACGCCGGTCAACGCTGGCGCAGCCCGGCGACGTATGTCACGAGGATCGTCTCGACGAGGGCATCCGTTCCACCCGCGGCGTCGCGGTCGGGCCCGAGCGAGCCGTCGAGCAGCAGCATCGACAGGCCGTGCACCTCGGCCCAGGCCGAGACCGCCGCGACGCGCAGGCCGACGGCGTCGGTGCTCGGACCGAGGTGCTCGGCGAGCGCCGTCTGGACCGGCTCGAAGCTCGCCCGTTTGGCCTCCGTCACGGTGGGGTGCCGACACCAGTCGGCGACACCGACGCCGTACATCAGTCGATAGAGCTGCGGATGGGCGAGCGCGAAGGCGACATAGGCCCGGCCCAGGGCAACCAGTCGCGCCTCGGTCGACGCCACCCCTTCGGCCGCTTCGCGTTGCGCGGCGGCGAAGGCGTGGAAGCCGTCCTCGGCGAGCGCGGCGAGCAGCGCCTCCTTGTCGTCGAAGTGATTGTAGGGGGCGGTGCGCGAGACACCCGCGCCCTGCGCCACGGCTCGGAGCGACAGCGTCTCGGGGCCGTCCCGCTCCAACATGTCGCGCGCCACCGCGATCAGGACGGGCTTCAGGTTGCCGTGGTGATAGCGGTCGGTGCGTTCCGCGCCGGCCTCCGCGCGCTTCCGGTCCATCGGTCCTCTCTTCATGTTGACAACGTCCACATTCATTCGCATCATCCCATGTAGACGATGTCAACATGACCCTTGAGCCGGCCCGACCGGACCGTCGGCCGGAAAGGATACGATGATGGACAGGAACGAGGATCTCGGCAATCCGGGGCGGCGGCTGGCGATCGGCGCCGCCGGAGGTCTGGTGCTCGGCGCCGCCGCCGGGCTCGCGGGCGGCTTCGCGGTGGCGGGCGGGGCGCGTCCGCCGGCGCCGGTCGTCGTCGACGGCGCGAAGCGTTTCGCCGGAAAGGTGGTGGCGATCACCGGCGCGACCTCGGGCATCGGCCGAGCGACGGCCGAGGCCTTCGCCCGCGAGGGTGCGAAGGTCGCCTTCTGTGGTCGTCGCGAGGGGCTCGGCGCGGAGGTCGAGCGGGAGATCCGAGCGACCGGCGCCGAGGCGGTCTACATCCGAGCCGACGTGCGTCGCGAAGAGGACGTCGCCGGCTTCCTCGACGGCGCGACGAAGACCTTAGGCGGTCTCGACATCCTCGTCGCCAACGCCGGCATCACGCTCGAAAAGCCGCTCGCCGACTTCACCTCGGCAGAGTGGGACGACGTCGTGAACACCAACCTGCGCGGGGTCTTCTACGCCATCCGCCACGCCGCGCCGAAACTGATCGCGCGCGGCGGCGGCGAGATCCTGGTGACATCCTCCTCGGTCGCCGATCTCACCGCGCCGCGTCGCGCCGTCTACACCGCGACCAAGGCGGGTCTCGTCGGCCTCGTCCGCGCCGCCGCGCTCGATTATGCGGATCAGGGCATCCGGGTGAACGCGAGCCTGCCGGGGACCACCGACACGGCGCTTGTCCGCCGGGTTGCAGGCATGGAGGGGGTGCCCGACGCGGTCTGGGCGGTCGGCGCGGCGCAATGGGCGAAGTCGCACGTGCGCGGCCTGAAACGCATGGCGACGGCACAAGAGATCGCCG
>ERZ1645187.1886-NODE-1886-length-18931-cov-6.040898_pt1 | contig 18931 bp, 23 predicted proteins | sample MGYA00575352_ERZ1645187 | MGnify/ENA primary metagenome ERZ1645187 (study PRJEB40837, sample SAMN11349314) | freshwater sediment metagenome | isolation source: river sediment | host: Sediment | place: India: Wazaribad , New Delhi | collected 2017-02-21 ... | reverse complement strand
CCCCCCCCCCCCCCCCCCCCCCCCCCCCCCCCCCGCCCCCCCCCCCCCCCCCCCTATGCCCCTCCAGCATGTAACACATCAACACATCACTATATGTCGTCGCCATTATATCTCCATCCGCCATCTCGTACATATCATTGTGCACCGCCGCCAGAAGTAAACTCACCATTTCACGGGGCATATAAATGGCAATACAATGACGACAAGGTGGAAAAACAACTTGGGGAATGGCGGTTCGCATACGGTAAACTGAACCAAGACGGATTCACAACTCTACAAGTCGGTAATCGGCGGGGCGCCGTTAACCCACAGGAAGTAGGCCATCGATATATTTTCACGCCGATAGCATGGACGTTGGAGAACCGCCATTGAGTAATAGCTGGAAAAATCGCTATATGTAGCCGAGGAGTACCGCCGTGAATAAAGCCGTCATTGCGTTGCTGTTGACCGTGGTTGCCCTAATGGCGTTGGGCCTTGTCATGCTGGCCTCCCTGCAAGGCGCGTATGCCGGAAGCCCCCAACTGCACCAACCCACTTTGGGCTTGATGGTCAACCAACTGATATGGATCGGCATTGGACTGGTGATAATGGGCGCGGTCTCGCGCGTGGACTACCGGCGCTGGCGGCAAATTGCCACTCCGTTCGCGGGGATGGTGTTCATGCTCCTGGTTGTGGCGCTGATTCCCGGCATGGGGCCGAACTACTACGGGGCCAGAAGATGGTTGTATCTGGGACCCTGGGGAACGTTTCAGCCCTCCGTCTTGGCTGGGTTGGCTATCGTGCTGTTCATGGCGTGGTGGTATTCCTCCGAAAACCCACGCTCGCCCAATCTGTTCTGGGTGCCGGTTGCCGTAATGTATGGATGGACCACGCTTATTTTTGTCGAGCCGGATTTCTCTGTCGCGGTGTTCGTCTTGCTGACAGGCTGGGTGCTGATGATCCTGGGGAAGGCCAGATACGATCACATCATCATTTCCATTGTCTTGCCTGTGACCGGATTGATGTGGGCAATATCGAAAGACCCATTCAGCCGGGCGGGCTTGATGGATTTCTTCACCCGGGATCCCATTGCGGAGCCCGCCTGTCTTCCGGGCTTTGTGATGGCATTGAAGGCCGGCGGGTGGACCGGCGTCGGCCTCGGGAATGGGCATTGGACCCGATGGTTTCTGCCCGAAGCTTCTGGCGGCCTGGTGACGGCGGTCATCGGGGAGGAATTAGGCCTGGCAGCCTTGCTGATAATGATGGGTATGTTTGCCGTCATGGTTGTTTCAGGTGCGTATATTGCGGCCAAGGCCCCGGACCGGTTCGGCACCTTGCTGGGGACGGGAATGGTTGCCCTGCTGATCATTCCCGTCCTCCTGAACTTGGTGTCCGTGACCTGGCTGTTCCCGATGAAGGCATTGCTGCTCCCGCTGGTAAGCCATGGCGGGTGGGCGCTTTGTGCCACGCTGACTGGGGTGGGGGTATTGTTGAATATCGCCAGGACAAAGCCGGGAGAGTCCAATGAACCCAAATGAAGCAATTCCAATGGTATCTCAACCCGCGGCAGGCCATTATGTTTATGAGATCTCACGGGAATTGTCTCCGGGGGATAAGGTGGTCTGCATCGATGCCAAAGGCTTGCAACGAAACTATGTGCCTGGGCCGCCGGTGGAGGGGCATCTCTATTGCGTTCGCGAGGTGTATGTTGACAACGGTCAGGTCGGAATTCTGCTCGTAGGCATCCGTGGTCCGACAATGGTTTCAAGTCTGGAATGTGGTTTCTTGGCCAGCCGCTTCCGCTGGGTTCACAACTGAAGAATGCCCTGTCATGAAAATCCTATCCATTTTACCCGTCGATTATGAAACGGTGGCTCCGCATGTCGCCGTCCAAAAGCGGGAGGACAAGCAAATCCTGACTTCGATGCCCTCCCGCGTATGCAACTCGTTCGGCGTGGCGCAGTTGTTGTTGCAGGAATATCCGCTCGCTTATGACGTCATCATTTCCACCTATACCCCTGACGAACTGCTGCCGGTGCGCGATCTGGTCGCCGGGGCGTCGGGCCCCTATGGGGCTGCCACTAATCACATCACCCGAATCCTGACGGATAATCCGACCGCTTCGATGGTTCTTTGGACGGGTGCCATTTCCAAGGAAATTGATTTGCCGCCGGAGCTGTCTGCTCGCATCTCTCTGGTTCTGCGGAGCTCTTCCAACTTCCGAGGGCAGTTGCTCTGCGGCGAAAATGCCGATAGAGATTTTCTGCGCTACCAGATCACCCGGGCGCTGACCGGACTCTGCCTGATGCTGAACGAGAAGGGCCAGATCATGCTGGAATCAATTTGCTGGCGGGGCCTCGTCGAAATGGTTTTCCAAGATCCTGACCACCCCTTACCTGTCAGGCTCTGGTTGCGCAAAAGCATTCTTTCCATGGATCATGACATGGAAGAATTCATGTGGTTACTCAATCAAGATCATGTGACGGCACAAGGGGTGGAGTCCTTTCTGGATGGTCATCCGTGCTTCCCTCTTGGCAACTACATGCCGGTCCGTCGCTGGATGGTCGGTTTCGGTCGTGATGGACAGGATCGAATTGAGCCGCCGATAAACATCCTGCTTGAACCGGTCTGGGTCGCCAAGTTCTGGAAAATCCCGGGCTTAAAGACTCCGGCCTTTCCCTGTCCGCGAGGGTCTGTTTCGGAACGGCAATTGTTCTGCCAACTGATGGCGATGGCCCTGTCACAAATGCGCGCTAAACGCGAATCATTCAAACAGCCGCAATTCCTGCGTCGATTAGCGGATGCAGGTCTTGCCGGATATTCGCCCCGCCTTGCGTTGGTTCTCGGAGGCAGAGACATTCCGGCTTTTCCTCGCACCCCGCCACCCGGAGTGGAGAAAAATAATGCTATGTCATATCAAGAACTGCTGGGAATGGTACGGACAGAAATGGCGTGGCTGGCGGCGCCTGCAAGCCCGCCTGAAAATCTGAGGTATCGAGATGTGATCCTGCGGGAGCTCAAGGTCAAACCGGAAGCGCCGAGGCCGGGGCAACCTTCAGTGAAGGTCGCGCGCCTTTTGACAGTCCTTAATGATAGCGGACTCGATATATATGCAGCCGCGGTTATTGGGAAAACCGTGATGCGGTATTATCCTCTCGACGCCGTACGCGTGACTATGGCCGGATGCGCGGTTTCTGGAAACGAGTTCATGAGCATGCTGGCGCTTGAAGCATGTCAGGGTAAACAGCTTCTGGTTGAGGTCGAAGGCCCCCGTGCCATCGCACTTCTCGAAGAGTTGACTGATTTATTCAACAAGGGTTTTTACAGCGAAGAGCATATGCTTCCGGTTCCGGATTCCCACCATGAGTATTGCCAAGGGCCCGGCATCAGCAGCCCGGTCTCTGGCGGGCCTTGCTAAGCCACATATGCGAATTAGGGAAAGAACAGATGGCATACGAGCATACATTCAAAATGGGGGCGGCCTATCGCAACGGCAAGCTCTATGAGTTTACCTGGGATTGCGTAATTGTCATGAAAGGCTGGCCGGTGATGCGGGCATGGCAATGGACCGGAGAGTATGCTCGCCCATGGCGACATGTTAGGCCGCGTCTGGAGCGGATTTCTTTGCATGGGCTTTCGCGCATGCCGGATCCGGACAGCCATCCGCCGGAGCCGAACGGGCAGATGCGGTTCCCTTTTGCGTACTCCTTTGTGGCTCGGAATGCCTATCGGGCGTTCTGGTGGGCTGTGCCGGAGGCGTACCGCCACTTGGTGATGCCGTTTCGGGACCGCCGCTGGCACATGCTGGCGCTGCTGGCCCGATGTCCGGGGGCGGATGACCTGGCGGTTAGCAATCCCGCGCTGGCTTTTTGCCTGGCGTCGAACTGGGCGTTCCACAAGCCAGCTGTGTGCCAGCCACTGCGGGCCGCCCGACATCTCGTTTACAAGAAACAACGCCAGATACTGGAGTGGTTGGGCTTCCCCGGCACGGAATCGACTCGGCAGATATTGCGTCGGATTCCGCCGGAAAGCATGACCGTTGAATTTTTGGCGGTTGTGCGCGGGGCAATCCGATCTTCCAAGTGGTCCCGCCGTTTGGGCTTCATGAAGCGGATTACCGAGGATGTGTTTCGCATCATCACGACGCCTGATCTTTCGGCTGTCGCCACCTTTTCGTTGCTGGAGGAGATATCACAGGAACCGCGTCCGGACCGGAATACGGTGATGGCATTCCGGATCAGGGATATCCTCCGCATGGGCGAGGTTATGTCCCGTAAAATTCCGCGCTTGCGTTCGGTTGCACAGGTGAATCAATTGCACGATGATTTGGCATTTGACTTGAATCTGCGGGATGCGATTAACGGCGGGTCTTTGCCACCACCTCCGTTCCCGGGCGTGGACGGCATGATCGAACCACTGGAAACATGCCAGGAACTGGTGATTGAAGGTCGGGAACAACATCATTGCGTCGCCAGCTACGCGGAAGAAGTTCGATGCGGGCATGTGTATGTCTATCGCATGCTGAAACCCGAGCGGGCAACGCTGGCAATCATATCCCACCGTGGAGGTTGGCGGTTAGACGACATTCGGGGTTGTTGCAACGCCAATGTCCAGCCTGAAAGCCTTAATACTGCTTTGGAATGGTTGCGTAGCCATCAGTCTACGGACATGGGAAATCAGATGGTAGCCCAAGTGCAAGCCCCCGATTATCCCAATGACTTCCCATTCTGAAGATCATATGATCATTGCATTAAACGACTATTCAACCATGCGAAGTTCGCCAGTTATTACGCTCGACGATCTAAAGCGGTATGCAGTGGATACCATTCCAAAAAGGCCGCATCAGGTTAATCAAATTGATTGGTCCAGATAAACCAAGCGCTATCAAGTATTCTGCGATTTATCTCGATGTGATAACTACGGAGAAAATGATGATTAAGCAACCGAATGACAACATTCTTGTGGATCACTACACTGTTGCGGTAGGCCCCGGGGGGACAATATGTATTCCGAAGGACTGGCAGGAATTCTTTGTCGCCGGCAAGTCGATGAAGGTGGTTCTGCTGCCTGCTCCCGGACCCTCAATCTGGTTGTTTGCGGGTCACGAATATGAAGCGCTGCTCGCCATTGCGGAGCGCGCGCCGCCTGATGAAGAGACCGAGAGGTTCCTGGCGCAATTCGGAAAGCCATGCGAGGCGGTCCTGACGTCTAAATATGCGTTGATGCTTTCCGCGCGCATGCGCCACCGGCTGGAAATCCGAAAGCGGGCCATCCTCATCGGCTGTTATGACCACGCGGAAATCATGTCGCCGAAAGCCTGGAAAACAATCGACACCATTCCGTCAGATGTATTGGCCCAAGCTGTCCAAGAATTGGGATTATGACGAATAATACTGAAGTCGGGGGGAATGGATCACGGGAAGCAGGTCTCATCTCTGCCACAATCAATACACATGTAATCTTGCCCGTAGCCGTGTTCTTCGGAATGGCTGCAGGGCACAAACTTAAACAGACCATATTGTTACGGACGTGATTAACCTCAAGGTAAAATGGGGGGCTAAGGTCATTAGCGAAGCCTGGTTGCAATCATGAGTCAAGGAAGTATGAAATCATTATCTCCGATGCATCCTAATGAGTGTACAACTGTTCGGATTGGCAGAATAATCGGATGCGGATCTGAACGCGCGATGACACAAAGGCAATTCGCAATGAATGACTATTTATGATGGCGATTTCAGGATCAACAATTCAGGAGTATCGCGGGTGCAGAAATTGAAGGAACGAATGATTCATGAGTGCAATATTGGCCAAACGCCTCACCTTGCTGAATCGACGCGGGATGAGCATCGAACTGATGGTGGAGTTAGTCAAGACCGCCTATCGGGTCTGGCCGCGCACCCAAGTGCGGTATATCCTTGGCGACAAAGTCGTCGATGGTCGAAGTATAATGGGGATAGTTAGTATCGGGGCAGATTGGGGAGATAAATTGCTGGTCGAGGCCCATGGACTGGAAGCTCGGGAAGTGCTGGAAACCATCACTGAGCTGTTTAACAAAAGATTCATGATGGATGCGGACTGGTTTCCCGTCCCCACCGCCCGTGCAGAATGGATTGAGCGACCGGATTCCGAGGAGCCGCCGATCCCTGCGCAACCGGGAGATCGAACATGAAAGGGAAACAAGCCGATAAGAATAGCAGGGTCAGTCGTGTCCGACAGCGCTATCTTGGGCATCGGCAACTCGCGGTGTTTGGGTTCGGAAGTCTGAATCGGTATAAGAATCCTCCCTTCCTGAGCGATAATGAGGAATGGCGCCTTGCTAACATTGCCGAATATGGCGTCGACCTTGTCCACCTTCCAACTTCCAAATGCCAAACTTCCTTCAATGGGTCGTCCTGCACTGTAGATCTCCGCATAGATCTTCCATGCAGTCCAGACGGTGAATGGATGGCTCTTCCCAACGCTGAAGTGAGCTTTGTTAATGTTTTTAGGAATCGAGACCAGAGCGATGAGCGGGATTTGCTAGGATTAGAGGGATGTATCACCTCAATCGCTTTCAGTCCCGATAACACTCAAGTGGCCGCTGCATCGGAAAAGGGGGATATCGCACAATGGATGATTGAATCGGGCGAGCCTCTGTCGGTATGGCATGGACATGCCGGCGGCAAAACCGTGCTATGCTACGATCGTGATGGACGGCAAATTCTCAGCGGAGGTGCTGATGGCTCTATCCGACTATTCGATGCCCGTTCGGGAGATGTTATGACAGTAATCCACCCGCGCGATAAAACGCCGGTCATTTCGCTAAGCATGAATAAATACGGCAGCCTTTTCCTCGCCACGGCTTCGGACAACCATGCTCGACTCTGGAGTTGCAATGGCATATTGATGGACAATGTCGAGGGGCCTTTCTCAACTTTGTCTCACGTTTACCTCGATGCCATAGGCCGCTATGCCTTTTTGCAGGATGATTGGCATGGCGCCGGGTTGTTCGAGTTGGAATGGCGATAAAGATGCAGACTGCTAGGGAGGGAAAACGGTGAAAGAAGTGCTGCTTGTCCTTCTGGTTCCCATCACACTGGTGGCCATCGCCGCAGTGCGAAGTGGCGCGGGCTTAACCAGCGCATGGTCGGGCCTCTGTGACCAACCGTTGTGTTTTTCAATACAACTATTCATGGCCATGTTGGGAGTGATCCTGATCGCATGGACGCTCTCCGTTGCAGGGTCCATCGTGCGTTGGCTTGTGCGCCGGCTATATGGATTGTCCGCCGAACGCTTACGGCTCGGGCTCGCAGCGGAAGGAATGATTGCCGGTTTGTTATTCATCGGCCTCGAGCTCGGTCGGACTTCGCCCAAGTCCTATGTCTCTCCTGATTCCGCCTGCCGCATCGAAATTCGGCGGTTGAGTTGGATCGAAGCCCCTTTTGGCCATGGGATGGGTTCTTTCTGGTTCGTCCCATTATCCATCACCTATCGGGACAACCAAGGCCGATTCATCGTGGAGAAGGCATCCGAATATGAAAGTGATTACCCCGGTGATTCGGCGTGCAACCGCACGATTCTCTGGAGTACCAATGGAGCCTTGCGCGCCATCGTGGGCTTTTCCGTATTGGACAACTGGTACTTTTTCCCCGATTCGGTCGAGGGCAGCTTCAGCCAACCACCCGACCAGGCTTTCGCCGCCTATCTGCGAGGCGAACCAGTCGAGGTCGTAAACCGAATGATCCGGGAATCGCAAGCAAAGCCGAATAATCCGGATTGAATTCCCCGTTCAGATCGCATTGATCTAATAACACATGCCCATCGCCACGAATAAGCAGAAAATTGAGCACCCGATCCCTGCTTCCAACGGCTGGCGGCACCTTCGGGCAGTATTGAACTTACTTTCTTGGCTATTTATCGGCATTCTCATTGTCGTGATTCTATCTTTCCTGCTCCATGCCTTTTGTCACTTCTGCCCCTTCACGTTTTCCGTGATCCATCCCAACGAAGAATTGCCGATGCGATATGGCTATGTATTTTCCACCGAGCCAGAGCCGGAATGGAAAGGCAAAATTGCCTTTGGCGGCTGCATGGTCATGCCTATTTCAACGATTTGTCCGCGTTGCGGCTGGCCCATGCGCTACTGCGATACCACCGCCCCGGATGCCATGCCCCATCTGGATGTGGACGCGATATTCTCCGCTTCCCTGACCGAACAGGCCCGGGCCTCGTTGCGCACCTATGTCGGCCAACTCATCACGGCCCATCTAGCGGATGCGCCGGAAGCGGTTGTCGCGGCGGCTGTCGGGAGGTCCGACCTATGGTTGGCGGCCAGGAACCATGGATTGCACCGGATGGACCTCGCAACAGGCGCTTGGACCACCAACCGCAACGGTCAACCTTGGCGATGTTTCGTCCGGGCCATCGCGATTAACGGGGATTGCATCCAAGTCGAATATTGCCCGTTTAGCGCGCCAACCTATTTCCAAACCGCCACGACTTGTGATGGTGGTCGGACTTGGCGGCTTGCATCCGGATCTCTTCCCCTTCTGCCTTGATGCGGGTGCCGTTGGTTTTGTGCATAGCTCGATCTGACATCCAGTTAACCTCGTTCCAATCATTAGTTTCTCATCTGAATGGAGTGTAATCCCAGCGCCACATCCGATCCTGCCCGGCGCGGAAGGAACATCCTCTCGACACCCCATGATTCCACTGCCAGTTGGGAATACGGCCTTGCAAAGCGGCATAAATATAAGAAACTGCTCAATAACTTTTTCATAGAGAAGAATCAAGTGTGGACCATGTGGCACCAGGATGCGCGGGTATCGGCGAGCAAACTCAGGTAAGGCGAGACTCCCACACCTGTCATTACTATTGACGTTGCAGTCAGTATCCGGAAGGAGCCGATGACATGTCTGAACCGCGGACATATTTTGTGCCTCCGCCGACAGAATGGGGTTGGGGATCTGTCGTAGCGGTTGCTGGGCTTGTTATAGTGATGGTCGTTATTTTCTTTACAGGCAAGTCTCCGCAGCAGACGCTGAAAGGCGAGTCGCCGTACAAGCAACTGGTGCCTCACGCCAGTGGCATGCGCGGGTCCTCTGAGTATGCCCGTCTGTCAGAACAGCGCGGGATCACGGGGGGGCAGGCTCCACAGAGTGGTCTCACCCAGGGCCATGCTTCACTTCTCGACGCACCGGTATCCGAACAGCAAAGCAGCCTCGCTAGGATCGTGTCACGAGGTCTCTTCGGGATTGAGTTGGATAAGATTCGCGTGAAAGGCTGGCGCAGAGTGGTGGTCTCCACCATCTTACTATTGCCCCTCAGCATGCTCACGCTTGCCACACTGGTGATAGGGAGTTTGTTTCTAGGCCTCATCAGGTTACGCCTTCTGTTCGGTCTGGCTCAGCTTGTCTTCCTTGCGGGACTTGGCTTCTGCCATACCATCATTTGGGGATGGCCGATCAGTTCCCAGGAATGGGCCACCAAAGGTGGCATTTTCGTGATCGTCGGCATCGTTTGGTTCATTATGGCGGGGTGGGGATGGAACGCCAACAGAGAGGAGCGGAAGCGTGAAGGCACAACTCGTAACCCCCGCAGGAAGAGATGCCCTGCAACAACTGATAGACCGCTTCCATCTCGGCACGAGCGAGGCGAGCATCATTGTCACTTGTCTCGTGGGGAGAATGGCGGAAGCAGTGGTGCACGCGGCTGCTGATGCAGGCAGTGTTGAGCGATTCCAAAACTTCATCACGGACCTATGTCGACTGGGGTTCTTCGATAAGGAACATGCACCACGGGAAGCTCTTGACGATGCTAGCGCCGCGACAGAAGAAGTAAAGTGCGTTTCCCTTTGGGCTGCCTGCATGGATGCTTTCTGGTTGACCATTTGTGGTGCAACAGGCATACGCGAGTCATGGGGCCTCGAGGTAAACGCAGAGAGATACGGCCGGTGGGAAGAGGACTTCTACTTGGGGGTTCGGCTGTTTGCGCGATTGTCTGAATTTGCCCCCAAGGGATGGAAATGGTCGACGGATGGGCGTATTCCTAGAGTGCATCTCTATTGGAACTACATCACTCAGGACACAGACTTCACCGATAACCTGCTCCTCAAACTTGTCGAGTATGCCCATGACTTTGATGTCACACCAGAAATGGTCGGAGAATTCACTCTCTACTTGGACGCCGTGAGATCAGCCGCAGATGCCTTCGGCGAACTAAGGTCGTACGATCGTATGCGCCGTATGGGGCAATCTATGCCGAGGACAAAGAAAGGTTTCCTCGCACTTTTCCGGAAGAGTGTGTCAACCACCGAGCCGTCACTGCCTGAGTTGCAACGCCGGTACAGTGACTTCATGCTGCAACTGCAATCCCAAGTCGGTTTCGTATGAGGCGGCAAACTCCATTGCGGCGAGAATATTTACGACTAGGATTGTATATCGACATTCGATAGAAGAAAGGAGCAGTGTTGAAATGAGGTTGCTGCAGATGATCATGGGGTCGGGTCGCCTGATTCGGGGCCTGGATGCGACTGCGCTCGATGAGCACGAGCGGGCGGTCCAACGCTTGGCATCAATGGGCGGTAGCGTTGTGCCGCGGATACTGCGGGAGCTTAGTCAAGAGCCCGACAAAGAGCGTTCGCCTTCTGTGGTGGTAGCTCAGCAGGGCGGCAGTGTCGACCATGTGATTGCTAACAGCGTCTATGCAGGGTCGCCGGCACCAGCAGACATGCCCCCGGAGCGGGTGCTCAAGGTGCCTGTCGCCAGTCGTCTGATTGCGATAGGGAAGAACCGGCAGTATGGTCTTTGCCTAGCCTTGGGGCATATCGGTGACGAACGGGCTGTCCCAATCCTAACCGCGAGACTCTCAGACACGAACAGTCACGTGGTATCCGCAGCTGCAGAAGCACTAATCCGCATCGGTACCGATGCAGGCCTTCTTGCGGTTCTCCCTTGTATAAGAAAGGATTCAGATCTTTCCTGGCACCTAAATGTAATGGTCCATGCAGACAAATTGCTTGAGTGGCGAAACAGTGATGCGGCTCGCGATGTGCTGGCGGCACTCAAGGAGCATTGACAGAGAATACGCTTGCCGAACCTAGCGCTTCGTCGTACTGGCGGAAGCCGCGTTGACGAAATCCCAGTTCGGCAATCAAAGCAGGAAAGCATTAACTTGTCTGGCAATGACACAACCACAAGCCTACAGCCGGCCATTAAGGTTGTAGGGAACGCAGCTGCCCCATCAATTCAATCCGCTAGTTTCCTATTTCGTTGGACCGCTGTCGCTGCCGCAGGTTGGGTCGCAGCCTTTTTTGCGACATGGTCGACGTTGATCTTTGTCCATAATGTCACCGCCGCGCTAGTTTCACAATTTGCCGTAGGAGCGGGGGTCGGCGCCGCGCAGTGGTTTCTCCTGCGCAGCCGATTGAACCGCGCGGCATGGTGGATTTGCGTTACCGCTATCAGTTGGGGCATGACATGGATCATTTTCGAATGGCTGTTCTCATCCCTTGGGTTTCACGACACTATGGGTCCTGCGATGATGTCCATGCGTGTTTTTCCGCCCCCTTTGGCCTATGCCGTAATAGGACTTATCATTGGAGCAAGCCAGTATTTACTACTCAGAAGCCGAATGCGCCGAAGCAGTTTATGGATTCCTGGCACGTGTTTTGGCTGGTGGCTTGCAGCGGTCGTCGGCGAATTCGAATTTCACATGCTGACACCGGCGCCAACGTACGTGCTGATAGAGATTTTCGGATGGTCGTTGATGGGAATCGTCGTGGGGATCGTGACGGGATCGGTAATGCTTGGTTTGTTGCGCATGGCTCCGGAACGCGGCGGCAAGATCAAGTCCAGTGACCGCAACTGTGAGGGGGCGTGAAATGACACACTCGCCGAATACAGGCATGTGATGCGGCAAGAAACTCTCATAAATGTTGGCACCGCAAACTGGGGCAGGTCACGGTGGGGCATGACGTTGGGCAAGATTCAGTAGAGGAGAACGCACATGAAGAGCGAACGGCAGTGGCGAATTGAGGTAGGCAAGTCTGTAAAGCAAGAGGCAGACCGAATGGGCCTCACACAGGTGTCATGGCAAATCGTGAAACTGCTGCCGTCGGCTGGGATTGGCGACTTCGAAAAGATCGAAGTCTCGGGTACTGTATCCTGTCACCAATGCGGCAAGCCCATCTCATTCACCAAGACATTCACATGGGGAATGCTCGCGCAAACGACCCTCACCTGTACGGACTGCAATGTTGACATCATGTTCGGCGCCTATGACACTGAGTCGGCCGGTGCAAAACCTCTGTGGGTCTACGCTGCGCCTTCTACCGAAAGCGCATTTCCGTCGCACAGGAATGACATCACCATCAAGACAATTGATGGCTTCGTCGCACCGGCAGACGGAAGTCCCGAGAGAAAGGACGATTCACCTGCTCACGTCACCGTCGAAGCTGATTCGCTTAAGGCGGCGCGCGACTTGGCGCGAGCAAGGACGCCGCGCAAGCAGTTTACTCTCGGAGAGACGATCGTGCGGAATCCAACGACGGGTGCGGTTGAAGGCGATGGTATGACGGAAGCCGAAGCCCGCGACCGGGCGCGGGCCCAGATTCCACGCGATGCCATTCAGACAGGGGAAACCCTCATTACGCAGGCTGGTCTTCAGACCAAGACTCTTAGCGCACGTACTGAAGACATCGCAAGGGCAAACGCCAAGGTCTACGGGAGGATTGAGAGCATCCGCCTGTCGAAGCCAGAACGTCGCGGCATATTGGGCTTCGGGCGTAGGCTCCTGAACGAATACGAGATCACACTCAATTGTCAGGCGCGCATGCGCCTGACGTACAAGACCACCGCCTCACTCGATGTCACAATAGGCACGCTCCCCCAACACGCTCATTGCCAAGTATGTGGCAAAGAGGGTTTCCTCCAACAGGCCGGTTCGGAGCTTGCCTTCTACGCTTGTGTATCATGCACGGAGACTTACTGTGCCGCCATTCAAAAACTGACGGATGCACTCCTCGGACCGTTGGCAGCTCTTGACCGTAGCGGCAGTATTGAGGAACGACAGTTCATGAAGCGCATTGACGCGGAGTACCAAGCTCAGCTTGGGGCCGTGCCGACTTTGAAGGCGTTTCGTTGTTGGCAATGCGGATCTGCTATTCCCCTTGCCTTGGAGGCAATCTGCCCCTCGTGCGGAATGTATCAGAATGCTCTCCTTCGGTCCGGAGCAGGGAAACAATGATGCCGTGTTCATGCCCAAGGCGTTCCAGGCTATCGGCGCCAAAGCGCGCCTCAGCCTGAATGCTGACGTTGGCGCAAGGGAAGATAGCGAGAGATTGAACATGAGGACGTGACGATATAATGACGATCAGGCTGCCTCAAAGACTGCCGTCGGGATGACACAGGATGATCGTAGATGAGTATTAACCCACTGGCGTGGAAAGCGCTGCAAGAGGAGGAAAGGAGGCGCAATACTCCCCCGAGCGCCGAGTATCTGGCTGCAAAGAAGGCCATATTCAAGGCGATGCAGCTCCAATTCGGAATCCTGAAACAAGGCGTCGCAGTGTGGAATCAATGGCGCAAGGCGAATCCCACAGTGATTCCGAGTCTGTCGGGATGGGCATATGACTTCGGCGAGCATCACGAACTGTTCGAGGGAGTGGATCTACGGGGGGCGAACCTCAGCGGGGCAAATATGAAGTTTGCTTATCTCTGCGGGATGGATCTTACGGGTGCAGACCTTCGGGGAGCGATCCTATATAGCGCGCACCTTGAGAAAGCAATCATGCGCAGGTCAGACCTACGGAGAGCTGACCTCGAACACGCCCATCTCGAAGGCGCGGACCTTTGCGGGGCGGACTTAGGGAGGTCTAGATTCACGGGCGCCCTTCTCACCGGCGCTGACCTTTCGCAGGCAAACCTCCGATACGCCATTTTGGAGAGTATGTTCCTGGACGGAGTTAAGTCTGCCGGAGCAAGATTCTTCGGTGCTAGATTCATGCACGGTAATGGAACAGCCTGTATCTACAGGAGGAGGAACATCTATACATGGTGGCAGTTCTGGAAATGGTGATCCCTGTTCATGCGAGAGATGCGGCCAACAAAGCACGCGCGGATACGGCTTGCAAGCACGCCGATCCTCCGCGCTGACGTTCGCGCCCCGCAGATATGAATCCAGCCTCCGAATCAACCGAATGGCCCGTAAACGGCACGCTCGACCTGCACCTGTTCCAGCCGAAAGAGGCGGGCGATCTGGTGCCGGTCTATCTGGAAGAGTGCCGGAAGCGGGGCATCCTCCAGGTCAGGATTGTCCACGGCAAGGGCACGGGCCAGCTGCGGGAACGCGTGCATGCCGTCCTGCGCAGGTTGCCGGGCGTGGGAGGGTTCGGCCTGGCGCCGGAAGGCCTTGGCGGGTGGGGGGCGACGATAGTGACGCTGAAGAATTGAAACCCGGCCAACAAACAGGCATTGTAGTGCCCGTAGCTAAATGAAGCACAACATCTTATAAGGACTGCGTACTATGCCCAACATCATGACCGCTCTGAAATCCGAGATCTCCCGCCTTGCCCGCAAAGAGGCCAAATCGGTAGTCGCGCCCGTCAAGAAGGCGTCGGCGAACTACCGCGGCCTGATCGCTGGGTTGCGCAAGCAGATTGTTGCCATACAGAATGAGGTGGCCGCGCTCAAGCGGGCGACGCCGAAGGCTGACAAGGCTCTGGTTGGCGCGCAGGAGCCGCAGGGCCGCTTTTGGATAACTGGGAAGGGCGTAAAGACGCTCCGCAAGAAACTCGGCCTAACTCAGGCCCTATTCGGCAAGCTGGCGGGCGTTAGCGTTCCCACGGTCGTCAACTGGGAGGGAACTGGGGGCAAGGTGGAGATCCGGCGGAAGGCGACCGTGGCGCGGCTGCAGGCCATCCGGAGGATGGGGAAGAAGCAGGCGGCGGAGATTCTGGGCGAGGGGAAAGCCAAGGCGGCGAAGGTCGTCAAAGCCAAGCCAAAGACTATGCGCAAGGCCAAGATGACCTGATCGGCGAGTCTGCATCGGTCGGATTTGGTGGTGGTGGAACGCATCGACAAATACTGGGTGGTCGGGGCACGAGAAGACGTCGGGCGGCATTCGCGCTGCCAGCATGGACTCGTGTACGCCTATGTTAGCCATGTCTTTGCCGACCAGAATGGCATGTCGTCAAGAGGATCAAAGTCGGCGTGTACTTCTTCCGCCCTCCTCCGGGGCAGGATGGTTTTATGAAAGTTCCAGGACGAATACCCCTAATATTGACAGTTCTGGACAATCAAGCATGCAGGGGAGGCAATATTTGCGCCTGCTATTCAATTGCACTTTCCAACCCCAGTGATGCCTCTTCAAGCACTGGATATATAGCGGTCGATCAAATTCTTTCAAGAAGACTCTGAAATCCGTCTGGTTCGATCTGCCAGACGCCCTTGAACGGGTCAGCAATGTCATAAATCACAAAAACAATGAGAACCGTGTTGAGCGTTAGCAGACTGCCCAACACCAGGCGTCCGACAAGGGACGGAATGGGCATGAGGGAAAACGCAAACAGAAGACAAACCGAGAGAATTAGAATTAACTGCCTGAAAGGGGATGGCAATTTTTCGTGCGCAGCATGCAGCCGTTCCATGCGGTGAGTCGTGATGCTGGCAATGGTTGCAACCAGCCGCTCCAAGGCAACCCCATCGCTTTCATTGGTCCGCCGGATTTTGTTAACGCTTCGCATGATGGCATAGACTTCTTCCGGCGTATCCATCTCGACTTGCGTGTGACCCCTCATCGCCGGCCATTCCTTGTTAAGGATTTCCTTCACATATCCCTTGATGTTGTCCTTGATTTCCTTAACGAGTTCGTCTTGGCCATCCACGTATACCAAGTAGTCTCGCAGGTCCTGCAAATCATCGATTTCGGCGTGGATCCTATGCTTGAAGGCGTTATAGTTCTCTGAGACGAGAAACATCGCAAATCCCATAATAATGGCATACATAGCTCCGAAAACCTCGAAGAAGCCTTGCATAATCCCCGAATCAATGTTGATGGGTTGCCACAGCGTCCATAGAAAACTGAGGGCCACGATTACTAGCGTTGTCGCAACCGTCTTTATGTACATTCTCATCTCCTTGCTTTCTCCATACGTTGTTCTGTTCTAACCGCCATAAGCGAACCTATCTAGCATGATAGGAGATCCGACAGGCAAAGCAAAGGTTCAATCCCGGGGGTGATTTCTAAAGAAGGCGAGGAGGGGGGCGAGAAGTACAAGAATATTGCAGCATTACTGTAGCAGTTGCGCTTTACATCGCATTGGTAAAGTGATATTTATACATGTTCACAGTTAACATTACAGTTGGCGCCGTGAGTGCGAGCAGGTCAACTTGAATTGAACGATGGCGAACCAGCGCGTGGAACACAACGGTGATCGCCACATTCGAGTAGGTAGCGGAAGAAAACATGATCAAGTGGATAAGAAATAGAGCTTTATTGAAGGCCGTTGAACGTGGAAACTTGACTAGAGTCCGAAATCTCGTTGCCAAAGGCGCAGATGTGAATACGGACTGCAGTGCTGGGGAATACCTTGGCCCACCACTGCGTAGGGCTATAGCGTGCGGCCACTTACCCGTGGTGCAGTTTCTTCTTGACCATGGTGCCACAATGAACGTGCAGAAACTCGGTTGTAACAAAACGGTCGCACTGCACTGGGCTGCACGCTCTGGTCATCTTCCTATCGTCGAGTTTCTCGTTGGCCAAGGGGCCGATCCAAATGCCAAGACTGGAGGATGGAACGGCAGTTGCAACGACGAAACTACAGCGTTGCACGAGGCCATCGATAATCAACACTTAGAAATTGTGAAGTACTTACTGACACATGGGGCAGATGCAAACACAAAAGTCAATTACGGTCGATCACCGCTTGAGAAAGCCGTCCTTTGTGGAAATGTTGCTGTGGCCAGCATTCTTTTGGCGCACGGCGCGAAAGCTAATACGGAGGATGATTTACACGGGACGCCGCTGAGCACAGCCGCTGTGAGGGGAGATTTGCATCTTGTTAAACTCTTGGTGCAACATGGCGCGCGCGATCTCGACCGCGCTTTGGACGCCGCCATCAGCGGCGATCAGGCGGACGTGATAGGTTTCCTCGCGGCCCAGGGTGCCAACATTAACAGTAAGGACAGCGACGATATTTCTATTCTGCACAAGGCCGTGGCTAATGGGAAAGTTGCGGCGGTCCAAGCGCTAGTAACCCACGGTGCCGATGTGGACGCGAAGAATAGGCTCGGGAGAAGTTCTCTAGACTATGCCATATCATTTGACGTGCCTCCGCGCCCGGTGATCCGCTACTGCCCTGCCTGCTCCCAAGAAGCAGCAAGGCAGATGATTCCGATCCTGGCGAGCCGCTCTAGACACCGATCCAGATTCGATACAAAGCAGAAGTCATAGCGTCCAATCGGGTGGCCACGACTGTCCGTTGATGGACAGCCGGGGAGGGCTTTGAGGATCTAGGGTGAGCGGTTATCCCGCAGGCAGTGTGTGCTCATATGAGTGGGTTGGTCTTTCTGCGGGCCGGAGCCTTTGCGTAACCACTACATCGCTTTTTCACCGCGGCCTTGATCCTTCTACTCTGGAGATCGAGCGATCATCCCGACACCCGCCGCAGAAGCGTGGTCGGGACCAGCTCGCAGTCAACAAGGGCAGGCCTTTTCCTCGCGCTGATCCTCCTCGGGTTCCGACAAATGGGGGGGCCGCGCCCCCACACTTCCGCTGCATGGGTCTGTTTTCGCCTGGTCCCCGTCCGCCTTCGGAGTCATGGAGGGCGCGACCACCTCGCATTCGAAGCCCAGCGACCGCAGGCGGCACGCCAGGACGAATCCCGCCGGCTCCGCCTCGTAGCAAGGGGAGACGCCTTTCTTTTCCATGCCGTACTTGTCCTGCACACGCCGCAGGACATGTACGAAGGCGTTCAGGTCCTCCGGGGCCTTCCCGTATAGTTCTGGTTCCCCCCGTCAGGCCAAAGCGAGAGCAGGCGATGGCGATGGTATTTTGTTCTTTATGCGCGTCGATTCCGAGGTATGCTTTCTTCATAGCCTGACATGTGGGTTGTTGTGGCTACATTTTTGCGGATAAGCTCGGCTTGCCGGGCAGTCTGCGGATGAGGCCGCAGGCCACGTCACTGTTTTACTTGGAGGTGGCTGAGCCCCACCAGCTTCAGCCATAAAGTCTGGACTACGATGACAAGGAGACGCGTAATGACTGGTCTGCTGATTAAGTCATATAAGTGCGATTTCTGCGATCGCGAATGCACATTTCGGGTCATACCGCCTGAACAGGCGGCGATTCGAAACAACCTTCCGTTTTCATATTCAAATCTGGGGCCGTCTGGTGATCTCGATCGATGTGTGAAATGCCAGAAGATATGCTGCCAAGTGTGCTCGCAAAATGCGGGGTTCAGCTGTCCAAGTTGCGGTGGAAGACAATGGGAGATCGCTTTTCGAAAGGACATCGTTGACTCGATGGTATCGACTGAGAGCAAATGGTGGCAGTTCCGGAGGCAACGCATCCGTGCTGGTGAGGCTATCGCCACTTCGGACCGCTCCAGCCAGAGAACGAACGAAAAGGGGGGAAAGAGAGGTCCATCCAAGCAAGAGAGAAAGAGGATGCGGAAAGAAGAGGGGGCGAGAAGGGCCGCCAGCATGGAGAAGTGCCCGAGATGTGGGAGACAGGAGCCGAATCTTATTGCCGTGATAGCCTACCCGTCACTAACAGAGAGACTTCTCTGTTCTCAATGTGCACGCGCGACAATGGGTCCCGGAAGCAGCGGTATCAACATGGGCGCAACTGCTAAGAAATGGTGGCAGTTCTGGAAGCTGTAGCTGCGAACAACGGCCTGCTGCTATGGCCCACAAGCTGTCGCTACGCGATCGCCTTCGCACGCTACAATCGTATATCGTATTGCCCGCGGGCC
>ERZ1645187.1885-NODE-1885-length-18935-cov-5.319333_pt1 | contig 18935 bp, 15 predicted proteins | sample MGYA00575352_ERZ1645187 | MGnify/ENA primary metagenome ERZ1645187 (study PRJEB40837, sample SAMN11349314) | freshwater sediment metagenome | isolation source: river sediment | host: Sediment | place: India: Wazaribad , New Delhi | collected 2017-02-21 ... | reverse complement strand
AAAACGTGCAAATATAGAACAATAAAACTTAACCATCAAGGAGAAATTTTGTTTAATTGTTCTGTTAATAAATAATTAAAGCAATTTGTTTTCAGTGGTTATTTTCCGCTGAAAACAAAGTATGCCTGTTCTCCATTTTCATACATCCCCTCCACCAAAATTCCACCTCTGGCATTGGCAACTTCCCTTCTGAAATCTTTTACCTCGTAAATTGGTTTTTTGTTAACACTGGTAATAATAAATCCTTTTTCGAGTCCGGCAGTTTGTAATTTGCCTTTTTCCAATGATTTTATTTTTATCCCGCTTTCAATTCCAAGTTTTTCTTTTTCAGCATCTGTCAATTCTGCAAACTCAGCTCCCAAAACTTCTGTATCGTTTTTTACCAGCTTTGTTTCGCCGTCTCTGTTACGCAATGTTACATTAAATTGTTTCTTTTCTTTATTTCTAATTACCACAACTTTTAAAACATCCCCCGGCCTGTACTGGCTGACTTTTTCCTGCAATTCAGCCGTATTTCTGATTGGTGCATTTTCAACTTCAATAATTACATCACCCTCCTTAATACCAGCCATTTTCGCACCACCATTTTCCGGCACACCGCCAATATAAACTCCTTCAACTTTGTCTAATCCGAGTTCTTTTGCTTTTTCTGCATCAATGTCACCAATGTTTACACCCAATAATCCGCGTTGAACTTCGCCGAATTTTTTAAGGTCTTCCACTATTTTTTTTTACAATTGTTACCGGTACAGCAAAAGAATATCCGGTGTATGAACCTGTGCGCGATGCAATCGCTGTATTAATTCCAATAAGATTTCCCTGTTGATTTACCAAAGCGCCACCACTGTTCCCGGGATTTACTGCCGCGTCGGTCTGTATAAACGACTCGATAGCCATCTGGCTTTCGTTGATGCCAAGGTTTCGTGCACGGGCACTCACAATGCCTGCTGTGACTGTTGAAGTGAGGTTAAACGGATTACCAACTGCCAGCACCCATTCACCTAATTTCAGGTTGTTTGAATCGCCATAAGTCAGAAATGGGAGGTCTTTGGCATCCACTTTCAAAAGTGCAAGGTCAGTTGAAGGGTCAGCACCAATGAGCTTTGCTTCAAATTCGCGTTTGTCGTTTAAAATAACTTTTATGTTTTGAGCGCTTTCAATTACGTGATTATTAGTAACGATGTATCCGTCGGCAGTTAAAATTACACCCGATCCAAATCCCTGTGCCAGTTGCTGAGGCTGATTTCTGAATCCGAAGAAATCATCGAGAAAAGGGTTGCCGGTTGTCCAGCCTCCGCCACGCACCGATTGCGTTGCAATGTGTACCACCGCATGAACCGATTTTTCGGCTGCAAAAGTAAGGTCAGGCAAACCGCCTTCTTCACCCAAACTGGCATATTTAAGATGTTGTGTTTCGGTAACAGTTACAACCTGAGGTTTTTCGAAAAACCTTGTGTATGCCCAAACTGCCACAAAAGCGCCTGCAATAACAAGCAAAAATGTCACACCTAATTTTCCAATATTTTTCATCGTTGTAAAAATTTTAAGTCAAACTTTTGAATTCATTTTTGTGTACCATTAACGCAAAAAAGCTGCCACTGTTTTATCAGTTTTTATTTGTGGCTTAAAATTTCGATAAATTAACAACTGAAAACGGTTAATGTTAATTTGATGAAAAAAAATATTCTGGTATAGAATGAAAAAATGTCAGTGTTGAATGACTCATTTACTTCGACAGTACTTTGAACCATTTTGTGTCGAGAATTACGGGTGTGTAATTTTCGATATAATCCAGCGCTTCCGACGGATTTCTGACCACAAAATACAGTTCCCTGTAAACCGGTTTTGCAAATAATTCATCATAAGAAACCTCGAATTGTTTGAAAAGAAAATCAAAAAATCCGTTGGTGTTTATAAAAACAATTGGTTTTGTATGATAAGTCAATTGTCTGAGGGTGATTACTTCCAGTATTTCTTCAAGAGTTCCGAAACCACCGGGGAGTGCAATAAAAGCATCAGAAATATCGCGCATCCGGGCTTTTCTTTCCTGCATATCGGGAGTAATAATCACCTCATGCGAATTTTCCGAGGCTAGTGAACGGTCTCGTAACATTTCAGGAATTATTCCAATGGTTTTTGCTCCATTTTCACTGGCTGACACCGTGACCGCTTCCATCAGACCCACATTTGCTCCGCCATTTACCAGCGTGTGTTCTCTTTTTGCAATTAAAAATCCCAGCTCTCTGGCATCCTGAAAATAGATGTCGGCAATGGCATTGCTGGATGAAGAAAATACACAGATATTCATTGTTTTTGCTTTGAGTATTAAGTAATGAGTAGTGTGAAAAAATCCGGATTTCTCCGGATTTTAAAGTTTATCTTATTGTATATATTTTTTGAATGCCAAATTAATGAGCCTTTATGTCTCAATACTCAGTTCTTAAAATCTATCAGTCTGAGCTTACACATCAATCTTTGCGTAAGTAGCGTGGTCTTCAATGAATTTACGGCGTGGCGGTACATCGTCGCCCATTAGCATCGAGAAAATGTGATCAGCCTCGGCCGCATTTTCTATGGTAACCTGCTGCAGAGTGCGTTTTTCAGGATTCATGGTGGTTTCCCAAAGCTGCTCAGCATTCATTTCTCCCAAACCTTTGTAACGTTGCACATGCACCGAACTTTCATTTCCATCAGCCCATTCGTTGATGAATTGCAGACGTTGCTGGTCATTCCATGCGTATGATTCTTTTTTCCCTTTCTTAACCAGGTAAAGCGGCGGATTGGCAATATACAGGTGGCCATTTTTGATGAGGTCGTTCATGTAACGGAAGAAGAATGTCATAATTAAAGTGGCGATGTGGCTTCCGTCCACATCGGCATCGGTCATGATGACAACTTTGTGGTATCTAAGTTTTTCAAGGTTCAGCGCTTTTGAGTCTTCGGCTGTTCCGATTGTTACGCCCAGCGCTGTAAAAATATTTTTGATTTCCTCGTTTTCGAGAATTTTGTGTAACATGGCTTTTTCCACGTTCAGAATTTTACCACGAAGCGGCAAAATGGCCTGTGTGCGGCGGTCGCGGCCCTGTTTGGCTGTTCCGCCTGCCGAGTCTCCCTCAACCAGGAAGATTTCGCAAACTGCCGGGTCTTTCTCCGAGCAGTCGGTCAGCTTTCCGGGTAAACCACCTCCTGAAAGTGCATTTTTCCGTTGCACCATTTCACGTGCCTTGCGCGCAGCATGACGTGCCTGCGCTGCCAGAATCACTTTGTTTACAATGGTTCTTGCATCTTTCGGATTTTCCTCCAGGTAATTTTTCAGCATATCGCTCACCGCCTGGTCAACATGGATGCTGACTTCTGAGTTACCCAGTTTTGTTTTGGTCTGGCCTTCGAACTGGGGTTCGGCAACTTTCACCGAAATAACGGCTGTTAAACCTTCACGGAAATCGTCGCCACTGATATCAAACTTCAGTTTTGACAGCATCCCCGATTGATCGGCATAATTTTTCAAAGTACGCGTGAGACCTCTTCTGAAACCGGTTAGATGGGTTCCTCCTTCAATTGTATTGATGTTGTTTACGTACGAATGAATATTTTCAGAATAAGAGGTGTTGTATTGAAGCGCAATTTCAACCGGAATTCCACTTTTGTCCGAAGAAATATGAATTACCTCGTCGATAAGCCGGATGCGGGTTTCATCAAGATACTCAACAAATTCCTTCAATCCATTCGTTGAATAAAAAATATCGGTTTTGAAATCCCCGTTTTCATCTTTTTCCCTTTCGTCGGTAATCTTCAGACTGATTCCTGCATTCAGAAAAGCCAGTTCACGAAGACGGGCTGCCAGAATTTCGTATTTGTAAACGGTGGTCTGAAAAATGGTATCGTCGGGTTTAAACGTAACAATTGTTCCTGTTTTGTCCGATTCGCCAATCACACGGGCGCTGTAAAGCGGTTTCCCGATAGAATATTCCTGCTCCCAGATTTTTCCTTCGCGGTGAATTTCGGCACGCAAATGGATGGAAAGTGCGTTCACACACGAAACACCCACACCGTGCAAACCACCCGAAACTTTGTAAGAATCTTTATCAAATTTACCCCCGGCGTGTAACACTGTCATCACCACCTCGAGCGCCGATTTGTTTTCTTTTGTGTGAATTTCAGTCGGAATACCACGACCGTCATCTTTTACCGAAATTGAATTGTCGGGGTGTATAATAACATCAATATTGCTGCAGTACCCGGCGAGTGCTTCATCAATCGAGTTGTCAACCACCTCGTAAACCAAATGGTGCAATCCTTTTTCGTTGGTGTCGCCAATGTACATCGAGGGGCGTTTTCTTACCGCCTCCAAACCTTCTAAAACCTGGATACTGTCGGCTGAATAATTGCCGTTTCCGTTATTTACAGTTTCATTTTTTTCTATCTCACTCATCACGCTTTGTCAGTTTTGTTGAATAATCCTGAAATCGTTAAAATAAAATAGTTTCCTTCGTAAAAAGCATCACGCCTGGTACAGGAAACTAATTGAATTTCAATATTTTAAATGGATTTTGTGGCCATTTTAATTTTAACGGGCAAATATAGGAAAATAAACCGTAGTACAGGTTTGTGCAGAATGTGAAATGCCGTACATTTTTCAACAGGTTATTAACCTGTAAATGAGGTTTCATAACCTTTATTTGCCAATTAAAATCCTTTCAGAAACAGGACGGTTATTTTCGATAATTTAACATTCAGAATGCATAACTGACACCTGCCAGAAAATTAAAACTTTGCACCGGGTATCCAAACCAGCGTTCATATTTCTGAAAGCCGAAATTGTTAAGACTGGCAAATGCCGAGAACTTTTCTGTAATCTTGTAATTTCCTCTCACATTCAGGTCGAAAGCTGTGTCGAGATTATAAGATTTGTAAATGGGATTATTTACCGAATTTGCGAGTGGATCGGAAGGCAGTGTTTCAATAATCAGCGCCTTGCGCGGTCCGATGAGAAAAATCTCGGCAGCCACATTCAGCCTTTCTGAAATGTTGTAACCAAGTGTCAGTGTTCCATCCCAGTTGGGCATATTCCAGGGTTCTGCTTCATTTTCCATATTATACAGATAGTAGTTCCCGTTTAGCAATAAATCAAACTTTCCGGCCGAAGTATGAAACACTTCCATGTTGATTTTGAAACGGTTCATGTCGTCGTACATGATTTTGAAGTCGTTGTCAGCCAGCACCGGGTTGGGATTGGTTTCCGGATCGGGATAAGTATATTCCTGCAGGTAATAAAGCGGCTGGTCGTCGGTAATGGCATAATCGAACCCGATTTTGAAGTTGGTCCGTTTACTGAATTTTCCGTCGAAACCACCATACAACCTGATTTTTTCAAAGCTGTTTTTTACATCATGTTCCGGATCCACAAACGGATTTTCGTAAGCAATTTTTGAATAATGATTGCTGATGTGATTGCCGTCAACGCCGGCAAAAATCTTAATAAAATCCTTTACCGGGGTGTAATTTACGCGGATATCGGGAGCAATTCTTACCTGGGCGCTTAAATCCTGATCAGTAATGTACCAAATCTTTAATCCACCGCGCAGGTTCAGGTTTTTTTTGCCGATATAAACTGCAGGATTGGCGTAAAGCCATGATTGCTGCCGGCTTCCTTCAGTTTCGGTTACTCGGCTAATTACCTTGTTATCCTGAACAAAATTAACGCCTGCATCAAGCAATCCGGTTCCGAAGCTGAAAGGTTTCTGCAAATGGGCCGTGAAGTTGCCAAAGTGTTCAGTTTGCCCGGTTTTGGTATGGAAATAATCATATCCGAAATCGAATCCGAAGAGCGGATCGTTCATTTCTGCCGAAGGGTCATTGAGTTTTACATTAATTCCTGTTTTTGTGAAAGTTTGTTTTGCCCCGAAATAATTGATGTCCTGGTTGTCTTCAAGCAGCAAGGCCGGAACAGGATCTTTCGGATACCCATAATAGTTAAAACCGTCGTGGTTAATTCCGAGATTGACTGAAAGAATTTTCTTGGAAAAGAACTGGTTGTAGTAAACTTCTGCCTCGTTTTTTGAAAATGGTGCATCTACTTTGTCTCCACCCTCCAGTTCCAGTTTTCCATGAGATGACAGATGCATGGCATGAATACCGAAAATTGCTTTTTTTGAGGCAAGGTGGTTGAAAAAGAATTCGCCATAAGGTTTATTGTAATTGCCCACACCGGCTTTTATCAGTCCATAGCCTTTTTGCTCGGCAACATCTGATTCAATCGTGGCAGCTTTCAGCGGATTAACAGCAAATGTATTGATAACGGGTTTGCTGGAAATATTGTAATCGAAAACCGGTTTTTGCGGTTCTGTTTCCTTAATCACCGGGATATCGTTGATTTTGTGAACATCCAGCAGGGTGGGAGTGAATGATTTCACCACTTCCACTTCGCGGTTGAGGCTTGTATCGCGCTGTGCATGAGCCAGTGTGCAGAAACCGGCTAAAACAATGAATAAGACTGATTTTATTGTGATTTGCATGATTCCTGTTTTTTATTGTTCCTTGATTTTCATCTGGTACGAATTGTCGATGGCATTTTGCTGGTCGGTTTTTTCCTTGTTTTCAATTACCGAAAGCTTTTTCGATGCTTCTGTGATGATGCCGTCATCTGCCACATTGTAATTTTCAACGAGACTTTTCAGTGTATGTTTAGCCTGGAACTCGTCGTTGCGGCTCAGGTAAATGTCCGCAAGCAAAATGAATGATTTACCCAGCCAATATTGATAAGGTGTGTTTTTTTCGATAAAATCCAGAATTTCAGCTTCCGATTTCTGAATGTTTTTTTGTTTGAAATAAATTTCTGCCAGCAAATATTTGGCTTCGGCACCCTGTTCGTATTTTACATCGGCAGCAGCCGCTTTCAGCCCTTCAACAGCTTTATCGGGTTTGCCGGTCATGTAATATGATTTTCCTTCGGTGTAACTGGCTTCCCGTTTCAGCGCATCATTGGCAGTTTCCGATTTCCTGATTTTGGTTGCTGCAAGCAGAGCGTTTTCATAATCCCCGAGTTTCAGATTACAACGCATTTGACCCGTGTTGGCGCGCAATGTGTTCCATTTGTTGCTGGCCATGGCTTCGAGCCGGTTGCAAAGTTCAAGTGCTTCTTCGTAATTACCGGCATTGAGTGTCAGCTCTGCTGCTTTCGAAACAGCCTGTTCGCTGAAAACATTTTCAGGTTGTGATGCCACGTATTTATAATGGTTGTTGGCTTCTGAATATTTACCCTCCTTGTAAAGCAGTTCAGCCAGATAAAAACGGGCTGTGAGCACTGAACTACCCTGCGGATATTGCTGAATGTAGCGGTTCAACTGTTCGGCTGCAGTTTTGTCGCCCGCCATATAAAGCCGCTCAGCCGACATAAAAGTAAGGGAATCCTGTTCTGTAGCTGTAACACTGATACCGCTTCCCGATTGATTGAGATAAGTAAAATAGCCGTCAACATTGTTCAGTTCGATATAGCAGTTTTTAACACCCAGCAATGCAGCCTGTGCTTCGGGTGTTTCCGGAAAATTCTCAGCCACCTCTTTGTATTGCGTCAGCGCTTTGTCATAACTGCCGTTGTTGTAATTGATCAAACCCAATTGAAGCAGGGCCTTTCTGTAGTAGCTGCTTTGTTTGTGTTCCAGAATGATTTTATTGTATTGGGCTGTAGCTTTCAGGTTTTCACTCAGCCTTTCGTATGCGCGGCCCAGTTCGTACAACGCATCATCCTGAAAAGATGATTCAGGATAAGCCGAAAGCAATGTTTCGAGATTGCTGATTTTGCTTTGCTGGTCGCGCTGCAAACCTTTGCAGAATGCAATCTGGTAGAGCGAATAATCGGGCTCGAAAAGTTTCAGTGTGTATGATTGCTGGTAATACTGAATGGCTCGCGTATAATCCGATTTCAGAAAATAAATGTCACCCAGCCGGTTGAGTGCATCGGCTAATTTATCGGTGCGGTTATTTTTTGTGGCTTCGGTGAATTTGCTGAAATTGCTTGCCGCCAGTTCATAATCCTGAAGTTTGAAATAGGAATACGCCAGGTTGTAGCGGGCGTTGTTAAATTCGGGCATTGATGAAGCACCGTTTGATGTAAGAAAACGCACATAGTTATTGATGGCTTCGTTGTAATCGCCTGTACGGTAGTGTGCTTCTGCCTTCCAGTAAAGTGTCTGTGTATATAGTGCACGGTCCTGGTTGTTTTGCAGCGAAATATCAAAGTAATTCAGCGCCTGGGCGTAAGAAAGGTTGTTAAATAGCTCAAGCCCGCGATAATAAGTAACTCTCTGGTAGGCTTTTTGGATAGCAGGTGTTTTTACCTTGATTTTTTCGATGGAAGTAATGGCATCCTTGTAGTTTTTGGTAACCATGTAAACTTCACTTAAAATTCTGTAAGCTTCGGCATTGTGTTCCGAATCGGGGTATTTTTCAATGTAAGCGTCAAAAGCTTTGATGGTTTCGTTGAAGGGTGAAAACGAAAGTTCGTAGGTGAGTTTGGCATAATTGAACAACGCCTCTTCCTGTATTTTTTCGTCGAAACTCAGCTTCGAAGCTGCGTCATAAGCCATTTTTGCCTTTTCCTTTTCATTGGTTTTTACATAGCAATCGGCTAAATGATAGTAGGCATTTTGTGCCATTTCATCATCTCCTTTCGACGCTTTTTCAAGATATTGTTTGGCTTTGTCGAATTGCCCGGTGTAGTGGTAGCAGTAACCCAATACATAATTTTCCTCCCGTGTCTGCAGTTTCGAGAAATTGAAATAAGCTTCCATGTACGGAATTGCTTTTTCGAAATTTCCCAGGTGAAAATGTGAATCACCGAGAATTTTTGAAAGTTCAGGTTTCTGTTCTTCTTCCACGTCGTTAATCACCTGGCTGGTATAATTCACCACTTCGGCATAATTCTGCTGTTTGTAGTAAATATGGCTGATATACATTGGAATTACCTTTGAATAGGCCGGGTCGTTATTCAGTTTTCTGAATCCCTCAAGCGCCTCCGGGTATTTTTCCTGCATGTACATGATGTGTGCCCAGTAATATGTTGCCGGTTTGCTGTAGATGCTGTTGGCGTCTTTTACAGCAAAAAATTCTTTAGCGGCAACTTCTTTGTTGTCGGTTACCAGGTTTGCATAACCATTCTGGTAGGTGAGTTTGATCCGATCCTGCTCGCTGAGATCTTTCCGGTCAACACTCTCAAAAGTTTTAATGGCGACTGCATATTGCTTTTTCTCAAACTGGTATTCGCCCAGGTTAAACCTCGCATTGTTGATGTACGGACTTTCAGAATAGTCTTTTGTAAAAGCTGTCAGCATTTTACTGCCGGCGCTATAACCGGCTTTTAATGCCGCAACCGATTTGAAATATTCAGCTTCTGAATAAAGTTCGGAGTTGGAATCGACCCGCTTCTGGATTTTCTGGAATTCCCTGAAAGTGGAAATGTATTTCCCGTTGGCAAACAGTTCCTTTGCCATGTCGATATCCCGCTGTACATTACTGTAATAGCCTGTTTCCTGGCTCATTAGCTGTGAATGGAACAGCAGTATTAACGACAGTATAGAAACAATCCGGATTGTTCTCATGCTTTGTTGTTTCAGTTTTTTATGGTTTTCACTGCATCCTGAAATTTTTATTTCAGTACCTGTTTTACAGGAATTTCTAAAATAGACCTTTCATCTGGCAGTTGACAACCGTTTTAAATCATTTTCTTAACATGAAACTGTTTATTTCTTTGTTTATTATGCTGAAGGCTCCTATTTTTACCAACATAACCTGGATTATTTTTGAGCTATGGAATCAGGCAAAATTGTGGAATTGGTGAATGCCGATATTTATCAGCGTGAAAACCTGGTGTTGTCGAATATCAACCTCGAAATCGAAAGAGGAGAGTTTATTTATGTAATCGGGAAAGTAGGAACCGGCAAATCGAGTCTTATTAAAACGCTGAATGCCGAAATTCCGCTGCAATCCGGTTCAGGCAAAGTGGCAGGTTTTGAGCTTTTCAATATCAAATCAAGGGAGATTCCGCCGCTCAGAAGAAAACTGGGTGTTGTTTTCCAGGATTTCAGGTTGCTCACCGATCGCAATGTACACGATAACCTTTCGTTTGTGCTGAAATCAACCGGCTGGAAAAACAAGCTGGATATTGAATCACGGATTGCAGAGGTGCTTGACAGCATGGGAATGCTGGATAAACTGATGAAAATGCCGCACCAGCTCAGCGGAGGAGAGCAGCAACGCGTGGTGATTGCACGTGCCATTCTGAACAATCCCGAACTGATTCTTGCCGACGAACCCACCGGCAACCTCGACCCTGAAACCTCGGAAGAAATTCTTGACCTTTTTATCAGGCTGAATAAAGAGGGAAAAACCGTGATTATGGTAACACACGATTATGCCTCAATTGCCAAAAAGCCTACCAGAACACTGGTTTGCTCCAATAAAGGTATAACTGACTCGGCGGCTAACAATACGCTTGTTGATTTTGAAAGTTTGCTGGAGAAGAATTATTAGCCTTAAAAGCCCGGGAATTATCAATATTCCAAACAGAATAGCCCTGCTTCCGCATGGAAACACAGAAATTCTGTCTGGAATCGGCCCCATTCCACTGAGAATTAAGATCATTCCAAATGGAATATGGTCGCAGCAATATGGAATCATAGATATTTCATTTGGAATTGCTCCCATTCCTTAGGGAATATCTATAATTCTGCATGGAATTGTTCTGATTCCGCATGGAATTATCTTCATTCCTGCATAATTTTTATAGCGACTCTCGGATTCTTGCCAAAAAATAACCCGTATAAAGTCTTCAAATTCAAATCAGATTTATAAAAAGAAAATTGGCAGGATGAAGGAGAAAAACAGCATTGTAAGTTGATGATTTCAGAAATTGCTGAAAGGAAAACAACCTGAATTTATTCTGACTTCAGAAACCTTTCAAAAATCTCCCTGATCACACCCTCCTCATTTTCCCAGGTCAATTCTGAAGCAGCTTTTGGCAGGTTTTGCAACCAGATTTTTCTTTTTTCTGCGTTTTCGAGACAATCAGAAATTTTCCCAGCCAGCGATTCCGGCTCCAGCGAATCTGTGATTTCGCCAACTTTGTATTGCTCAAGAATGGCGGCCATTTCAGGCAGATTGGTCACCAGAACCGGTACCTGCGCCTGGATATAATCAAAAAGTTTATTGGGCAGGGCGAACCTGTAATTCAGCCCGAGGTCTTCCTCAATTGAAAGCCCCAGGTCGGCAGTGGGTGTGAATGCTTTCAGTTCTTCGATGGAAAGCCGGCCGGTAAAAGTCACCTTGTTTTTCAGGTTTTCTTTTTGAACCAGTTCTTCAAGTTGTTGTCTGATATCGCCGTCGCCAGCTAAAACAAGCCTGGCATTTTTTACAAATTTCATCGACAGAATGGCCTGTTCCAATCCGCGGCCGATATTCAGCGCACCCTGGTAAAGAACCATCTTTTCAGTATTGTTTTCTTTTTCAGTTTTTGCAGGTATTCCCGATGACACCGGCAAGTTTCTGACCACCTTAAACTGCGCTCCATATTTTTGATTGTAAACACCGGCAATCGATTGACAAACGGTAGTTGTATAACGAATTTGCGGCACCATTTTTTGTTCAAGCCACTCCCAGATTCGTTTTACTTTTGGCCGGTGAACCAGTTCCGGTACTTCGGTAAAATATTCGTGGCTGTCGTAAACCAGCGGAATCTTTTTCACTTTCGATGCCAGAAAATTGGCAGTCAGCGTGTCAAGGTCATTGGCTAATAAAACATCGGCTTTTGAAAACAGCAGAAAAAGATAGAGCCGGTAGTTAAATTCGGCATAAAACAACGGGCCTTTGTTAAAAATCAGACTAAACCTTTTGGTCGGGTAGGGGCGGTTTTGCACCGGATGGCTGTTTTTAAACTTCCTTCCAATCAATAAAACCTCATAACCCATGTTATGCAGCGTGGTACAATATTTATGCACACGGTTGTCTGAAACCAGGTCGCTGGTTACTGACACGATGATTTTTGATTTAGTTACCGGAGCCAATGCAATTGATTTATCCGGGTGTAAATATAGAATAATAAACAAGTTTGATAACCAGGTTAAATGCTGAAAAGAATGGAAATTGCCGGTTTTTGCCCCGGTCAATCTTTATAAAATCTTTATATAAATTCCGGTTATCCTGATAATCTGTTTATAAATTCAATCACACTTTTGCACGTTATTTTAAGCCTTGTTTGGCATGATGATTCATCTTTTTCTGAACCTGAAAATTGTTGCCAGAAGTCTGTTTATTCTGGCTTTTGCTTTGGTTTTTAATGCAATTGTTGCAGTCATTTTCTCCGAAAATATTTTACCATTATTACTTACAGCCTGTATTGTTTTTTTTACAGCCGGTGTTTTGCTGCTGCTGCCGGGTAAAGTAAATCCGGAAGAAAATCTCACAAAAAAAGACGGTGGTTTTATTGTTTCCTTATCGTGGATCTTATTTTCGGTTTTTGGTGCTTTGCCATACACTTTTTCCGGATCTATTCCCTCATTTACAGATGCTTTGTTTGAATCTGTCTCGGGATTTACCACAACCGGTGCTTCCATTTTAACCGATATTGAAGTACTGCCGTATTCACTTCTTTTCTGGCGAAGCCTCACACATTGGATTGGCGGAATCGGAATCATTGTGCTGGTTATTGTAATTCTCCCTGCCCTGCAAATCGGATCATACAACCTGTTTACCCTCGAATCATCGGTACAGGAAAAAATTCAGCCCAAAATAAAAGCAGTGGGGATGCGGCTTCTTTATATTTACCTGTTACTAACATTTGCTGAAGTGATTTTTCTTTTAGCCGGAGGAATGAACCTTTTTGAAAGTTTGTGTCACTCATTTGGCACAGTTGCCACTGGCGGATTCTCACCTAAAAATACAAGCATTATTGGGTATTCTCCTTATATTCAATATGTAGTTATGATTTTTATGCTGCTGGCGGGTGTCAATTTTATCATTCACTACCACATTCTGAAACGTAATTTTAAAAAGGTAAAGGAAAACGAAGAATTCTGGTTTTATTTAATTGTAGTATTTATTATCGGAATGATTGTGACTTTTGTTCTTTATCTGAAAATGGACAAGGGTTTCGAAGAATCATTTCGCGATGCGTTTTTCCAGGTTATCTCCATTATTACCTGTACCGGGTTTGCATCAGCCGATTACCTGCTTTGGCCGTCAATTGGCTGGACTATCATCTTTTTTATCATGTTTCTGGGAGGAAGTACGGGATCAACCGCCGGTGGTATAAAAATGGCACGACATCTCGTTCTTTTGAAAAATATTAAACGATTTATTCTTCAGGCACGGTCTCCGAATGCGATTGTGCATCTTAAGTTGAACGGAAATGTTGTTAACGACGAAAATAACCGCAACATTTTGTCATTCATCAGTATATATCTGCTTGTTTTTATTGTTTCCAGTATCGTTTTAGTTGTCCTCGGACTTGACGGTCAAACTGCTTCAAGTTCAGTGGCCACCTGTATGGCCGGAATCGGACCGGGGATCGGAACTGTCGGCCCGGTCAGCAACTTTTATCATTTGCCGCAAACAGCAAAAATCATCCTTTCGTTTCTGATGTTGCTGGGCCGTCTGGAAATATTGACTTTGTTAATGCTTTTTATTCCAGCTTATTGGAGAAAGTAAGCTGATTCCGGTTTTCTTGTGTTAGATTTGTTGTTCTGTAAAACCTGGCAAAGAATCGAAAATGAAACTGGTAATTTCAAAATTCCGCAAATCGGTTGTATTCAGCTATTTTGTTTCGGTAATGGTTGTTGCGTTGGTAACTTTGCTTTGTTACCCGCTCTCGAATACCCAACAATATTACCTGGTTTCATTCATTTTGCTTTTTGCGGTTTTTATAATGGCCGCGTTTATGACAATCGGCCCTGTTTTTCTGGCTGCGGCACTGAGTTCTTTAGCCTGGAATTACTTTTTTATTCCTCCCCACAATACATTTCATATCGAAAAAACCGATGACATCCTCATGTTTGTTTTGTTTTTCAGTATTGCCATGCTGAATGGCATTCTTACCACGCGGATACGCAGGCAGGAACAGCTCGCTGTTGAAAGGGAGGAAAGAACTGCATTGCTTTTTCAGCTCACGCAACAACTCTCGAAAGCCGGCAGCATTGATGAAGTGCTGAAAATTAGTATTGAAGAAATCCGGCGTAATTTCTCTGCAAATGTGTTTTTTATTTTGCAGGATGGAAATAATATTTTGTATTCATCGGGAAGATTGCAGAAAGATAAAATGCTGAATTCCGATGAATACGAGGTTGCTGAATGGAGTTTCAGAAACAAGCAGGAAGCCGGTGCTTTAACCGGAAACCTGAATCATGTGGATTGCACATTTTTTCCACTTCCCGGAACAAAACTGATCCCCGGTATTTTAGCGGTGAAACCACCATTCCAGGTTGCCGGCGAAAAGCGTACATTCTGGCTGACTTTTATTACACAGGTTTCGAATGCATTAGAACGCGAGTTTCTGGCAGAAATGGCCGGAAAAGCCCGGTTACTAGATGAATCGGGGAGATTGTATAAAACACTGTTTAATTCCATTTCACACGAATTCCGGATTCCGGTGGCAACAATTATGGGAGCGTCCGACTCTTTGTTGAATTCACAACATCCGGTTAATGTGCAAAATGTGCTGAGTAATGAGATTTTTACAGCTTCTGTCCGTCTCAACCGTTTGATTGGGAATTTGCTCAATATGTCGAGGCTTGAAAGCGGAAAACTGTCGGTTTCGCTGGACTGGTGCGATATCAACGATTTGGTTAACAAGGTGCTTGACGACCTGAAAGACGAACTGGAGTTTTTTACCGTCAGGGTTTCGATACCCGAAAACATGCCGCTGGTGAAAATCGATTTTGGCCTGATGGAACAGGTGCTTTACAATCTTTTGTTTAACTCAACTCAATACGCCAAACCCGGAACAAACATCGACCTTTTGTGCGATTTTGAGAATCACGGATTGCAGATTTCACTAAAAGATGAGGGCCCTGGTTTTTCGGAGGAAGAATTGAAAAAACTTTTTACCAAATTTTATCGTGTAAAAGGTTCAAAAACAGGTGGTCTTGGTCTGGGACTTTCAATTGTAAAAGGTTTTGTTGAAGCACATTCCGGCACAGTGACAGTGGAAAATAACCACCCGTCCGGCGCCATTTTTACTATCCGGATTCCAACAGAAGTTACTGATTTTAAAAACCTGATGATACTTGACGATCATGAATGAAAAGGAAACTGTTTTGGTGATTGACGATGAATTACAAATCAGGCGGCTGCTTGAAATAACGCTTTCAGCAAGCGGATACAAAGTATTACAATCGTCAACCGGAAAGGAAGGTTTGGTGGAAGCAGCCACACTGCACCCGTCACTGGTGATTCTCGATCTGGGTTTGCCCGACGCTGACGGAATTGAGATTCTGAAAAAACTGCGTGAGTGGTATTCGAAACCTGTGATTGTTTTGTCGGTACGCGACTCAGAAAAAGATATTGTTTCGGCACTTGACAACGGCGCCAACGATTATCTGACAAAACCTTTCAGAAGCGGCGAATTGCTGGCAAGAATAAGAGCAGCGCTCAGGTCTGTCAACGAAAATCCCGACAATAATTTTCTGGTTTTCGATACTCTTTCAATCGATTTGCAAAACCACGTCGTCAGGAAAAACAATGAAATTGTAAAACTCACATCCACCGAATTTTTGTTGCTGAGCCTGCTGGCCCGCAACGAGGGCAGGGTTTTAACCCATCAGTATATTTTAAAAGAAGTCTGGGGTTACGGATACATCGAACAAACCCAGTATTTGAGGGTGTTTATTGCCCAACTCCGGAAAAAAATTGAGGACAATCCTGCGAGACCCACGTTTCTGAATACAGTATCAGGAATTGGTTATCGTTTCGGAAGTTGAGTTTCATTCACAAAACCTGTTAAAGTATTTTTTGTGTAAACGGCTCATTTCTTTTTGCTTAACAAAGCCTCCATTTTATCCTGACATGATAATTTCATGCTTTTTTTGAATTAATATTGCAGCAAATTTTATAGGAATGAAATCGGTTTATACAATTGCGTTGCTTGCATTGTCGAATACATTTATGACTTTTGCGTGGTACGGTCACCTGAAGTTCAAGGAAATGAAGTGGTTTGAAACCCTTCCTTTAATTGGTGTTGTGTTAATCAGCTGGGGAATTGCCTTGTTTGAATATTTTTTCCAGGTACCCGCCAACCGCATTGGTTACAAAGGTAACGGCGGCCCGTTTACTTTAGTAGAACTCAAAGTTATTCAGGAAGTAATTACACTGTTGATTTTTACTATTTTTTCGGTTGTTTTGTTTAAAAACGAAACTTTCAGGTTGAATCACCTGATCGGTTTTGTTTTCCTGGTTTTAGCCGTATATTTCATTTTTAAAAAATAAATTGGAAGATCAGGAAAAATACAAAAACAGGATTAAGGAGCTTGAAAAACAGGTTTCGGAACTCAAGTTTGAAATATCGGAATCAAAAGAATTACTGGATTCCGTTACCGAAAAACTCAGTTTTTACCAGTTTGTGGCCGATTTTACTTTTGGGTGGGAGCTTTGGTTCGATTCAGATAAATCGATTAAATATTGTTCACCTTCAGGATTCGATTTAACCGGTTTTACTGCCAATCAGATTATTTCTTCCGGAAACATTGCTGAGTTGCTTGTTTATCAGTCCGACCGTGCAAAATTCAACGATTTTCTGGAACAGTCGTTGAATCAGACTTTGGTGAACCAGTCGCTCGAATTCAGGATTCTCACAAAAACAAAACAACTTCGCTGGTGCATCATAAATGTTCGCGGAGTTTATGACAAACGCGGAAAATATCTGGGAATCAGGGCGTCGATTGATGATGTGACAAAACTGAAAAAGGCGATGGGGCAGATTCTTGAGATGGAAACAGCCCGAAACCTGGAAGACAGAACCCGGCAACGCCTTCAAACTGAACTGAGTGTTAAGGACCGCGAATTGGTTTCGTTTTTATTACAGCTTTCAAATAAGAACGAATTACTTTCAAAAATAAAAAATCAGCTTCCGGCACTCATAAAAAACGAATCGGGGAAAAATGCAAAAATTATTAACCAGATTTTCGAATCGATTGAAAACCAGGATAAAAACCTTGATTGGTCGGTGGTTGAAAATGAAATCGAAAAATTGCATCCCGGTTTTTTTACCCAACTGGGTACACGACATCCAACCATCAGCCTGAAAGACAAAAGATTGTGCGGTTATATGCGGCTTGGCCTTACAAGCAAGGAAATTGCCGGGTTGTTGAATATGAACCCCAAAAGTGTAGAGATTGCAAGGATCCGATTACGAAAAAAACTGAAATTGCCGGCAGGAATCCGGCTGTCAAATTACCTTTTTCAACTCTGATATTAGGTTTAATTAACATTGATATTTTTATTTTGTAATGTATGTTCTGCTTTTTAAATATCATAAATTCAGAATTATATAATTTAATTGATATGTTATTATAAAATACTTGTTTGTTTTTGTTAGGTTTTAGGATTGGCATTATAAAATTATATTTCATACTTTTGAGTATTCTATTACACAAAATCTAAAGTATGGTAAATCAAAACAGCCACGCTGCTTACAGAAATCTTCAGGATGAAGAAATAGGCCAGTTAATCCACCAGGGTTGTTCCTCTACCGACTGGAATCTTGTTCAGGTTTCCAATGATTTTATCCCCGACCGTATTGAAAACAGCAAATTCACCGGCAATATCAGGTTACACAGCTTTAATGGCTCTGTTAATCTTGTGGGTGGTATCACCTTTAAAACCGGGATTTACAACGCATGGCTTCATAATTGCGAAGTGGGAAAAGATGCTTTGATTCACAATGTAAGAAGTTATATTGCGAATTACAAGATTGGTGATAATGTGGTGATTCACAACATTACCACACTGGCCGTGGATGGCGAAAGCGCCTTTGGCAATGGCATTAAAGTGGAAGCCATCAACGAAGGAGGCGGACGCGATATTCCGGTTTATGATTTTCTTTCGGCGCACGTTGCTTACATCATGTCGCTTTACCGGCATCGTCCAAAACTGGTGACTGCATTAAAAAACATGGTTCACAATTATGCCGGTTCTGTAAAAAGCAGCCAGGGAATAATCGGAGCAGGATCAAAAATTCTGAATACCACCACTTTACTGAATATAAAAACAGGTCCAGCCACCTTTATCGATGGTGCCAAAAAACTGAAAAACGGGAGTATCAACAGCAATTTTGAAGCTCCTGTTATTATTGGTGAAGGTGTGATTATGGAGAATTTTATTGTGAGTTCCGGTTCGAAAGTTACCGATGCCACGCTGGTTTCCAATTGTTTTATCGGGAGGGTTGTTTTTTGGATAAACACTACTCAGCATTTAACTCGTTGTTTTTTGCGAATTGCCAGGGATTTCACGGTGAAGCGTGTGCTATTTTTGCCGGTCCATACACGGTTACACATCACAAATCCACTTTGCTGATTGCCGGGATGTTTTCTTTTCTGAATGCCGGCAGTGGGTCGAACCAAAGTAACCACATGTACAAACTGGGGCCTATTCACCAGGGAATTATGGAACGTGGCAGCAAAACCACCAGCGATTCGTATTTGCTCTGGCCATCAAGAATCGGGGCTTTTACGCTTGTAATGGGCCGTCATTACAAACATTGCGATACTACCGACTTTCCTTTTTCCTATTTAATTGAAAGCAACGACGAAAGTATTCTTGTACCTGCGGTGAATCTCAAAAGCATTGGCACCATCCGCGATACACAAAAGTGGCCGGGCCGCGATACACGAACTGATTCACACCTGCTTGATTTTATCAACTTTAACCTGTTGAGTCCATACACCATTCATAAA
>ERZ1645187.1884-NODE-1884-length-18940-cov-18.459942_pt1 | contig 18940 bp, 14 predicted proteins | sample MGYA00575352_ERZ1645187 | MGnify/ENA primary metagenome ERZ1645187 (study PRJEB40837, sample SAMN11349314) | freshwater sediment metagenome | isolation source: river sediment | host: Sediment | place: India: Wazaribad , New Delhi | collected 2017-02-21 ... | reverse complement strand
GCCGGCACCACCGCCCGGAGCACGGCCGCGGCAGGTGAGGTGCGGCCCGGGGATTATGCCGGACTGGTCATTCCGGGCGGCTACGCGCCGGACATGATGCGCCGCCACCCGGCCATGGTGGATCTGGTCCGGGAGATGGACGGCCAGGGCAAGGTGGTGGCCGCCATCTGCCACGCCGGCTGGATGCTGGCTTCGGCAAAGATCCTGCAGGGCCGCACGGTCACCTCGTTCTTCGCCATCAAGGACGATCTCATCCACGCCGGCGCCACCTGGATCGACCGGGAGGTGGTCGAAGACGGCCGACTGATCACCAGCCGCACCCCGGACGACCTGCCCGTGTTCATGCGTACTGTGGTGCGGGCTATGCAGGCGGTCTGAATCGGGCCCCAAGGGCCGACCGTTGGCAAAAGGCTCTTCGTCATTTGTGATGTGAATTTGATCTCTCAGATACATCAAATCCACACCAAATGACGAGGAGCCACTATAATTTCACCCAGGAAAGCAGGTCTGCCTTTCTCACTGAACCGCTTCAAATTTCTCCCGGAAGAGCCTTCCCATTCTGGCCTTTGACCAAAACACCGACGTCCAATTTTTTCAACCTGCCTCAGACAAAAAAAAACGGGTAGCTGGATTGCTCCAACTACCCGTCTATACTGGCGGGGCCGACGAGACTCGAACTCGCGACCTCCGGCGTGACAGGCCGGCGTTCTAACCAACTGAACTACGACCCCAGTATACTTATGGTGGGCGAAACAGGGATCGAACCTGTGACCCTCGGCTTGTAAGGCCGATGCTCTCCCAGCTGAGCTATTCGCCCCGTGCGATGCGGAGTGTATTTATCAGGTCGGCCTGCCCCAGTCAAGCAAAAAACAGAAGCCCGACAAAGTATTACCGGGGCCGACCGCCCTCCCCGGCGCCCCGGCGGCTACTGTGCCGGGGTGTCGTGCGAGGCGATGGGAAAGTCGCTGAACAGGGGATCCAGGGGCAGATCCTTGAACAGCGTCTCGCCCTCGCGGACGATCAGCGCCCGCTGCAGCACCTCGTCGACCGTATCCACCAGTTCGATATGCAGGCTGTCGCGCACATTCTGCGGCACCTCGCGCAGGTTGCGCTCGTTGTCGCGCGGGATGAGCACGTTGGTGATGTTGCCGCGGCGGGCCGCCAGCAGCTTCTCGGTAAGGCCGCCGATGGGCAGCACCCGCCCGCGCAGGGTGATCTCGCCGGTCATGGCCAGGCTGCGGTCCACCGGCAGCCTGAGGATGGCCGAAGCGATGGAGGTGGCGATGGTGATGCCCGCGGACGGCCCGTCCTTGGGAATGGCACCCTCGGGCACGTGCACGTGGATATCGATCTTCTGGTAGAAATCGCTGTCCAGCCCCAGGCGCAGGGCCCGCGAGCGCACGTAGGACAGGGCCGCGCGGGCGGATTCCTGCATCACGTCGCCGAGTTTGCCGGTGATGGTCAGCTTGCCCGAGCCGGGCAGGACCGTGGCCTCGATCTGCAGCAGTTCGCCACCCACCTCGGTCCAGGCCATGCCGGTGGCGAGGCCGACCTCGTCGCGTTCCTCGGCCAAACCGAAACGGTACTTGGCCACGCCCAGGTAGCCCTCGATGTCTTCGGGCGCGATCCGGTACTTCCGCCGCGGCTCCCTGTTTTTCAGCCGTTCCCGGGCCACCTTGCGGCATACCTTGGCAATGGTCCGCTCCAGGCTGCGCACCCCGGCCTCGCGGGTGTAGCGGCGGATGATCTCGAGGATGGCCGGCTCGCCGATGGCGATCTCGCCCGGCTTGAAACCGTTGGCCTCGAGTTGCTTGGGCAGGAGGAAGCCGGTGGCGATGTGCAGCTTTTCCTCCTCGGTGTAGCCGTTCAGCTGGATGATCTCCATGCGGTCCTGCAGGGGCACCGGGATGCCGTGCAGGTTGTTGGCGGTGGTGATGAAGAACACCTCGGAGAGATCGTAGTCCAGATCCAGGTAATGATCGTTGAAGGCGAAGTTCTGCTCCGGGTCGAGCACCTCGAGCAGGGCCGACGAGGGATCGCCGCGGAAATCGACGCTCATCTTGTCCACCTCGTCCAGGCAGAACACCGGGTTGATCACCCCGGCCTTCTGCATGGACAGGATGATCTTGCCCGGCATGGCGCCGATGTAGGTGCGGCGGTGGCCGCGGATCTCGGCCTCGTCGCGCACCCCGCCGAGCGACAGGCGGATGAACTGCCGGCCCATGGCCCGGGCGATGGAGCGGCACACCGAGGTCTTGCCCACGCCGGGCGGGCCGACCAGGCAGAGGATCGGCCCCTTGATCTTCTTCACCTGGGCCTGCACGGCCAGGTATTCGAGGATGCGCTCCTTGGGTTTTTCCAGGCCGTAGTGGTCCTCGTTGAGCACGGTCTCGGCCCGATCGATGTCGATCCGGGAGCGGGATTTCTTCCGCCAGGGCAGGCTGAGGATGGCGTCGATATAGTTGCGCACCACCGTGGTCTCGGCCGACATGGCCGGCATCTGGCGGAGCTTCTTGAACTCCTTGGTCACCTTGTCGCGCGCCGCCTTGGGCAGGTTCTTGCGGTCGATGACCTGCTGCAGTTCGCCCAAATCGTCGCCGCCCTCGCCCTGCCCCATCTCTTCCTGGATGGCGCGCATCTTTTCGGAGAGGTAGTAGTTGCGCTGGGTGGAACCCATCTTTTTCTTCACCCGGGCGTGGATGTCCCGCTCCATCTCGGCGAGTTCCATCTCCCGGTAGAGGATCTCCAGCACCTTGGCGATGCGCTGCGGCAGGGAGACGATCTCGAGGATTTCCTGCTTCTCCTCGGTGCGCAGCGGGATGTGCGAGGCGATCAGGTCCACCATGCGCGAGGGGTCTTCCAGGGAGGTGATGGACTTGAGCACCTCGCGCGGCAGCTTCTTGTTGCTGACCGCGAACTGCTCGAAGGTCTTGCCCAGTTCGCGCACGTAGGCGGGCACGTCGGCCCGGTCCACGTCCGTGTCCGGGGCCTCGACCAGGCGGACCGAGTAGAACGCCTCCTCCCCCTCGCCGCCCTCGAACCCGCCCACCACCAGGGCGCGGCTCTTGCCCTCGACCAGGGCCTTGATGGTGCCGTCGGGCAGGCGCAGCAGCTGCATCACCGAGGCCAGGGTGCCCAGGGTGTACAGGTGGCGGTGGTCGGGATCGTCGATCCGGGCGTCCTTCTGGGTGACCAGGAAGACCGGCGACCGTTCGGCCATGGCCGCCTCCAGGGCGGCGATGGACTTCTTCCGGCCGACCACCAGCGGGGCGACCATGCCCGGAAACAGGACGATGTCCCGCAGCGGCATGAGGGGGTAGGTTTCAGCGGTCAAGGCAGTCATCGGTGGGTTGTGGTCGCCGGCGGCCGGGTTCAGGCGAGCTTTTTCTGGTCGGCATTGTCGTAGAGGATCACCGGGTACTCACCGCTGGTGATCACCTGCTCGTTGATCACGCATTCGGTGGCGTGCTCGTCCGAGGGCAGTTCGTACATCACGTCGAGCATGCACTCCTCCATCACCGAGCGCAGGCCGCGCGCCCCGGACTTGCGGGCGATGGCCTTCTGGGCGATGGCCTTGTAGGCGCCCTCGGTGAAGCGCAGGGTGATGCCCTCGTAGGCGAACAGCTTCTGGTACTGCTTGCTGAGCGCGTTTTTCGGTTCCTTGAGGATGCGGATCAGGTCTTCCTCGACCAGTTCCTCCATGGTGGCGATCACCGGCAGCCGGCCGACCAGTTCCGGGATCAGGCCGAACTTGAGCAGATCCTCGGGCTGAATGGAGGCCAGCACCTCGCCGAATGAGCGTTCCGTCTGGCTGACCACCCTGGCGCCGAAACCGATGGCCTGGGTGCCGGTGCGCCGCTTGATCACGTTGTCCAGGCCGACAAAGGCGCCGCCGACGATGAACAGGATGTTGGTGGTGTCGATGCGGGTCAGTTCCTGCTGCGGGTGCTTGCGGCCACCCTTGGGCGGCACCGAGGCCATGGTGCCCTCGATGATCTTGAGCAGGGCCTGCTGCACGCCCTCGCCGGAAACGTCGCGGGTGAGCGAGGCGGAATCGGACTTGCGGGCGATCTTGTCGATCTCGTCGATGTAGACGATGCCCCGCTGGGCCCGGTCGATGTCGTAATCCGCCGCCTGCAGCAGGTTGACGAGGATGTTCTCCACGTCCTCGCCCACGTAGCCGGCCTCGGTGAGGGTGGTGGCGTCGGCGATGGTGAACGGCACGTTGAGCAGCCGGGCGAGGGTCTGCGCCACCAGGGTCTTGCCGCTGCCGGTGGGGCCGATGAGGATGATGTTGGACTTCTGCAGCTCCACGTCGTCGCTGCCCGTGACCGGCGGCGCGGTGATGCGCTTGTAGTGGTTGTGCACCGCCACCGACAGGATGCGCTTGGCGTGCTCCTGGCCGATCACGTACTCGTCCAGGTAGGCCTTGATTTCCTTGGGCTTGAGCAGCTGCGGCCCGAGTTCGGCGACGTTGTCCCCCTCTTCCGGGTTCTCGGCCATGATCTCGTTGCACAGCTCGATGCACTCGTCGCAGATGTAGCCGCTCTGGCCGGCGATCAGCTTGTTCACCTCGGCCTGGGTCTTGCCGCAGAACGAGCAGGAGCAGGTGAGGCCGTGGTCGTCGTTGAAATCGTTTTTCACGCTCACTTCTCCCCGTCCAGTTCCCCGCGGCTGGCCAGCACCTTGTCGATGAGGCCGTACTTGCAGGCCTCGGCAGCGCTCATGAAGTTGTCGCGCTCGGTGTCGGCCTGAACCTTCTTGAGGGTTTTACCGGTGTGTTTGGCCAGGATGGTGTTCAGGTCGTGGCGCATGCGCAGGATCTCCCGGGCATGGATGTCGATGTCCGTGGCCTGGCCCTGGAAGCCGCCCATGGGCTGGTGGATCATGATGCGCGAGTTGGGCAGGGCGAACCGCTTGCCCGCCGCGCCGGCGGCCAGCAGCAACGCCCCCATGGACGCGGCCTGGCCCATGCACAGGGTGGCCACGTCGCAGCGGATGTACTGCATGGTGTCGTAGATGGCCATGCCGGCGGTCACCGAGCCGCCGGGCGAGTTGATGTAGAAGGTGATGTCCTTGTCCGGGTCATCGGCCTCGAGGAACAGCAGCTGGGCGATGACGAGACTGGCGACGTCGTCGTTCACCTGGCTGCCGAGAAAGATGATGCGCTCCTTGAGCAGGCGCGAATAGATATCGAAGGCCCGCTCGCCGCGCGGACTCTGCTCGATGACCATGGGAACCAGATTCATGCGTGTCTCTCCGTCAAAACTGTGCCTGCAGCGGCCGGACCGCTGCAGGCGTGCGCTTCTCTCTCAACCGAAGGATCGGACCGCTCAGGCCGCCTCTTCGCCGGCCCCGGCGGCCGGCGCCACCGATGTGAAACGGGCCTGCTCGCGGAGGAAGTTGAGCACCTTCTCGTTGTGCAGCTCGTTCATGAAGGGCAGGATCTCTTCCCGCCGCTGGAAGTACTTTTTCACCTCGTCCAGCGTCATCCGGTACTGGTCGGCGATGCGCTGATAGCCGCGCTGGATGTCCTCGTCGGCGATCTTGATCTCCTCGACCTCGGCGATCTTCTTCAACAGGAAATCGCCCTTGACCCGCTTGGCGGCCACATCCCGGTTCTTTTCCACCAGTTCTTCCAAATTAATGCCGGCCGACTCGAAAGACAATCCGCTGCGCTTGAGATTTTCCTCGGTCTGCTTGAGCATCTCCTGGATCTCGTAGTTGACCAGCCGCTGCGGCACCTCGAACGGGTTCAGTTCGATCAGCTTGTGCATGATCCTGTCGTCCAGGTCACCCTGCAGGGCGTCGTCCTTGGCCTTCTGCAGGCGGGCGCGGATGTCGTCGCGCAGGGCCTGGAGGCTGGTCAGTTCGGGCTTGATGTCCTTGGCGAACTCGTCATCCAGCTCCGGCTTGACCCGCACCTTGACGTCCTTGACGTCCACCTTGAACTCGACCTTCTTGCCGGCGAGCAGCGGGTTGGGGTAGTCGGCCGGGAAATCCACCTCGTACAGGGCCTTGTCGCCCTTCTTCATGCCGATGAGTTTCTCCTCGAAGTCCTTGCCCAGCCGGTTCATGCCGATGTCGACGCTGTAATTCTCGTTGCGCACCTCTTTCATGGCCTTGCCGTTGTGGAAGCCCTGGAAGTCGACCACGGCCACGTCGTCCATGGCGATCACATGGCCCTCCTCGGCGGTCTTCAGGGCCGCCTGGTGCCGCTGCAGCAGGGTCAGTTCCTTGTCGACCTCCTCTTCGCCCACGGTCAATACCGGCTTCTCGACCTCCAGCCCCTTGTACTCCTTGAGCTCGATCTGCGGCTTGATGTCCACCAGGGCCACGTAGACAAAGGTGCCGTCCTCGGGGAAGCGGTGCTCGGCGATCTCGGGGTGCACCACCGGCTCCAGCCCCTCCTTCTCGACCGCTTCGAAATAGGTCTCCTGCACCAGTTTCTCACCGACCTCGGCCTGGATCTGGTCACGGAAATTCTTCTCCAGCACGCTCTGCGGGATCTTGCCGCGGCGGAAGCCCTTCAGCTTGACCTCCTTGTTGATCTTGGCGTAGGCCTTGTCAAGCGCCGGGCCCACGGTTTCCTTGGGGAGGGTGATGGTCAGCTTCCTGGTCAGGTCGGAGAGATTTTCGACAGCGATTTCCATGGACTGCGGTTCCTTTTGTTCAGTTGTGGGCGGATATGACCCCGGCAGCGTTCCGCTGTAGGGTGCGCCATCCCTGTGCCGGGGGGCGCGTGGTCGGATCGGTGCGGTGCGGCTGGTGCGAGAGGGGGGAGTCGAACCCCCATGAGCGAGGCCCGCTGGATCCTAAGTCCAGTGCGTCTACCAGTTTCGCCACTCTCGCGTACAATAAGCGGTGACTAATAACCAAGATAATGGCCGGCGTCAAGTCATCCCTCACCGAAAAAAGGTGGAATTCCAACAAATTTAGGAGATTAGGACGATGTCGGCGCACTCCCGCCGGCGGCTCGGTGTTCGCCCGCCCGCTCCCCTGCCCTGACGAGCAGAGCCGCGACCAGCGGCAGCACGAGCACCGCCGCCGCGGTCAGGTGAAAGGCGTGGCGCATGCCCCAGGAATCCATGCTCAACCCGGCGAGCATGGCGCCGGTGAACACGCCCGCGCTCATGGCCAGGTTGAACACGCCCATCATGGTGCCGTGGCCGAAATGGGTGCGCCCCTCCTCGGCCGCCCAGGCGCCGAGCACCGGCCAGAGCACCGCCTCGCCGAACCCCAGGAACAGGTAGGCCCCCAGCATGGTGGCAAAACCGGTCATCTCCGGAATCATCCAGATGGCCACGCTCATGCACACACAGCCGGCGATGAGCAGCCGCACCTTGTCGTACCGGTCCGTCAGCCGGCCGAAGGGCACCTGGAGGACGGCGTTCATCACCGTTCGCCCGGCGATGACCACACCGGCCTGCACGCTGCCGCTCCCCGGCCAGTCGGCCATCATCAGCGGCAGGAAGGCCATGGTCGGCACCATCATGAGCACGGTGGCGAAGCGGGCAAGGAGGATACCCACGGTCCGCCGGCGGCGCAGCATGCGGCCGACGCTCCGTACCAGGCCGTCCCGGGAGGGCGGGTCGAGGGGGCTGCAGGCCGGCAGGTTGCGGACCACGAGCAGGAAGGCGACAAAGCAGAGCCCGGCCATGACGTAGAACACCGAGGCCAGCCCGAAGGCATCGGCGAACAGGCCGCCGAGCACCGGGCCGGCGCCGATGCCGCAGAAGATGGCGATGTTGATGGTGCTCATGGAGCGGCCCTCCTCCCCGGGCGGGGCGAGCATGCTCGCGTAGGCCATGGCCACGGGCACGACCATGGCCGCGCCCACGCCCTGGAAGAGACGGATGAACACCAGTTGGCCGACGCTTTCGGCAAGGGGCACGAGCAGACCGACCAGGCCGTAGATGAACAGCCCGGTGATGAGAAAGCCCTTGCGCCCCCAGCGGTCGGAGAGGCTGCCGACCAGCGGCTGGCACAGGCCGCGGCTCACCGAGAACACGGCGGTGATCACCCCCAGGGTGAAGCCGGTGGCGCCCAGTTCGGTGGCCCAAAGCGGCAGCACCGGGATGATGATGCCGATGCCCAAGAGGGCGATGAAGACCGCGAGAACGACGGTGACAAGAATCCGATTGTGCATGTGGTTCGCCGAACACGGCGGTATCGCAAGAAAAAAGGGCCGGACAGGGGGAGCGGCGCGAACGCCTCTTGTACCATCCAGGGGCGGAAAAGCAAACCGCCGCGTGCCGGCGCGCCGGCGCCGCCCTGCCCCCTGGCGAGCGAGGGCCGTGCACGGCGATTGACACCGCTTTGCCCGACAGGGTAAGGATGACCCATCGGATCGCCTGTTGATCTTTCCCCTATGCAACCAGGAGGTGGCGCATGAACGTGAAGGAAGAGTTTGACAACCTGATGGAGAAACTGAAGACCGAGCGGGATGAAATCAAGGTGAAGATGCATCTCGCCTCCATGGAGGCCAGGGAGGAGTTCTCCGAGGCGGAGGAGAAATGGCAGCAGGTCAAGGTCAAGATGGCCGAGATCGCCGACGAGGCCATCGACACCTCGGAAGACTACATCGCCAAGGCCAAGATCGTCGGCGACGAGTTGAAGGAGACGTACAGCCGGATCATCAAGCGCTTCTCCGAGTGAGCACCCCCCACCGGTTCGGCAGACGGCCGGACCGGGCGGCGGCCTGCGGGTTCTGCCGGCCTGCGCCCGCGGTCGTGTTCACTGGAAACGAAGCGGCTTGTCGCCGACCGCATCCGTTGCGGTCCGCCGGGGCGCGGTCGGTCCCAGCCGGCCGTCGGTCCGCGGGTGCGGCATAGCCTCCCGCCGCTCCTGCCGCTGCTCGCCGAGCAGGGTGATGATCCGGTCCATTTTCCGGTTGAGACCGGCCACCTCGTTCATGATTTTAAACACCATAAACGGCAGGAGAATGGACATCACCCCCACCGTGACCACGGTCACCAGGCCGACCAGCACCAGCAGGTAACCGGCGCTGTCGGCCAGCAGTTTCTCGAGCATCGTTTCGTCCCGTCACAGCGGGGCGGCGGCACCGTGCCGCCGCCCCGTTTCTTTTTCAGAACCGGTCGGTGACCGCCACCTCGGCCAGGTCCAGCCGGCCGGCCCGCGGCGGCGCGGGCTCCACGCCCCGGCCGATGGCCACGGCCATGGCCAGCACATGGTCCGCGGGCAGGCGGATCAACTCGCCCACCCGCCCGAAATCGAAACCGGTCATGGGACAGGAGTCGTAGCCCAGGCTCTGCGCCGCCAGCATCAGGGTCTGGGCGGCCAGGGCGCAGGAGCGCATGGCCTCGTCGCGCTGCACCTGGGGTTTGTCCCGGTAGTAGCCGTCGAGGGCGGCGAGCACGGCCCGGCGGGTCTCGGCCGGGACGTCCGGCCAGTACCGTTCGGGCTGGCGGTTCCAGGCCTGCAGGTCCGCGCAGAAGACCACGAACAGCGAGGCCTCGGTCACCTGCGGCTGATTCCAGGCGGCCGCCCGGATCTGCCGGCGCAGTTCCGGGTCGCGGACGACCACGAACCGCCAGTTCTGCACGTTGAAGGCGGTGGGCGAGAGCAGGGTCAGGGACAGGAGCTGGTCGACCTCGGCCGCGCTCAGGCGGTGGTCCGGGTCGAACCGTTTCACCGCCCGCCGGCCGGTGATGGCATCAAAGGTTTCCATGGCATCCTCCAGGTTCACACGTAGTTCGGGTAGACCGGTTCGTACATGAGCGAGATGATGTGGGCGCGCAGGTCGTCCGGCCGCGGCTGACCGGCCAGGCCGCGCCGGTAGGCCACCTCGGCCACGGCCTCGGCCACGGCCAGCGCCACCTCGCGGATGCGCGGCAGGGGCGGATAGAGCCGGCCCTCGTTCAGATCCGCCTCGGTCACCTCGCCGGCCACCACCCGCGCCGCCACCAGGAACATCTCGTCGGTTACCCGGGCCGCGCCGCTGGCCATCACGCCCATGCCCACGCCGGGGAAGATGTAAACGTTGTTGCCCTGGCCCGGGAACATCTTGCGGCCGCTGTAGACCACTGGTGGGAACGGACTGCCGCTGGCGAAGATGGCCCGCCCCTGGGTCCAGATGTAGGCCTCCTCGGCGGTGCACTCGGCCTTGGAGGTCGGGTTGGACAGGGAAAAGACGATCGGCCGCTCGTTGATCCGGGCCATGGCTTCGAGCACCTCGGGCGAGAACCGCTTGGCCTGGCCGGACACGCCGATGATGCCGTGCGGCCGCAGGGCTTCGATGGCCCCGAGGAAATTGTCCACCTGCGGGTGGTCGTGGGCGTACTGGCGCTTGTGGCCGACCAGGTCGAGCCGGCTCTGCACCACCAGCCCCTTGGAGTCGAAGTACCAGCAGCAGCGACGCGCCTCCTCCACACTGAGCCCCTCCTCCATCAGGGCGGTGACGAGCAGTTCGCCGGCGCCCATGCCGGCCTCGCCGGCGCCGAGGAAGAGGAAGCGCTGGTCGCGCAGGGTGCCGCCGGTGATGCGCAGGGCCGACAGGATGCCGGAGACGGTCACCGCGGCGGTGCCCTGGATGTCGTCGTTGAAGCAGCAGACCTGGTCGCGGTACTCCTGCAGCAGGTGGAAGGCGTTGCGGTTGGCAAAGTCCTCGAACTGGATGAGGGCGCCGGGGTACACCTGCTGTACGGCGAGCACGAACTCCTCGAGCAGGTCGTCGTACACCTGGCCGCGCAGGCGCGGGTGACGCAGACCGGTGTAGAGCGGGTCGTTGAGCAGACGGGCGTTGTCCGTGCCCAGGTCCAGAGTCACCGGCAGGCTGAGGTTCGGGTGGATGCCGGCGCAGGCGGTGTACAGGGAGAGCTTGCCCACCGGGATGCCCATGCCGTCGGCGCCCAGGTCGCCCAGACCGAGGATGCGTTCGCCGTCGGTGACGACGATGATGCGGATGTCGGTGAACGGCCAGTTGCCGAGCAGTTCCGCCACCCGGCCGCGGTCGTTGGCGGTGATGTAGATGCCGCGCGGCCGCCGGAAGATGTGGCCGAACTCCATGCAGGCCTGACCCACGGTGGGGGTGTAGACGATGGGCATCAGTTCGTCGATATTCTCGAGCAACACCCGGTAGAACAGGGTCTTGTTGCGGTCCTGGAGGGCGATCAGGGAGACGTAGCGGTCCAGGTCGGAGGAGTGCTTGCGCAGGTTCTCGAGCACCCTCTGCACCTGCTCCTCCATGGTGTGCACCCGCGGCGGCAGCAGGCCGCTCAAGCCGAGCGCCTCGCGCTCCGCCTCGGTGAAGGCCGAGCCCTTGTTCAGGGTCGGGTCGCGGAGCAGGGCCACGCCGGTGGGGAAACCGGCCAGGCGGTTGCGGGCGCGGAGCATGGCCGCCGTGCTGGAGGTGGTGCTCTTCTTGAGCATGGACTGCAGGTTGATGTGGTTGAGGAACCGGGTCAGGGTTTCCCCGTCCACCAGGTCCTTTTCGAAACTGATGTGCACTTCGTCGTTTTCATGGGCAATTCTGTACATACGTTCTCCTTGCCGGCCGTGTGGCCGCATCTCCCGCGTGACGCGCCGTCATCCCCCGAAATCCGCCGGGCGACCGCGCCCGCTGACGGCAAAACAGTTCTCTGAGCATTACAAGCCGTTACCTGGACTGTCAAGCCTCTCCACCCCCGGGGCGGGATGGCCGGCAGGCCGCGATCGGGTCGGAATGCCCCGAAAAATCCCCTGGTCCGGGTCAAAACGACCCATTCTCTGCTTCCTGTTCCGCTGCCACTGTGCTATTCTCGCCGGTCGTTGCGCGCTGCCGCCCAACCGGAAACGGGCTGTACGGGTCATTTGGACACAGCCGGCGGCGATGCGCTGCTTTTCGCCCCTTGCGGCCGCCGGTCGGGCACGTCGTGTGCATCGCTTTTTCCTGACCAATCCGGCCGCCGCCCCATCCCCTTTCACCCGGGAGCCGTCCCATGGACATCACCAAATTCGCCATCCCCGAGATCATCTTCGGCCGGGGCAGCCTCGACCACGCCGGCCAGTGCGCCCTGCGCCTGGGCGCCCGCAAGGTTTTCCTGGTCAGCGACGAGGGCATCGAGCAGGCCGGCTGGCTGCAGCGCCTGCGGGACATCCTCGAGCGCGAGGGGATCCGCTGGGTCTACTACCCCGGGGTGACGCCCAACCCGCGCGACTTCCAGATCGAACAGGGCGCGGAGTTCTACCTGAAAAACGACACCGACGTGATCATCGCCATCGGCGGCGGCAGCGTGCTCGACACGGCCAAGGGCATTGCCATCATCGCCAGCAACGGCGGCCGCATCCGCGACTACGAGGGCGCCAACCGGGTGCAGCGGCCGCTGCCGCCGATGATGCTCATCACCACCACCGCCGGCAGCGGCTCGGACATCAGCCAGTTCTGCATCATCACCGACATGAAGCGCGGGGTCAAAATGTCCATCATCACCCGCACGCTGGTGCCCAACATCTCCATCGTCGACCCGCTCATCCTGCGCACCAAGACCGAATCGCTCATCATCCAGTCCGCGGTGGACGCCCTGGCCCATGCCATCGAGGCCTACATGTCGCGCATCGCCTCGCCCTTCACCGAGATGCACAGCCTCAAGGCGGTGGACCTGATCCTCGCCAACCTGCAGGAGGCGGTGGCCACCCGGTCGCTGGAGTCGCTGGAGCAGCTGAGCATCGCCTCGGTGTCCGCCTCCATGGCCTTCAGCAACGCCGGCCTGGGCGCGGAGCACGCCCTGGCTCACTCGCTCGGCGGCCATTTCGACATGCGCCACGGCGTGCTCCACCCCATCCTGCTCACCAGCGTGATGCGCTTCAACGCCGCCTGCAACCCGAAAAAAATGGCCGAGATCGGCCGGGTGATCCTGGACCGGCGGCTGGGCTCGGACGAGGCCACGGCCCTTGCCGGCATCGAGCGGCTGGACGAGTTCTTCGCCAGTTTCGACGTGGCCCGGCGCCTCGGCCAGATCATCGACCCGGGCGAGCGCCACCAGCTGGAGCCGATCTGCCGCATGGCGGTGCACGACGCCTGCAACCTGACCAACCCCCAGCCCGCCACCTGGGAGGATTTCCTGCGCATCTGCGAGGAGGTGTGGTGATGCCGCACACCACCACCCTGGCGGACCTGGTCGGCATCGAGCACTGCAAACTCGGTTTCTACCAGGAACTGCAGCAGAAGGTCGAGCAGCTGAAGAGTTCGAACCTGGAACTGGAGCGCAAGCGCACCGAGATCCAGGCCCTGCTCGACGGCATCACCGACCTGATGGTGGTGCTGTCCGAGGACATGCGCATCCAGCGGGTCAACCACGTGTTCGCCGAGTGGTACCCGGGCATCGACCCGGTGGGCCGGCGCTGTTACGAGGTGTTCCGCGGCACCAGTTTCATCTGCGCCGACTGCCCGGCCCTGCGCGCCCTGGACCGGGACGAGATCGTCAAGGACCTGTGCGTCTACAAGCTCGGCGAGCGGTTCCGCCAGTTCGACATCATCGCCTCGCCACTCAAGGCCGGTCCCACCGGCGAGCGCCAGGTGCTCTTGTTCAAGCGCGACGTGACCCTGGAAAAGGAGTTCCAGGCCCAGTTCTACCAGGCCGAGAAGATGGCCACCCTGGGCACCCTGACCGCGGGCGTGGCCCACGAGATCAACAACCCGCTCACCGCCATCAACGGCTTCGCCCAGGGGTTGAAGCGGCGCATCGGCCGGTTGCAGGGACAGGTCGACGCGGATCTGTACGAGGACTTCTGCGAGTACACCGACACCATCATCAAGGAGTGTCTGCGCTGCCGGGACATCGTCCGCACCCTCCTCACCTTCAGCCGGCCGACCAGCACCAGCCTCGCCCAGGTGGACCTCAACCGGTGCGTCACCGACACCCTGTTCGTACTCAAGCACCTGCTCAAGGAACAGCCCGGCCTGACCGTGCGCATCGACCTCGAGCACGAGCTGCCCCCCATCCACGGGGACGAATCACAGCTCAAGCAGGTGATCATCAACCTGCTCTCCAACGCCATCGACGCCACCGGCGGCAACGGCGCCATCCACATCCGCACCGCCACGGCGGCGGGCGGCCGGGTCGAGCTGGTCATCGAGGACAGCGGCTGCGGCATTCCGCACGAGCTGCAGCACCGGCTGTTCGAGCCCTTTTTCACCACCAAGCCGGTGGGCAAGGGGGTCGGCATCGGGCTGTCCACCTGCTATGCCATCGTCAAGAGCCACAACGGCGAGATCAGTGTGACCAGCGCGGCCGGCCAGGGCTCGGCCTTCCGGGTCGCCCTGCCGGGAGTGCACGCATGAACAAGGACAGGTACGCCATCCTGGTGGTGGACGACGAGGAGTCGATCCGCCGCCTGCTGCAGAAGGAGTTGGCCGCACCCGGCCGGGAGATCCACGTGGCCGCGGACGGCAGCGAGGCCATGGCCCAGCTGCGCAGCCACTGGTTCGACGTGGTGATCATGGATTTGTGGCTGCCGGACGTGAACGACCTGAGCCTGCTCATCCGCACCCGCGAATCCATCCCCAACGTGGAGGTGATCATGATCACCGGCCACGGCGACGTGGACATCGCCGTGGAGGCCATGAAGCTCGGGGCCTACGACTTCATCCGCAAACCGTTCAACCTCGACCGGCTCGACCTGATGGTGGAGAAGGCGCACCAGCGGGCGGCGCTCGCCCGGGAGAACGCCATGCTCCGCCGCACCGCCGGCGGCGAGAGCCGGGGGGTACGGTTCATCGGCAACTCCAAGGCGGTGCGCGACATCCAGTTCCTCATCGACAAGGTGGCGCCGGCGCGGATCCCGGTGCTCATCACCGGCGAGTCGGGCACGGGCAAGGACGTGGTCGCCCGCCTCATCCACGAGCGCTCGCCGCTGGCCGACAACCGGATGGTCATCAAGAACTGCGCCTCGCTGCAGAAGGAACTGGCCCGCAGCGAGCTGTTCGGCCATGTCAAGGGCTCGTTCACCGGGGCCAACGAGTCGCGCGAGGGACTCTTGTCCTTCGCCCACGACTCCACCCTGTTCCTCGACGAGATCGGCGAGCTGCCGCTGGAGGTGCAGGCCTCGCTCTTGCGCGTGCTCGAAACCGGCACCTACCGGCGGGTGGGCGAGAAAGAGGAGCGCACGGTGAACATCCGCTTCCTCTTCGCCACCAACCGCCACCTGGCCGAGGAGGTGGAACGGGGCCAGTTCAACGAGGCCTTCTTCCACCGCATCAACGCCTTCAGCATCCAGATCCCCTGCCTCAAGGAGCGCAAGGAGGATCTGCCGCTGCTGGTGGACTACTTCCTCACCACCCTCAGCCCGGACGGCTCGGGCGGCTATCGCATCGTCGACAACGCCATGGCCTGCATCCTCCGCTACCACTGGCCGGGCAACATCCGCGAGTTGCGCAACGTCATCGAGCGCTCCATCATCCTTGCCGAGAACGGCATCATCACGGAACGCTGCCTGCCGCGCGAACTGGTCGAGTCGGCGGAGAACGGCGCCGGCGCGGCCCTGTCGCTCGCCTCGGTGGAGCGCCAGCACATCCTCAAGATGCTCGAATTCCACGGCGGCAACCGCCAGCAGACCGCGGACACCCTGGGCATCAGCCGCAAGACCCTGTACCGCAAGCTGACCGAGTACGCCATCGACTGAAAACATCGCTGGTGTACCCGGCCGCCGCTGCCCGCTGCCGGCCGGCGCGGGCAATCCCGCACTCAGAGGTTGTAGAACGGATTGATGTGGTCCGGCCGGGCGCAGAGCTTGCCGCCGAACTGTATCTCCCGCACCCCCTCCACCCCCCTGATCATCTCCTCGATCTTGCTCCTGAGCATGCTGTCGGAGCGGAGCACCTCGCCCAGGTTGCACAGGGTGACCAGGCCGTCCTCGACCCGCACCTCCACCATGAGCGAGGCGTTGACGAGCATGGCGTGGATGCGTGCACACAGGAGTTGGTCGTTCAGGGTTTGCTGCGAGGCCTCCGTGGTCTCAAAGGCCGGCTTGTTCACCGCCGCATGGATGAGTTCCACCGCGTCGTCCACGGTCAGCTGGTCGATGAGCAGGACCATGTCGTAGAGGCGGCTGTCCCAGGTGTCGATGCCGTAGAGCTTCATGGCCCAGCGGCGCCGCTCCTCGTCATCCTTGCGCAGGATGTGCTCGGCCTCACGCTGCCCCACCCCGTCGCGCTGCATCACCTCGTTCAGCCGGTCCTCCGGACTGGCGAGGATGCGCACCTTGACCACGTGGGAGATGTGGCGGAGGAAAAACTGCCCGGCCAGCCCGTGATAGACCACGTTGTCCTTCTGCACGTACTTGAGCAGTTCGTATTGGTAATAGCTGATGTAGCGCTCGCGACCGTGGCGGATACGCTCCAGCACCGAGGGCGAATCGTGGATGGCGCGCACCAGGCTGATCTCGGGGATGTTGAACTCCTCCGAGGCCTCGAGCAGGATTTCCCGGGACACGCAGTCGTACTGCAATTTTTTGGCGAGCTTTTCGGCGACCTCCCGGCCGCGGCTGTAGGAGCCCCGGGAGATGGTGACAATGGGCATGGTATTTCCTCCATGGACGGATGAATGGTGACGACCGTGACCGGCAAAGGCGGCGCGGCCGGCGCGATGCGACGCCGTAGTCTGCCGTCACACCCACCTTTCAGCCAGGCCCCTCAACCATGGAAAGGCTTGCGGCAGAACGGCGCAGGGACGCGGCCCGGTCGGCGTACACACGGATATTCGCCCCTGACCGGGAAGTTTGCAACCCTTAACCGTCCCGACTGAGCGCTCAGTCGAGAGAAAAACGGGACGCAGCCGCCGATGCGCGACAACCTGCCGAAATGCTGTGCATTTCCCGAACGCCCCGTCCGCTGTTGACCGGCCAAGCCTGCCGGCCGTGCCGGGGCCGCCGTGGGCCGGATCGCGTTGTCTTTCCGAACCGGAACAGGTATGCTGTCAACCCGCGTGCGGCCGTGAGAGTCCGCACCGCTGTCCGCCTGATCACCATCCGCAAGGAGGTTCCCATGCACCGACGCCAGTTCCTTCGCGACGTCCTGCTCTGGTCGGCCGGGGCCACCCTGGCCCTGCCCCGTTTCACCATCCGAACCGAGGCTCTCGCTGCCGAAAAGCCGCCGCCGCTGGTCAGCGTGGCCCGCGGCGCTGATTACCCTGCCCTGGTGACGCAGGTGCTGGAACCGCTCGGCAGCATGGCCGCCTTTGTCCGCCCGGGCGACCGGGTGGTGGTCAAGCCGAACATCGGCTGGGACCGCAGCCCGGAACAGGGGGCCAACACCCATCCGCAGGTGGTGCGGGCGGTGGTCGAGGCGGCGCTCGCCGCCGGCGCGGCGCGGGTGCTGGTGTTCGACCGGACCTGCAACGAGCCGCGGCGCTGCTATGCGTCGAGCGGCATCGAGGCGGCGGTGCAGGCCATCGGCGACCGCCGGGCGGTGATCGAGCACGCCGACCCGCGCAAGTTCGTGCCCGTGGAGATCAGCCGCGGCCAGGCGCTCACCCGCTGGGACATCCACCGCGAGGCGCTCGACTGCGACTGCTACATCAACCTGCCGGTGGCCAAGCACCACGGCCTCTCCGGCCTGACGCTCGGCCTGAAGAACGCCATGGGCGCCATCGGCGGCAACCGCGGCACCCTGCACCACGATCTCGGCCAGAGTCTGGCCGACTTGGCCACGGTGCTGCAGCCCAAGCTCACCCTGATCGACGCCACCCGCATCCTGCTGCGCAACGGCCCCCAGGGCGGCGATGTGGCCGACGTGCGCCGGCTGGACACCCTGGTGGCCTCGGCCGACCCGGTGGCTGCCGACGCCTGGGCGACCACCCTCTTTGACCTGCGGCCCGAGACCATCGCCTCCACCGTGGCCGCCCACCGCATGGGCCTGGGCGAGATGGATCTCACCCGCATGCGGGTGGTGGGCGGTTGATGGGCCGCCGCAGGTGGCTTCCCGGCCCGGTGGGCTGGCGGCGGCTCGCGCAATGGGGCTTTTTTGTTCTCTTCCTGGTGCTGTTCGTCAAGACCGACTACAGCGGCGTGGACGAACTGCACGGCGCGGTCAACCTGCTGTTCCGCATCGATCCTCTGCTGGCGCTCACCGCCATGCTCGCGGCGAAGACCGTGGTGGTGCTCATGCTGCCGGCGCTGGCCACGGTGGCGCTCACCCTCGTCTTCGGCCGGGTGTTCTGCGGCTGGGTCTGTCCCCTGGGCGCGCTCATCGACGCCAGCCGAATGCTCTTCGGCCGACCCGGCGGCGACCCGGAAACCCGCGGCCGGTGGATCAAATACGCGCTGCTCCTGTTCCTGCTCGTTGGCGCCCTGTTCGGCCTGCCCCTGGCCGGCTACGTCGACCCCTTCTCGATCCTCGTGCGCGCGCTCGCCCTGGCCGTGCACCCGGCGCTGGACCACGCCCTCACCACCCTGTTCACCTGGACCTACCAGCACGCCCCCACCTGGGTGAACCAGTTCACCGAACCGGTCTACGCCCTCCTGCGGGCGCATGTGCTGCCCTTTGCGGCCAAGGTCTACGCCCTGTCCGTGCCCTCGCTGGTCCTGCTGCTCGCGGTGCTTGGCCTGAGCCGGGTGCGGAGCCGCTTCTTCTGCCGCATCCTCTGCCCGCTCGGCGGCCTGCTCGCCCTGGGCAGCCGCCGCCCGCTGGTGCGGCTGGTCGGCGGTGACGACGACTGCGGTACCTGCCGGTTGTGCCGCACCATCTGCCGCACCGGGGCCATCGACCAGGAGCGGCACATCGACCCGGCCGAGTGCGTGCTCTGCCTCGACTGTGTGCAGAAGTGCCCGCGCGACCGCATCCACTTCGCCCGGGCCAGCGCGGCCCCGGCCGCGCCGCCGATCAACCTGGGCCGCCGCACCGTGCTCGCCTCGCTCGCCGCCGGCGCCCTGGCGCCACTCGCCCTGCCCGCCCGGCCGCACGCCCGCCATCCCGAACCGTACCTCGTCCGTCCGCCCGGGGCGC
>ERZ1645187.1883-NODE-1883-length-18942-cov-17.712077_pt1 | contig 18942 bp, 15 predicted proteins | sample MGYA00575352_ERZ1645187 | MGnify/ENA primary metagenome ERZ1645187 (study PRJEB40837, sample SAMN11349314) | freshwater sediment metagenome | isolation source: river sediment | host: Sediment | place: India: Wazaribad , New Delhi | collected 2017-02-21 ... | reverse complement strand
TGTGTCAGCAGCACCGGCACGCTGTTCCTGCGTTCAACAAGCATGGTAATATCGTTGATAACGCCGACAGCCAGACTCGCCAGCAGCAAAGGCCGCAGACTGCGCAGAAATTCCGGGTCAAACAGCGGTACTAGTCCGCGCCCTTCAAACCAGATCGGGATGTTAATTTCCGGCAAGACCATAAACGCCAACGCGAAAAGAACCGCAAAAATCAGCCCGGCAATGCTTTCCGCGGGTGATACCTTGTATTTTCGCTCAGGCAGGTCGGGCAAATTACTCAGGAAGTCCTTATCCTCGTCGAACTTGACGTCATAATGGTAGAACAGCGCGAAAATCAAGGTCACGTAGGCAAAAGCCTGCAGCCCGCCGGAAAGCAAGCTAAGCAGCCACTCTCCGATCCGCACAAAGATATTTCCTGTCGGCGCGTTGATAAGCTCCACCGCCAGCGCTACGCTCAGACCAAACAGCGTCGCGGCCAGGACGATCTTCAGCACCAGCTTGTAGTAGCGGAAGTGCGGCTGTCCGATCAGGCAGTTGCGCTGCTGCGGCAAATATTTCTGCGCCAGTTCATCCGGGCGCCCCAGTTCGGTCAACACCGCGCGGATGTTCTCCTCAGAAGGCTCCTGTTCCGCGCCGCGCTCCGCCAGCATATCCGCAATGAGTGTGCACAGTTCCTTGGCTGTATCTTCGCGTGATTTTGCCGGCAGCTGCCGGCTGATTGCGTAGATATAACGATCAATCAGGTTACTTATTTTCATGTGGTTTCTCCAACAGACTGTTAAAACTGTGACTAAAACGATTCCATTCTTCCTGCCAGCGCGCGTACACCTCTGTGCCAAGCTCCGTGCGCTGGTAATACTTGCGCGGCTTTCCTTCGCGCATGTCCCAATCACTGCGCAGCAGCCCCTGCTCCTCCAGGCGGCGCAAAAGTGGGTAGAGTGTGTTTGCTTCTACTGGCACGCCGCCGTCTGCCAGATCCCGAACCAATTGATATCCGTAACCCGGCTCTGTCAAGCGGCTCAGCACCGCCAAGGCAATCGCTCCGCGCCGCATTTCCGTAACAAAACTTGCTAACAACTCTTCTTTCGATTGCATAGATACTCCTATAATATAATTATCCCTTAATATGCTGTGTATCACACACTATTGTCAATGCTTAATAAATCAAAAAACACCACAATTCGTGAAGAAGTCCGCTGGAAATCCGCCCAAAATGCGTTTAAGCCCCACACGCTTACCCCTGCGTCAAAAAAGGTAAAATACTGTATCCGGGAATTGGCAGTCTGCCGCGCCGGAACTTTACACCACACGAAAAGGATTGCAATGATCTATCACATCACCTCGACAGCAGAATGGGAAAACGCCGTGAAATCGGGCGGGTACACGCCCCAGGCATTCGAGCATGACGGCTTCATCCACTGCTCCGACCTCTACCAGGTAGAGATTGTCGCCAATCATTTCTACCGTGATTTGCCCGAACTCATCCTCCTGTGCATAGACCCCGCGCTGACAGGCATCCCGCTGGTCTACGAAAACCTGGAAGGCAAAGCGGTGCGCTTCCCCCACCTCTACGGCAGTCCCCTGCCCGTGGAGTCGGTCAAAGCCGTAATTGCGCTCCTCCGGGATGAAAACGGCGATTGGCGCTTGCCACCCGCCTTACGTCGGCCAAAACCCCCGCTCATGAACGAAATCCCTTTCCAACTTCCCGGCAAACTATACCGCTCGGTGATGACTGGCAGCCGCATGTTTGACCCCGAAGACAAGGTAATGAACTTGTACCAGCAAGATGGCATCCAAGTGGTTATGGTGCTGAACCCCGAGCTCGACATCCGCGAATACGCCCGCCAGGACCTGCGCGAACGCTACAAGCAAGCCGGCCTGACCCAGCTTTACGCGCCGGTCGCGGATTTTTCCGCCCCGCCTGCCGGCACCTGGAACAGCGCCTTGCAAGAAGTCGCTGAGCTCTTGCGCGCTGGTAAGAAAGTCGCTGTGCACTGCCACGCCGGCATCGGGCGCACCGGCATGTTTTGCGCCTGCCTCGCCCAGGAAATTCTGGGTCTAACGCCGCAGGAATCCATCGAATGGGTGCGCCAATATATCCCCGGCGCGGTGGAGACGGAGTACCAAATCCAGTTCGTGCTGGAATACCCCTCGACCCGCTAAACAACAGCGCCCGCTTTAGGCGGGCGCTGCGCTTTTTTGATTTCAGTTCTAACGAATTTCAATCGGCAGGGAAAAGTTCAAAGCGCTGTCCGTCCGATTAACAACCCGAATGATATAGTCCCCGGCTTTGGGCAGCACGTCGTCATAGCTGGCTGACCCCGCGCTGACAGAAAGCAGTTCCGTTCCATCCACGTGGTATATCGCAAGGATTGTTTTATCCCCGGGCTGCGCGGAGACTTTCAGGCGCTGCCCCTTGTTTGCCCACACCAGAAATTCATGCGTGCCGCTGGCGGGCACCTTCCCAGACGCGGTCATGCCATAAGCCCCGGATGGGAAGCTCAACCTTTCCGGGATTTCCAGGTAGACGACAAACGATACTTCATGCGGATTGGCCGCCGCGTCGATATACCAGTCGCCATTGGCCTTCAGATAGCCCTGGTAGCTGGTCTTTCCCTCTGATAACGGCAAAAGCACTGTGCCGTTCGCGCCGCTGACACCCAACAAGACCTTGTACGCGCTGTTTAGCGAGATTTTGACATACTGGTTCTTAGCCGCCCAGAAAACAAAGCGGCGCACGGAATTATAAGCCGCGCTGCTTTCGCGGCTGATATTCGTCGCGCCTTCCGCAAAGCTCAGGCGGATTGGGTCGTACACCACCGGGCGCGGTGTGGCGGATTGGGTGATGTACGTAATCCCAACGGTCGGGACGCGCGTTTCAGTAGGCGGCTGCGCGGTCGCGGTGGCTGGCAGCGGCTCGGCAGTCGGTGGTACGGGCGTGTCGCTGGGAGGCACGGGCGTGGCGCCGGGAGGCAGCAGCGTATTGGTCGGCAGCGGAGCGGGAACCGTGTTGGTCAGCGCGGCATGCGTGCCCAGCGCAATGCGTGTCAGCGTGGCCTCAGCAAAGATAGCTGCCTGGGTCTGCACATCCTCAAAACTGAGCGGCGCTGAGCCCATGCATGCCCCCAGCAGCAGGCTCGCCAGCACAAGTAAAATTATCATCGTCCAAGTCTTCTTCATCATACCTCCCGACAAATCCAAAAACCATTTAGGATGCAAGAAGCTCTCCAATTGCGGCTTCAGCCCGGAGAAGCTGATCGCCGCATCCCGCCTTGCTTTTTCCAAAGAATCGCTGCGCGGCACAAAGTCCAATGTGATACTCCGAAAACTATTCCGAAAACTATTGATTAATCATAACCTGTGTCCGGGTTTATGTTATCATTGCCTCAGACATTTCTGGATTGGAGTAGACCATGGCGAAAACCTTATTGCTGATGAGACATGCAAAATCAAGCTGGCATGATAAAAAACTGCCTGATTTTCAACGCCCGCTGAAAAAACGCGGCGCGGAAGATTCGGCGGCAATTGCCGAAATTCTGCGCGAAAACGAACTAATCCCGCAGATTATTTTGTCCTCCCCCGCGCTGCGCGCCAGCCAAACAGCCGAAATCGTTGCCAAGGTCTGCCATCTTGATCAGAAAATCACGTATGTCAATAGTTTTTATATGGGGGAGGTTCATGAATTCGTCGAACAGCTCAGTAAACTGGATGACAGCCTGGAGCGGGTGATGATCGTCGCCCACAACCCGGGCCTGGAAGCTTTTATGCAGCTGCTGGACGGCAAGCTTGAAGCCCTCCCCACCGCGGCGCTCGCTTACATCAGTCTTGACCTGCACAAATGGTCGGATTTTTCCAAAGACACCACCGGTGAACTGATCGGCTATTGGGATCCGGAAAATATCGAAGAAAAAGCTAAGGAGCAAGACATGGGCAAGGACAAGAAAGATAAGAAAGACAAGAAGGAAAAGAAAGAGAAAAAGGAAAAGAAGGAAAAGAAGGACAAGAAGTAAGCGCGGTCTTTCCTTCTGACAGTTTTCTTTCCTCCAAGCTCTGACAGGCGCCTATTCTGCCAGACAGACCGATGCGCTCTGTTTCAGATTAATAACTTCCCAAATCCCCTCATCCCGCCGCGCGAAAATCGGCTGCCTTGACTAAAGCTCTGCCGGCGTGAACTGGACGCTTTGCCATATTCTCAGCGCCTGCTGCAAGTCCGCCGCATTGTCCAGGTAAAATGAGGTTTGCGCGCAGCCGTTTTCAGCCGTGCTGAAGGCATGCAGCGCCAGCCGGGTATGCTTGGGCGTGACAGCTTCCAACTGCAGCGTCCCGAAGCGGATGACTGCGCCTTCCTGCTCTTCAATGATTTCAAGTTCCTCCGCCTGGGCTTTCGCGCGCAGATTTGCCAGCAGCGCCGCCTGCTCCTTCGCCCCGCTGTACGAAAATACAACCACGCCAATGGTGATGCCCGCGGTCCAGAACACAATATGGGCGTCCTCCCTGCGGCGTTGAAAGCCATCCGGCAGTTCGATGCTCCATTGAGGGGTAAGTTGTTGTCTCATACCGCTATTCTATCAAACAGCGCCTTACTCCTCAATCTTCTTAAGTTGTTTATGCAGCCAGATTGTTCCAGTGGGTTGGTATTGGCGCACGACTAACATTGAGCATTCGGCTTCTTCCAGCAGGCTGTCATTCAGCGTGCCAAAGATTTGCTCCGGGCTCAACACCTCCTCAGCCGCGCCTATGATCATCAGGTCGTAATTGCCGCGCTTGCTTTCTTCCAGGATGCCTTCCAGCACCGAAGAAACCATCTCTACCTTTAGTTCCACGTACGGCGGCACTTCTCCCAGCTCAAGCTCCACAATGTCATGCAGCTGCGCTTGCTGGTCTTCCACCACCTCAGCATCATCGCATTTCATAATCAGGCGCAGCGCCGTGACCGGAATGGGCTCCGGACTGGCCAGGTCCCGTGCCAGGCGCAGCGCCAGGCGCGCGTTGGGGCCGTTCCCGACCGGCACCAGAACCCGCCGGATGCCGTGCTCCAAGCCCCGGTCCCGCAATACCCCCACATCACGCTGGGCTGTCATGACGATTTCCTTCAGAATATTGTTCGGGGTGTGGATTTTGCTTTCATCCTTGGGGTAACCCAATAACACCATGGAGATATCGCGGTGTCGGGCTAGTTCGCCATAGATTGCTTCTTCCACCCGGCTGGCTGCTTTGCTTTTAACGTACAGCGGCACATTGCGGCTCTGCGCGATCGGGGCGGTCACCGCCAGCAATTGTTTCTTCAATGAATTCTGTTCCTGCACAAAAACCGGCACCTGTGCCTCAGAAAGCTTGAACGGCGTCTTCTTGACGCTGAACACGCAGATACTGGTATCCTCCTGTTGGTCTACCAGTTGGGCCGCCAGGCGCGTCAGGCTAACCGCGGTGTCTTGATGCACGGCTGCCACCAGGATTCTTCCGCCGCCTTCCTCATGTTCAAGTTTTTGCTGTAGTTCTGAACGCGTGTGATAGTAGCGCGAAACCCAGAAGACGACAGATAAGCCTGCCAGCACCGCGCCCAAAAAGAGCAGCGCTTTCGGGTCAGCAAAAGCAATGATGAGCACGCCCGTCGCCGCCGCAAGGTACGGCGTAAGCGGGTAAAAAGGCACTTTGAAAGGGCGTTCAATGTTTGGCTGGTCTTTGCGCAGGCGCAGCATGGCCAGGCTTGCCCAGAAGAGCACAAACATATACCCCGCGCTGGAGATATAACTCAGGAAATCAACAACCCCGATGGCAGCAACCAGCGCGCTGATCAGGGCAATCAGAATAATGGCGGCGTAAGGCGTGCGCCAACGGCTGAGCCTCGAGAATACGCGCGGCCACACCCGCTCGCGGCTGAGCGTGAAGGCTTCCCGCGTCGCGGAAAGCATCGCGGAGTTGACCGATGTCAGCGTCGCAACAATGCCAGCTGCCGCCATAATCTGGATGCCGCCGTTCGGCCAGAACCTTGCCGCGGCATCAGTCAGGGCAGTTTCGGAACCTGCCAGCTGCTGAAAAGGAACCGTGCCGATGGTGACAAGCGAGACCAACGAATAAACCAGCGTGGCAATCCCCAGGCTCAGTAAAATGCCCAGCGGAATGTTGCGGGTGGGCTTGGTGATCTCTTCCGCGTCGTCTGCGATGACCTCAAACCCGACATAAGCGTTGTAGGTCAGTGCAATGGCCGAAAGCATACGCGCGATAACTTGAAATGTGTTTTGTCCGGCAAAGACTATATTCCCAGAGTTAAAAGTTGCCTCGCTAAACCCATTGGGGTCGGTCAGCCCGCGGATGATGTAAATTGCGAAGACGACCAGCAGAAAAGCGCCGAGAACAATCTGCAGGTTGCCCGCCTTGGTGACGCCGCGAATGTGCATGGCGGCAACTACGACAATAACTGCAACAGCCACCGGGACAATTGGCAGGACCGGAAAGAAAACATTGACTGAAATGGCAAAACCAATCGCGGAAAGCGCAGCGTAAAAGGTGCTGGACAGGCCGTCCAGCGACCCGACCAGAAACATAATCAGCCCATTTCCAAAACCCTGACCCACATAGGTCATCGCCCCGCCGGTCACGGGATAGGTGGTCGCCAATTCGCAATAGTTCAGCGCGATACTGAGCGTGAGCACCCCGCCCAGAACCAGCGCGAGCACCGCCTCAGGACCCGCGATGCCGGCCGCGTGACCGGTCAGGACGAAGATTTCAGCCGCAATGGTTCCCGCGGTACCCAACATGATTACCTGGAGAAGGTTTAACTGCCGCTTTAATTTTCTTTTTGCCATTGCTTTCGCTCCGTAAAGATATTTACGAATAGGAACCTGTTTCGCTTAATTCTATACCCACTTTGTTTATTGCGCAGGACACTTTTGCTGTTATCATTAAACCGCTGCAATCAACCCAGATTTGTCTCAACCGGAGGAGCCCAATGGCTGTTCTCACCCTTATCCTTGCCGGCGGAGCCGGCAGCCGCCTGAGTATTCTTGGAGAAAAACGCGCCAAACCTGCTGTACCTTTTGCCGGCAAATACCGCATCATCGATTTTCCCCTCTCCAACGCCGTCAATTCAGACCTGTACCGCCTGGCAGTCCTGACCCAGTTCCGTCCGCACTCCCTCATGCAGCACCTCGGCATCGGCGAGCCCTGGGACTTGAACCGCCGTCCGCCCAACGGATTGCAAGTCTGGCAGCCTTTCCGCGGTCGTTCCCAACAGGACTGGTACCGCGGCACAGCCGACGCCCTCTACCAAAACCGCGCCTTCATCCAGGATGCCAAATGCGATACCCTGCTCATCCTTTCTGGTGACCATATCTACAAACAGGATTACCGCGACTTGCTGCGCTTCCATCAATCTAAAAATGCCGACCTAACCGTGGCAGTGATGAACGTCAGCCAGCAGGATGTCAGCCGCTTCGGCATAATGAGCGTAGATTCCACCCAAAAAATTACCAAATTCGTTGAAAAGCCCAAAAAATCCGACAGCACCCTGGCTTCCATGGGTATTTATGTCTTCAACACCAGGTTCCTGCTCGAACAGCTGGATCTCGACGCAAGCCGGCCGGATTCAGCCCACGATTTTGGCAAAAATATCATTCCCCGCATTGTGGAGATGGGGCGCGCGTACGCCTACCCCTTCGTGGGCTACTGGGTGGACGTCGGCACGATCCAGGCTTACTGGGAAACGAGCATGGCGCTCCTGGAAGAAGATCCAGCCCTTGACCTTTACAACTCCGATTGGATCATCCACACCCGCTCTGAAGAGCGGCCGCCCGTAAAGATCATGCCGCCCGGCAGCCTTGAGAAAAGCATGGCGTCCAACGGCTGCAACATCTGCGGCGCGGTCATCAACTGTGTGCTTTCTCCCGGCGTTATCGTGGAAAAAGGCGCGGTCGTGCGCAACAGCGTGATCATGAACGACACCATCATCCGCGCCGCTGCGGCAGTCACCAACTGCGTGCTGGATAAACACATAGAGGTAGGTCCCGGAGCACAGCTCGGTTACGGCAAAGACTCCACGCCCAACAAGCTGGAACCGGACAACCTTAACACTGGCATCACTATTGTTGGCAAATCTGCCGTCATACCGGCCAACGCTGTTATCGGGCGCAACTGCCGCATTGATCCGGACACGAAGCCCTCTGACTATGAAACGCTTGAGGTCCCCAGCGGCGAATGCGTCTTAAAGAAGTGACGAGGTAAAATGACCACAGCCCTGCAGCAAACTCTTGCCTGGCAAGCGCTGGAAGCCCATTACGGGCAAGTGAAAGACTTGCATATGCGCGCGCTCTTCGCGCAGGAACCCGACCGTTTTGAGCGCTTGTCCATCAAGTTCGGGGACATCCTTTTTGACTATTCCAAGAACCGCATTACGGATGAGACCATGCGACTGCTTCTGAACCTGGCGGAGGACGCGAATCTCGCCGCGCAAATCGAGGCGATGTTCAGCGGCGAAAAAATAAACAACACCGAAGGGCGCGCCGTCCTGCATACTGCCCTGCGCAGCCAGTCTGATTCTCCGTTGATGGTAGATGGCGAGGATGTCAAACCGGAAATCCGCCGGGTGCTGGCGAAGATGCGCCGTTTCAGTGAGAACGTCCGCTCCGGAGACTGGCGCGGCTTCACTGGCAAACCCATTACCGATATCGTCAACATCGGCATCGGCGGCTCGGACCTGGGCCCCAAGATGGTTTGCGCCGCGCTCAAGCCCTACGGCAAGCGCGGCCTGCGCGTCCATTTTGTCTCCAACGTGGACGGCACCGATATCGCCGAAACGCTTAAACTGTTAAACCCCGAGACCGCGCTCTTCTTGATTGCCTCCAAGACCTTTACCACCCAGGAGACCATGACCAACGCCCACACCGCTCGGGACTGGTTCCTGGCGCGTTCAGGGGATGAGCGCCACATTGCCCGCCACTTCGCCGCCATGTCCACCAACACGCCGGCAGTCCGGGCTTTTGGCATCGACCCCGAGAATATGTTTGAATTCTGGGATTGGGTGGGCGGCCGCTATTCGCTCTGGTCCGCCATCGGTCTTTCCATCGCCCTTTTTGTCGGGATGGACAACTTCGAAGCCCTCCTGCGCGGCGCGTACGCGGCCGACCAACATTTCCGCAGCGCCCCGTTTGCGCAAAACATTCCGGTGCTCATGGCGCTGCTGGGCATCTGGTACAACAACTTCTTCGGCGCGCAGTCGCACGCCATCCTGCCTTACGAACAGTATCTGGAATACTTTCCGGCTTACTTCCAGCAAGGCGACATGGAAAGCAACGGCAAGGGCGTCAGCCGCACAGGCGAGACCCTGCAATACTCCACCGGACCCATCATCTGGGGGCAGCCGGGCACAAATGGGCAGCACGCCTTCTATCAGCTCATCCACCAGGGCACCAAACTCATCCCCTGTGACTTTCTGGCAGGGGTGGAGACCCAGAATCCGCTTGGCAGCCACCACGCCATCCTGCTCTCCAACTTTTTGGCGCAGACCGAAGCCCTGATGAAAGGGCGCACGACCGATGAAGCGCGGGCAGAGCTGAGCGCCCAGGGCTACACAGGCGCGGAGCTGGAGCTGCTGGCTCGCGCGAAGACCTTCCCGGGCAATCGCCCGACCAACTCGATACTTTACCAGAAGCTGACCCCCGAAACGCTGGGCGCGCTGATCGCGCTCTACGAGCACAAGATTTTCACGCAGGGCGTCATCTGGCGGATAAACTCTTTCGACCAGATGGGGGTGGAACTGGGCAAACAGCTTGCCAAAGCCATCCTGCCTGAATTGGAAGGCTCAGCGCCTGTGCACACCCACGATTCATCCACGAATGGCTTGATTAACGCCATCAAAGCCCGCCGCGAATAAGGAGAGCCGCATGAAAACCCTCAAAGTTCTGTTCCTTGCCGCAGAAGCCGACCCTTTGGTAAAAGTTGGCGGCTTAGGCGATGTTGCCGGCTCCCTGCCGCAGGCGCTGCGGGCTTTATCCAGCGAGCAGAGCGGCGGCGTCCGCGTGGACGTGCGCTTACTGCTCCCTTATCACGACGCCGTGCGCCAAAAGTTACCCTCGCCCGAACTGCTGTTCACTTTCCCGGTCGAATCGAAAACTGGCGCGCTCACCGCGGAGGTCTATCACAGCGAGGTGAACGGCGTACCCGTTTACCTGATTGGCGGCGAACCCATCGCGAACAGCCCGGTCTACAGCCCGGACTCCGCCGCCGACGGGCGCAAGTATGTCTTCTTTTCCGTCGCCGCGCTCGGGCTTATGGACCGCCTGGAGTGGAAACCGGAAATCGTGCACGCCAACGACTGGCATACCGCCCTGGTGGTGTACCTGCTCAGCCTGCGCCGTAAAGCCTCGCCCGCCGCTTCGCACCCTAAAACTGTCTTTACCATGCACAACCTGCCCTTCATGGGCGCTGGCACCGAAGCCGCATTCGACAACTACGGCATCCCGCCCAGCCGCTACAGCCGGGTGCCCTGGTGGGGTAAGAAATTCCCCCTGCCGCTGGCTGTTCAGACTGCCGACCGGGTAACCACCGTCTCCGAAACCTACGCGCAGGAAATCCTCACACCTGAATTCGGCTGCGGACTGGAAAAGCTGCTCCAGACCCGGCACAAAGTCGTTTCTGGCATCGTGAATGGCTTGGATATGGACGCCTGGGACCCCAGCGCGGACCCCCGCCTGCCTGCGCCTTTCAGCGCTGAAAAGCTCAGTCAGCGCGCCGCCAATAAAAGCGCGCTCGCGCATGAATTTGACCTGGACCCCGACCCCGCCATCCCACTCCTGGTGCTCGTCTCGCGCATGGACCAGCAAAAGGGTGTGGACCTGGCCGTCGAGGGGCTTGCCAGCCTGGCCAAGCGTCCCTGGCAGGCAATTCTGCTTGGAACGGGCAACCCCGATCTTGAGGAAGCCTGCCGGAAGCTCGAGAAAGCGCACCCATCACGCGTGCGTGCTGCCATCCGCTTCGATGTCAACCTCTCGCGCCGCATGTACGCCGGCGGAGATATCCTCCTGATGCCCTCGCGCTACGAACCCTGCGGGTTGGCCCAGATGATGGCCATGCGCTACGGCTGCATCCCACTCGCAAGAGCCACCGGCGGTTTGCAGGATACCATCAGCGACGTGAGCGCCAACCCGGAGAGCGGGACTGGCTTCCTGTTCAAGCCCGCCACGGCCGCGGCTTTCGCCGGCGCGCTTGCACGGGCGCTTGCGCTCTTCCCGGACCAAGGCGCCTGGCAAAAAATGCAGCAGCGCGGCATGCGCCAGGACTTCTCCTGGTCCAAATCTGCGCTCGAATACTTGCGCCTTTACCAGGGCTTGGGCTTTAAGTAACTCTCAAAAACCCAAAGCAGCGTTAAAAACAGAACAGCGCCCCCGACGGGCGCCGCTGCTGTTGTTATCCAAAGTCTAGGCTTTTCGCCGTTTATCCACCACGCCAAGCAGCACGCTGAAAGCATCCGCGAAAGCTTTCACGCCCTCTTCTTCCAACTGCGCGGTCACCTGCGGCATCCTAATCCCAAGCTCCTCGAGGCTCTCAAACAGCGCCCGCGCTGCGTCCAGATTTTCCACGATGCTCTCCCGCACCCGGCCGTGGTCCAGAAAAGCAGCCAGCGTTTGCGGCGGCATGGTATTGACGGTATCCGCCCCGACCAGCTCTTCCACATACATTACGTCGCGGTAAGCTGGATTTTTGGTGCTGGTGGATGCCCACAAAGGCCGCTGTTTGCGCGCGCCCTTGGCTTTCAGGCGCGCGAAGCGCTCGGAGCCAAACACCTGTAAAAACTGCGCGTACGCCAGGCGCGCGTTGGCAACCGCCGCCTGACCAGCCAAGGCCAGCGCGTCTGTGGTGCCGATGGCATGCAGGCGCGGGTCAATATGCGAATCCACGCGTGAAATAAAGAACGACGCCACCGAAGCTATTCTCTCCAGAGGAAGTCCGGCTTCGGCGCGCGCTTCCAGACCGCTCAGGTAGGCCTCCATCACCGCGCTGTAGCGTTCCCGCGAGAAAATCAGGGTCACGTTCACATTAATGCCTTTGGCAATGGCAGCCTGTATCGCGGGCAGGCCAGCTTTCGTGGCGGGGATCTTGATCATCAGGTTCGGGCGCTTCACTCGCTGCCAAAGCTCCTTGGCCTCCGCCAGCGTCTCCGCGCTCTTGTCCGCCAAAAACGGGCTCACCTCCAGGCTGACGTAGCCGTCTGCGCCGCCGGAACCCTGATACAGCGGCAGGAACAGATCCGCCGCCGCCTGGATGTCCTCAATCGCCAGCCGGAAAAAGACTTCCTCCGCGCCAAGGGTTGGATCACCGAGCGGCTTCAGGCTCTCGTCGTAATCGCTGGAATTCGCAATCGCGTTCATGAAGATCGAAGGGTTGGAGGTCACCCCGCGGATTTCCCCCCGCGCGATCATGCCCGCCATTTCCCCGTTCCGCAAAAGGCTGCGTTGAATATTGTCATACCAAACCGACTGACCTGCCGCCCAAAGTTTTTCTGTGCTGTTCATTCTGATTGCTAATCTCCTCTACGTGTGTTCTCACCCTTTTTTCTTGAGTTCTGCCTATCCCGGTAAGCGAGTTATTCCGCCCGCCGCTGTCTGTTGCCCGCACGTAAGCATGCTTCTTATTAAGTATAACCGCCCTACAGGCCTGGAGTGTTTCTTACCTGACGGATTTTTTGCATAAAAGTATGATTTCTCTCAGCCGTGTCTCAAGCAAAGCGCAAGCAGGAACTATACTTGGTCAGAGATGTTCAACTTGTTTCTATATCTTACGCAAATGAATAGTTTAAGATAATATTTCTACTTGACATGCCTAAGATGAACAAAACACAAGGGAAATTGACATGAAATCTATCTATCTGGATTATAACGCCACTACTCCAATACCCCCTGAAGTGGCTGACGCGATGATTCCTTTTTTGCGTGAACATTTTGGCAATCCATCCAGCAGCCACCCGTATGGAATAGCTACCAAGCAGGCGATTGAGAACGCCCGTCAGCAGGTGGCGGGATTGATACAGTGTTCGCCTGAAGAAATCGTTTTTACGAGCGGTGGGACAGAAAGCAACAATTACGCGATCCGGGGCTCTGTGCTGGCTCGCCGGGATCAAGGAAATCACATCATCACCTCTGCGGTGGAACATCCGGCTGTATTGGAAGTATGCCAGTGGCTGCAAAGCCAGGGCTTTCGTCTGACCATATTACCAGTAGATTCAAATGGGATGGTTAACCCCCAGGATCTCGAAAATGCGATGACACCCGGCACATTGCTGGTGAGCATCATGCATGCGAACAATGAAGTGGGTACGATTCAACCAATCGTTGAGCTTGCACGGATCGCCCATCGCTACGGAGCTTTAATGCACACGGATGCTGCACAATCTACCGGAAAAATTCCCGTGAATATTGCGGAATTAGATGTGGATTTGCTATCGATTGCCGGACACAAACTTTATGCCCCTAAAGGGATTGGCGCGCTTTATATTCGCTCGGGCATAAAACTGGATAAATTAATGTTTGGCGCAAATCATGAATTAGATCGCCGGGCTGGTACTGAAAATGTATTGGAAATCGTCGGACTGGGTGCTGCCAGCCAAATAGCGGTGCGCGATCTGGCTGATAATCAGAAGCATTATCAACGATTACGCGACCAACTATATGACGGGCTGCGGGCTTATTTTGACGAAACGCAGATGAAGCTTAATGGTCATCCCGATAAGCGTTTGCCCAACACACTCTCATTGAGTTTTCGTGGTGTTGAGGCTAATACATTGCTTGCTGAAATCGGGGAAAAGGTTTCGGCATCTGCCGGTGCAGCCTGTCACGCTGAAAGTGTGGTGATTTCTTCTGTATTAGAGGCGATGCAGATACCTACGGAATGGGCAATGGGTACCGTGCGCTTTTCGGTAGGTCGTGAAACCAATTCGTTGGAGATAAATCAAGCCGTAGAGATTGTGCGCGACGCTGTCCAGCATTTGCTTCCACGCGAATTCGTCACGACTGCAATTAATCCAGAGCAGGAAGATATCAAACTGACCCATTACACGCATGGCCTGGGCTGCGCCTGCAAGCTCCGTCCGCAAGCCTTGGAAGCCGTTATAAGTAAACTTTCTCCATCGGCTGACCGATCGGTTTTGGTCGGTACTGAAACTTCAGATGATGCAGCTGTGTATCGTCTTACAGATGACCTGGCAATTGTCCAGACGGTTGACTTTTTTACACCCATTGTGGATGATCCATATTGGTTTGGCGCCATCTCTGCTGCCAACTCAATTAGCGATATTTATGCGATGGGTGGATCACCGCGTTTTGCTCTAAATATTGTTGGTTTTCCCTCAAATCGCCTGCCATTATGGGTGCTGGACCAGATTCTAAAGGGAGCACAGGATAAGGCAGAGGAAGCAGGCATCAGTATCATCGGTGGTCATACAGTAGATGATACTGAGCCCAAGTTTGGACTGGCAGTTACTGGAATTGTGAATCCAGAGCGAATTCTACGGAATAATACTGCACAACCTGGCGATGCTCTAATTCTTACGAAGCCAATCGGTTTTGGAATCATCACCACCGCAGCCAAGCGGGGTTTAGCCACCGCAGAAGAGATAGAAGAGGCCATCTATTGGATGGCTGCCCTTAATAATCGGGCTGCTGAGGCCATGCAAACGGTTGGCGTTCATGCTTGCACGGACGTCACTGGTTTCGGTTTGTTGGGACATTTGCACGAAATGACAATGGGCAGTCATGTGGATGCTGAAATATCAGCTTCTTCTGTTCCCTTATTAGCTTCAGCCTCGCGTTTGGCAGTTGCTGGCATCATTCCCGGTGGAACACGGGACAATCTAGCCTACGCTAAATCATTTGTTGATTTTGATTCCGAGATCCGCGAGAATACCCGTTTTCTTCTCGCAGACGCGCAGACATCTGGTGGTCTGCTTATCAGTGTATCCCCAGAACGGAAAGAAGCCCTGTTGCGTGAACTTGAAAACAATGAGATAACATCTGCAAAGCTAATTGGGTACATTTCCCAGACGGGAACAGGAAGAATTCATGTTTCCAAATGAGGTCTATTCTCTAATTTCTAGTGGGACGCGAAGTTTCCCATAGGAATTGTGTCATAGGAATTGCTTCTTCATCAACAAAATGTGTAAAATATTAAGTACATTATTTGGAAAGGATGCATATTATGAAAAAGAAAAGCAACATAGCCCTGCTTATTATTTTGCTGGCATTGCTCACTTTGGCGTGTACCTTTCCCGGGAATCTGATCGGCATCAAATCCCCGGTCATTGAGAAAGGTTCCGGCAACGTTATTCGCTCCGAACCTGCTATTGCGGAGTTCCGCACCATCAAACTCACCGGCGGCGGCGAGCTGCGCCTTGTTCAGGGCAGCGAATATCACCTGATTATCGAAGCGGAAGATAACATCCTGCCGCACCTGACCGTGGAGATGGACGGAACCACGCTCAACCTGGGATACGAAGAATCCTTATGGAAAGACCGCTACGTCCCCACCAAACCCATTATCTACACCGTCACCTTCTCCAGCCTGGAGGAAATCATCCTGCTCGGCGGAGCAAAAATTACGGCTGGCGCGCTGGACCTTACCAGCTTACGCCTTGACTTGAACGGTGGTGTAGACGTCACGCTGCAGAACCTGCTCGCAGATACGCTTGAACTTCAGTTGGATGGCGGCGCGAACGTCAATATCACCGGCGAGGTCGGCAGACAATCCCTGACCCTGAATGGCGCCGGCGCTTATTCCGCTGAGGACCTGAAAAGCCGGGACGCGAAGGTGGTCATCAACGGAGCCGGCGACGCCAAAGTCTGGGCGACTGAAACGCTCGACGTTTCCCTCAATGGGTTTGGCTCGGTTTCTTACTACGGCAGCCCGCAGGTCACGCAGTCGCTGGTTGGTCTGGGGACCATCACCAGCCTGGGAGAGAAGTAATGAGCAAACGGCAGCAAATCGCCTTCGGCGCAACGCTCCTTTTGATTGGGACGGCGCTTTTCGCGCGCCAGTACCTTCCAGCGCTTGAACCCTTCTTAAGTTGGCCGCTTCTGTTAGTGCCTTTGGGCCTGCTGGGGATGGTCTCCGCCGCCATACTTCAGCAGGGCGGCTGGCTGATCAGCTCCACGCTGATCACGGGCATCGGCGCCAACCTGTGGGCGGAAAGAGCGTTGGACGGAGGCACCTGGGCTTCCATGCTCGCCTTTCTTGGTCTCGGTCTTATTCTTGCTGACCTGTTTGACCCTGATGAAAAGGACACCTGGCGCCCGGGGCTGATCCTCATCGCCGTGTCGGCAGTGCTGTTCCTGCTTCTGGGCGGTAAAAAATATCTGCCCTGGCCGCAGCTAAGCGCGTTTAGCCCCCTCGCAATCGCGCTCATCGGGCTAATCTATATCCTGGCCGGTCTTTCCCGCAAAAAGTAAGACTCGTAATGCCAAAATAAAGGAGCCTTGCGGCTCCTTTTTTCTATTCCTGCTGATCCCAAGCGGCTTTTAAGCGTTCGTAGGTTTCTTCCAGCGTTTCCGGTAAGACCCGCGTTTGCCCGATGACTGAGATAAAGTTCGCGTCACCAGTCCAGCGCGGAACCACATGCATGTGCAGGTGAGCAGTGATGCCAGCCCCACCAGGCGAACCAATATTCATGCCGAGGTTAAAACCTTGCGGATGATAGATACTTTCCAGCAGCGCCACCGCCTTGCTGGCTGTGCAAATCATTTCTTCCAGCGTTTCTTTGGGCAGCTCCGCCAACTCATGGCAGTGCTGATAGGGCACCACCATCAAATGCCCGCTGCTGTATGGATAAAGATTGAGAATGACATAGACTCGCTCACCCCGGTGAATGATCAGGTTCTCCGGGCTATCTTCTGTCTCCTGTGCCGCGCAAAATACGCAGGTCGGGTCAGTTTTATCGCGTTGAAAATACACTTTTCGCCAGGGGCTGTAGATGTGATCCATCCGCATATTTTAACCCAAATTCCAGGATTAGAGCAATTTTCCTATTCCCATTGACAAAAAGCGCGCCCGTACATACAATATGACCGTTTGGTCACAGCTAATTAAGGAATTATGCCCACAAAAACATTTCTGAATCTTCCCGAAAAGAAGCGCGCGCAGATTGAAGCCGCCGCCATCCACGAATTCGCGCAGAACGGCTTGCGCGGCGCCTCGGTGAATGCCCTGGTGGAAACCTCAGGCATCGCCAAAGGTTCGTATTACCAGTATTTCTCTGGCATGCAGGATGTTCTTAAACATATCCTGTCCATTGCCCGCCAAAAGAAGCTGGCCTTAGCGAATGACCTGAGTTCCTCCAACGGTCGGGACATGTTTGCCTACTTGCGCTGGCTGTTCCAGGTGGAAATCCTGTTTGAACTGCGCGAACCGGAACTTTCCACCATCGAGCATTACGCCTTTCTGGAGAGTCTGAACAGCAGCGCCGAGGCTGACGAAAACGCGCCGTTGATTGGCGGCCCCTCTTTCTTCAACGAATTCCTCGCCCAGGGTATCCTCGCGGATGACGTCGCCACCTGGGTGGATACCAAGCTTGCCGCGCATCTGCTCGGCGCGGTCTACCACCTCATAGCGCGCCAGCTCATCGTCCGTCTGGGCGATACTGCGGAAGCGCTCCGCACAGGTAAATCTGACATACGCGAGGACCCGCTGGCCCAGAGCCTGCTGGACAACCTGATGGACCTGCTGGAAGCTGGGCTGGCGCGGGAGCCTGCTATTCGCAAAGACTTTTACTCCAAATAGCCCTCAAAAAACATTAAAAGCGGGCCTCTCGGTCCGCTTTTCGTTTTCTACAAGGGAGCTCTAAAGTCCGGGTATTTTCACGCCGAGGCAGGTACCCACCTGGTACGCCCCGCGTATCCAGCCGTGGTCCGCGGTCACCAATTTGTGCTTGTCCACCACATCCTCCAGCGGCACACTGCTCATAGCCCCGTCCATGCGCACGGCCATGCGCCCGAACTGCCCGGTCGCCGCCATTAAAACGCCCCATTCCGCCAATTGGGTCGCCAGCAGCCGGTCGGAGGCAGTTGGCGTACCGCCGCGCACCAGCGCGCCCAGGATGGTAATGCGGCTCTGCAGGCCGGTTTCGTCTTCCAGCCGACGTGCCAGCAGCATTGTTTCGCCGGAGTAGCCTTTCCCGATGCGTTCCATTTCCGCGTTCACCGCGCTGTCGCTCCCGGATTGCTGGCCGGCTTTTTTGCGCGCTGCCCGCTCCATGAACTCGACCAGTTCCTGGGAACGCGCGTTTTCCGCCACCGCCACGAGTGAGAAGTTCCTGCCCGCCTTTTGGCGGCCGCCAATTGCCGCGCTGATCAGACCGAAATCATACGGAAATTCAGGGATGAGAATAACGTCCGCCCCGGCTGCCAGCCCCGCGCCCAAGGTCAGCCAACCTGCGCTGACTCCCGCCAACTCCACAATCATGATGCGGTGCGTGGCATTCGCGGTGGAATGCAGGCGGTCGATCGCCTGTGTGGCGATTTCGCGGGCGGTGTCGAACCCGATAGCTTTATCCGTGCCGGGAATGTCGTTGTCCGCAGCCTTGGGCAGGACGACCACATTCAATCCTGCCTGGCTTAGACGCAGCCCGGCTTTGATAGTTTCCTTGCCCCCGATACAGACTAAAGCGTCCAGCTTGCGGCGCTTGTATGTGTCCACTGCGTTTTGGGTCAGGTCCGCCGTGCCGTTCGCGGCTGGCATGGCTTGCGGAATATTGCGGCTGATGCCCAGGATGGTTCCGCCCAGAGTCAGAATACCCGAGAGCACACCGCCGCCCAGGTCCATCGTGCGGTCTTCCACCAACCCGTTAAAGCCGTCCCGGAAACCAATGAGTTCCAGGTTTTTTTCCGCGCTGACAGCTTTACCAATGCCGCGGATAGCCGCGTTCATCCCGGCGCAGTCGCTGCCGGCAGTCAATAACCCGATTCG
>ERZ1645187.1882-NODE-1882-length-18959-cov-6.218155_pt1 | contig 18959 bp, 17 predicted proteins | sample MGYA00575352_ERZ1645187 | MGnify/ENA primary metagenome ERZ1645187 (study PRJEB40837, sample SAMN11349314) | freshwater sediment metagenome | isolation source: river sediment | host: Sediment | place: India: Wazaribad , New Delhi | collected 2017-02-21 ... | reverse complement strand
GAGGCGCGGGCCTGTTCCGGTGTCTCCACGATATAGGCGTTGAGGCCACGCGCCGCCTCAACCGCCTTGATGTAGTCTTCGGTCAGTTCAACGGCGGATATGTCACGCGCCTTCAGCTTGGCACGGGCTTCGGCAATGGTGAGGGATGTGAGCGCGGTCATGATTATTCCACCACCTTCGGAACCATGAAGAAGTCATCTTCAGAGGCGGGCGCGTTCTTCGTCACGTCCTTGGCGATACCGCCGTCCGTCACCACGTCATCACGCATCTTCATTTTGGTCGCCACGACCGACGTCAGAGGCTCGACGCCCGAGACATCGACTTCGTTCAGCTGTTCGACGAAGGAGAGGATGGCGTTCAACTCGCCCGCAAGGCGCGGCACGTCCTCGTCCTTCACCTTGATGCGCGCAAGACGCGCCACGCGCTTCACCGTGGCCTGATCAACCGACATGAATGGGATTCCCGAAGTTTCAATTCGGGCGGGGTGTTAGCAAAGGGTCAGGTGACCTGCAACTTTGTCTTCTGCCTGCCCTTTTCGTCAAAGTTCCCCTCGGCCAGCCAGCGCTCGAAGGCCTCGCGCACCTTGGGCCATTCGCTGTCGATCATGGCGAACCAGGCGGTGTCGCGGTTGCGGCCCTTGACGATGAAGTGCTGCCGGAAAACGCCCTCGAAGGAGAAGCCAAAGCGTAAAGCCGCCGCCCGCGACGGGGCGTTGAGCGCGTCGCACTTCCACTCCAGACGGCGTACCCCCAGGTCATCGAAGGCATGGCGCATCATCAGGAAGATGGTTTCCGTCGAGAGCCGGGTGCGCTGCATGGCGGGCGACATCCAGATGTGGCCGATTTCGATCACGCCGTTTGCTGGGTCGGCCCGCATGAACGAGCCCATGCCCAGCGCCTCGCCCGTGGCGCGGTCCACGAAGGCATAGAACCACGGATCGCGCGAGTCCTCCCGCTCCTTCAGCCAGGCGGTAAAGGTGTCGAAGTCCGTCCACGGGCCGTAGCCCAGATAAGTCCAGATCTCTCCGTCCGGGTCCTTGCCATCGAATGAGGCAAAGAGTGACTGGGCATGACGGGCAACGCTCACCGGGTCCAGCCGCACCCAGCGCCCATGGAGAGGGCGCAGGTCGGGTTTGGAACCGGGTGGCAGCGGATCGACAACGGGCCCGACCGGGCGGGCGGCTTTCACAGGTGATTTGCTCATTGACCCCTTTTCCCCGCCCGCTATGGCTCTGTCCATGACCACTTTTGCCACTGAGGCCCGGACCGCTGGCCTTGCCCTGCCCAAGGGCAGGCGCATGCTTGGCCTTGACCTCGGCACCAAGACCATCGGCATGGCAACGAGCGACTTCACCGGGCAATTCGCCACGGCACGGGAGACCATCCGGCGCACCAAGTTCACCGAGGATGCCAAACTGCTGCTGGCCTTTGCGGAGAAGGAACAGATCGGCCTCCTCGTCCTTGGCCTGCCGCTGAACATGGATGGCACCGAGGGACCGCGAGCCCAGGCGACGCGCGCCTTTGCCCGCAACCTCACGAGGCTGACGTCCATCCCGATTGTCTACTGGGACGAGCGCCTGTCCACCGTGGCCGTCACCCGCACCATGCTGGAGGCTGACATGTCCCGGGCTAAACGGGCTGAAAACGTGGACAAATTCGCCGCCGCCCACATCCTGCAGGCCTTTCTGGACGCGCTGCGTTCACCACAGCCAGACTTTCCCACAGCCGATTGAACACCCCGGGCTTGCGAGTCGGGGCCTCCTCCCCTAAAGCCCCGGCTTTAATGACATCGACAGCCACACGGCCCACCCTCTTCAAGGCCCAGCACCTGCTGGCCATCTCCGATCTTTCCCCCCTCGACATCACCGCCGTCCTCGATCTGGCCCAGCACTATGCCGAGAGCGGCAAGGGCCTTGCCAAGGACGGGCGAGTGCTCGCGGGGCAAACCCAGGTGAACCTGTTCTTCGAGAACTCCACCCGTACACAAAGCTCCTTCGAAATCGCTGGAAAGCGGCTGGGGGCGGATGTGATGAACATGGCCGTCGCCACCTCGTCCGTCTCCAAGGGTGAAACGCTGCTCGACACGGCCATGACCATCAACGCCATGCACCCGGATTTCCTCGTGGTGCGGCACCAGTCCTCCGGCGCGGTCGAACTGCTCTCCCAGAAGGTCTCCTGTGCCGTCATCAATGCCGGAGACGGCCAGCACGAGCACCCCACTCAGGCCCTCCTCGATGCGCTCACAATCCGTCGTCACTACGGTCGGCTGGAAGGCCTGACCGTGGCCATCTGCGGTGACATCCTGCATTCCCGCGTCGCCCGCTCCAACATTCACCTCCTGACGAAGATGGGTGTGCGCGTGCGTTGTGTGGCGCCTTCAACGCTGCTGCCCTCCGGCATTGCCAACTTCGGCGTGGAGGTCTTCCGCGACATGGAAAAGGGCCTCGCAGGCGCCGAAGTCGTGATGATGCTCCGCCTGCAGGTGGAACGCATGAGCGGCGCCTTTGTGCCCAGCCTGCGCGAATACTATCAGTTCTATGGCCTCACCGAGGCAAAGCTCGCCTGCGCCAAACCAGGCGCACTTGTCATGCATCCCGGCCCCATGAACCGTGGTGTCGAAATCGACTCCGGCGTCGCCGACGGAGTCCAATCCGTCATCCGAGAACAGGTGGAGATGGGCGTTGCCGTCCGCATGGCCATTCTGGATGGACTGGACCGCACGCGCCGCGCAGGGAGCACCTCATGATCGGATCCCCCGCCCGCAACCGCCGCGCCTATGTGAACGCCCACGTGCTGGCCCCGCTGCAGGGCCTCAATGGCCCCGGAGGCATCCTCGTGGAAGACGGCTGGATTCTGGCTGTCGGCAAGTCGGTGACGCGCGAAAGCGTGGGCGCAACCTCAACGGTGATCGACTGCAAGGGACGGCTGCTCATCCCCGGCCTCGTGGACATGCGGGTCTTCACCGGCGAACCCGGTTCCGAATACCGTGAGACCTTGGCCAGCGCCTCGGAAGCCGCAGCGGCGGGCGGCGTCACCACTATCATCGTGATGCCCAACACCCAGCCGGTGATCGACGATGCGGCCATCGTGGACTACGTGCTCCGCCGTGCCCGCGACACGGCCCAGGTCCGCGTCGCTCCCATGGCGGCGATCACCAAAGGCCTGGCGGGTGAACAGATGGCGGAGATCGGCCTGCTGCGCCGCGCCGGAGCCGTTGCCGTCACCGATGCCGTGAAGGCCGTCAGCAACGCCAACCTCTTCCGCCGCGCCCTGATGTATGCCCGCGACTGCGACTTGCTGGTCGTCGGCCACGCTGAAGAGCCCAGCCTTTCCGGCGGCGTGATGAATGCCGGAGAAGCGGCCTCGCGCCTCGGTCTCTCCGGCAACCCCGCCATGAGCGAGGTCATCATGCTGGAGCGTGACCTGCGCCTCGTGGAGATGACAGGCGCGCGCTACCACGTCGCGCAGGTGTCATCAGCCCTGTCACTGGACGTGATCCGCCGGGCCAAGGACAAGGGGCTGCCTGTCACCTGTGGCGTTTCCATCCACCACCTCGTTCTGAACGAGACCGATATCGGCGCCTATCGCACCTTCTTCAAACTGGCTCCGCCACTGCGCAGCGAGGACGACCGCCGCGCCCTCGTGGCCGCCGTCGCCGACGGCACCATCGATGTGATTGTCTCCTCCCATGATCCGCAGAGCGATGACACCAAGCGCCTGCCCTTTGCCGAAGCGGCCTTCGGAGCGATCGGACTGGAAACTATGCTCTCCTCAGCGCTTGGCCTTTCCGCCAATGAAAACATACCCTTGCCGCGTCTTGTGGAAGCCCTGTCGCAACGTCCGGCATCCATTCTCGGGCTTGAACAGGGCCGGTTGCAGCCGGGTGCGCCTGCCGATTTCGCCATCGTCGATCCGCAGTTGAGCTGGACCGTGGAAGATGCCGCCCTGCGTTCCCGCTCCAAGAACTCGCCCTACGAACACCGCACGCTGGAAGGCCACGCCGTGGAAACCGTCGTTGCGGGGCGCACGGTTTATGAATACGCTGGCTGACAACGAGCAGCGACGCCGGGGAACACCGTGAACGAAATCATCTTCGCCATCATTGGCTACCTGTCCGGCAGCATTCCCTTTGGCCTGCTTCTCACCAAGGCCGCAGGTCTGGGTGATGTCCGTTCCATCGGTTCAGGAAACATCGGCGCCACCAATGTGCTGCGCACCGGTAACAAGAAGATTGCGGCGCTCACCCTGCTCTGCGACGGTCTCAAGGGTTTCTTTCCGGTCCTCGCGGCGGGCTTCTGGGGCGGCGAACTTGCTCCTCTGGTCGCCGGATTCGGCGCACTCGCGGGACACATCTTTCCCGTCTGGCTGAAGTTCAAGGGCGGCAAGGGCGTGGCGACCGGTCTCGGCGTGCTGTTCGGCTGGAACTGGCTGCTCGGGCTGGCCTTCGTCGTTGCCTGGATCGGCACATTTTTCATCACCCGTATCTCCTCGGCCTCGGCACTCATCGCCGCCTTGCTTGCCATCCCCGTGTCCTATGTGATTGGAAAAACGGATGACGGCGGCATGCCCATCTTCGTCTGGCCCGTTGCCCTGCTGGCTCTTGTCATCTGGACCACCCACCACGCCAACATCAGGCGGCTGGTCAAGGGCGAGGAACCCAAATCTTCCTTCTCAAAGAAAACCTGACGGCGTGCCATGGGGGCGGCACGCAAACTCTCGGATGAAGAACGGATCAACTGGCTGCGCCTGACGCGCACCGACCAGATCGGCCCCATCACCTTCCACGACCTGTTGCAACGCTTTGGCAGCGCCGCCGCCGCAATTGATGCCCTGCCGGACCTCGCCCGCCGGGGTGGCCGCGCCCGGCAGGTGATGGTCTATGCCCGCTCCCGCGCCGAGGATGAGCTGGCTTCCGCTGCCCGGCTGAAGGCACAATTCGTGGCTCCCGGCGAACGCGGCTATCCGCCCTTCCTGCGCCACGTCCACGCAGCACCACCGCTGCTGTGCGTCTCGGGAAACCTGGACTTCGCTGACATGGATTCCGTGGGCGTGGTCGGCGCGCGCAATGCCTCGGCGCTGGGCCTCAAATTTACCCGCATGATTGCCCATACCCTCGCCAGCAATCACATCCTCACGGTTTCGGGTCTGGCGCGCGGCATTGACACGGCCGCCCATGAAGCATCTCTGCCAGTCGCCACCGCTGCCGTGTTGGCCGGCGGCATCGACCACATCTATCCGCCGGAAAACGAACGGCTGCACCGCGAGATTGCCGAACGCGGCCTTCTCATCACCGAAATGCCGCCTGGAACCGCGCCCAAGGCCGAACATTTTCCCCGCCGCAACCGCATTATCTCCGGCATGTCCCGCGCAGTGATTGTCGTTGAGGCAGCGCTGCGTTCAGGTTCACTGATCACGGCCCGCTTTGCTGCCGAACAGGGCCGCGATGTCTTCGCTGTTCCCGGCTCGCCGCTCGACCCGCGCGCCGAAGGTTGCAACAAGTTGATCAAGGACGGGGCGCAAATCGTCACCTCACTTCAAGATGTGCTTGACGCACTGCGCATGGTCCCCCGACCGCAATCCGATCTCTTCCTGGAGCCGCCCCCAGCCGAGCCCTATCCCGAAACCCGCGATGATGACCGTGAACACCTGTTCTCCTTCCTCTCGCCCACGGAAACCCATGTCGATGATCTCATCCGCGAGAGCAGGCTGACGGCGGACATCGTCACCGCCCTCCTGCTGGAACTCGAGCTGGCAGGCCGCGTCACCCGCGCCAAGGGTGGCCGCGTCTCGCTTGCCTGATCACTCCGCCTCGTCCTCGGGCACGATCCACGGCTCCTTCAGGGCCGCCGCCAGCCAGGCCGTGAAGCCTGGAGTCGCCATCACCGCATTCATGTAAGTACGGGTCTCCTTCTTCACGGGGATCGCGTAACTGTCGAGGCGCGCCACCACGGGCGCAAACATGGCATCTGCCGCCGAGAACCTGCCGAACAGGAACGGTTCGCCCTTGCCATGGGCCTTGCGGCATTGTGCCCAGAGCGTTTCCAGCCGTTTCACATCCTTCATCACGGCGGCGCTGAAACCTGCCTTCAGCGCCACCTTGGGCCGCCGCAGGTTCATCGGGCAGGCGCTGCGGATGCTGCGGAAACCCGAATGGATTTCCGCCGCCGCCGAACGCGCCATGGCACGTGCAGCAGCCGTCTTCGGCCAGACATGCGCCTTGGGCCAGGTTTCCGCCGCGTATTCGATGATGGCCAGCGAATCCCAGATGGTATGCCCCTTGTGCAGCAGCACCGGCACCATTCCGGCCTCCGAGACCTTGCGCACCTCGCGGCCAAAACGCGGCTCGCCGAAGCGGATCATTTTCTCGTCGAAGGGAATGCCGGCCATGGTGAGGGCCAGCCATGGCCGAAGCGACCACGAGGAATAGTTTTTGTTGCCGATCACCAGCATCGCTTTGGCCGCCGCCATGACATTCTCCCTGAATCGCTGCCTGAATCACAGGGACTTTGGCAGATGCTTCCAGGTGACAAAAGCCATGAAGATCGACAGCAGCCCGACCAGAACAAAAACGGTTTGGGTTGGCAGGACAGTCAGCACGAAGGCGAAGATGATACCCGGGAGGAGGTCGCTGATCTCAATGAAGGTACGGTAAACACTGGTCATTTCGCGCCGTTCGCGGGGTTTCACGGCACGCATGTAGGGTATGGCGCCAACTCCATCGAGGGCTGTTGCGCCCACTGCGGCCATCAACAGGAAAATGATCGAGACAACCGGTACATTGGCCCCGAAGAGGCCCGCGGCCACCGACGATACACTGATCACGCCAAAAGCCGTGGCAATGACGGTCCGCACGCCCACCCGCCGCGCCACATAGCCCGAGACGAGCGCCAGCGGCAGGATGATCTGGCTTGCCGAGATCAGGTAGCCGCTCTCCGTCTTGCTCAGGCCGGACTCAATCAGCATGATCGGACCGTAAATGAACAGTGACGACCAATAGACCGAACGCGCACAGGCGATCGACCACGCCAGCCGGAGGCGCGGTTGCGCAATGAAACGGCCCACGTTCTTCAGCGGGTTGAAGGGTTGCAGTGTGCCTGACGGCAGCGCCGCGGGATCGGCCAGCCGGATGATCCAGAAAAAGCTGAGCAACGTCACACCGGCGGCCAGCACCGCCATCTGCGCTACCACCGGCCCGTGGTTGGTGTAGAGCCATAGGCCCAGGCTCGGGCCGATTGTCCATGACAATGTCGAGAACGACAGGCGCATCGGTTCCACGCGCGCATAGTCAGACTTGTGGATGTGATCGAGAATATAGAGCGACAGCGTGACATTCATCACGGAGGCTCCGGCGCTGCGCAGATAGGTGCCAGCCGCCTGCCCCAGCACCGTGTGACTGGCGAGGAAGAGTGCCGCCGACATGGAAACGGCAATGCCGAGTGTGTAGGTCCAGCGGCGGCGGGTGCGCCTGAGCACGAATGGAAGCATCAACGTCGTGGCCAGCACGGCGAGCGCACTCATGGTCATGATGATCGAAACGTTGCGGCTTGTACCCAGCAACTCGTAGGCCTGCACGGACAGCACACCCGCGTTCAGGGAGCGCACCAGACTCTCCAGCGTGAACAAGGCCGAGAACGTCAGGGCTCCGGCCTTCCGGCCGGAATAGGGCATCGCAGCGCTGGTGTCAGAGGGCATGAGGGCGTGATTCCAAGCCCTCGGGAATAGCGGTTTTGCGGCCTGCATTGGAGGCTCCAAAACCTCACCCCTGCCCCCGCCACGGGCGCATGGCTTGTTTTTCAGGGGGGATACCTATATGAGCGCGGCCCATTTGCAGTGCACAATCGCACTGCGAGATGCCGCAGTCAGGACCCGTGAATGACCGTTGTCGTTGTCGAATCGCCCGGTAAGGCCAAGACCATCAACAAGTATTTGGGCAAGGATTTCAAAGTCCTGGCCTCTTATGGTCACATCCGCGATTTGCCACCCAAGGATGGTTCCGTCCGCCCCGACGAAGACTTCGCCATGTCATGGGAAGTGGATTCCAAGGCCTCCAAGCGCGTCTCCGACATTGTGTCGGCGTTGAAGGACGACGACAGCCTCGTCCTCGCAACCGACCCTGACCGCGAAGGTGAAGCCATCTCCTGGCATCTCCTTGAGGTCTTGACCAAGAAGGGCGCGCTCAAGGGCAAGTCCGTGCAGCGTGTCGCCTTCAACGCCATCACCAAGTCTGCCGTGCAGGAGGCCATTGCCCATCCGCGCGACGTGGACATGGCCCTGGTCGATGCCTACCTGGCCCGCCGTGCCCTCGACTACCTCGTGGGCTTCACCATTTCCCCCGTCCTCTGGCGCAAGCTGCCGGGCGCCCGTTCGGCAGGCCGCGTGCAGTCCGTGGCGCTCCGCCTGGTTTGCGACCGTGAACTGGAGATCGAAGCCTTCAGGGCCCAGGAATACTGGTCGATTGACGGCACCTTCGTCACCCCGCAGGGGGCTTCCTTCGAGGCCAGCCTGTCGCAGGTCGACGGCAAGCGCCTGGAAAAACTCTCTCTCGGTAAAGGGGACACCGCCAACTCCATTCTCGCCGCGGTCAAGGGCCAGCCCTTCGCCGTGGACCTGATCGAGAGCAAGCCGGTCAAGCGCCATCCGTTCCCGCCCTTCCGCACCTCGACATTGCAGCAGGAAGCCTCGCGCAAGCTCGGCTTCTCCGCCTCGCGCACCATGCAGATCGCCCAGAAGCTCTATGAAGGCGTGGATCTCAAGGGCGAAACCGTGGGCCTCATCACCTATATGCGAACCGACGGCGCCGACATGGCACCGGAGGCTATCGCCGCCTCGCGCAACACCATCCTCAAGCAGTTTGGCGAACCCTACCTCCCTTCCGCGCCGCGCAAATACACCACCAAGGCCAAGAACGCCCAGGAAGCCCACGAGGCCATCCGCCCCACCGATCCGGGCCGCACGCCCGACATGGTGAAGAAGGCGCTCGAACCCGAGCAGTTGGCTCTCTACGACCTGATCTGGAAGCGCACCATCGCCAGCCAGATGGAGAGCGCCGAACTGGAGCGCACATCCACCGACATCGGCACGCAAGGGACTGACGGCAAGCACTACAGCTTCCGCGCTTCCGGTTCCGTCGTGAAGTTTGATGGCTTCCTGCGCATCTACAATGAAGACCTCGACGACGGTGAGGACGAGGACTCCAAACGCCTGCCCGCCATGGCACGCGGCGACAAGATCGGCGTGAAGGACATCGCCGCCAACCAGCACTTCACCGAACCGCCACCCCGCTATTCGGAAGCCTCGCTCACCAAGAAGCTTGAAGAGCTGGGCATCGGCCGCCCCTCTACCTACGTCAGCATCATGTCGACGCTGCGCGACCGTGGTTACGTCCGCCTCGACAAGAAGCGCCTGATCCCCGAGGACAAGGGCCGCATCGTCACGGCCTTCCTTGAATCCTTCTTCAAGCGCTACGTGGAGTATGACTTCACCGCCGACCTTGAGGAGCAACTCGACCTCGTCTCCGCCGGCGACCTGAAATACAAGCAGGTGCTGCGCGACTTCTGGCTGAAGTTCGCGGCCTCTATCGGTGACGTGAAGGACCTGCGCGTTTCGGAAGTGATCGACTCACTGAACGACCTGCTTGCGCCACATATCTTCCCCGCCAAGCCGGATGGCGGTGACGCCCGCGCCTGCCCCTCCTGCAGCAATGGCCAGTTGTCGCTGAAGCTCTCCAAGTATGGCACCTTCGTGGGCTGCACCAACTATCCGGAGTGCAAGTACACCCGCCAGATGACCGTGCCGCTTGATGGCGCGCCCGATGTTGTTCCGGCGGAAGGCATCACCCTTGGCACCGATCCGGAAACGGGCGCCGCCGTCACCCGCCGCATGGGCCGTTTCGGGCCTTACATCCAGTTGGGTGAGGCGACCGAGGATGGCGAGAAGCCGCGCCGCGCTTCCATCCCCAAGGGCAAGGATCCGGCCAGCGTCACCTTTGAGGACGCCATGCGCTACCTCTCGCTGCCGCGCGAAGTGGGTCTGCACCCGGAAACCAAAACACCGATCATCGCCAATGTCGGCCGCTTCGGCCCCTATCTCCTGCATGATGGCGTCTATGCCAACCTGAAGGACGATGACGTCTATACCGTCGGTCTCAACCGGGCGGTGGACCTGCTGCATGAGAAGCGTTCGCGCGCGCCCTCCAACCGGGCCCGGCCCGGTGCCCTGAAGAATCTCGGGCCGCACCCCGATGGCAACGGCAATGTCGAGATCATGAGCGGCCGCTACGGGGCTTATGTGAAGTACGGCTCGGTCAACGCCACCTTGCCGAAGGACAAGGCACCCGAAGACCTCACCATGGAAGAGGCGCTCGCGCTTCTGGCGGAGCGCGCAGGCAAGTCCGGCGCGAAACCGAAGGCATCGAAGAAAGCTGCCAAGAAGGCCCCCGCCAAGACGGCGGCGAAGAAAGCCGCGAAGAAACCGGCCGCCCGCAAGGCACCGGCGAAGAAGGTGGCCCCCGCGGCGTGAGCAGCAAGCGACCAGCCACACCCAAACCCCGCAAGCGCCCGGCTGCCACGGGCTTGCCCAGCGAAGCCGAAATACTCGAGTTCATTGCCACCTCTCCCGGCGTGGTGGGCAAGCGCGACATCGCCCGTGCATTTGGTCTCACGGGAAACGCCAAGATCGGCCTCAAGGCGATGCTCAAGGACCTTGAGCACAAGGGTAATCTCGACCGGCGCGGCAAGAAACTGGAGAGCACCGCATCCCTGCCGCCCGTCACCGTACTGGAAGTGACCGAGATCGATGATCAGGGCCACGCCCACGCCGTTCCTTCGGAGTGGAACGCGGCCAATGGCGAACCGCCGCGCATCCTCATTGTCGAAGACAGGCACCACCACCAGCCCGCGCCCGGACTGGGCGATCGTGTGCTGGCCCGGATCGAAGCCCTGCCGCACTCCAGGACACATGCTTATCAGGCCCGCATCATGCGCCCCCTTTCGCGCGAAGCCCTCCGCGTTGTCGGCATCTATCGTTCCGGGCCGGGGTCACATGGACGCATCATCCCGTCCGGCAAGAAGGACCGCTACGATTACCATGTGCCGCACGGCGATGATGGCGGCGCCGAAGACGGCGAACTCGTCTCGGCGGAAGTGACGAAGCCCGCAGCGCGTGGTCTGCCGCAGGCCCGCGTCAGGGCGCGTCTGGGCAATGCCCGCGACCCCCGCAACACTTCCCTGATCGCCATCCATGGCCACGGCATTCCCGACCAGTTCCCGCAGGCTGTTGTGGATGAGGTCGCGCGCTTGAAGCCCTTCAGCCGCGATGCCCGCGAGGACCTACGCGACCTTCCACTGCTCACCATCGATCCAGCCGATGCCCGTGATCACGACGACGCAGTGTGGGCCATGGCCGACGACAATCCGCAGAACGCAGGCGGCTACAAGGTGATTGTCGCCATTGCCGATGTCGCGGCCTATGTCCGCCCGCAGTCAGCGCTTGATCGCGAGGCCCGCAAGCGCGGCAATTCCACCTACTTCCCGGACCGCGTGGTTCCCATGCTGCCGGAACGCATTTCCAACGACTTGTGCTCGTTGCGCGAAGGCGAGGACCGGCCTGCCATCGCCTGTCACATGGTGTTCGACGCCATGGGCCACAAGCTCTCCCACCGCTTCACCCGCGCCATCATGCGCTCGGCGGCGAAACTGGCCTACGAAGAAGCACAGGCCGCCATAGACGGTCGGGGCAATGCAAAGGCCAACGCCCTTCTCGCAACTGCCCTCAAGCCCCTATGGGCCGCCTATGCGGCCCTCGGCAAGGCCCGCGACAGCCGCGGGCCACTCGAACTCGATCTGCCCGAACGCAAGATCATCCTCGACAAGGCCGGCAACATCGATCGCGTGATCGTGCCGGAACGGTTGGATGCGCACCGCCTGATCGAAGAATTCATGATCCAGGCGAACGTCGCTGCCGCAGAGGAATTGAAGAAACGCCGCACGCCCCTGCTCTTTCGCGTCCACGAGGAACCGTCGGCAGAGAAGCTGCGCACGCTTTCGGAGTTCCTCAAGACTGTGAACATCCCCTTCGCACTGGGGCAGGTCGTGCGTTCAAAGCATTTCAACCGCATCCTCGCCCAGGCCAAGGCCACCGCCCACGAGAAACTGGTGCATGAAGTGGTGCTGCGCTCGCAAGCGCAGGCCCAGTACCGCCACGAGAACGCCGGCCACTTCGGCCTCTCGCTTGCCGATTACGCCCACTTCACCTCGCCCATCCGCCGCTATGCCGACCTGATCGTGCACCGCGCCCTGATCTCCGCCTGCAAGTTGGGCGACGACGGCCTGTCGGCGCAGGACATCAGCGCGCTGCCGGAAACCGCCGACCTCATTTCCGCCGCCGAACGCCGCTCCATGATGGCCGAGCGCGAAACCGTGGACCGTATGGTGGCGTCGCATCTCTCCGGCAAGCTGGGAGCGACCTTCAAGGCCCGCATCAGTGGCGTCGTCGGCGCGGGGCTGTTCGTCAATCTCGCTGACACCGGTGCCGATGGCTTCGTGCCGGTCTCGACACTGGGCCGCAGTTTCTTTGTACTGGACGATGTGGGCCATGCCCTTGTCTCCAGTGAGAGCGGTGAAACCTTCCAGCTCGGCGACACCGTGGACGTGAAGCTCACGGAAGTTGCTCCGGTGAAGGGAGGCCTCAAGTTCGACATGGTGTCTGATGGCAAACGCGGCGCCAAACCGGCCCGCATTGGCCGCCATCGGGTGCGTGGTCCCACGCGCCCCCGCCGGAAATAGCGGACAACCACCCTGACATTGTGTCAGATTGCCGCTGCGGCCCATCGCAGCTTTGCGGATCACCGAAAACAGCGCCAATCCTCACGCCCATGGAAAACGTTCAGCTTCCCGCCCCCCGTTCTTGGGCCAGGGCCTCCGCCCGCGGCCTCGGCAAGTGCTGCCCCGCCTGTGGCCAGGGTGCGCTGTTTGATGGATTCCTCACGGTCAAACCCGCCTGCACGTCCTGTGGACTGGAGCTGCACCACCAGCGCGCCGACGACGCGCCCCCCTATCTCACGATTTTTGTGGTGGGGCACATCATCATCCCCCTCATGCTAGTGGTGGAAAAGCTCTGGCATCCGGAATTGTGGATACACTTCGCCCTCTGGGTGCCGCTCACCCTGCTGCTGTCGCTGTGGCTGTTGCCGCGCGTCAAGGGGGCGGTGATCGGCCTGCAGTGGGCTTTCCGCATGCATGGCTTCGGTGCGGCGGAACAGGATGAAACCCGCGGGCTTTCCTCCGCACCTTGACTTCCCCGGCCAATTCAGGTCTATGCCCGCTCAAATACCGCATTCGGAGTGAATTATGGCCAAGGGCACCGTTATCAAGATCAAGTTGGCGTCGACCGCCGACACCGGCTATTTCTACGTGACCAAGAAGAACTCGCGTACCAAGACCGACAAGATGTCGTTGAAGAAGTACGATCCCGTTGCCCGCAAGCACGTGGAATTCAAGGAAACCAAGATCAAGTAATTCCGGTTCCCGGAAAAACTGTTGACGCCGTCAGGCTTTGCTTGACGGCGTTTTGCTGTTTGGGGGAGAAGGTGCCGGTCCGGACTGTTTGGAATCGAGGAGGCCACTCAATTCGAGCCCGGACCGGCCGACCCTTTGGATCCAGGAGATGCGGCGGGCCTGGGTCCGGGGGCCATCTGAAGGCAGCAAGGCTGCCAGAATGTGCAGGAGGAGCTGCAGGCGGGTGCAGCCGCCGCGCTCCTCTTGGAGAGGGATCCCTGCGGGTTGGAGCCGCCGCCGAAATCCATAACCATTGACTAAAACTGTATGGAATTGCGCCGCGCGAATCCAGCGTAACCTATGGTAAACGTTTGGTATTCGGCGCTGATGCTGAATCGTTAAGCTGAATCGGTAAGGTGAATCAGGCCGGTACCGCTACAGGATGAACTTTGACAGGTCTGCATTGCGCGCCAGATCACCGAGGTTCTTCTCCACGAATCCCCCATCGATCACAATGGTTTGCCCGGACCTGTCGGGGGCGGTGAAACTGATCTCGTCCAACACCCGCTCCATCACGGTCTGCAAGCGACGAGCGCCGATGTTTTCAACTGTTGCGTTGATCTCCGCCGCAATGCGCGCGAGCGCGGCAACACCGTCCCCTGTCACTTCCAGCGTCACGCCCTCCGTCGCCATCAGTGCGATGTACTGCTTGATCAGCGAGGCCTCGGGCTCCGTGAGGATGCGGCGGAAGTCGTCCTGCGTGAGCGCCTTCAGTTCCACCCGGATCGGAAGGCGGCCCTGCAGCTCCGGCAGAAGGTCGGAAGGCTTGGCAATGTGGAAGGCGCCAGAAGCAATGAACAGGATGTGGTCCGTCTTCACCGGCCCATGCTTGGTGGAAACCGTCGTGCCCTCGATCAGCGGCAGCAAGTCGCGCTGCACCCCTTCACGCGAGACATCGCCCCCGGCACGCTCACTGCGGGCGCAGATCTTGTCCACTTCATCCAGGAACACGATGCCGTTGTTCTCAACCGAATCAATCGCCTCCGCGATGATTTTCTCCTGGTCCAGCAGCTTGTCGCTCTCTTCGGCCAGAAGCACCTGATGGGCATCCGACACCGTCATGCGGCGCGACTTGGTACGCTGCCCGAACGCCTTGCCCATGATGTCACCAAGGTTGATCACGGATGCTGATCCTCCGGGCATGCCGGGAATGTCGAAACTCGGCACACCGCCTGTGTCCGCCACCTGGATATCGATTTCCTTGTCGTTCAGTTGGTCAGCCCGCAGCTTCTTGCGGAACGACTCACGCGTCGATTCGCTCGCGTTCACCCCCACCAGTGCGTCCAGCACCCTGGCCTCGGCATTCAGGTGCGCCTGTGCCTCCACATCCTTGCGCCGTGCCGCCTTCACCATCCCGATGCCCGCTTCCAGCAGGTCACGGATCATCTGGTCCACATCACGGCCCACATACCCCACTTCGGTGAACTTGGTGGCCTCGACCTTGATGAAGGGCGCATTGGCGAGCCGCGCCAGACGGCGCGCGATCTCGGTCTTGCCCACACCAGTGGGCCCGATCATCAGGATGTTCTTGGGACTCACCTCCTCGCGCATCTGCCCGGAGAGCTGCTGGCGCCGCCAGCGGTTGCGGAGCGCAATGGCGACGGCCCGTTTCGCATCATGCTGGCCGATGATGTAGCGGTCGAGTTCGGAAACGATTTCGCGGGGCGAGAAATTTGTCATCGGAAGAGCAATCAGCCTGTCTTGAGGGACGTGAGATGGGCGGGAGGCACCCGTGCCGTGATGGCGGCAGGGAGAGATTTCAGCAGCGCAGCCCGCAATGGACGCCATGCCAGCGAGAGCCCGAGCACGACCGCTCCCACGAGGAGCACTACCAAAGACGTTGAAGGCAGTGCCTCTCCATTCTGCAGCAATGCATATATCGCGTAACCGAGATAAATGAGCGAAGAGACCAGCATGGCCCGGCGATCTACCGTGAGCGCCACAAGGCCGAGCAGCGAAAACGCCACAAAGATCGTCACGGTCGCGGCTGTTCCCGGCGTGTCGCCCTGCATGATGTTCTGCATAACGGGGTGCACAACCATGGGGGCTGCCAGGGCGTGCAGCCAGAAGGCAATATCGGTGCGTCGCGTCCGGCGCTGCCGGTCGGAGATGTCAAAGGCCATCGCAAGCGCGAAAACCGCAAGCCCGATGGGCAGGAAAACGATGCCCCCCAGTGCGCTTGTGATGTCTGGCGACACCGCCTGCAAGGCTCCCAGCACCACGGCTGTGACCGCCGCGCAGGCAGCAGCCACTGTGACTGGCACGCGGAACCGCCACCAATGCAGCGCCACTGCCAGGCAGGTTGCCAATCCCCCGAGCGCGAGCGTCGGTCCGTCGCCAAAGTCTGATGAAAACGCAACCGAATCTGTTCCGTCCACGATCTTGACGGCGGCCATGAACACAGTTGCGGCAAATGAGATGAGCAGCAGAATGCTCGGCAGGGCCTGTCGGCGCAGGCGCGTGAACAGTTCCGCCAATCCCCAGGACGCGGCCGCCACCGCCAATGATGGCACGATCCATGAGACATCCAGCGTGAGGAAGAACAGCGCGCCGAGAAACAGCACCAGCCCGATGGCCACGAAGATGTCACCAAAACCCGAGACGAGCCTGAGTTGTTCGTCTTCGCTGCTCTCTGTCGAAACATCGTTTTGCGGTGAGTTCAGAAACGCCGAGAGCCGCTCAGCTGCTGCCTGATCAATCACGCCCGCTCGCACGGCGCGCGCCAGATCATCCGGTGAAATCATGGTCATCGTCGTTCTCCCCGACACCAAGGCAAGTCAAAGCCGGATTGTCACTCGGCATCCAGTTTTTCCACCGTCAGGCTGTTGTTGGTATAGACGCAGATGTCGGCGGCAATCTTCATGGCCTTGCGGGCAATCGTCTCGGCGTCCATCTCCGTCTCGATCAGCGCCCGGGCCGCCGCCAGCGCATAGTTCCCGCCGGATCCGATCGCTGTTACACCACCTTCCGGTTCCAGCACATCGCCTGTGCCCGTCAGCACCAGCGAAACCTTCGCGTCCGCCACGATCATCATCGCCTCCAGGCGGCGGAGATAGCGGTCGGTGCGCCAGTCCTTTGCCATTTCCACACAGGCCCGCGTCAACTGGCTGGGGAACTGCTCCAGCTTGCCTTCCAGCCGTTCGAACAGCGTCATGGCATCGGCAGTCGCGCCTGCGAACCCGGCGATGACCTTGCCGGTGCCCAGCGGCCTCACCTTGCGCGCATTGCCCTTGATGATGGTCTGGCCGAGGCTCACCTGGCCATCACCTGCGATCACCACATTGCCCCCCTTGCGCACCGTGAGAATCGTGGTGCCGTGCCAAACCTGCGCTTCTGCCATGCTGATCATTCCTTTGACCTCACATGTAGGAGCCCCACTGCCAAATGGCAAATCCGTCACCGGAACACTGACAGTTTACTGACATCCGCCGCAAGCCAAGTGTCAGCGGGCATCAGGCACAAGACACTCCGGCAGCACTTGTACAAACCGAAACACAGTCTTGGAGAAACCCCATGAAGACCATCCTTCTCGCCACCACCGCCCTGCTCTTCGCCTTTGCCGGCGCAGCCTCGGCCTCCGCCATCACTGAACTCGGCAGCAACACTGGTGCCAGCAAAGCCCAGGTCATCCAGCTCGCAAAGAAGGGCTCTGATGACGGCGCTGGCCACGACTCTGGCGACGACAAAGGCGGCGACCGCAGCCGTGGCAGCGACGACAGCAGCAACGATGACAATGACGACAACGATGACTCGGGCAGCGGCCGTTCCAAGCCGCGCGTTCCCGGTGGTTCGGGTTGTGACGATGCCGGTGACGTCGCCGAGCACGCCAGCTGCGGCGGTTGAGCCTGAACTGAATTTCTGACTCGAGGGGGCATGGCGGGGCTGAAAACAGCCCCGCCATTCTTGGTTCAGCGCTGGCTGGTGCGCCAGTTCGGGTTGATCCACGGTTCAAGGTTGGACGGCGGCAAGGGCTCGCGGCCGAGGATGTGGTCCGAGGCCTTCTCGCCGATCATCAGCGTCGGCGCATTGAGGTTTCCGTTCGTCACCTGCGGCATGATCGAAGAATCAGCCACCCGCAGGTTTTCGATGCCGATGACGCGGCAGGTGGAATCAACCACAGCCATGGGATCATCAGCGGCCCCCATCTTGCAGGTGCCCGTCGGGTGATAGGCGCTCTCGCAGTGTTCACGGATGAAACCGTCGATCTCCGCATCCGTCTCCACCTTGGGGCCTGGCTGGATCTCTTCGGCGCGGAACGGTTCCAGTGCCTTCTGCCGCATGACCTCGCGCGTCAGCCGCACGCAGGCGCGGAACTCCGTCCAGTCGTCAGGGTGTGACATGTAGTTGAAGAGAATGCGCGGATTTTCCTTCGGTTCGGCCGACTTCACATGGATGAAGCCGCGCGATTTCGTCCGCATCGGCCCGACATGGACCTGAAAACCATGTCCGGCGAAAGCCGCCCTGCCATCATAGCGCATGGCCGCGGGCAGGAAGTGATACTGGATATCCGGATATTCGATGCCCGCCTGCGAACGGATGAAACCACATGACTCGAAATGGTTCGTGGACCCGAGGCCGGATTGGAACATCAGCCACTCCGCTCCGATCATGCCTTTGGAAAGCACGTTCAGTTTGCCATTCAGCGTGATCGGCTGCTTGCACTTCACCTGGAAATAGACCTCCAGATGGTCATGCAGGTTCTCGCCGACACCCGGCAAATGATGCACCAACGGTATCCCAGCCTCTTTCAGGACCTGCGCCGGACCAATGCCCGAAAGCTGCAAGAGCTTCGGCGAATTGATGCTTGAAGCAGCAATCACAACCTCGCGGTTGGCCCGCGCTTCATACGTCTTCTCGCCCCGGCGATACTGCACGCCAACGGCCTTGCGGCCCTCCATGATGACCCGTTCGGCAAAGGCGTAGGTGACGAGTTTCACCCGCTTTGTCGCCCGCGCCGGGCGCAGATAGGCGTTCGCGGCAGACCAGCGGAAACCGTTGTGCACGGTCATTTCCATGGGGCCAAAGCCTTCCTGCTGCCGGCCGTTATAGTCGTCGGTCACCGGATAGCCCGCCTGCCGCCCGGCATCGATGAAGGCCTGGTAGAGCGGGTTGAGGCGCGAACCCCGCTTCATGTGCATGGGGCCGTCCGCGCCACGCCAGCCCTCCTCGCCGCCATGGGCGTTTTCCATGCGCCGGAAATAGGGAAGGACATTCTTGTAGGACCAGCCTTTCGCCCCCATTTCCTCCCATGTGTCGAAATCGCGCGCGTGGCCGCGCACGTAAACCATGCCGTTGATGGATGATGAACCACCCACCACCTTGCCCCTTGGCGTTGCCAGGCGACGGTTGTTGAGGTGCGGTTCCGGCTCGGTCTCGAAACCCCAGTTGTAGCGTTGCATGTTCATGG
>ERZ1645187.1880-NODE-1880-length-18972-cov-6.740234_pt1 | contig 18972 bp, 16 predicted proteins | sample MGYA00575352_ERZ1645187 | MGnify/ENA primary metagenome ERZ1645187 (study PRJEB40837, sample SAMN11349314) | freshwater sediment metagenome | isolation source: river sediment | host: Sediment | place: India: Wazaribad , New Delhi | collected 2017-02-21 ... | reverse complement strand
GGGCTTCCATGATGTCGGAGAACTTCAGCCGCGTGCTCTTGCGCATCATGGCGACCACGAGCGTCGCGATGATGCAGACGAGCGCCGCGCGCAGCGGCGTATACCCGGAAACGAGCATGTAGACGATGACGAAGAGCGGGATGAGAAGATGCCCGCCGTCTTTGAGCACCTTTTTCGCGTTGGGGAGCGTTTCCTTCGGCAGTCCCTTGAGGCCGAGCCGCTTGGCCTCCATGTGGACCATCAGGGCGACCGCCAGATAGTAGAGCACCGCAGGAAGCGCCGCCGCGATGGCGATCTTGATGTACGGAACGCCGATGAACTCGGACATGACGAAGGCCGCCGCGCCCATGATCGGCGGCATGAGCTGTCCACCCGTCGAGGCCGCCGCCTCTACTGCGCCCGCGAAATAGGGCGGGTAGCCGATGCTTTTCATGAGCGGAATCGTGAAGGTTCCGGTCGTCACGACGTTCGCGACGGAGCTGCCGGAGATCGTCCCGAAGAGGCCGCTCGCCATGACCGCCACCTTCGCCGGGCCGCCGATCGTGTGCCCTGTCGCGGCCAGCGCGAGGTCGATGAAGAACTTGCCCAGTCCGCTCTTGTGCAGGAACGCGCCGAAAAGGATGAACAGGTAGACGAACGTCGCCGATACGCCGAGCGGCAGGCCCAGGATGCCTTCCGTCGTCAGGTACAGGTGGCTCAGGATGCGTTTCATCGCAAAGCCCCTGTGGCCCATCATTCCCGGAATGTAGGGCCCAAGCAGCGCGTAGGCGATAAACAGGGCCGCTATCAGGGAAATGGGCAGGCCGACGACGCGCCGGGCTGCTTCGAGAACGAGAAGGACCGCCATGGCTCCGAAGAACAGATCCAGGAACGTCGGCAATCCGCCCCGAAGCATGATGTCCCCGTAGAAAACGACCATGTAGAGCCCGATAGAGGTTCCGAGAAGCGCAAGGACGACGTCGAGCGGATGCATCGACGAACGGGACCCTTTCGATGTCGCCGGGTAGAGCAGAAAGATCAGCGGCGTCGCGAAGGCCAGATGCACGGCCCGCTGGATCTGGGCCGGAAAGACGCCGAATGCGGCCGTATAAAGCTGAAACAGCGAAAAGCAGATGCAGATGATTTTGATGATCTGTTCCCATGACCCCGAAAGAATGCGGAACGTGGACTCCTTGTCGTATTTCGCGAGGATCTCGTCCACGTTGATGGTCTTGCTTTCCTGCATCGGTCTGATATTTTCTTCGTTCACTGCAATACCTCCTGAAGTGCTATCCATAATACGGGTCGTTGTTCCACCCCGAATGTCAGGGCGCCTCCCGGTTCTTCCCATAAATGCAACGGCGTTTCGCTCCCCTTCAGGAGCAGCGCGTGCTCCGCAACGCGTCCCACCCGAACGGCGACATTCGCGAACAGACGGCGCATTCCCACGATCCGGAAACAATCCTTTCCGACGAGAAAACGCTCGGCGTCGTACGGCTCGAACGGGAGCCCCGCGCCGAAAGCGTCAAACGTCGTTTCCCGGAGAAGAAGGCCGCCTGTGCGCGACGCGGTGAAAATCTCCCTGACGGGACGGCGGGCGACCGAGTGCGTGTACCGAATACCGAATGTCTCCCCGGCGCCGAGCGGGAACGTGCGAAGGAGCCGCCCGGACCTGTTCCGGACTGTCAGCGCCGGAACGATCGCGAACAGCAGCACCAGAAGGGAACAGCCGATCAGAAGCGTGGTCAGTCTGCGCCGGATCGTTCTTTCCATTATCTCCTCCCTCTCCCGCGTGTGTGAAGCAAAAAACGCCGGGGTGGGGAACGCTCCCCCTCCCCGGCGATGGCTGCCGATGGTTCCTACTTGACCAGGCCGATTTCCTTGTAATACTTCAGGGCGCCGGGATGCACCGGAACCGTGATGCCGTCGAGGGCTCTCTTGGAATCGATGCTGTTGCCCTTGTGGTGCGCCTGGGCGATATCGGCCTTGTTCTCGAACATCGCCTTGGTCATCGCATAGACGATGTCCTCGGGCAGGTTGTTCGCGACGATCAGGATCGCCTGAACCGCAACGGTCTCAACTGCGGCGGGCTGTCCCTTGTACGTGTTCGCGGGAATCGTCTCGGCCGCGAAGAACGGGTACTTCTTCATGAGAAGGTCGCGGTCCGCGCCCTTGATCTCGACGAACTTGAGGGCCGTGAGCGTGGCGATGTCCTGGATTGCGGAGTTCGGCGCGCCGGTCGTGAACATGAACGCGTCGATGAGCTTGTCCTTGAAGTGGTCGCCGGTCTCGGCATAGGAAAGGAAGTGGGCTTCAAAATCCTTGTAGGTCATTCCGAACACGTCGGTGATCTGCCGGACGTTGGCCTCGTTGCCGCTTCCCGGGGCGCCGACGGAGATCTTCTTGCCCTTGAAATCCATGACGCTGTTGATCGGGCTTTCCTTGCGGGTGACGGTCTGGATGATTTCGGGGTAGATACGCGCCATGGCGCTGAAGTTTGTGTTCTTCGTCTTGAAGAACTCGATGCCGTTATAGGCGTAGTGCGCGATGTCGTTCTGGACGATGGCGATGTCCACGTCGCCCGCGCCGATGAGGTTCATGTTCTCGACCGATGCGCCCGTGGACTGGGCGGTGATGTTCACGAGCCCGGTCTTGGTGCTGATGATCTGGGCTATGGCGCCGCCAAGCGGATAATAGGTGCCGGCCGTTCCTCCGGTCGCCAGCGTGAGCTGTTTCGGAGCCGCAAACACCGCACCCGCCGCAAGCATTACGCAAACCAGCGCCGTCAGCGCAACTACGAATTTCACGCTATTCCGTTTCCCTGTCGTCTTCCGGATCAATCGTATCGCCTCCAGAAATGAATTTTGTGAATACCTGTACCATAAGACTTTATCGTAAATCCCCGTAAAAGGGAAGTGTCCGGGCGAGTTGGATACTGTGTCTCATGTCGCACGCTCCGGGCGCTCGCGGCGGTCACTTTTTCTTCGCACGAACGCGCCGCGCGGCGATCGTCGCCGCAAGCGACGCCAGCGCGTCCGCCACCGTCCGCTCGGCGATCCGCTCCCGGAACGTCTCCCTGTAGCGGCGGACGAGCGTTTCGTCCGCCCGGATCGTGAACGGCTTCGGGGTCTGTTCCGCGGGATTCGCGCGCACGGGACGGATGCGCCCCGTATACGGACGGACGCCGCGTATGACGATGTGGAAATTCTTTTCCAGACGCTCCCGGATGCGCTGACCTTCGAGCATGGTCCGATGCGCAACCGCCTGCGTCGTCGCGGAAATGACGAGGCAGCCGTCCTCGATGCGCACCGGGACGGTGAGCGGAGCCAGCACGGGCCCGGCGACCTCCGCCCAGCAACGTCGAAGCTCCGTGAAGCGAAAGTGCTCCTCCGCGCCCTTCGGGAGCGCGTTCCGCACCAGCGACGAGAGACTGCACACATTTCCCTTCCGGTACCCCCGAAACATGGAACTCCCCCCCCGCCGGACATCGCGCCCGCGTCCGGAAGAATTGTAACATTCCTTCACAGGTCGCACGTGCGCCCGTCTTGCCACTCTCCGGAACGGAGCGTATATTTTACACGTCAATGTCTGGAAGAGCGTGTATTGCAAAGCGTTTTCTCCATAATGATTTCCCTTATTTTAAGGAGGCGTTCCGTATGGTCGGAAAGAAACGGATGTTGCTTTTGGTTCTCGTGCTGTCGCTCTTCGCGGCGTCCGCCGCAATGGCCGCCGATTCGGTCAAGGCGTACACGACGCTCGAGGAACCGCTCGCGAAGGCCCTCTTCGAGGCGTTCGAGAAGGAAACGGGCATCCATGTCGAATGGGTCCGCCTGACCACGGGCGAGGCCGTCGCGCGCATCGAGGCCGAAAAAGCCAACCCGCAGGTCTCGATCTGGGTCGGCGGCGTCGGCACGCTGCACATCGACGCGAAGGACAAGGGCCTCACGGCTCCCTACCGCTCCCGCGCGGCCGAGACGATCCCGGCGAAGTATCGCGACCCCGACGGCTCCTGGATCGGCCTCTACATCGGCCCCATCTCGTTCGCGACCAACACGAAGCGCGCGCAGGAACTCGGCCTCAAAGCCCCGGCGTCGTGGGCCGACCTGTTGCTGCCCGAGTACGAAAAGAAGGTCCGCATGGCGAATCCGAGCACGTCCGGAACCGCCTACAACGTCGTCACGACGCTCATCCGGGTCGCGGGCGACGAAGGCAAGGCGTTCGACTTCATGAAGAAGCTCGACAAAAGCATCGACCAGTACACCAAGTCCGGCTCCGCGCCCGGCAAGAGCTGCGCGATCGGCGAGATCCCGGTCGCGATCGGCTACCTTCACGACCAGATCAAGCTGAAGAAGGAAGGCGCTCCGATCGAGATCACGATCCCGTCCGACGGCACGGGCTTCGAGACGGCCTCGATGTCGCTCGTGAAGGGCGGGCCGGACGCGCTCCAGGCCAAGAAGCTCTACGACTGGATTCTCGGCAAGACAGCGATGGAGACGATCGCGAAGTGGTACGTGATCCCGCTTTCGAGCGCGGCCGCGGCGACCGACACCGGGTTTGAACTCGCGAAGATGAAGCTCGTGGACCAGGACGACCAGTGGGACGCGAAGAACAAGGCCCGTCTGCTGGAAAAGTGGAACGCGGAGGTCCCCGCGGCGGGCAAGGCGCAGACGAAGTAGCTTTTCCCAACTGAAAGGAACGGCGACGGTGTCCGTTTTTTCCGTCTTTTCGCGCGTCTCCCGAAAGAGCCTGATCGCGAGTCTGCTCGCGCTCCTCGCCTTTGCGGCGGCGGACCTGTGGGTATGGCGCACGCTCGAAGAGGCCTACACAAAGACGCGCGACGGGCGGATGCGCGGGATCGCCGCCTCCATCGCCGCTTCCGCGCCAGCCTCCCCGGCGGAACGAACCGCGTGGGGAGAACGATTGAAGGGCGCGGAGCGGGATTTCGACGCAGCGGTGACGGAGGGGTTTCCCGAAACCGGGAAACCCCTTGGTCCGGTTCCGGTCGTCACGACCGCTCCCGAGCTTGTCGCGCTGCTGACGGGCCCGGACCCCCACGTCGCGAAGGGTGTCGAAAGCGCCGGCTACGACGAGCCCTTCCAGTCCGGTCAACGCGTCACGATCGGCGGCAGCGAACGGATCCTCGTCTTCGCGCCGCTCCACGGCGCTCCGGGCGAGGCGACCGGCGTCGCGCTCCTCGCGTTCCGCACGGACGCATCCGACCGGTTCATCTTTCTGCTGCGCCTCTTCGCGTGCCTCGCAGCCGTCGCATTCGCGACCATTCTCGCGATCGCGCGGCTCTCCCGCGACCCGGTGCTCTCGTCCGTCGTCCTGACGCTCTTCGTCATCGTCGGCGTCTTCACGGCCTATCCGCTCTTCGAGGCCGGACGTCTCACGCTCGTCCGCGCCGACGGATCCTTCACCCGGGACGTCTGGAAGTCCGTCTTCACGGAAGGACGCTCCCTGGCGGCGCTCCGGGGGAGCATTCAGCTCGGCGCGCTGACGGCCACCGCGTCGACGCTCATCGGGTTCCTCTTCGCCTTCGTCGTCGGCCGCACGACGATCGGCTGCAAGCGCCTCCTCACGGCCGCGGCGACGATGCCCGTCATCTCGCCGCCCTTTTCGCTGACGCTGTCGGTGATCCTGCTCTTCGGCAACAACGGCCTCGTCACGCAGCGGCTCCTCGGCCTCCACGACGTCTCGATCTACGGCCTGACCGGACTCGTTCTCGTGCAGACGATGGGGATGTTCCCGATCGCGTTTCTGACGCTCGCGGGAATCCTCGAAGGGATCGACTCGACGCTCGAAGAGGCGGCGATGGACCTCGGCGCGTCGCGCCTGCACACGTTCCTGACCGTCACGCTGCCGCTCGCGGTTCCCGGACTGCTCAGCGCGTGGCTGCTCGTCTTTACGAACTCGCTCGCGGACTTCGCGAATCCGCTGATCCTCGCGGGCGACTTCCGCGTCCTCTCCGTCGAGGCCTACATCGAGGTGACCGGCATGAACCGCCTCGGAACGGGCGCGGCCCTGTCGATCCTGCTGCTGCTCCCGACGCTGACGGCCTTCACGGCGCAGCGCCGCTGGGTGGCCCGGAAGTCGTTCGTCACCGTCACGGGCAAGCCCTCGGGGCGCATCACGGAGATCGTCTCGCCGGGCGTGCGCCGAGTGCTGTTCTGCGCCGTCTGGGGCGTCGTGATCTTCCTCGCCGCGCTCTACGGGACGATCGTCGCCGGGTGCTTCGTGAAAAACTGGGGAATCGACTACACCTTCAGCCTCGTGAACATCCGCGAGGCGTTCGAGCGCGGGCGCGACGCGCTGGTCGACACCGTGACGCTCGCCGCCGTCGCGACGCCGATCGCGGGCGTTCTGTCGATGATCGCCGCCGCGATCCTGACGCGCCGGTCGTTCCCGTTCAAGCGCGCGCTCGAATACGGCCTCATGACGCCGTTCGCGCTGCCGGGGACGCTCATGGGCATCAGCTACATCCTGGCGTTCAACAAGCCGCCCGTCCTGCTCGTCGGCACGGCCGCGATCATCGTGATCAACTACGTGATCCGCGAGTTGCCCGTCGGCGTCGAAGGAGGCGTCGCGGCGCTGCGGCAGATCGATCCGTCGATCGAGGAGGCCGCGCAGGATCTCGGGGCCGACACGCCGCGCGTCTTCCGGGACATCATCCTGCCGCTGCTGCGGCCGGCCTTCATTTCGAGCCTGTCGTACACCTTCGTGCGTTCGATGACCGCCGTCAGCGCCGTGATCTTCCTGATCTCGGCGCGCTGGTACCACGTCACGGTGCTGATCTACAACTTCTCGGAAAATCTGCGGTTCGGCCTCGCGAGCGTTCTCGCCACATCGCTCATCGTGATCGTTCTCGCGGCGATGGGCCTCATGCGCCTTCTCGTCGGACGCAACCGGAACCTCGACAAGACATTGCTGTCGCGATAGGAGAGGATTCGAATGCCAACACCCGGAAAACGGAGCGCCCCGGAATCCGTCAGGATCGAAAACGTCACGAAGACCTTCCGCGACCCCGCGACGGGACGGGAAAACACCGTCGTCCGCGACGTATCGCTCGACATCGCGCCCGGAGAACTCGTGACGCTTCTCGGCCCGTCCGGCTGCGGCAAGACCACGACGCTCCGGATGGTCGCCGGGTTCGAGACGCCCACCTCGGGGCGCGTCTTCATCGGCTCGGACGACGTGACGCAGCTCCCCCCCAACAAACGCGACACCGCGATGGTCTTCCGGAGCTACGGGCTCTTCCCGCACATGAACGTCCGCGAGAACGTCGCGTACGGGCTGAAGCTCCGCAAGCGCCCCGCGCGAGAGATCGACGAACGCGTGGCCGCGATGCTCGCGATGGTGGGGCTCAAGGGCTACGAGACGCGCCCGCCCTCCCGGCTCTCGGGCGGCCAGCAGCAGCGCGTCGCGCTCGCCCGCTCCCTGATCGTCGAACCGGGCGTATTGCTGCTCGACGAACCGCTCTCGAACCTCGACGCGCTGCTGCGCGAACAGATGCGCGTCGAAATCCGCAGGCTCCAGCGATCGCTCGGCATCACGGCGCTCTACGTCACGCACGACCGCGTCGAGGCCATGAGCCTGTCCGACCGGATCGTCGTCATGCGCTCGGGCGAAATCGTCCAGACCGGATCTCCGCAGGAGATCTACCGGAACCCGACGTCCGTCTTCACGGCCGGATTCGTCGGAAAGGCGACCTTCTTCCCCGGCGTCTTCCGGAGCGGGGCCGTGGAAATCCGCGGGCGGACCATACGGGTCGCCCGTTTCGCCCCGGAGCTGAAGGACGGCGACGCGTGCGCGGTCATGTGCCGCCCCGAGTCGCTCGTGCTGCTGCCGCCCGGCGAAGGCGTCGCGGAGGGAATCGTCATCGCGAACATCTACCTGGGACACAGCGTCGAGGCCGTCATCCGGCCCGTCGCGACGGACGGGGGCGACTCCGCGCCGACCGAGGCCCAATCGGCCGACTTCATCGTGCAGATCGACAACCCGCACCAGGAACACGCCGACGCCCCCGACGGAGCGCTGCGGCCGCGAATCTACCCCGAAGGGGCGCGCGTCTCCGTCGGAATCGACCCCGCGCTCGCGAAGGCGCTCGTTCCGGAGGCGGAATAACGGCCGCCTCTTTCATACTGTATAATAAACGTGCAATTTCCATAACACCATTCCAAGGGGGGTACGAAGATGAAAAAGACGTTGCTGGCGGCGATGACGATCGCCGTTCTCGGGTTTTCCCTGCCCGCTGTCGCCTGCACCACGACCATAACGGGAAAGAACGCCTCCGTCGACGGCTCGGTGATGGTCTCGCACACGGACGACGGCCTCGGAGACGCGAGAGTCGTCTATGTTCCGGCGATGGATCACAAGCCGGGAACCATGCGTCCGGTCTTCTACGACACGGCCGCGCTCGGCTACATGCCGCAGTGGGGCGGCAGCGAACGGCACCGCCTGATCACCGACACGCGCGGCCCCGGGTACGACATCAAGGGCGAGCCCAAAAGCATTCCGCTCGGGTTCATCCCGCAGGTTCCGCACACCTACGCCTACATCGACGCGAACTACGGCGTCATGAACGAGCATCAGCTCTCGATCGGCGAATGCACGGACAAGGCGAAGGTCCATCCCGAGCCCGAGCCGGGCAAACGCATCTTCTACTCGTCCGAACTCTCCCGGGTCGCGCTCGAACGCTGCAAGACCGCGCGCGAGGCCATCCGGCTCATGGGCGACCTGATCGCGACATACGGCTACTACGGCACGGGCGAGACGCTGCTCGTCGCGGACCCGGACGAGGGCTGGGTCATGGAGATGGCCGGGTACGACATGAACGGAACGGGCGGCGTCTGGGTCGCGCAGCGCGTTCCGGACGACTGCTACTTCGTCGCGGCGAACCAGTTCCGGATCCGCGATATCCGCGAGAACGCCGACGACATGATGCACTCGCCGAACATCTTCGACGTCGCAAAGGCCAAAGGCTGGTGGAAGCCCGAGGACGGCGCGCTCGACTGGACGGCCGCGTACGGCGACGGGGAATTCCATCACCCGTACTACTCGCTGCGGCGCGTCTGGCGCGCCCAGTCGCTCGCGGCGCCGTCGCTGAACCTTCCGGCGTGGGTCGACGGCCCGTTGACACGCGCGTACCCGTTCGCGATCAAGCCCGACAAGAAGCTCTCCGTCCTCGACGTCTTCACCATCCATCGCGACAACTACGAAGGCACGGAGTTCGACCTGACGAAGGGGCTCGCAGCGGGGCCGTTCGGGAACCCCAACCGCTTCGAGGGCAGCGCCGAGGCCGTCGCCGACAAGGAAGGCAAGCTGACGCCGCTCAAGGGCGAATTCGAGCGGCCGCTGAACATCTACCGCTGCGCGTACGCGTACGTGAACCAGTCGCGCAAATGGCTGCCCGCTCCCATCGGCGGGGTGACCTGGCTCGGCGAGGATCGCCCGGCGACGTCCGTGCTCTTCCCGCTTTACGCGGGCGGCTCCGGGATTCATCCGTCCGTCCAGAAGGCCGACGTTCTCCGGTTCGACAAGGGCAGCATGTGGACCACATTCAACTTCGTGGCCAACTACGCCATGCTCAAGTATTCCTACATGATCACGGACATCCGGACAGAGCAGCGACGGTTTGAATCCCGCGCCTTCGGCCTGCAGCAGGGCGTCGAGGCCAAGGCGCTCGCGCTCCGGGAAAAGGGCGACGTGCGAGGCGCGCACCGGGTGCTCACGCAGTACTCCGAGAAGAACGCATCCGAACTCCTGGCGGCGTGGTGGAAGCTCCAGGAATCGCTGTACATCAAGTACAACGACGGCTACCTGAACACGAAGGCCGGAATCGCGCAGGCGATCTTCTACCCGGCCGAATGGCTCAAGGCCGTCGGCTACGAGAACGGCCCGACATCGTACGAAAAACCGGCTGCGAAGTAGGAGACCGGACTCCGGAGCGTGTGATACCATGAACTGACGCATCCGCGTCGTCTTCTGACCCGGGACATGGAGGAATCGACGAATGGGCAAACGCCTCGACAAAATCACCGTGAGCGGGTTCAAATCGATCCGCTCGCTCGAGGATTTCGAACTTCGGAACCTCAATGTGCTCATCGGCGGCAACGGCGCCGGCAAGAGCAACTTCATCGAGATCTTCCGGCTTCTTCGAGAGATGATGGCCCGGAATCTCGGCGGGTATGTCCTGTCACGGGGCGGCGCGGATGATTTTCTGTTCAACGGTCCGAAATGCACGAAAGAGATCGTCATTCATTTCCGTTTCGACCAAAACGAGTATGGTTTTTCGCTCGAACCGACAGCCGACGAGAAATTTCTGATAAAAACGGAAGCTGAAAAATACGTGCTCGAAAATTGGAAAACCATCGGATCCGGAATTTCCGAAAGTAACCTTCCGGACTGGAAGGACGAAGAAGGCATACGCTCCGAACGAGGCGTCGGATTCTACGTCTACGACGCCGTTTCCGGCTGGACCGTATATCACTTTCACGACACGGGCGCAACGGCCCCCATGCGACGGTCGGAGATCGTCGAAGATTGCGGCATGCTCCGGCGTGACGCCGCGAACATCGCCCCGTTCCTGCTCCGTCTGCGCAATGAGCATCCGCGTCGCTACGCGGAGATCGTCGACGCCGTCCGCCTCGCGACGCCCTTCTTCGACGACTTCCTTCTGGACGTCATGACATTCGGCGAAAAGCGGAAGGTCAAACTCTCCTGGCGACAGAGGGGTTCGGACTACCCGATGCAGCCGTACCATCTCTCCGACGGCACGATCCGCTTCATCTGCCTGACGACGGCGCTGCTCCAGCCGAATCCGCCCTCGACAATCATCATCGACGAGCCGGAGCTGGGGCTTCATCCGGCCGCGATCTCCATTCTTTCGGAGCTGATCGAAAACGTCTCGACCCGGACCCAAATGATCGTCGCCACACAATCGCCCGCGCTGATCGACCATTTCGCCGTCGAAGACATTATCGTCGTCAACCGCAGGGACGGCGCGTCGACCTTCGAAAGGCTCCGGCAGGAGGATTTCAGCGAATGGCTCGAGGACTATTCGGTCGGCGAACTCTGGAGCAAGAACGTCATTCCCGGAGGCCCGGTCTATGAATGAGTCCGCCGAAATCGTGGCGCTCGTGGAAGGGAAAACCGAAGGGATTTTCATATCGAAGCTTCTCGCGCCGCATCTGGCCCGATTGAACGTGTACATGACGCCGATCATCATTTCCAAGCCGGGCGAAAAGGGCGGCGACGTCCGGTTCGGCCGCGTGAAGAACGACATCGGACTCCACCTGAAGCAACGAACCGGGACATACCTGACCCTCTTCATGGACTATTACGGACTCAAAACCGACTGGCCGGGGCTCGACGACGCGAGAAAACGCCCGTGCGCAAAAGACAGGGCCGAAGCGGTCAACCGCGCGACACGGAACGCCGTCTGTCGCCTCTTTCCCGAACGGAGGGCCGAGCGGCGATTCATCCCCTATGTCGCGATGCATGAATTCGAAGCCCTGCTTTTCAGCGCGCCGGAGATTCTCGCCTCCCGGCTCCAGGTGAAACCGGCGCTGATCGCGAACATCGTCGCCAAATGCGGATCGCCCGAGGAGATCGACGACTCGCCCGATACCGCTCCTTCCAAAAGACTCATCCAACTGTCGAACGGTTTCAGAAAAACGACGACAGGCATCGCCGTCGCGGAGGACATCGGGCTGTCTGCGATCCGCGCCCGATGTCCTCTCTTCGACGAATGGCTGACGGCCATCGAGCGTCTCCCGGAATCGGAGACGGACTGAGCGACGTTTATTCCGGAGCAAATGAGCCCCCCGGCCCGCGGCTACCGCCGCGGTCGGGGGGTTCGTATTTCCATCCAGTCGCCGGGCCGCGCCGTCACCCGGAAGCCGAGCTTCTCGTAGACGCCGTGTGCGTCCTTCGTGATCAGAAGCCACTGGTAGACGTCCTTCAGATCCTCGTGACCGAGGATTCCCCGGACCATCGTCTGCCCGATTCCCCGACGACGGAATCGCTCATCGACGTAGACGTCCAAAATGTAGGCGAAACGGGTTTTGTCCGAGATCGCCCGCGCATACCCGACCTGCTCGCCGTCGAGGAACGCTCCGACGACAAGGGCGGAATTCTCCGCCCCCCGCCGGACCTCCAATTCGGAAATCCCCTCGCACCAGAAGGCTGTGGCAAGCATCGCCGTCACCTTCGCGAAATCCATCGCGTCACTCCCGTACCGCAGGCTGCATTCGCCGGCGCTTCCCTGCGTCACCATCGGAACCCCTCCTGACGACCGTCTCGTACTCGTTCCCATATGGTACCGCATACAGAATGCAATCGTACGCCGTCGTTCCTGTGAGGCGGGTTTCAGGCCGCCGACGTGACGCGCGGATCGGAACGCTTCCGCAGGAACGCTGCGCCCATGAAGAACAGCCAGAGCACCATCGCGGCGCTCGCGATTCTGTTGACCGCGAACGCGAGCGGAAGGCCGAAGGGTTCCGCGCTTCCGTAGAAGAGCAGGAAGGAACCGACCAGCGCGAAATACCCGTTCGCCGCGGGGACATACTTGTACCGGAGGATCGATCGCCCCATCATGTAGAGCGCGATGCCGGAGAAGATGAACTGCGCGTGCTCCGCGACCGAGTTCCCCACGTACATATTCATCGCGTAGAAGATATTCTCGATGAGAACCGCGTTTCCCGGATTCGCCTCCCGCTGGAGCGCGAGCAGCGGAAACAGGAACGCGTAGCGCAGGATGCCGACGAAAAGGAGCGTCCCCGCCGTCGCGCCGCAGAAGCAGCCGTACGGCGCGAAGTCCTCGTCCCCGGCCGAACGGGCGATTCTGTAGAGGTGGATGTAGAACGCGCCCATGAGCACCCCCGACATCCCGATGCCGAAGTAATACACGAGCGGAACCGTGCCGATCCGCTCCGCCAGTCTGTGGAGAATGACGGCGGGCTCGGCCCGGATTATGTCCGGGTAGCCGAAAAGCACCTTCAGAAACACCATCGCCCCAAACGCCGCGATGCCCGCCAGAAGTCCCGCAAATCCCGCAGTCCGGTACGTTCGAATATTCATTTCGTATGACCCCTCTTTCTTCATAAAATATCGAGATATTCCCGTTGCGCGAATCCGCCCCGCCGATTTTTCGGCCGCACTGTTCAACATCCCCGCCTTCCCCGCCGTCTTGCGGGGCTTCGTCCGCGCTGTCCGGGAGCCGCTCCCGAATTTCCTGGTGAGCGGGCACATTGTAGGAATTCCCGACGCCCTCCGCATGGCATGAAGCCGCACGCGCCGACCTGTATAAATGTTCCATGCGCCCGCCGGGGAAAGAGGGGATAATTGGAGTCCTTCACAGGTGTGTCGAAAGGGAGGAAACGCCGATGGCGATATCGATCATCGTGGCGGACGATCATCCGCTGACGCGGTCCGGGCTGGCGGGGTTCATCCGGGAAAACGGCGCGTATGCGCTTCTGGGCGAGGCCGAAGACGGCGTCCGGGCATGGGACCTCATCCGCGAACACATGCCGGACATCGCGCTTCTCGACATCCGGATGCCGGGCGAAGACGGCGTCGCCGTGACGCGGCGGATCCGTGCGTCCGGCCTTCGGACGCGCGTGATCATGCTGACGTCCTACGACGCCCGCTCGTACGTCATGGCCTCCCTTATGGCGGGAGCGTCGGGCTTCGTCCTCAAGACGAGCGCGATTCGGGAGCTGTCGACCGCGATCGACCGGGTGCTCGCCGGAGGGATCTATCTCGACCCGAACGCGGGGGACGCGCTCCGGGAACGGGAGTCAGCCCCCGCGGCGCTGACCGCGAGGGAACGCGAAGTGCTCCTCCTGATATCGCGGGGGTTCTCCATCAAGGACGTCTCCGGAAAGCTCTCGATCACGGAGCGCACGGTGCAGGCCCACCTGACGTCCATCTACGACAAATTCCAGTGCCGCAGCAAGGGCGAAGCGCTTCTCGTGGGGCTGAAATACGGCGTCTTCACCGTCGACGAACTGCTCCAGTCCAGCGCGCTGGACGCGCCCAGGCCATGACCGCTCCGCAAAGGGCCTTCGTGAAGAAGCGGCTGCTCCGCCTGCTGTACCTCGCCGCGATCATTCCCCTGACCCTTCTGTTTCTTCTGTCGTCGGGCATCGTGCTGTGGCAGGAAATATCGCTTCGCGGCGAAATCGCCGACTACGCGGCCGCCCTCGCGCGCGACGTGGGCTCCTGCTTCGACGAGAACCGCACGGGCGACCTGGCCGCGTACGAAGCCTTCCTCGACGACTCTCGTCCCGACGACGCCGGCGCGGCGCGAAAGCCCTCGGTCATTCCGGGGCGCGCGGCGCTTTTCCGAAGGTCGGGGGAAGTCCTCTGGGCGTCGAAGGGGGGCGAGGTCCTGCGGAACTCTCTCGCGACGCCTCCGGGAACAACCGCGATCATCGTTCGGGACGGATCGCCCGACTTCGAGACAAGCGCCGTCGCCGTTCAGCCGACGAACGACCCCGACGTCCTCGCGGCGGCCTCCGTCTCCTTCCATGCCTGGAGAGCCGGAAAGGGCGTCCTCGCCCTGCACGTCGCGATGTACGCCCTCGGAACGGCCCTCTTCTGCATCGCGTTTTTGCAGCTTCTCAAACGATGGCTCTTCTCCCCGCTCCACACGCTCGCCGAGGAAATCCGCTCGCTGCGCTGGGGCCGGGACATCCCGCGCGCCCCCGACGCGCCGAAGGGGATGCTCCACATGGAAATGGATGAGGTTCGGGAGTTCCGCTGCGCGCTGACGGAACTCGCGAAACAGGCCGTCGAGAAGGAGGCGCTTCAGAACCGGTATCTCGGCGATCTCGTCCGGACGCAGGAAGAGGAGCGCAGCCGCCTCGCCCGCGAGATCCACGACGGACCGGTCCAGATCGTGTCGGCGCTCGTCCAGCGCATCCAGATGGCGTCCCTCGAAAAAGACGGGCGACGGATGGGGGACCACCTCGCGCTCGCGGAGGAGATCGCGCATTCCGCGGTGAACGACCTCAGAAGCGTCTGCGACGCCCTCTCTCCCCCCTGGCTCTCCCTGGGGCTCGCCAGATGCCTCGAAGAGCTGGCGGAGCGGCTGGGCCGGCAGCTCGGCGTTTCCGTCGAAGCGGACGTTCGTCTTGACGCCGACCCGGGCCCGGAACGCACGCTCGCGATCTTCCGCATCTGCCAGGAGGGGGTATCCAACGCCGTCCGGCACGGCAAAGCCTCCGCCGTGACGATCCGGGTGCGGGAGCGCGAAGGCGCATATCGGCTGTACGTTCACGACAACGGCATCGGGTTCGACGCAGGGAGCCTCCCGCTCGACAGGCTTCGGGCCGAAGGCAGGCGCGGACTGAACGGCGCCCGCGAGCGCGCCGCGTTCCTCGGAGGGCGTTTCGCGTACCGCTCCTCGCCCGGAAAGGGAACCGCCCTCGCGCTCACGTTGCCGAAAACGGAGCGCCAAAATGTATCTGTTGACAGGTAAACGATCGTTGACTAGAATATCGGTAAACGATCGTTTACTGCATGGAGAGGATTTCCGGATGACCGACACCAAAGAGAACATTTTGCACACCGCGCTTCGTTTGTTCGCGCGGGACGGATACGAGGCCGCCTCGGTCAGCGATATCGCCGGGGAGCTCGGCATGACGAAAGGGGCCTTGTACAAGCACTACAGGAACAAGCGGGATATATTCGACAGCATCGTGGAACGCATGTATCGGATAGACGGCGAACGGGCGAAACAGTATGAACTTCCGGAGAAAACATTCGACGCGTCGCCGTCGGCCTACCGCACTGCCGCCGTGGAGAAAATCAGGGCGTTCATCGAGGCGCAGTTTCTTTTTTTGACGGAGGACGAATTCGCCCGTAACTTCCGGAAAATGTTGACGCTGGAGCAATACAGAAACCCGGAAATGGCCGAGCTGTATCAAACATGCTTTGCACGCGGGCCGGTCAGCTATATGGAAGATCTGTTCCGTGAAATGATGGAACAGGGCGCCTGGAACACAGGCGACCCGAAACAGCTTGCGATTGAGTTCTACGCGCCGTTTTACCTGTTGATAAGCATTTCGGACGCAGCGCCGGACACGAATGAGGCCGCAAAACTCCTGGCGGAGCACGTCGACAGGTTTATCGAACGAAACGCCTCCCCACGGGAATGCGCGCAACGAAAGCCCAAAACAGAAGGAGCATGACAATGGACGACATGAAAATCAACGAATTCGATTTCAACCTCATCAATGAATATTTCGCGGGATTCGAACGGCAGGGCCCCGGCAGCCCCGAGCACACGATCAAGGCGTTGGGGTTTGTCGGCGATCTCTCAAACAAGACGAAAATCGCCGATTTGGGCTGCGGCACAGGCGCCCAGACGATGGTTCTGGCGCAGAACACGGAAGCGGCCATCACCGCTCTCGACCTGTACGCCGGCTCGATCGCTGCGCTGAACGCACGAGCCGGAAAACTCGGATTGCAGAACAGGGTGCGCGGCGTTGTCGGGTCGATGGACGATTTGCCCTTTCAGAATGACGAATTCGACCTTATATGGTCCGAGGGGGCCATCGCCAATATCGGCTTTGAAAAGGGCCTGAATCACTGGAAGCGCTTCCTCAAAAAAGGCGGATATGTCGCCGTGACATACGAGTCATGGTTCACCGACGAGCGCCCCGCCGAAATCGAGAAGTGGTGGATGGACGCGGTTCCTGAAATAAACACAATAGCGTATAATATTTCAGTCATGCAAAAATCAGGGTATGTTCCTGTCGCCATGTTTGCGCTGCCCGAATATTGCTGGATAGATAATTATTTCATCCCGCAGAAACCGAGGCAGGAGGAATTTTTGAAAAAACATGCCGGGAACAAGATCGTCGAGAATATGATGGCATTTATGAGGCGCGAGTTTGATTTATACTTAAAATACAAGCAGTATTATGGGTATGTGTTTTATATAGGGAAGAAAATATAAAAGAATTCTGGTGTGCGCTTCGCCTTCGCACACCAGAATTCTAGAAACACCATATCCCGGGGAATGGCGCGCCGGTTGAGTCTCGATACAGAATCGGACAATGCGGGGGGTTGACAATGACCGAGCAGCAAATCGAACACCTTCTGATAGAAAAACTGATCGACCTCAAATACGCCTACCGCCAGGACATCCGCGACCGCGCGGCGCTGGAACGGAACTTCCGCAAAAACTTCGAGGCTTTGAACCGCGTGAACCTCACCGATAACGAATTCGGCAGACTGCTTGAGGACATCATCACCCCGGACGTCTTCGCCGCCGCCCGCCGTCTGCGGGAGCGCAACACCTTCGAGCGCGACGACGGCACGGCGCTCCAGTACACGCTGGTCAACATCAAAGACTGGTGCAAGAACAATTTCGAGGTCATCAACCAGTTGCGCATCAGCACCGATTACAGCCATCACCGCTACGACGTGACACTGCTGATCAACGGCGTTCCTGTGGCGCAGATCGAGCTGAAGATGTTGGCGATCAGTCCGCGCAAGGCGATGCAGCAGATCGTCGAGTACAAGAACGACCCCGGAAACGGCTACGGGAAAACGCTGCTCTGCTTCATGCAGCTCTTCATCGTCAGCAACCGCAGCGATACATGGTACTTCGCCAACAACAACAGCGAGCTCTTCAGCTTCGACGCCGACGAACGCTACCTGCCGCTGTACCAGTACGCGGACGGGAGCAACAGGAAGATCACCCACCTGGACAGCTTCGCCGACGCCTTTCTGGCCAAGTGCGCCCTGGGCGAGATGATCAGCCGCTACATGGTGCTCGTGGCAAGCGAACAGAAACTGTTGATGATGCGCCCGTACCAGATATACGCCGTCAAGGCGATAGTCGAGTGCATCCACCGGCACTGCGGCGACGGCTATATCTGGCACACCACCGGCAGCGGAAAGACGCTCACATCCTTCAAGGCGTCAACGCTGCTCAAGGACAATCCCGATATCGACAAATGCCTGTTCGTGGTCGACCGCAAAGACCTCGACAGGCAGACACGGGACGAATTCAACAAATTCCAGAAAGGTTGCGTCGAAGAAAACACCAACACCGAAACACTGGTGCGGCGTCTGCTTTCCGACAACTATGCCGACAAGGTGATCGTCACCACCATCCAGAAGCTCGGCCTCGCGCTCGACGGCAACAACAGCAGGCGCAACTACGCGGAGCGGCTTGAGCCCTTGCGCGACAAGCGCATGGTCTTCATCTTCGACGAGTGTCCGGTCGCAGTTCGGCGAGAATCACAGGGCCATCAAGGAATTCTTCCCCGACTCCCAGTTGTTCGGATTCACCGGAACGCCCATCTTCGAAGAGAACGCCTCCTGTCAGCAGATCGAGGGGCAACAGGCCAGCTACAGAACCACAGCGGATATCTTCCAGCAACAACTGCACGCCTACACCATCACACACGCCATCGAAGACCGGAACGTCCTGCGCTTCCATGTGGACTACTTCAAACCGGAAGGGAAGATGCCCGCCGAGACGGATGAACCCCTCGCCAAGAAAGCCGTCGTCGAAGCGATTCTCGCCAAGCACGACGCCGCCACCAACGGACGCAAGTTCAACGCAGTGCTGGCCACCTCGTCGATCAACGACGCCATCGAATATCACGAACTCTTCAAGGCGGCGCAGGCCGAAAAGCAGGCGGAAGATGAGAACTACCGGCCGCTGAACGTCGCCTGCGTCTTCTCGCCTCCCGCAGAGGGCGACAAGGATGTTCAGCAGATACAGGAAGACCTGCCGCAGGAAAGAGCCGACAACGAGCAGGAACCCGACAGGAAGAAAGAAGCCCTCAAAAGCATCATCGCCGACTACAACGCGCGCTATGGAACCAACCACGGCGTGGGCGCTTTCGACCTCTATTATCAGGACGTGCAGAAGCGCATCAAGGACCAGCAGTACCCGAACAGCGACCTTGCGCACAGCTCGAAGATCGACATCGTCATCGTCGTGGACATGCTGCTCACGGGCTTCGA